>Ga0302140_10010834_pt1 | contig 11235 bp, 10 predicted proteins | sample I_Bog_E1_1_FD_202095 | JGI IMG/M metagenome (GOLD analysis project Ga0302140, IMG submission 202095) | Peat permafrost microbial communities from Stordalen Mire near Abisko, Sweden - I_Bog_E1_1 | ecosystem: Environmental > Terrestrial > Soil > Wetlands > Peat | place: Sweden: Abisko, Stordalen...
AAGCAAATAAGGCCGTATGGTATCCAACGCCTGTTCTACTTGCTCTAATAAACTCATCCTACCCAAATTATAAAGTAAAGTTATTAATTATTTACAACAGTTTTATCATTTATAGCATTAGCGTTACAAATGGCTACCTGCTGGGCTACTTTTTTAGCCATTTGAACAAATGCAGGACCAGTAATCCCGCTTTCATCCAATACCACCGGCCTGCCGGCATCGCCCGAATCGCTGATGCTTTTCACCAGCGGGATTTCCCCCAAAAACGGGACTTCCAGTTGCTGCGCCAGTTTTTTTCCACCGCCCTCGCCAAAAATGTAATACTTGTTGTCCGGCAGTTCTGCGGGCGTGAAATACGACATGTTTTCAACGATCCCAAGGATCGGCACATTGATAGCATTCATCATAAACATACCGATGCCTTTTTTGGCATCAGCCAGCGCCACATTTTGCGGCGTAGTGACAATTACAGCGCCGGTTACCGGGAAAGTTTGGGTTACGGTGATGTGTATATCGCCGGTACCGGGAGGCAAGTCGACCACCAGGTAATCCAGTTCGCCCCAATCGGCATCGTTAAATAACTGTTTTACGGCGGTTGATACCATGGGCCCGCGCCAGGGAACGGGTTGATTAGGATCGGTAAAAAAGCCTATGGATAAAAGCTTGATGCCATATTTTTCGATGGGTTGTATCCGGCTTTTACCGTCAACATCCCTCGCTTTTGGTCTTGCCCCTTCCAACCCAAACATAATTGGTATAGACGGGCCGTAAATATCCGCGTCGATCAATCCCACTTTTGCCCCGGTATAGGCCAGGCCAAGCGCCAGGTTAACCGCCACTGTTGATTTTCCTACACCGCCCTTCCCCGAAGCAACCGCAATGATATTTTTAACGCCGGGCACACCGGTGTTTTTTTGCGTGGTTACCCTTGAGGTCATATCGATATGCACCACCGCTTCTTTGCTAACAAAATACGTGATTGCATTGCGGCAGGCATTCTCTATCATCGCTTTGAGCGGGCAGGCGGGCGTAGTTAAAATAACCGAAAAACTTATGTTATTACCATCAATATGGACATTCTGAATCATGTTCAAAGTAACCAGGTCCTTTTTCAGATCGGGTTCTTCAACATTACTTAGGGCGCTTAACACCTGTTCGCGGGTGATTGTACTCATCGTTGTACAAAAGTATCTAAATCAAAGGCAATTAGTGTCACGACAATGATAAAATGATGTTTCAGCCTAAACATAAACCTGAAAGGGCAGGAAACATTTTACCCGTCAGGACGTTTGTATCCCATAAGAATTAAATTAGTTTTGGGATAAATTTTTTTAAATGCAGCGCCCCCGTTTCAGTAAGCCCCGTCTCAACCCCAAATATGTTAAAGTAACCCTGATTGTATTAGCCGTATTGTTTGTGGTCCTGTTGATCGGTGGTTATATTGCCTATACCAAACGCCAGGCGATATTGGACAGCGAAATAGCCAAAGCAAAGTTAAAAGCTAAAACCGATTATAATTTGGACCTCGAGATCGGTTCTGCAGATTTTACCGGCTTAAGCACGGTTAATTTTAAAGATATTACCATCGTGCCTGCCCAGCGCGATAGCCTGTTGAGCATAAAAAAGCTGGATGTCAGCATCCGATTGTGGCCGCTAATTTTTGGAAATGTAAAACTGGCTGATGTGGTGCTGCAAAATGCGCACCTCAATTTAACCGACATCAACCACGTTAAAAACTTTGATTTTCTGTTTAAAAAGAAAAAAGACACAACCGGCAACAAAAAGGCGGACCTTGCGGACTTGTCGTATAACCTGATCAACCAGGTGTTGTATAAAGTTCCGGATAACCTTAATGTGACCAATTTCCTGGTAACAGTTAAGACCGACAGCTCGAGTTTCAGCATGCTGACCAAAACGGCCGTGAACGACAACGGACAGCTGAAATCTACCATCAGCATTAACAATGATGCGGCCATATGGCATTGTGACGGAACGCTGCATGCATCCGACAAAAATATCGACCTAAAGCTTTATGCCGATGGAAAGAAAGTGGAACTGCCTTATATTGAAAAAAAGTTCCATATGAAGGTTAGCTTCGACACCGCAAGCACGCGGTTGAGCAAAGTGGAAAACAGCGACGGCGAGACACGGATTTATGGTTACTGGGGGGCAAGCAACCTGCTGGTCCACCAGGGGCGCATTGCTTCGGGGGATATTATTATACCCAACATCAGCATCGGCGCCAATGTGTTTGTCGGCGAGAATTACATTTCGCTCGACAGCTCCTCAACTTTTACGCTGAAAAAAGTGACCGCACATCCGTTCCTAAAATACACCCTTAAGCCGGTTAAAATCTATGAAGTAAAACTGAATACCGGCTGGGTAGATGCGCAGGACCTTTTTGATTGCTTCCCCACCGGCTTGTTTGATTCCCTTACCGGGATCCAGGTCGCCGGCAAGCTGAATTACAGCCTCAATATTAACCTCAATGCGGCCCAGCCCGATAGCGCAATACTTGATTCCCGGCTAAACAAACAGGATTTTCGGATTATCCGCTACGGGAAAACTGATTTTAGCAAGTTGAACGGCACGTTTGTTTACACGCCGTATGAATATGGCAAACCTATGCCTTCAAGGGTCATCGGCCCGCAAAACCCGTACTTTACCCCGCTGAGCGATATATCGCCCAACCTGCAATACGCCGTAATGACCGCCGAAGACCCATCGTTTTACAGCAACCGCGGTTTTGTTGAGCAATCGTTCCGCAGTTCGATGATCACGGACTTTAAAGAGAAAAAGTTTAAACGCGGCGGCAGTACCATATCCATGCAGCTGGTTAAAAATGCCTTCCTCAGCCGTGATAAAACCATCGCCAGGAAAGCAGAAGAAATATTGATCGTATGGCTGATCCAGAACGACCAGATCATGACCAAAGACCGCATGCTGGAAGTTTATTTCAATATTATAGAATGGGGGAATGATGTTTACGGCATTGGCGAGGCATCACGCTATTATTTCAATAAATCGCCGGCCGAGCTTACCATTGGCGAAGCGATTTACTTAGCCAGCATTGTTCCGCATCCTAAAACAGGCCTGTACTCGTTCCAGCCTGATGGCACGCTGCGACCGTACCTGGTGGGCTATTTTAACCTAATTGGCAATTTAATGGCCGGGCATGGCCGTGCACAGCAGGACAGCAGCGGTTACGGCTTTTACTCGGTACGGTTACGGGAGAGCCTGCGTAAAGAAGCCCCACGCGATACTACGAAGGCCGATAGCCTGATCAGGCGCGACCAGGAACAAAATGACGATGCCGCACCTGCAGCCGTGGCGCCGCCGCCCGAGAAAAAACCCACGCTTTTGCAAAAAATATTCGGTAAAAAGGATACTACCGCCAAAAAGCCCGAGCCGGTTTTAGATCCAAAGGCGAAGCTAAAGGCCGACATCAAAAGGCTGCGTGATGAAGAAGACCAGCAGGAACTTTTGATAGACACGGCAGGGAAAACCCGTAAAGAGATCCGCCAGGAAAAGCGGCGCCTGCGCGATGGAGAAAAGGACCAGGAAAAAGCGCTGAAACAGGCGGCGGAAGGGCAGCAGCAATAACCATCAGGTGGCCATTTGTGCCAATTTATAGGCAACTTTTTAAGTTGGTTGCATGCCGTTGCAAATAAAAACAAGCTATCTTTACCTAAGGGTGTAACCAGGAGGGGTGACACGTCGTCAGAGAGCTATAACAAATGCAAAGCAAGCTTTCAGATGCGGAGTTGATCGGGCAAACACTGACGGGTAACCAGGCGGCCTATGCCGAATTGGTTAAACGCCACCAGCGTTTTGTGTTTACGCTTGCTTTGCGCTACGCCAAAGTACGGGAGGATGCCGAAGAGATTGCACAGGACACTTTTATAAAGGCCTACCGTTCGCTGGCTGCGTTTAAGGGGCAAGCCAAGTTCAGCACGTGGCTGTACAGCATTGTTTATACTACGGCGATGACGTTTTTACGCAAAAAACGGGTTGATACCGACTCTATCGACGATGAAAACAACTTTGTTCAGATCGAAAACCAGGCATCGGCCTATGATGTAAACAGCGCCGAAAACCGGTCGAGGTCATTTTACCTTGACCAGGCCATTGCGCAACTTTTACCTGATGATGCGGCCATCATCACGCTATTTTACAAGGGCGAGCAATCGCTGGAGGAAATAGCACAGGCGATGGACATGGAGGCCAATACTGTTAAGGTAAAATTATTCAGGGCGCGCCAGCGGCTAAAAGAAAAGCTGGAGCGAAATTTAAAACATGAAGCAAAGGAGCTGATATGAATAATATAGAAGAAAAACTTTGGAATTATATTGATGGGCTTTGCACCCCCGAAGAGCAGAAGGCCCTGGGCGACCTGATTAATAGGGATGCAGCTGTCGGCGCCAAATATCGTGAACTGCTAAGCCTTAACAATGAGTTCGCTGCAATGGACCTTGACGAGCCCCCTATGGCGTTTACCTACAACGTGATGGAAGTTATCCGCACTGAAAACGCGCAGGTGCCGCTGAAGGCAGCTATCAATAAAAGGATCATCAGGGGTATTTCCATCTTTTTTATGGTTACCCTGCTGGCGTTGATCATACTGGTACTTGCCAGCATCAAATGGTCGGGTATCGCGTTGCCTGTCAGTTTGACAGCGCACCTAAAAATGCCTGAAATTAATTCCGGTAAAACCAAAATGATTGTGCAGGCATTTTTGTTTTTTGACGTGATGCTTGGCTTGTATTTATTTGACGCTTACCTGCGAAGGAAAAAGGGTGCAAAGGATCCAAAAGCGATATAAAAGAGCGACTTGGGGTGTATGGCAAAAACAACATGGGCTGTTCATTTTCCGGACATTATTCCAAAAGAAGGAAGCTTTGTAAATGAATTTTCCCTGTAAACAGCTAACGGTAAGTTTGGTACAGAAATTGTTAGATTGATGTCGACTGGCACTCGCCAGTTAATTGTGATAAGGTTTAGGTTGAAAGTCCCCCGCGCGAAGTGGGGGGCTTTTATTTTTTAAATGTCATATTACTTTCGTTTGCCTGTGTTCCATTTTGGTTATTACCCCGTTGTTTTTTAACTTAGATAAAATTTTAACCAATTATGAGAAAGCTGATATTTACCCTGGTGGCAGTGATGCTGGCCTGCAGCGTATACGCCCAGATTCCGCGTATACCGGAAGCAAGCCCCACCGAAACTATCATACAGGACTTTGGCCTGGGAAAAATATCGATCACTTATTCAAGGCCGGCGGTTAAGGGGCGCGTAATTTTTGGCGGCATAAACCCCTGGGGCCAGGTTTGGCGTACGGGCGCAAATTCAGCCACGACGATCAATTTCAGCGAAAATGTGATCATGGAAGGGCACTCCGTGCCGGCGGGTACCTATAGTTTGTTTACTATTCCCGAGAAAGACCAATGGACCATCATTTTAAACAAAGTGGTGAAGCAATGGGGCGCTTACAGCTATAAACAATCCGCAGATTTTTTACGCTTTACCGAAAAACCAATCAGCCTGGAGGAAAAACGGGAGTCATTCACTATCCAGTTTGCCAATGTTACCACGCAGACAAACGACCTGTACCTGGTTTGGGACCATACCGCGGTGGCTATTCACATGCATACCGACGATGACGCCCAGATTATGGCCAACATTGATGAATTGATGAAGGGCGACCGCAAAGCCTATTATTTTAATGCCATCCAGTATTACTACGAAAATAACCATGATATGAACAAGGCGCTCGCCTGGGCGCTTGAAGCCGAAAAGGTTGATCCCGGCGCCTGGTATAAATTATGGGAAGCACGCATCCACCTGCGGATGGGCGACAAGGCCGCCGCCATAGCCGCCGCGCAGGAAGGCATTAAAATGGCGCAAGCCAATAATGACGACGAGTATGTGCGCCTTAACCAGGCGGTGATCAACCAGGCAGGCAGCTAGCGGATTTCGGAAGTCGAAATTTCGATTTCGGAATTATAGCCGCCGGGGGTTGTTTACTCTTGTTCCAAAATGAACAAAGTGTGAATTGCTGCATAACATACGCAGGCCTACATTTGATTGAACATTCGCCACAATCAAATGGAAAAACTCGTTCAACCCGCCAGGGTAGCATTTTGTATCGGCCTCGCCGGAATGGTATGCCCGCAACTGGTGTACAGTGAATTTGTTGTTAATTTCTTCCCGGCATGGCCGCACCTGGTGTTGGTCGGGCTGTGGGCATGGGTTTTTACCGTAGCCGTACTCGCAGACTGCACGGCCATCATCTTCGGATTCAAACCAAAAGCTGGCGCGCTATTACTGGGGGGCCTGCTGTTGGCCACCTACCTGTTTGGCTATTTTCCCTATGAGCTTTTTGTCGCCAAATACAACAACTACCTGGGCACCTGGGCCGATGGGTTGAAGGAAACTGCACTGGCAGGCGGAGGCTTCGTTGTTGCCGGGTCGCTGCCATCTGACATTGGCGATCAAAAATTTGCTTTTTTAAGATTTTTGAACAAATTGGTCCCTTTCGGTCCATTTTTGTTTTGTACCACCATGATTCTGTACGGCATTTGCCATTTTTTGTATGCTAAACCAATATCGCCGCTGGTGCCGGGCTGGATGCCCTGGCATATGTTCTGGACTTATTTTGCGGGCGCCTTACTGGCCTTGTCGGGCATTGCAGTCGTTTTAAAAATCAAGCTTAAAATTGTTGCTTTTTTGCTGGGGTTGATGATATTTATCTGGCTGTTGATCATCCATATTCCGCTTGCTGTGGCCGATCCTTTTGGCAATAAAAGCAGTGCATTTATAAGTGCGTTTTCGGCATTGGCATTTTGTGCTACGGCTTTTATCATCGCGGGATCGACCAGCCGAAGTCGGGTGGTTTAGGCCGTTTGGTCGGGCTTGGGTTCGATCAGCAAGTTGATGGCTACAGCAATAAGGATCACCAGTACACAGCCGATCAGGTTGAGCCACAAATACGCCACCAACTTCAATACGCCTAAAACAATTATGGTTGCTTCAGAAATAATTGTTGCGATAAAAACTGCATTGCCCCTTATATTTTTTAGGTAAAAAGCCACGACAAATACACCAAGCATCGTACCGTAGACGAATGATCCCACCTCATTAACATATTCCAACAAATTGCCTACCCTGCTGGCATAAAGCGCCATACCAACACATACCAGTCCCCAAAAAATAGTTGTGAGGCGCGACGCATCCAAATAATTCTTGTCGGATGCACCTGGGTTGATTATGCGTTTGTAAAAATCCACGGCACTAGTAGACCCCAGCGAACTAAGCGCACCCGCAGTAGACCCCATAGATGCCAGGAAAATGATAGCGATCAACAAACCAATCAACCCCCTGGGCAAATAATGGGTAACAAACATCAGGAAAACATAGTTGGTGTCATCGCCGTTTGCATCTTTGTTATTCTTTTTCATCAGCCTAATACCCTGCGTCCGTATTGCCAGCGCGTCTTTGTCGGCTGTCTTCAAAGCCATCTTGGCAGCGGCTATTCGCGCGTCATTTTTGCTATTGAACGCGGCGACCAAATCATTGGCTTTTTCCCTGCGGATATTAAATGCCTGGGTATAGCCATTTTCAAGTTTGTTGTATTGCGCGGCGTAAGGACTTTGCTTAACCTGGTCAACTTCATACCGGTTAAAAAACATTGGTGGCTGATTAAATAGGTAAAAGGCAAATACTAAAATGCCTATTAGGAGGATGAGGAATTGCATGGGTATTTTCACCAGCCCGTTCATAATCAGCCCAAGCCTGCTTTGTCCTACAGAACTACCGGTTAAATATCGACCCACCTGGCTTTGGTCGGTGCCAAAATAGCCCAACTGCAGGAAAAAGCCGCCGATGAGGCCGCTCCAAATGTTATACTTGTTGTTTGGATCGAATTTCCAGTCGATCACATTCATGCGGCCCAATTTGCCGGCCAGTTTAACGGCATGGGTAAAACCGACGCCGTTGGGCAGCAAGTGCACCACCAGTACGCCCGCAAAGAACATCCCCAGGAAAATGATGCTCATTTGCAGCAACTGGGTGTAAGCCACGGCCTTGGTGCCGCCATAAACGGTGTAAAAGATCACCAGCCCGCCGATAAACAGCGTAGTGTAAACGATGTTGATATTGAGTATGGTAGAGAGGATGATTGACGGTGCGTAAATGGTGATGCCGGTTGATAACCCGCGCTGCACCAGGAAAAGTATGGACGTGATGACCCTGGTTTTAAGGTCGAAACGCTGCTCCAGGTATTCGTAGGCGGTATAAACCTTCAGGCGGTGAAAAATGGGCACGAAAGTGATGCAGAGCACGATCATCGCCAGCGGCAAACCGAGGTAAAACTGTACAAAGCGCATCCCGTCGGAATAAGCCTGGCCGGGGGCCGAGAGAAAAGTAATGGCGCTGGCTTGTGTAGCCATTACGGATAACCCTACGTGGTACCAGCGCAGGGTGCGCCCGCCCATCAGGTATTGATCGATATTCTGGCTGCGGCCGCTTTTATAAACACCGTATAAAACGATGCCTAGCAGCGTAACCGCCAGTACGATCCAGTCGGTCGGGCTCATTCAAAACTAATGGTGATGAGCCAGAAGAGGAAGATCAGCAGGATGAGCCAACCGATAACGATAGCATAAAACTGTTTCCAGCTTTTTATGAACGGGGGGAGTTCAGCGTCATTCCTCTCCACGGCCCTTAACCAAAAGCTGCAGGAAGAAGGCGGTAAACAATACGCCGAAGATGCCAAGCGCAATGATCTGGATAATTCCGTGATCGATTACCACACCGACGAAAAGGCCGGCCAGTAAACCTACGGCGTAATATAATTTGTCGTAATTCTCTTCTTCTTTGTGGTGATGGTGTGTCATGATTTGAATTGATATAGCGCAAATTTATAGGTTTCGATGATATACGCCTAATTCGTAGCGATTTTTATTGACACCAAGTGGTGAAAAGTTGTTTTAAAAATTTCCTATATTTGAAGTATGGAGACAATTCAGGTTGACATATTAAATCCGAAGGCGCGGAAACTGCTTAAAGACCTTGCAGAACTTAACCTCATTTCCATTCGGGAGCCATCACAGGATGGCTTGTTAAAAATCGTTAATAAGATCAGGGCCAAAGCTCTAAAAGACCCTAATCCTCCGACTTTAGAAGAAATCACAAAAGAAGTAGAGTTCGTAAGAGCGGAGCGTTATGCCAAATCCCAAAAACAGGGTAGTCATTGATACCAATCTTTGGATTAGTTTCCTGATCACTAAAGACTTTTCTATATTCGATGCCGAAGTCGACCATGCCCTTCAATTTATTTTATGCGAGGAGTTGATCGTCGAATTTTTAGACGTCGCAAACAGAGATAAATTCAGAAGATATTTTTCTGCTGAAGATGTTGAACAATTGTTGCTCGAATTAACCAGAAAGTCGACTTTTGTAAAAGTCACAAGCGAGGTTTCTATCTGCCGCGACCCTAAAGATAATTTTTTACTTGCTTTAGCATTGGAATCAACAGCAACTCATATAATAACCGGGGATAAAGACCTGCTGGTATTAAAGCGATTCGGAGAGACTGAAATAGTAACCTTAACTGAATACCTTTCAATCGAAAAAGGCACCTAATTCACGGCTGTTGATTTTTCGGCTTGCTCAATAAATTGATAAATAAGCGGTAAGCCCCCGGCACTCCCGCCGGCAGCTGTCGGAAAAACGCCAGCGAGGTATAAACAAACCTGCCCTGCCCGTAATTGCCAACGATAAGCGCACCGTTATTAGGCGCTTCGTTCGGGTCGTTCATTTGCAGTACGGCACTGTATTTAGGGTCGATATCACTTACGTAATAAAGGCCGCGCTCCTGTATCCAGCCGTTAAAATCATCCTGGCCAATTTTGTTGGGATAATTTAAAACCGGGTTTTGCGGGTCGAGTACTGTTACTTTAGCATCTTCGTCGGTCACACGGCGGTTCACCACATTAAAGGGGTAAGGGCCAATTTGTTTAGTAACCAGGCCGTTATTATTGTTATACTGCACCACTAAGTTGCCGCCGTTTTTTACATACTCCAGCAGCCTGGGTTGTTCCACTGCCAGCCGCGTGTTTACGTTATAAGCACGCACGCCGGTAATAATGGCATCATAGCCGGAAAGGTCGCCCTTCATAATTTCGTTCTCTGTCAGCTGGTGCACTTCGTAGCCTACCTGTTTCAGCGCATCGGGCACCAAATCGCCGGCGCCTTCAATATAGCCTATTTTTTTACCGGCGATCCTCAGGTCAAGGTTGAGCAATTTTGCTTCGGCTGGAGGGAACAAGGTTATGTTGGGGATATGATCATATTTAATGGTCAAAATTCCCATCGAAAAATCGTTGCCATTGGCATTTACCACTGCCTGCAAGGTGGTTGTTTTGGGTTGATTATCGGTCGGTTGAACGGTAAACATCGCTGTCCATTCATCGCCCTTGCTTTTTCCGGTGAAGTCGATTTTATCCGGTTCCACCTTCCAGCCGGGCATCGGCTTTATGCTGATGCTCCCACCCGCTTTGGTAAAACTTTTTAGTTTGATCTCGATATTTTGCGCTAACTGTGAGTTGAATAAGTAGTCTTTCGCTGCGATGTTTGCAGTAACCGGCGGGGTGATCGCCACCGGTTGGTAAATCTCGCCCTTCGCAGGGTCGACATATTTATACACCAGCTTCCGGTCATAGGTAAATGGCCGGCCGTAAATGGTAAACGTAAACTGGACCAATGGTGAACCGGGGTTTTCGGGATTGCCTACGCTGCCTTCGTTTTCAATCTGGTAAGTGCCAATATCATGCGGCGATTGCAGCCAATAGGGTTGCGTTATGCCGCCAGCTATACAATCGTTGTTAAAAGTTTGCATGTCGTTAGCCGGCAGCGCCTTGCTTTCTCCTGCCATCGGCAGGCGGTATGTTGTCAGCGGGTCCATAAAGTCGGATGAGGCGCCTGCATCATCTTTCCGTTGAATCACCTGCAAACCATTCAGTGAAATATCGAGGCCGAAACGGCTGATCACCTGGGAGTGAATGCTAATCTGGTCGTGCCATGCGTAAGCCGGTTCAGCGGCATACGCCTCAAACCACAGCCCCGCGCAGGCCGCAATCAAATCATCCAACACTTTACTTTGCTGCTTTCGCCAATATTCATCAGGCACTTTATCAACTTTATCTGATAAAGCAACCAATGCTTTTACCGATTTCTCCG
>Ga0302140_10010838_pt1 | contig 11234 bp, 6 predicted proteins | sample I_Bog_E1_1_FD_202095 | JGI IMG/M metagenome (GOLD analysis project Ga0302140, IMG submission 202095) | Peat permafrost microbial communities from Stordalen Mire near Abisko, Sweden - I_Bog_E1_1 | ecosystem: Environmental > Terrestrial > Soil > Wetlands > Peat | place: Sweden: Abisko, Stordalen...
TAGCGATTGAGGTGCTCTGTATAGACTTATGGACTCGCATGGTAGTGTAGAATGGGACTGCGAGTGGAGTGGCAATGGGAGGGATTCTAAAAGATGTGGAGAAGTCATAATTAGCACAGATGCTACCAATTATAGACTTACTCGATTCCGCAATAGATTTTAAAGCCCGCATAAATGTGCTCCCTAATCACAAAACCACAATGATTCTTTGAACAGCCCTGTGTCCAGATTTGATAGGGGTAGTTCAAGGTTCTCCATATACAATTGACTTGTGAACCATCAACTTTCTGAGCTTTTGCATATCCACTCGATATCACTATTTGAACAAAGCCGCATACCTTCTCTCTGGGTGCTGAGCTTTGCATAATTTTTAGGTGTATGTGTCATATCGAGTCTCTATTCTGCAAAGAGACAGAGAACCATTGGAACTCAGGTAAATCAGTAAAAGATATTTAAAATCCTGCCATACTAAGATACAATTTTTTTAGATTCATAGTACGTTTAGAATGATCATCCCTGGAACGGTGAGCTTTATGATATGAATCTTAGTGTCACCTTCCCGTAATTCAAGTATTCAATTGAAGTACTGAAAGGAAGAGATGACAGAGAGGTGCTTATCGATAAGAGAGGTCCGAGCGGCTAAAAGGGTGATCAACACCGGGGAAAATATACTTTGTCTTACCTCGCGTCTCCCCCGAAGCTTATTCTCACCACACCCACCCATCTGCACGATACCGCCCTGGTCCTACTATACAGCTTTGTAGCAAACACTTTGTCTGCATTCACAACTTTAGTCACACTCTTGGCTTCCCCCCCTTTGTATGACAGGGTTAGGGCACGAGCTATCTGACAGGGTGGGACAATAGACACCTAGCGCAGCATGTCGAACACCTTCATCGGGCTCACCATGCTGGTGACGCTCAGCTCTCCCCCGGGTGCCCAGCTTCGAGGAGTGGTCAGCGGCATTGAGCCTGGCAAGAGCTTGACCTTGCGGAATGGTAAGACATCCCGTTCTCCACCATGACCAATTGCGGACCACTGTTAACTTCTGAATTCTAGTCACTTGTCCAGCGAATGGCAAATACGTACCTGAGTTCACAATCAATGCTGCAGAGATTGTAGAGTTGGTCGAGGCTGTTGATGAGAACATACAAGCAGCCAAGCCTCCCCCTCCCAAAGCGACACTGGTCTCACAGCCAACAAAGAAGTTTGAAGATCCTGCGATCTTGAGTGTAGGCAAGCGGCCTGCACCTGTCAGTCGACCTTCACTGCCCAATCAATGGAGTTCAACATCTATGGAAAGGATGGAGTCGTCGAGGACTGCTACTGGAAGGGAGGAGAGGCCACCCATCAGAGATGCACCCACGCCTACCGCACAATTGGTGGAGCCAATGCAGAAGATCAGTGTGGCAGAGGATGAGGCCGATGATGCAGAAGCTGTGCTCCTGGAGGAATTGGATGGAGAGGCACACATAAGCTTCGCGCAACCAGCTGCCAAAGGACAAGCCAAGAGAACTCGAAAACGGAGGAGCAGGAAGGACCGAGAGGAGACGCCGCAAGATCCCTCTATCACCGTGACGCCTATGAAAGATGCCGCGAAGACGAAAGGCTCCAAACAGACGCCTTTGCTAGATGCCAAAGGTTGGAGACAAACACCTCTGCTGGAACCCAATCCCTCGTTTCAACCATTCTCGACGTTGAAGAAGAAGGGCCGAAGAAATGGGAGAGCTGAAGAGAATGGATGGGCAACTGAGGATGCTACGGATGTGCAGGAGATGGGAGATTTTGACTTCCAGGGCAGCTTGGCAAAGTTCGACAAGAAGACTGTCTTCAATCAAATACAGGCCGAGGATACCATTGCAGAAGGAGATCGCTTGGTTGCGCACAACAGATTACCAAGAGCAAAGCCTGGCACAGCAGGTGGCAAGAATCTTCATCCTACAGAAAATGTTCTTGACATGCCTAACGGCAGGGTTGACCGAGATGCCTGGAATAGCGAGGCGGGAGATAGTGAGATTGAGGAACACACAAGTCAACGAGATACTGGCAGTGGCAGAACATCTCGCAGAGGGGGCCGGGCAGAGAGTAAGCTGGGCAATAATTGTCGACCCGTCTCTCGGAAGGGAAGTGCTGGGATTCCTGGCATTCAACCAGCTCGCACTCTCTCAGTGAGAACATTTCAAGCTTTACGTCCGTACCTCAACTCTAACATTTACCAGATCCCAACGCCGGCATCCAAACCCGCCTTCTTTCTCGTTCCGTCTGATCGTCGTTGCGAGCCGATCTCAGCGTTACAAATGCTCAATCTTGAGAACATTGCGGACAACGAGCTTGGCTTGTCAGAAGATATGATGACAGAAAATGCGGGTCGTGGTGTTGCTGAAGTGGCTTTGTCAGCTCTCAACACCGGCGGACGAGGCTTGACCCAAGGCAAGGCTTCCAACATCCCAACCGTTGTCGTCTACGCCGGAAACAACAAGAGTGGCATGCGAGCCGTCGCAGCAGGTCGCCACATTCGGAACCATGGTCTGAATGTCGTCATTTGCGTGCTTGGCCTCGAACGAGAATCCGAGCTTCTGGTAGGACTGCGACGTCAAATCAAAGTCTTCCGCAGCTTTGGAGGCAAGATCGTCAACAAGGTCGAGCTCCTCGAATACCTCAAATTTCTTGATGTCCCAATCGAGCTTATCATTGATGGTCTTCTCGGCCTCACAATATCCTTCGAAGAACTCAGAACAGGCGACCAAGCCACAGCTTACGAACTCATTGAATGGGCTAATCGAAGCAAAACCTCTGTCTTAGCTATTGACATTCCCACAGGTATTGATCCTGCATCTGGAAAAGTCAGCATTATCGACGGCAGACAGCTTTACATTCACGCCAAGTATGTTGTAGCTATGGGAGCACCAAAGAAAGGCTTATTGGAGACTATGGGTTTGGGCGAGGGAGTTGCAGATGAGGATGGTGTCAGTGCAGGCAATGACTGGCAACTCTTCGTTGCTGATATTGGTCTTGGTGCTGCGGTCTGGAAGAAGGCTGGCACGAAAATCAGGAGAGGGGTTGAGTTCGAGGGAAGTTGGGTCCTGGGTATGCGTTTCCAAGCTGCGGCTGAATAGAAAAGTTATGGGAAGAAGGGCATCGAAATCATGGAATTGGTTTTAGCATGGCGTTTCAAATATGGGCGACGGACGGAATGGTGCATTACGCGGCGCTTACGGGAACTCAGTGTCTAGAATCACTTGGTAGCATGGGCTCATCACACCAGAAATGAAAATCAATGCGTGCAAGTCCCAAGTTTGTTGCTGGGCTATCCTCGTGGTGCGATGCCCTTCAAATGAGCGAGTGCTCGATATGATTGACTTCTCAATGCATTTTCAAGTACGTTATCTTTGCGAATGCCTTCCTTTGATACAGTTTACATTGTTTCCATTTGAAATCAAGGGTAAATGCCCACCTACCTCCTCACCGTCCACCTGCCATATTAGTATTTTCGAAGGTCGGATTTCGCTAAGTCAAAATCCCCCACAGATACTTTCGGCCACAGGAAGTGACCAGTAATCTCAAAGCGCCGGTCTGTTCTAAGCTCCTTCCGATCTCATAGCCTCATCGAGGCAAAGACCATGCACCCTTGCAGGCAACGCAAATACATCATTTGCGCCCGAAGCGATGCATTTATCAATTGCAGAAGAAATCGTCCATCTCGCCTGCCTAATCTGCCTCTCACTCTCGCCACCCTGAGTTGGTAGATCAAACAAATAATCTTCCCCAGCCTCGCCTTTGGACTGCTCAATCGCAATTGTATGTTTCACAACAACCCCGTCACCATTCGCAAAATCTGCTCTCGTCTCCGTCAACATCATCATTGTTCCATCAGGTCCTCGAACACAGACTTCAGGCTTCTGGAATGACCACTCGTGCGCTGCAATGCTGCTCTGCCGAGCTGTACGGACGTGATCTACTTCCTGGCTGAATACTTCCCGGAGATAGTGGTTCCGCTCGTCGAGCGCTTTGTCGAACTCGTGTTGGGCTAGTTGCTTGACGATGTTTTGGTATAGATTGTCCTCATCTGGCTTCGTTGGCGATATAGAAGATTCGTCGAGAGTTGAGAGTTTTAGTATTTGTTTTAGTTCCATTGTTGTTTTCTCAATGTTGCCTTGTTCTGACAAATCTTGCACGATCTCAAGCTTCAATTCACAGGCTCGTTGCACACGCAAGCGATTGCCATGTGCATCGCTGCCTCGGACGTCGAGCTCGGTGTAAGAGAGACTGCTTGAACCCTGCTGCCTTTGAATTTCAAGCGCTTGTTCGAAAGCTCGTGAGTGCATCTCATCATAGAAGACGAGCTCGGGTGGCCGCTCATGGGTAGGGAGGTTTGGTTTTGAAGTAGCAAGACCCCAAATGATATCCTCTATTCTCAAGTTCGAGATTGATCGGCTTGGAGCCCAATTTATTCTCTCGTTCCAAGGCTTGACCTCTTTGTTGCGCAGCCAAGATAGGTGACTCTCTACCGCTTCGGATCTTCTTATTTGTGCCCTTTTCTGCAGTTCGCCTAGAACAACATTTCCATGCGAGTCTATCGTCTCGTATATCTCACTGGCCTGTGCTTCTTGTTGTGTTGTTTTAAATCGAATTAAATCTGAGATTGCAGGCTTCTCAAATTTGTTTATGGCCGTGGCGAAGGTAATCGCCCCTATGTCATTACAGTCGATGATGGAGCATTTGCATAACTTCTGGATGAGTGCATCATTGGCCATTTTCAAAACTCAGGGCTTGAATCATGAATTGTTTTGCAGCGCAAACAAATTTATTTCACGGTATATTAACGCTTTCGCCGTGAAAGAGCAGGCGGCCGAGAGTGAGACATTCTTGCTGTAAACGTCGACACTTCTTTCTTCTCTGGCAAGGGTCGGGCTCGGTGACAGTATCAATCACAAAGGAAGCATTCTCCGAGCACGTTGAAGCGATGTTCAGCTGTTCATTCCCTTACTGTGATCGAAGGATTGAAATCAATGGAGTTGATGCAATGAATTGCGTTGCTCTCGAACAATACAATTCGTGTTCAGCCAGTCGCATATCGTCAGTGTTCCAAACTTTAAGCATCAAGAACAAATGACAATGGACATCGTACATTATTTCAAGTCATACATTTAATATTCGTCCCTTCTTATTGATCTATGATTAGGTCCTAATACCCGAAACCTTCGAATGTACGGCACATTGTAGTCTAATGAATTTTTCTGCTTCTATTTTGTCTGCTGTCCTACTTGATAGCAAATTGAGGCACGAGTGCAAGTACGTCGCATCGGCTTACAACCTTTAATCACATCTCCACCTGAAAATCACTTTGCATAACTTCTTGACATCTCAGATCCGTCCTATCCCACTTAAAACACTTCTTTGTCACATAACGACGTCGGCAGTCTTGCTCCCAAGGATGCAAGAGGAGAGGATATGCCGAAAGACTGCTAAATTGAGTTTTGGTAATCTTAATTTTCATATATTATCGCACCTGCATAAGTATGTGGCACCATTGACTGTCGAATCCTCTGACCTAGGAAAACTATGGCAAATTACCCGTTGTCGCAGCTCGCCCCACCCTTAATATAATATTACCCGTAAGGATTCCTCCTGGCATTTCTGCTATGCTTCTTGACTGACAGTTCCGGCGTCCTTGCGCGTGGTGCGGGAATTATTGGGATTGCGGGTTTTGTAGGAGCTCTTCCTCATCGGTCAATTGAAAGAAATCAAGTAATGGGTTGCCTTGCATATTGTCTCCTATGGGAGCGTTATAGGTGAAACCATACCTGGCCACCCCTCCAAATGCTGCAGTTAGATCGTCCATACCCAGAAAGATTCTGGGGTCGGACCATTGGTCTTCGTTGTGCGCGTTAGATGGTTCTCTTATCAGTGGAGGAATCGCCATCTCATCTTGATTATATATTCCTGGAGGTATTTCTGTAGTTACCAGGTTACCCGCATCATCTCTCTTTTCGATGGTTTTCATCTCAGTTCGGCAGCAAGGACAAGTTTTTGGTCCGGACACTGTCTCAATCCCTGCGGTAATAGCGACTACTCGAACGGGGTTGTTTCGGGAAAGGGCCTATGATTTATGGGAGAAAAACATGAGAGAGGAGAGAACAGGAAAAGGGGGTCTCCCTAGCACCTACATGTCTCGATGCACTCGAGGTCAAAGACGTGCCCGCAAGGCTTGATCGTGGCAGAAGCTTGCAAAGGCTCTTGGCAAATTGGACAGTCGTCGTCGTTACGCGGCTCGTTGTTCGACGCTGAAGCTGAAGTTTCGATATTGTCAATGACGGCGTCGTCTCTGTTTTGTATGGTCTTGTCCATTGTGATACAGATCTGAAGGCGATGATCTTGTTCTCTGTGGGTGAAGTTTTGGGTGATTGAAGTTAAGTGACGCTGGTGGGCGAAAAATTGTGGTTGAATGTATTGAAGACTTTAAGAATTTACTGGAAATTTTGTTAGTAGATATAGGAGTCTTTCAGTTCAAAATGTTACGATATGAACTGAGACCGTAGTTTGGAACGGTCACGTGAACTTGATCTCTTGGTAGTAATGAAGAAAAACGGGAAGGCTAAAATCTGGAACGGCCAAGAGATGAGCTACATTAGCTTATATTTTAGGGCTTGATAGCCTGATTGTTCAATATGTGGCTTCGTTCTGTCTGTGTACGTTATTTAAGAGATAGCTAGTCACATATATATATATAAGCAAGATCATAGACGAGACTGAATTTGGACAATTTGAGAGCAGCGAGTATTGTATTGTCTTCTAATTTTTACATCATGGTGCAAGAAACTATCGGCGGAGGCGTCGAGCGCTCCCATTCTAGTCTCTGTTCTTCCGCTCGGATATCAGATGCTCTTCTTTCCTGTTCATATCTGTTGAAAGCTTCGAGTTGTTCCGCTTCGGCTGCCAGCCTCATTTGCTCGAATATTTCTAGTTCTTGCATTTGAGCACGTATCTGTCGATCTGCCGTGACTGCTGCGTCGGCTATTGCCTGTGGATGGTGCACTTGAGGAGGGGTTGGAGGCCGTAGCATCCTTGAAATGGACTGACTCAAAATGCAACAGCCATGACTGTCCATTTTCTGAAGGGTCGTCATTCTCTTCCTGCAGCATGGACAATATTTACGACGACCTTCTTGAGCATAAACCCAAGATTGAATACAATCGAAGTGAAAGTTATGGTGACATGGCTTGATGCGGGTAGCTATCTCCAAGGGCTCCATACAGATCGGACAGTCTGGCTTTGAGAGTGTCATGGCGTCTTCAGTGACGACGACTACAACGTCTTCCAAACCGACGTCCATGTCGGTGAAGCAGGGATATCGAATTATTTTCGGCATTCTAACAGCAGCCGAGGGTACTGCTGGGCGTTGAAAGCTTGAACAATACTTAATTGTGTTGAAGTGTAAGAGAGGTGAGATCAAAATGTCAATCCGGCCTGTCCCTTAAGTAAAGGTCGAGGTACTGAGCTTGGGTGGAACATTCACGGTATTCCCTTCCAGGAATCAAACCCAAATGGAATATGGTATTAGCTGGAAAAGTAAGTCCACACCAAAACATGTGAATGACAATCACGCTGGGCGATGAGATAGTATTCAACCCTAGAGTCACAGACCCAGGCATCTAAACCAAAGTTGAAAGAAGAAATTCCATTGAACTACTGGTAAAACAACGTCTGTCATGAGCGTTGGGCGAAGAAATCAAACCAGTCAATCCTGCCCTCTCCACGCAAACCATATGCACTTCTCCTATCCACTTGTTTATGGGTGCTGCAGTGACCACATCTCGAGACAGAAGCCAGGGATGTGCTTTGCTGGGCAGTTGCTGCATTGCTCTGCCCTAGGGGAGCCAGGCTCGAGGATATTAGTCGTGTATCTATCAAGCAGATGGACTTGATCATTCGCACCGCGACGACGAAGCCATTCCAAAGCGCTGCGTACCTGCTCTGTGGCAAGTCTCACCCTTCTTCTCGCCTGTAGTATCCGTGGATTGTCATCCTCAGGTATCACCGAAGCTCCGTCAGGTCTTGTTGGTCCCCATTCGACAAGTCTGGTGGTCCATTTAATGTTAATGGAAGTTTTTCCAGAAACTAATTGGACAGCTCGTGGTGTTTCAGTTGCTCGCGCTTTTTTTGACAGGGTGATACGCTGAACTCCACGATCACTCATGCCAAGCTGCTGGTCTGGGCTCCGATAAACCCAACGCATGTTGCGCGTATTTGGCCATTCATATGCTTCGGCGTACTCTTCCTGCAAATATTGGATTTCGAGCCTTGCTCTGTGCATTGCCGGACGCGATGAGGAGCTTGCTCTACACTGCAGTTCTCGAAACTTGCTTGTGAACTTTGGTTTGTAGTATTCGATCGTCAACCACCGACGAAGTGTCGAACTTGTTACAATGCCCCGTTGCTTGATGTACAATGACACAATTCTGCTGACGACAGCAACTCCGTCTTCAAATGGTGCGATAATGGACATGTATTCGATAGGTTCGTATCTAACAGATACGGGCCCGCGAGCCGCCAGTCTTTGTAATGAAAGGTCCTGCAAGCGGCGGGATTCAATTACCAATGCTCGATCCGAGGCTGAAATATCCCAAGGATTCTCATTTCTGGCACCGACAAGATCTTTATTCCTTAAGACTTCGCCCACCAATATCTCCTTCTCGTTTTCTTGACCTCGATTTAAGCAGACTTTCATGACGCAGCTCCTACAAAGAGGACACCTGAGCATGTCAGGGAGCTTGGCAATGATCCATCCTTGGATGCAGGAGAGGTCAAAGGCATGAGTGCACGGGAGGAGGGCAATGGAATCCCCTTTGCAAGTTTCGAAGCATATCGGGCAGTACTCCGAATTTGGGAAGCTATCATCGTCGTCCGATGACTCCATGGCGCTATATTGAGCTTCTTCATTGTGGTTCATCTTTGCTGTACAATTGGAAATCCAGCTCAAGCCTATGAGAGGTTGCCTCGGCAGGCTCTATCAGGATCGTGCCAAGATGCTGTGTCGGAAAGGCGCGTCCCTCGGTGCTGTTTCAGGAATGAAGCTTTTCCGTTGACACTATGGTTTCAACTAAGAGTTCGATGCTTCAGTATGATCTCAAGCGTCGAGAAGTCTGATGTAGATTGTTTCGAGGGATAGATCCAAAGCTGAGAGATGGAAGAATAGTCGATTTTCGTGAGATGGATGCGGTTGGTCGAAGGTAGGGGTTCTTATAATTCACAAAAACAAAACGAGGGATGAATCACAACAAATAAACAGTGGATAGGTCTCATATTTTTGTGCGAATGTACCAGCATTGATGGATCAAGCGGAGTGTACTTGTGGTCCGAATTTCACACTGGTTCACGGACGGAAAGGGGCTCGCTTATTTAGTAAGATCTCCTGATTCAAAGGCAACGAGATTGATATTGTCTATGTGTCTTGAGTCCATTCACACCTAAACACGCACCCTCAAGGCTCACGGCCAATGTCCCAGGCACATATTATCTTTGTGCTTAGCTGGGCACCTTCCACACTGCATCGGACTTACATCCACTTCGGCTTGGAGAATATTGGTTATATCGCAGTCAAACCCCGATACACTCGCAAAGCTGTCTAGATGCGAGTATAGAAGACCATCATGACCTTGTGAAGGCCCTCGGAGCCACTTCAGGGCACTTCTGATTCGTTCAGTGGCTGCTTTGACTTTTTTTCGTTCCTTCGCTATCTTCCGCTCTTCCAGATTCCCGAACCTTGACCTGTCTTTTTCTCGCTTCGGGAGCTCGATTGGATTATCTTCTTTGCCCGGATCAGCTTCACGAAGCTCCGTCTCGAACTCGATCTTAGTCATACGATCTTCAACTCTTTCCCATGCTCGGATTCTATGCTTTACATGCATGTAAAGGATTCCTCTGTCACCTGTGCCTCTAATTCCTATGGGATTGGGGTCCCATCGCAGGTTGTGCGATCCTTCGAAGTCACCAGGCTGGTAATCCAGGTGTTCGGGGACGGGGAACCAATCCCAAACGGCGACATGCGCACTTTTAACGGCAATCTGACAACACAATCGAGATTCAGCATCTGTGTCATATTTGTTTGCGGCTAAGGCCTGAGGCGATCGAGGGCTGTGCTTAATCATCAAAGTCACAACAAGCTTGGATGTTGTGACCCCAATCATTTGTTGTATGTCAAGCTTTATGCTGCGTTGCACTTGAACAATATGGTTGTCCATCGGAACATTGATATCAAGGTACAACCGAGGATCAAAGCTGACCTTGCATTCGTGAATAGGTTGAATGAACTTTTGGTCTTCATCGTCGACATTTCGCAGCAGTGCAGAAGGAACAGAGCGGCAAATGACACAAGAGTTGTGCCTGTCGACTAACCATTCTTGGATACATCGATAATCATAGTTGTGACCACATGGGAGTAGTTTGGTGCGATCGCTGAAGCCTTTCTTACACAGAGGGCAGCTGGTCTCTTTCAACTCGCATGAAAGATTGTCTAAGCTAGCTTGCTCGGCCCCTAAAACTGATTGTTTTGGCAGAGACTGTTGTTGAGATACGTTTGCGGATGACTGTGTTGTGGTTGGAGCTGTTTCTGGGGAAGACGCCTCTTCTTCTGTGGAGATGGATAGAGATGAGAGTACTTCAGTGACAGAGGCAGCCGGCTTAGCTGAAGCGCGATGGTCAGAATGAGAGCTTGGTCTTGGATCCATATTGCCGGATGTGAATGTGAGTGAGATATTTCGATGTTCGGGTTTGGCTGGTAGATTGAGGCGTGGGAGAAAAAAAGTTGGTGATAAGGGAAAGACTGGGGGAAGAAGTGAACAGAAAGTGCTTCTTAAATAAAGAGCCTCCCACAGTTGCATGTTTATTCGTCAAGTCTCCATGTGAATCACAGAAATCCTCACGATTCCCGAACGTTCATGAATCCTTCAAAGTGAGTCTACAGAAGCGTTCTGAATCACTCGAATCTAGGCAGGAAATTGTTTAGCCTATGATGAGGAAATTGCTGTGACAGCGTTCAGGACTAAAGACCATCAATTACATTTTCGATAAGCCATTTTTGTTATACTCTCTATAAAGAAGCTCAACAGTCAACATGATGCCCCAATTCACAGCCAAATATTAAACATCCAGGCTGTTCTCTTTCTGACTAGTCACGTCAATTGCAAGTTAGGAGGCTTTTAGGATTCATTAGAGATAGATTTGTGATATCTCTA
>Ga0302140_10010839_pt1 | contig 11234 bp, 6 predicted proteins | sample I_Bog_E1_1_FD_202095 | JGI IMG/M metagenome (GOLD analysis project Ga0302140, IMG submission 202095) | Peat permafrost microbial communities from Stordalen Mire near Abisko, Sweden - I_Bog_E1_1 | ecosystem: Environmental > Terrestrial > Soil > Wetlands > Peat | place: Sweden: Abisko, Stordalen...
GGCGAGACGGCCGAGGTCGAGTGGGTCGAAGCCGGCCGGTCGCACGGGCGCCGGGAAACTGCGCCGGTGCTTGGTGGGATACACGTTCGCCAACGCCGTGACGGGGTCCGCGTCGATCGGTGGCAGTCCCGGCTGCATCGGCGAGAAGACGCGGTCCAGGGCGAGTTGCAACCGGCAGAACAGTTGTGCCGGGAGTTGGGTCTCGTCGCTCGGGATGTGATCGGCGACCATGATGCCGTCGATGGGGATATTCGAGAACTGTGCGCTGAAGGGCACCGGCACGATGGGTCGTATCTGGAGCATCGGTGGAGGAACGACCATCGGCTTGGCGTGGCTGAACTTGAACTCCATGAAGAAGTTCCAGAACGCGCTGCGCCATCGCCACATCATGAGGGCGCGCCCTTCGCCGTGCGCCAGGGCTTGAAGCAGTTGTCGACGCCGCTGAGCGCGGCGTGCAGATTCGGATAGTGACGAAGCAGGACCGACTTCATGGTGTTGTCCTCGATCCAGTCCATGCCCTCCTTCGTATACACCTCGGGTCGGTAGTCGTAGGTGTAGAAGCGGTCGCTCTTGAGTCGTCGGGTCGCCATCAAGATGAAGACGCGAAACGCGGTGTCGCTGAAGGCGAAACCCTCCGGCAGTCGCTCGCAGTAGAGGCCGACCATCAAGTCGACCTCCTCGACGTCGCCGTAGACGCGGCGCAGGTCCGCCACGACCTGGGCGTCGTCGCTCATCTCCTCGAACGATGAGAAAGGCCGGCGGTGGAACTTGCGCAGGAACTCGTTGTAGCGCGGCACGCCACGTTCGCGGTTGCGCAGGATGTCGATCGTCGCGAGGTCGAGGAGCGTGCCGTCGGGCTGTTCGAAGTGTCGCAGCCCCTCGGGGTAGTTGTGCAGCGCGATCGCACCGGGGTGACTCGTGCCGAAGGAGTAGAACAGGTCGTTCATACGGATTCGAGGGTCCTCGAGCACTTCGTGGGTGCTGGCGCCGGACAACTGAGTGAAGTCGTAGTCGCCGATGAGTCGATCGCCGGCGCTCTCGCGAATGCTGTACTCATCCGGGATGAGCGGATGCATGCGATAGACCGACATGAACTCCTCGGTCATCGAATACGGCGTTCCGTGGTAGTACAACTGGGACCCGGGAACGCCGCTGAACTCCTCACTCTTGGTGAGGCGGCCCACTCGTTTCCAGAGTGTCTTACCCTGGATACCCCACCAGTTGAAGTTCATGCCGGTCTCCATGTCCGAGTCGGCCAACATGGCCGGCGTCCACTCCACGGTGTGGATCCTCGCTATCAAGGCGGCGTTGATGAGTCGGGCGTGGTCGAACAGTTGCTGGTCGTCCCAGCCGGGGTGCACGGAGGCGAGCATCTCGCAGATCGAATTGTGCTCGCGCATAAACAAGGTGTGCATCATCGCGAGCCCCAACCACCAGTTGTTGGTCATCGCGGCGAGGTCGACGCCCGGGAGCGGCACCATGTTCGGCGGGTCGAAGGTCAACGCACCACTCGACGTCAACTTCACCCGGCCGCGATCAAAGGTCCGAACCATCTCTTCGAAGACCGGTTGGCTGCCGTACACCTGTGAGGCGTCCCACCAGTGGGTCTCGGTGTTGCGATAGGTCGGTGGTCCACCGTCCGACGTCGGGTCGACCTTCGTTCGTTGGATCTTCATCGGACGAGTCGGCCACGAGTCGTTCGCCTCGAGCTCCACCTCCCAGGGATCGTCGGGCACGTTCGTGCCGTGGCTCATCCAATCGTGCACCTCGAACTGGATCCACGCCGCGGCGAGCAGGTTGAGCGTAGTCGCCGGGATGAAGTGTCGACGGGCTAGCAACTCGTTGGCCACCGTTCGCGGATTCGGACTCATCACGTCATTGGGATACGTGCCATCGAGCGGGACGTTGCGCCCGAAGCGGGCTCCGGAACTCCCGATTCCGACTAAGACCGGATCGTTCTGGGTCCCGTCAGTCGTGCGCGTCAACAAACGATCTGGAGGGAGCGGTTCAGGTCCCCACGGGACGGGCTGGTCGCTGGTATCGAAGAGGTTGTTTCGGCGAAGCACCATGCGAAGGCCGAACAACGTGAGCAGGGCCAAGGGCTTCGGGAGCTTGTCCCAACCGCGGTGGTAGTCGAGGTAGCTCGTCGAACGCATGAAACTGCGTTTGAGCACTCCATCACGCATGATCGGTCGCCCCCAATCAATGACCCCACAGGTCCACTGTCTCGTGATACTAGCGTTCGCAAAGCGTCCCTCATTAGGGATTTCTCAGGCACGACGACCTCGGCGTCTTCGTCGACCAGCGTGGGCCGAAGTTGCCTTTCGTTGCCACCGATGTAAGACCCCGAATTTAGAGTTCGAACGGATGCTCACTTCTGAACGAGAACTCAACGACAGGCAACGTGAGGCCGCCACGTTTGGCGACGGGCCGCTGCGAGTGATCGCGGGACCCGGAACCGGGAAGACGACCACGCTCACCGCCAGGGTCAACGTCCTTCTCGAGCGCGGCGTCGCTCCAGAGCGAATCTTGCTCCTGACGTTCACCCGCCGCTCGGCGCGCGAGATCGTAGGTCGTGTCCGCGCGCTTCGAGGGGCTGACCGAGGACGCAGGGTCGCGGGCGGGACCTTCCACTCCGTCGCCCATCATTCGCTACGGCGCCACCATGCTGCCCTGGGTCTGCCCGAGGGCTTCGGTGTGCTGGACCGCGGCGACGCCGCTGACCTGATGGATCTGGTTCGCGGCGAACTGAGAATACTGAGCAGAGATCGCAGATTGCCGAAGAAGGGCACGCTGGGGGCACTGTATTCGCGAACGGTGAATACCGGCGTGCCACTGGCCGATGTCATGCACGAGAACACGCCGTGGTGCGTCGAAAGCCTGGACGACGTCGCATCACTCTTCAGCGCCTTCGTGGCTCGAAAACGTTCGCTTGGACTGTTGGACTTTGACGACCTGCTCTTGTTCTGGCGCGTGGCGGCACAGGACGATGCTCTGGGTCGAGAGCTCGGCGCGGACTACGACCACATCCTGGTTGACGAGTTCCAGGACGTGAACCTCCTGCAGTTGGACGTGCTCGTCGGGCTACGCCGAATGGATCCTCGACTGACCATCGTCGGTGACGACGCGCAGGCCATCTACGGATTTCGTGGCGCGACGGCACGGTTCCTGCTCGATGCCGAGCGATACTTCAGCGAGCTCACCACCATCACCCTGGACGACAACTATCGCTCGTCGGGCGCGATCCTCGAGGTGGCGAACGCCATCGCCGCCGATGCTCCCGAAGGATTTTCCTCGGTCCTACGTGAACGAGTCCCCGTGTCCGGCGCGAGTCCACCACTGCTCGTCCACTGCGCTGACGAACGCGACCAGTCAGAATCGGTCGCCGACCGCGTCCTCGAACTCTACGAAGAGGGCATTGCTCTGCAAAAGCAGGCCGTGTTATTTCGCGCCGCCCACCACAGTGCCGACCTCGAGATCGAACTCGCCCGGCGTCGTATCCCCTTCGTCAAGTACGGCGGCCTGCGCTACCTCGAAGCCGCACACGTGAAGGACCTGCTCGCGGCGTTCCGACTCGCCGACAATCCTCGTGATGAGATGGCGTGGTTCCGACTCCTGCAACTCATGCCCGGCGTCGGTCCGGCCAAGGCGAGACGGTCGATCGATGCGCTCCGGGACGAAGACGGGAAGATCCCATTGTCCCACGGCGAGATCCAGCGACGATGGTGGAACGTCGTGGACCTGTTGCCGACCGATGCACGAGAGATGTCGAGCGGTTTCGCCGACTCCTTGGGCGAGATCGAGTCGGAGCCGTTGGAGGTTCATGCGGAGCGAATTCGTCGTGCGATGGTGCCGCTCATCATCTCCTCGTATGACGATGCGGCGCCGCGCCTTGAGGATCTTGGGGCACTCGTGCTGGCGTGCGCCGGGACGTCACGGTTGAGCGACGTGGCGGCCGAGCAGGCGTTGGAGCCGCCCGCCTCGACCGGGGATCTCGCTGGTCCTCCGATGGTCGACGAGGACTGGCTGGTTCTCTCAACAGTCCATTCAGCGAAGGGTCTCGAGTTCGACGCGGTTCACGTGATCCATGCCGCCGACGGCAACTTCCCCTCGGACATGTCAACGGGATCGCCCGAAGGAATCGAGGAAGAACGCCGCCTCTTCTACGTCGCGATCACGCGTGCGCGGAGGAATCTTGCCATCTACGTACCGCTGCGCTATCACCACCATCAAGTCCGTGATGATCACTCTTGGGCCCAGCCGTCGCGCTTCTTGAGTGAATCGGTCCGCACGACGCTGGTGGAAATATCAGCCACCCCCACGAGCCAGGACATCTCATCGTCTGCTTCGACGCTTACCATCGACGGTTCTGGTGTCGTCGAAGGGCAACTGTCCAAGTTGTGGTGATCACTGGCGGACGAGAATATTGACCGGTCCTCATCAACCTGCGGGGAACGAGCTACTCGCCCGCCAGTTGGTGAAGCACCTCTGAGGCAGCCCGTTCGCCGGAGCTGATGGCGCCGTCCATGTAGCCCATCCAGCGCGTGGCCGTTTCGGCCCCGGCCCAATGGATGGGGCCGATCGGTGAGCGCAGCGCATCGCCGAACGCCGTCCAGGTATTGGGAGGGAAGAACGCTCCGTAACAGCCGCGCGTCCATTCGTCGTCGGCCCAGACCTTCTCGACGTAGTCGTTGGGCTTCGCGGCTTCGGGGCCGAAGAAGCGCGTGAAGCATTCCAGGACGCTCTGTCGGCGATCGGACTGCGACCAGCGACCCAGCTCGCGCGCTTGGCTGCCTTCCAGGAATCCGAGAAGGACGCCCGGTCGACCGTCTGGTGGCGAATTGTCGAAGACGACTTTCACCGGTCCCCGGTCACTCGTGAGCTGTCCCGAAAGTCCCGCGTCTCGCCAGAAGGGTCCGTCGTAGATCGCCATGCACTTGATGACCGAGCCGTTGGGGATGCGTTGGGTCAGTTGGTCACGTTGCGCGGGAAGGGCCGGCTCGTAGATGAAGCGACCCGCCAGTGCCGGGCTCATGGCCACGATCGCCTGCACGGCCCGCACCGTGATGGAGTCGCCGCTCACGATGAGTCCGTCGCCGTAGGCGATACGCCGCACCGGTTCACCCAGGATGACGACGTCACCGAGTTCATCGGCCATTACCCGGGCGATGCGTTGCGAGCCACCGACGATGCGGCTCTGTTGGGCTCCCCCGTCGGTCGATATCAGGTTTTGCAAACCACCGGCGGAGTTGCAGTACGCGAGGAAGTGCAAGAGCGAGACGTCGGCCGGATCCGCGGCCCACACGGCCTCACAGGCCAGAGCGATGAGTGATCGGCCCAGTCGAGTCCCCATGTTGCGTCTCGTCCACGACGCCACCGTCTCTGCGTCCCACTCCGTCGACTTCGGCGCCTTCCACGGTGATTCGGGTGGCACGGTTTTGGCCATGCGTTCGAGGCGTGTCATAGCCAGTTGGACGTCCGCGAGTGCCACCGGATTGACCTTGGGAATCGCACCTTGGTAGGTACTCAGTCGACCACCGTGTTCGAAGAGGTTCTTCCCCGTTGTGTAGGTGTCGAAGGTCTCGAGACCGAGTTCGTCGATCAGGGACAGGATGCGCTCCTGGCCGGGGCCCACCCACTGTCCTCCGACTTCGACTACTTTGCCCTCACCGATGGGATGGTTGAGCGTACGTCCACCGACGCGGTCGCGGGCCTCGACCACAACGACGTCGACGCCGTGCGCTCGCAATGCTCGGGCTGCAGATAGGCCGGCGAGCCCCGCGCCTATGACGACGACCGATGTCGATAGTTCCTTCGCTTCCACCTGATTACCTCCCACCCATCGTGATCCAAGGTATCGAACGCTGCCACTGCGGGCACTGCCAAATCAGGTTCTTCTCGATCGTCCGTGCGCGGAATCAGTTTGGTGGCAGGGCGACAGGTTTCAGGACCTAGTCATGCGGTACCTTTGTTTCTCACGCAATTCGGTGTACTACTTACCAGGGTAATCGTGCCTGATTCAATCGGAGAGGAAGTCGCGTAGTGGTGAATCGTCTTCCGGTGAAGTCACGAAATCGTCGAGCCACCATGAATGACGTCGCGGCACTCGCAGGAGTCAGTTTGAAAACTGTCTCCCGAGTCATAAATGGCGAAACTACAGTCAATCCCGAACTCGCCCAACGAGTTCACGTTGCCGCCGAAGAGCTTCGCTATCAACCGAACTTCGGTGCGAGTGCCCTCCGAAGAATCGACAGAAGAACTTCGACGATTGGCGTCCTATTACAAGATCTCTCCAATCCACTTGCTGCAACCATGCTTCGCTCCATCGAGACAGTTGCATCCGATCGAAACGTCTCTGTTCTTAGCGGCAGCCTTGACGACAGTCTTGAGCGCGAACACGAACTCACCACGTCAATGTCACGCCACGGTGTGGACGGAGTCATAATTGCACCAGCGAGTCACGATCATCACTATCTCGTGACCGAACAACAGGCCGGCGTGCCGTACATCTTCATCGATCGGCCTCCGCAGAATCTTATGGCTGACCAGGTACTCGTCGACTCTCGAGCCGGTGCCGCGGATGCAGTACGGCACTTGATCAAACACGGACATCGTCGCATCGGCTTCCTTGGAGACTCGTCAAGTCTTTTCGTGGGCCACGAGCGTCACTTGGGATACACGCACGCGTTGACAACTGCCGGTCTTCCAATCGACCCTGCGATTGTCGCGAGAGATCTTCGCACGATTGGCGGCGCTCAGGAAGCGGTGCACAACATGCTGACGTCGTCGAACCCTCCCACCGCGTTTTTCGCCAGTCAAAACCTTCTTACCGTTGGAGCGGTGCATGCGTTGCGCCACGCCGGCGTTCACCATCACACTGCGCTCATCGGATTCGAGGATTTTCTATTGGCCGACCTCCTAGATCCCGGGGTGTCAGTAGTGGCGTACGACGTCAGTGCAATGGCCGCGTTAGCAGCGCAACTACTTTTTGACCGCATCGATGGTCTGCGTCCTGCACCACGTCATTTCGTCACTCCGACGACGCTCGTTCGCCGAGGGTCTGGAGAAATCGAACCTTTGCTCGATCCTTGAATTGATTCCGCCGATCATCGGTCGGACTTAATACGTGCGTTGAACAACAGAACGCATTCGCTGATCCTTCGCTTTAGAGTGCCGCCGTCTTAATCAATGCGACCCGCTCTTCGGCGTCGTCCCACAGTCTGGACCGACTTACGTCCGGTGCGAAATGCCTTGTAGGAAACGAACTCGCAACCAGCCGTCGCATCGACCAGAGGTCCCGTTCGACTTCACCACTTGCCTGTAGTTGCATCAGGGCATTACCGATGGCCGCCGCTTCGACCGGACCTGCAACCACCGCAATACCACAGGCGTCGGCGGTGAGTTGACACAGGGTGTCATTCATCGCTCCTCCACCGACTATGTGAATCACGTTGATGGTCTTGCCCGTGATCGTCTGGATACCTCGGATCGAGTGCCGATATGAGAGCGCCAAACTATCCAAGATGCAACGCGCAAATTCTGGAGCCGTTATTGGCGCGGCCAATCCCAACTGTTCACATTGTGCCGCAAGGCGCCCACGCATGTCACCAGGAGCCAAGAGCTCTTTGCTTTCGGCATTGACCAAGAATCGAAGTGGTGCAATGGATCCAGCCGCTGCGGTCAAAGTCTCGGCATCCGTGTCTTCGCCTTCGACACCGAATTCTCGGATCACCTCCTGAAGCAACCAGAAACCCAGGACGTTCCGCAAAAAGCGAATCTTTCCGAAGGCTCCAAGTTCATTCGTGTATCCCGCTCGAAAGGCGTCTTCGTTGATGAGTGGCTCATCGAGCTCGACGCCCACAAGCGACCACGTCCCGGAAGATATGAACGCAAAATCTGAATCAATCGCCGGGATCGCGAGCACCGCCGACGCAGTGTCGTGTGAGGCAACAGAAATGACTTGTGTCCCAGACGTGATTCCCGAATTGCGAGCAATATTTTCGGTGATCGGGCCGAGAATTTTGCCGGGTTCCGTTAGTTTGCCCACGATCGTAACCGGGATGTCGAACATATCCATGAGTTCAACGTCCCAGTCTCTCGATCGAGACAACATCGCAGTCGTAGAGGCGTTCGTTATTTCCCACGTCGACTCGCCGCACAGAAAGTAGTCAATGAGATCAGGAATCATCATCATCTTGTCAACATTCGCGCTTCGTAATTTGTCGCCGTCAGTTACCAATTGAAAGAGCGTGTTGAATTGCAGTAGGGCCACGCCATTTCTCTGGTAGAGCTCCCACGGGTCAATAATGAGCGCGGCATTTTGCACCGCGTCGTCCGTCCTCGGGTCGCGGTGGTGAACTGGGTTGTCAATCAGTTCGCCGTCCAACGATACGAGCCCATAGTCAACGGCCCAGGAATCGACGCCCACCGATAGAAGGACGCTATCTTTCTCGATGGACATTGCGGAGGCTTCACCGAGGCCCTGAAGAATTTCGTCGTAGAGACGGGTGAACTCCCATACGAAGTGCGGTCCGTGCTGGACCCCCTTATTGGGAAACCGGGCTACGGGACAGTAGGAGAGAACCTTTTCTCGGAGAGTAAAAAGAAATACGCGACCGCTTGACGCACCCAAATCCACTGCCGCAACAGATATGCCTTTGTCTTGCACCACACCCCTCAGCGTAAGAACGCGGCAGCAACACCCGAGTCCACCGGCACATGTGCGCCCGTCGTCAAACTTAAATCGTCTCCCAAGAGGGCAAATACCGCGTTCGCAATATTATCAGGCAGTACCTCGCGTTTTAAGAGCGTTCTGCCGGCGTAGTACTCCCCCAAGTCTTCTTCTTCGATGCCATACACCGCGGCACGTTGTGCTCCCCAGCCACTCGAAAAAATCTTTGAACCTTGAACCACGCCATCTGGATTTACTCCGTTTACGCGAATTCCCATCTCACCCAATTCAGCGGCCAACAAGCGAACCTGATGTGCCTGATCGGCTTTTGCCGAACCGTAGGCAACGTTGTTGGGGCCGGCGACCACGGCGTTCTTGGAAACGATATAGACGATGTCCCCGCCGAAACCTTGTTCCTTCATAATCCGCACGACCGCTCGCGTGGCGAGGAACGACCCCTTCGCCATCACGTCATGTTGGAGGTCCCAGTCACGTTCGGACGTTTCGAGGAGTGATTTTGAGATCGATAGCCCGGCGTTGTTGACCAAAATGTCGACCCCCCCATAGGTAAGGATCGCCGTCCCGATGGCACTCTCGATAGCGTCAGCCGATGACACGTCGATGCTCACTGCGATCGCCCGGTCTGTATCACCGATCTCCTCTGCGACTGTCTTCGCAGACTCATGATCGAGGTCGGCAACGATCACTTGGGCACCTTCGCTTGCGAGGCGACGAGCAGTCGCCGCCCCGATTCCCGAGCCGCCACCGGTGACCAGTACAACCCGGGAGGCCAAAGGCCTGGCCTTCGGCATTCGCAATAGTTTTGCCTCTTCCAGTTCCCAGTATTCGATTCGGAACTTCTCGGACTCTTCGATTGGCGCGTAGTGCGACATCGCTTCAGCGCCCGTCATGACGTTGATCGCGTTAATGAAGAACTCACCGGCCACGCGCGCGGTCTGCGCATCCTTGCCAAAGGAGAACATGCCCACACCGGGCACGAGGACAATCGCAGGATCCGCGCCACGCATAGGCGGAGATTCCTGCGTTGCGTAACGTTCGTAGTAGGCCTTATATTCCTCACGGTATGACACGTGCAACGTTCTAAGACGAGCGATCATCTCTTCGCTCGATGCTGAAGAATCGACGTCGAGCACGAGCGGGCGAATCTTGGTCCGCAGAAAATGGTCGGGACACGAGCTGCCACGGGCTGATAACTCTGCGTGGCGCTCCTTTTGGAGAAAATTCAGCACCACGTTCGAATCGTTGAAGTGACCAACCTGAAGGCGGTCAGTTGACGCCATACCTCGAATCGTTGGAAACAGTTCGACCGCCTTTCGGCGCCGTTCATCGACCGGCAATGGTACGAATCTCTCCAGATCCGCTCCCAGTGGGTCCGTTCGGCCATTCGCTTCGATGTATTCCGCGGTCTTGTTGATGATCGTCATGGAGTTTGCTTCGCACTCTTCACTCGTGGATCCCCAGGCGGTGATGCCATGACCACCCAGGATTACCCCAATTGCCTCAGGGTTCGCCTCATAGAGTGCTCGAATCTCAAGACCCAACTGAAAGCCGGGCCGACGCCACGGAGTCCAGGCCACGGTGTCACCGAATATCGCTTGAGTGAGCGCTTCCCCGTCAGCAGAAGTCGCCAGCGCGATGCCCGAGTCGGGGTGGAGATGATCAACGTGGGCGCATTCGACCAATCCGTGCATCGCTGTGTCGATCGAAGGTGCCGCTCCTCCTTTCCCAAAGAGGCAGTAATCAAACGCCGACACCATTTCATCTTCGTGTTCAAGTCCTCTATATATCTCCGTGAGATTCACCAAAGAGTCCCGGCGGAGGGCGGCGAGTCCCTCAAAACTGAGCGTTCCGAGGTCGCCACCCGAGCCCTTCACCCACATCACCACTACTTCGCGTCCGCTCGCAGGGTCGCGAACTGAGGCTTTCGCTGACACATTTCCACCGGCGTAATTCGTATTTCGCGGATCGGCGCCGAGTCGATGCGCGCGATCCAGCAATTCATCCACGGCGCCAGGTACTTCGTAGCGAAGCTCACTCACGCTTACGCGCCCCATCCGGCGGCGGTACCACCAACTCGTTCGGACTCGATCTTCGATTGGTAGCCTGAGCGCTGATAGGCACCGATTGGGTCCGGATCGAGTCCCATCTCAGTTCGCATCTCAGCGAGAAGCGGTCGCACGTCGGTGAAGAACGCGTCCTGGAAAAGTTCGTTGGCGCCGAGAACGTCGCCGGCGTGTTGTAACTTCGCCAGTTCGTCGCGGTCAACGAGCAATGCCTTCGCGGTTGCCTCCTGCACATTCAGTACCGAGCGGATTTCCGCCTGGATCTTTGGCTCGATGTTGTGACATTGATCCAGCATGAACGCCACACCTCCATCGGGTGTCACCGCGTCGACATCAACTATTTCGAACATGATGCGAAATAGTTGGTAGGGATCTGCCGAGCCGACCATCAAGTCGTCATCACCGTAAAAACGAGAGTTGAAGTGAAATCCACCGAGGCGTCCCGCGCGCAATAACCCCGCAACGAGAAACTCGATGTT
>Ga0302140_10010841_pt1 | contig 11233 bp, 5 predicted proteins | sample I_Bog_E1_1_FD_202095 | JGI IMG/M metagenome (GOLD analysis project Ga0302140, IMG submission 202095) | Peat permafrost microbial communities from Stordalen Mire near Abisko, Sweden - I_Bog_E1_1 | ecosystem: Environmental > Terrestrial > Soil > Wetlands > Peat | place: Sweden: Abisko, Stordalen...
CAAGGTTAATTTCACCAAGGAAGGTTCTCCGGCTTCTGGTCGTGAGATCGTCTTCCTCGATACTCCAGGCCACGAGGCGTTTACACGCATGCGTGCTCGCGGAGCCAAGGTGACTGATCTCGTTGTGATCGTGGTCGCTGCAGATGACGGTCCGATGCCTCAGACGATTGAGGCAATCGATCATGCCAAGGCGGCGGGTGTTCCGATCATCGTGGCGATCAACAAGATCGACCGTCCTGAAGCGGATGCCGAAAAGGTACAGAAGCAGCTCGCGGATCGTGGACTTGTTCCAGAAGAATGGGGCGGCGATACGGTTTACGTGAAGGTCTCGGCCAAGAAGAAGATTGGCCTGGATCAGTTGCTTGAAATGATCTGCCTGGTGTCTGACGTGCAGAGTCTCAAGTCCACTCCTGGCCGCAAGGCTGTGGGTACGGTGCTGGAGGCCAAGCTGGATCGCGGCCGTGGCGCGGTTGCCACTGTCCTTGTCCAGAACGGAACACTGAGGGTCAACGAGAGCTTTATCGTTGGCAACACGTTTGGTAAGGTTCGCGCGATGTTTGACGATCGTGGCCGAGCTATTACCGAGGCTGGCCCTTCGACTCCAATCGAAGTGCTGGGCCTGGAAGGCATGCCGGATTCCGGCGATACCTTCCTGGTGGTTGCGGATCGCGACAAGGCCAAGGGCATTGCACAGTACCGCAAGATGAAAGAGCGGGAGTCGCAGCTTGCGAAGAGCAGCCGCGTTTCTCTGGAAGGTCTGGCCGAACAGATTCGTCTGGCGGGCGTCAAGGATCTGCCACTCATCATCAAGGGCGACGTTACGGGCTCGGTCGAGGTCATTGCGGACTCGCTGGTACGTATGTCGACGGAGAAGGTCCGCATCAAGGTTATCCACTCCGGCGTGGGTGCGATTACCGAGAGCGATATCCTGCTTGCGTCGGCGTCGAATGCCATCATCATTGGCTTCAACGTACGGCCTGAGCGGAAATCGGCTGAGCTGGCGGTACAGGAGAATGTTGAAATTCGCCTGCACTCGATCATTTACGAACTGCAGGATGAGATTCGCAAGGCGATGCTTGGCTTGCTGGATCCCACCTTCAAGGAAAACTTCCTGGGACGCGCAGAGATCATCAACGTTATGCGTATTCCCAAGGTTGGTACGATTGCTGGTTGCCGCGTGACGGATGGTGTTCTGCGCCGTGATGCGGAGGTCAAGATCATGCGTGGCGGCGAGCAGATTCACAAGGGCAAGATTGGTTCGCTGCGCAGGTTCAAGGACGATGTGAAGGAAGTTACGAACGGCATGGAGTGCGGTGTCGGCATAGCGAACTTCAGCGACCTGAAGGAAGGCGATGTGATCGAGGCCTTCACCACCGAGCGCATGGCGAACGACCTGGGCGCATTGGCAACTACCGTTGCCGCTGCCGCCAAGGAAGCCAAGGAAGCTGCAGCAGCAGCGGCCAAGGAACAAGTGGTCGCCAAGTAAGACCGCAACAGCAAACGGCCCGCTTCTCTGACGAGAGGCGGGCCGTTTTGTTTCTATTTGGGATTACTGGTTCGAGGCGTTTGGGGATTTTGGGAAGAAGCTGGTGATGGAGTTGATGATGGAATGGATGCCGTCTGCGCCTCCGGCTAGCAGCGCTGTGGTAATGACTACGTCATAGTTGCGAAAGTAGGCCTGTTGACCGGGATCGACTACCTTGCCGAGTACGTCGCGTAGTGTCTCAGGATGAGCAACGAAGGGCCAGAGCGCACGTATTCCTGCGACGCTGGCGCAGAAGCTCAGGAAGAGACCGATGGCGAAGGCGTACTGCTGGGTCTTTCCTCGGTACTCATCAAGCGCTTCAGTGGCTACCTGCAGGTCGGTGGCGTTGAGTGCGTTCTGAAGTGGCGTGGTAGGGTCATTCGGTCGAGCCTTGATGGCGGTGACGAGGCGGTCGAGCTTGCTGGCGCCTGTGTCGCGCCAGGGGCTGATGAGAATCTCGACTGCACGCTCGATGAAGGTTGCGGCGAGGATCAACGGGGTGAGTTTCGTGAGTAACTGATCAGGCGCGAGAGCCATTTCGATGCCATTCCATTTCTGGAAGTAGGCAAAGATGAAGAATGCAATGATTGTGGCCAGAAAACCGAGGAGGAGCGGGCGTCCCCATAATTTGCCAAGATTCATGTGTCATGTCCTTGGCGGAACGATACCTTGAGGGATGGCGTAAGTCCAGAGTTTTCAGATAACTCCGGGCGTAAAAATGGCGTGGACTGTGAAGTCCACGCCAGTGAGAGGCAAGTTACTGTGTGTTGAGCGTCTTAGAACTCAAGACGCATGGATACCTGGCCAGTACGGGCTGTGCCAGAGGTGATCTGGCCGAAGCTCGAACTGCTGAGGTCCAGTGTGCTGGGTTCGCTGAGGATGGTGTGGTTGAGGACGTCGGTGAAGGTTCCCTCTGCCTTTAGGCGGAAGCCAGCGGGCAGAACGAAGCTTTTGCTGAGACCGGCGTTGAGGTTGACTACGCCGGGGCCTTCAACGTTGCCGACACCGGCGTTGCCGAAACGGCCGATGGGGAGCGGGACTGCACCAGCGCCGCTACCCGTGGTGCAAGGCGTACCGGGAGTCCAGGCAGGGTTGCCAGGGCAGGTGTACGCTGCTGCATTGATCCAGTGTGCGCGGCTCTGATTTGCCGTGGGATCTACGCCGACGACCTTGTCGGGATTCTGGTTGCGGTGACCACCATCGAAGCCGGTGTTGGTGCCGGTAAGGCCGGAACCGGTTCCCGATGGATCGCCCTGACCGGAGGGGAAGTAAGGCGAGAGATACGCACCGGTCTGAACGAGAAGAATGCTGCTGAGTCTCCAGCCGCCGACAATCTCATCCGCGATGCGCGGCATGTTGGTTCCAACCAGCTTGCCACGACCGACGGGCAGGTCGTAGATAGCGGTGGTGTTAAAGAGGTGACGACGGGTGCCTTCCACGTTGCCGAAATCGACTGCGCGAGTAAGGACTGTGGAGGAGCGTGAGCCACCGCTTTCACCGGCGAAGCTGCCGTTGTTGCCTGGCCCCTGGTTGTCGGCGAGCGCCTTGGCGTAGGTCCATGATGTGTCAAACGTCAACCCATGCTGGAAGCGGTGCTTTGCTTCGAGTTGCAGGGAGTGGTAGCTCTCGTTGGCGCCAGTCGCGCGGGTATTGATGCGGCCCCAGTTGGGGAACAGGCGATTGCTGAGAGGCTGGTTGGCTGCCGACACCGTTGAGGAGAAGGGCAGAGTGTTTTCGTCCGGAGCCCATACGAGGTCATGGGTTTCAGAGCCGATGTAGGAGGCGCGTGCTGCATATCCGCCGCCGAAGTCGTGATCCACGCTGAGCGACCATTGCTCGGTGTAGGGATCTTTCCAGTTGGTGCTGTTGGCTGTACCGAAGTAGTCCTGGCCGTAGTTGGTGGTGCCGCCGGAGTTGCCAGCGCCCGCGTAGATTACCGGCCACTGATAACCGATCGCATGAGTGGTGGCGTTGTAGCTGTTGGTGTATTGCGTGGTTGCTGCCTGCAGAGTTCCTGTCAGAGAGTAGAAGTTGGAGCCGAGCAGGGTGATGTTGTACATGCCAAAGCCGCCACGGATGGCCGTCTTGTCGTTGTTGAACGGACGGTAGGCGAATCCAAAGCGAGGCATGAAGCGGAGGTGTGGAACCTTCTTCAGCCCGGAGGGATAGCCTGCGGCGCTGTTGCCCTGAACTGGCATACATGGTGCGCCGTTCACGACTGCGTCGTTGGTGTTGTGGATGCCGTCAGGATCGCAGGCATTGGCGCTGGCGAGGAAGTTCTGCGCGAGCAGGCTTTCCTTACCGTCCGGATAGATAGAACGGCCTGAAAGGGATACGCTGGGGTCGAAGTTACCGATGTCGCCATGCGGATCGGAGTAGCCGGGGTGGAGTTCATAACGAACGCCGTAGGTAAGGGTCAGGTTTTGTGTTGCTTTCCATTGATCCTGAGCGAAAGCGTGATAGTGCTTAGTTTTGCCGTCGTTGTCCTGGGCGACCACGTCGTAGAAGGTCTGGTAGGGAGTTCCCAGCAGGAAGTCGGCGAAGTCTACTCCGGTGAAGAGACCCTGGCTGCCGCTGCTGTTGAACTGGAAGGTGCCGTAGTTGTCGGCGCCGTTGAAGCCGAGGGGCGTGAGAGCTTCAATGGCGCGAATATCAACGCCGACTTTGACGTTGTGGTTACCGTGCGTCCAGCTGAGGGCGTCGGTGTAGACGTAGGTATTGGAGGTTGTGACCGAGGACAGACGATCAGCAGTCAGGCCCTGGAGGTGATTGAAGTCAACCTCTGGCAGGCCGTTGTAGAAAAGGTTTTGCAGGCCCTGGTAGCCGAGGCTGTTGGTGTACGCCGTTCCATTGAAGGAGTTTGTGGCGCCGGTGTTGAAGAGCGTGAAGCCGAAATGAGCTTCGTCGGTGAGGTTGGACTTGATGGTCCAGGTTGCATTGGTGCTGAGGACCTTGGATTTGTTGGTGTTCTGAGAAGAAGCAACGAGCAACGGCTCAGGGCTGTTTGCCGGGAAGTTCTTCCAGGTGAAGCGGCCCCAGAGAAGGACCTTCTGATTTGCGCCCAGGTACTGGTCGCCACGAACGTCGTACTGGTCGCTGTGCTTGCTCTGATCTTTATTTGTTACGTAGTTATACGACTGACCGTCGGTGTAGGACGTGGTGTTGCCGTAGTTGGGGTCTGGATAGAAGCTGGCGAGCAGCTTGGCGGCGATGGGGCTGATTGCCGAGGTTGGGATCTGCTGGCCGTAGCTGGTGCCATTAAAGGGATCACGAAGCGTACCGAAGGACACTGGAGTTCCGTTCGGGCCGGGTACGAAGTAGCTACTGAAGTCGCCGCTCTTCATGGCTGCGGTGGGAACAGTCGCCTGGTATAGGGTCGTCTGCGGGAAGCGATAGCCTTCGTAGTCGCCGAAGAAGAAGGTCTTGTCGTGCCCGTTGTAGATGTGGGGAATGTCAACGGGACCGGCTACTTCGCCGCCAAAGGTATTGCCGACCTTATGTGGCTTCGCGGTGTCGCCGTACGGAATAGCGTCAAAAGCTGCGTTCTGGTGATACCAGAATGCTGACCCGTGGATTTTGTTGGTTCCGCCCTTGGTGATGATGGTGACTTCGCCGGGCTGGCCGAATTCTGCATTGTTACCCACCCCGTCGGTGCGGACCTCAGAAATTGCTTCGGTGGATGGGAATGCATCGGCGATGGGGCCGCCGCCGGTGGTGTTCTGGATGGTAATGCCGTCGACTGAGACTTCAGTCTGGAAGGGGAGTCCGCCCTGGAGGGAATATTGTCCATCTTCTGTTTGAACGCCGGGGAGGGTTGAGATGATGCTGAGAGCGCTGGTACCTGAGTTGCCAGCGCGGCTGTTGATGGGCAGGTTTTCCGCGTCGTCCTTGGTATAGACAGCGCTGATGGAATTCGATTCGGTTTCGATGGAACTGACAGTGTCGCCGCTGACGGTGACTTCCTGTTGGACTGCTCCGACGGACAGGACGGCATCTAGACGCAGTTCCTGACGAGAGGCGAGATCTACAGCGGTTATCGAAAAGGATTCGAAGCCTGTTGCTGCGACGACCAGGGAGTAATGACCGGCCTTAGTGTTCAGGAACTGGTAGTTGCCGCTGGAGTTGCTGGTGGTGGTGCGGACGACGCCTTCGTCGGTGCTGGTGAGGGTGACCTTGGCGCCCGGAATCAGGGCTCCGTTGGAGTCTTTGACCTCGCCGAGGATGGCGCCTTGAGTGGATTGGGCTTGGCCGCTGATGCTGCTGAGCGCGAACGCCAGCACCATGGCCAATGCCGTTATTGCCCACCGCAATTGCGGCCGGTAACACGGATGGATAGATTTCTGCATGATTCAGTGCCTCCTGAGGTGAAACATAAGTAGGGTGGTGGTAATCGCCTGGAGTCTGGCTGGTATTGATGCGTTGAAGTCTACGTTAACGTCGCGAGCATTGCCAGATGAAAGTCCGGCATACATTGATCTGTCACGGCATGGTCCTATATAAGAGCACTTCGGTAAGAAAAGACAGGTTTTTAACGGTTCAGTGTCTGGTTGATTTGTTGATTAAAAAGAGCTTACCTGTAATAAATTCGCAGGGTGTTCATCCAAATGTGAAATTCCCGTTAGCAAAAAGCAGAAGTATTCAAGGCGCATTCACAGAAATTCGCTATGCTGAAGACACGTTTTCCATGGGTTGAGTCACAAAGGAGACCTGCAATGGCTACCGCACCGTCCTTGCCGAAGAGCTTTGAGGATGCTGCGCGTCGCCATACGGCGGTTGAGGAGGAACTGGAGCGGCTTTGCGCCAGCAGCCATTTCCGAACCAGCAAGCGGTCCTGCGAGTTCTTGCAGTACATTGTCCGGGTCACTTTGAATGGCCGGATGGATTCTCTGAAGGAGCGCTCGATCGGCATTGACCTGTTTGGGCGGGACACTTCGTACGAGCCTAGCTCGGATGCGACGGTGAGAGTGCGGGCCAACGAGGTCCGCAAGCGGCTGACGTCGTATTACGCTTCATCGGGAGTGGTGACGGAGATACGGATCGATCTGCCGACGGGCAGCTACGTGCCACGGTTTATGCCGGGAGCTCCGTTGGTGGTGCGGACGGAGAGCGTTGCGGCGGGTGTCCCTGTACTGGAAGTTCCGGCGCGGGAGACTGCGTGGGTGGTTCCGCCGATCAAGGCGCTCACGCTGATGCGTCCGGCGTTGTTTGCGTTGTTGATTTGTACGTTACTGCTGCGGCACCAATTGGAGGACCGCGAGGAGTATCTGAAGTTTTGGGACAGGCTGCTGTCGGGGCGGAGTGCGCTGTTGCTTACAGTTGCGCCGCAGGACCGGGCGATGCTGGCATCCAGTCTTTATCCACTGGTGTGGGTCGCTGGAAGGTACGGCGTGGATGCGGCGATGGATGGAGATTCGCTAACCGGGGCGGGACAGGCGGCGCTGGCGACGGTTCAGGTGAGCTACGAAACTCCGTTGGCGATTGCGAGTGATGGCCGATTACGGTGGGCTTTTGCTGGTCCCTCAGCAAATTCGCTGTCGGCCTCGCCAGTTCGGTCTCATACGGACGCGGCTGCTGAGTTGCCGACGCGTTTGGTGGATCGAAGTGGGGGCAATTCTCAGGCAGGGACGGCGGCGGCTTTGCTGACCATGCTTCCGGAGGAGCCTGCGATATTTCATGTGCAAGGGACGGACGCGGAAGCCATTCGCCAGCTGTTGCAGGTGCTGACCTCGGAGAAGCAGTTCCCAGTGAAGCTGACGGATCGCCTGGACGCTCGCCATCCGGTGCAGCTGCTGTTGTTTCGCGATGCTAGAGGGCAATGGCAGAGCGAGACTTTTGCAGGCGGCGCTTAGCTATGGCTACTTTGTCGGCAAATGCTAAAAGTTACGGACGGTGGCGGTCGGCTGCGTTCAGTTCAAGCTGGTTGCTGTACGCCGGTTACTATCTTTGCCGGGAGAACCTGCGCAGCGTCCGCACCTTGCCGGGTGCTTCGGCAGAGCAGGGCGACCTGACCGGATTGCTTTTCAACTTCGCGCTTGCGTATGTCCTGGGGCATGTCGTTGCAGGGACGCTGGCTGACAGGACTGGAGCAAGACGGGTTGCGTTGACTGGCGGGCTGGTATCGGCGGCTTCGACTGCGGCGATGTTGTTTGTTCATGCGCCACATGGCCTGCTGGCGTTGCAGTTGCTGAATGGTTTTGCGCAGGGTCTGGGATTTCCGGCGCTGGCAAGAATGCTTGCGGTGTGGTTTACGCGCCAGGAGCGCCCTGGAGTGCTGGCATGGTGGAGCGCCAGTTATTCGCTGGGCGGGGTGTTGGCCGCGAGCTTGACGTTGTGGTGTGCGACGACGCAGTGGATCCTGCCGACGTGGGGCTGGCAGCGATGTTTTGTGCTGCCTCCGATTTTGCTGGCATCGATCTCGGGGTATTTCTATTGGACGACTCGCGATGAGCCGCAGAGTGTGGGACTGGCTCCGCTGAGCGAGCAGGGACAGAAGGAAGAGGACGCTGCGTCGGGCGTATTTTCCGGCTGGTGGGTGGTGCTTTCAAATGGCCATATCCGCACAATTTCGGCGATGTATTTCTTTCTGAAGATGACCCGCTACGCGTTGTTGTTCTGGCTGCCGCTTTACCTGGTGCAGACGACGCATCTGTCGGGAAATCGGGCTGCTTCTACTGCGGCGTTATTTGAATTCTTTGGATTTGCAGGTGCTGTGTGGGCGGTGCATCTGTCGATTCGCTACTTTAGTTCCCGACGATATCCGGTGGCGACGATATTGCTGTTTTCGTTGGGATTTCTTGCGTTGGTACAGCCGCTGATTTCTACGCTGGGGTGGTGGGCTTCGGCGATCAGTATTGCGGCTATGGGACTGCTGGTTTATGCGGTGGATGCGTTGATGGTATCGGTCGCGGTTCTGGAGAGTGTCCCGTTGGCTTGCTCCGCACGGGCAATTGCGGCGGTGAATGGCGCGGGGTCGGTGGGACAGATGCTGTCTCCACTGCTAGTTACCTGGTTTGCAAGGCACTACGGGTGGGACAATCTCTTCAACCTCTTCCTGATCACTTCGCTGATCGCTGCGGCGATTGTGGCTCCGCGTTGGAACGATGGAGTGGGTGAGATGATGTCGCCGGTTGCGAGCGAAGCTTAGATCGAGGCTGTCAGCCGTACATGTTTTTCAAGTCTCTATTTGTCAAACTCCTGATAAATCGATATTCTTCTGCTGCTTTTGATCCTGCGTGATGGATCGTCTCTAAGGAGACCCTGTGTCTGCTCCTCGTTTCATAGCATTGGTTTTGCGTCTGGGCTGTTTGTCATTGCTGCCCTTGCTTATGGTGTCGTGCATAAGCGCGGAAGGGCAGTTTCCTACTCCTGAGCAACAGGCGGCGACTGAGAAGGATCATCAGCAGATGATGGACCAGCTGCATATCAGCAGCATTCGGCATGGAGTGGATGGCGATCCCAAGTCGCAGTATGCGGCTAACTATGACGAGTCGAAGGCAAATCCATTTCCTGATTTACCCGATCCACTGATGTTGAAGAATGGCAAAAAAGTTACTACGGCCAAGATGTGGTGGAAGCAGCGACGACCGGAGATCGTTGAGGATTTTGATAGAGAGATTTACGGACGTGTGCCAGCACAGACTCCAGGTGTTCGATGGGAAGTGACGGCGACGACCAGTGAAAAAGTCGGCGGTTTTGCGGTGGTAACGAAGAAGCTCGTCGGCCATGTAGATAACTCGACTTATCCTCAGGTGAAGGTTGATATAGATCTGACGTTGACGGTTCCTGCGGATGCGAAGGGGCCAGTGCCGGTGATGATGGAGTTCAGTTTTGACCCTGCGTTTATCGCGGTGCTGCGAAAGCGAAATCCTAACTTTGCGCCTGCGGAGAGTGGGCCTTCCTGGCAGCAGCAGGTGCTGGCAAAGGGGTGGGGATACGCGATATTAATTCCGACGAGTATTCAGCCGGACAACGGTGCTGGTCTGCGCGAGGGCATTATTGGATTGACGAGTGGGATCTTCAGTAAAGGGCAGCCGCGCAAGCCAGATGATTGGGGCGCGCTGCGTGCCTGGGCTTGGGGTGCGAGCCGCGCGCTCGATTACTTCGAAACTGATAAGTCTGTGGATGCGAAGCAAGTGGGGATCGAGGGCCACTCTCGGTATGGGAAGGCTGCACTGGTGACGATGGCGTATGACTCGCGCTTTGCGATCGCATATATCAGCTCATCGGGGGAAGGTGGCGCGAAGCTGAATCGGCGCAACTGGGGCGAGGTCGTAGAGAACGTTGCGGGTGCGGGCGAGTATCACTGGATGGCAGGGAACTTCATCAAGTATGCGGGGCCGCTGCATTGGAACGATCTGCCTGTGGATGCGCATGAGTTAATTGCGCTGTGTGCGCCGCGACCTGTGTTTATTGGCGGCGGTGCTACGAATGGCGATGGATGGGCGGATGCGAAAGGCATGTTCATGGCGGCTGCGGCGGCTGGGCCTGTTTATAAATTGCTGGGCAAGAAAGATCTAGGGACGAATGCTTTTCCGCCGATCGAGACTGCGTTGATCGACGGCGATGTTGCGTTTCGTCAACATAGCGGCGGACACACTCCTGCACCGAATTGGCCTACGTTTATCGCGTTTGCCAGCCGGTATATTCATGGTCGAACAAGTTAGAGAATTTGTGATGCCGGGCAAGCAGCTTCACATTGATTTAAATTTGTTGCAATGATTCTTTGGCTCGCAGTGCGAGGCCGCGAGCTACGGAAGTGAATTCGTTGCCACTGCGTACATGGCCGGTGCCGAATCGTCTGGCGAAGATGTTACGTACGGCTGGGACAAAGGACGTGCCGCCGGTGAGGAAGACGCGATCTACATCGGCAAAGTTAACGCCGGATGTTTGAAAGAGCCCGTCAACGCAGTTTTCGATTGCTGTCAGGTCATCGCCGATCCAGCTCTCGAAGTCCGATCTGGCGACGTGTTTGCGAAGATCCAGAGTGCCGTCAATGAAGCGGAACTCCGCTGTTTCCGATTGCGAGAGTTCGTACTTGAGTCGCTGCACGGCCTGGTGGAGTTGGAAGCCGAGATCTTCATCTACCAGGGTAATCAATGCTTCAATCTTGTCGGGTTCGATGGCACGAGCGCGTGCGCTCTTGAGAATCTCGGTGACGTTGCGAGTACGCAGAAACGAGAGATAGTGCCATCGTTCGAGATTGGCGTAGATCCATGCAGGCACTGCGGGAAGCATCTTTTTTGCGGGGTACAGGAGCGTACCGGCGCCTAATTCAGGGGAGACGAGTTTGCGGACGATGCGGGCGTCGAAGGCGTCTCCGGCCAGGCCGAGGCCGCTGTTGCCGAGCAGGTCTTTTGGCCTGCGTCCGCGGCGACGGATGCCGGGACCGACGTGGAGCAGTGAGAAGTCGCTGGTGCCTCCGCCGAAGTCGCCGATGAGAATCAGTTCATTGTGATCGAGCGTCGATTCGTAGGCATAGGCGGCTGCTACTGGCTCCATCTCGAAGTCGATCTTTTCATAGCCAGCGAGCATGAAGGCGCGGCGCAGTCTCTCGAGAGCAAAGGCCTCATCCTGCTCTGTCTCTGCACCGACGAAGCGCACCGGCCTGCCAACCATTGCGTATTTGACTGGCGCGCCGAATTGCCGTTCTGCATTGAGCCGAAGATCACTGAGGATGCGAGAAATGAGATCGTCAAACGCGTAGTGCCG
>Ga0302140_10010845_pt1 | contig 11232 bp, 16 predicted proteins | sample I_Bog_E1_1_FD_202095 | JGI IMG/M metagenome (GOLD analysis project Ga0302140, IMG submission 202095) | Peat permafrost microbial communities from Stordalen Mire near Abisko, Sweden - I_Bog_E1_1 | ecosystem: Environmental > Terrestrial > Soil > Wetlands > Peat | place: Sweden: Abisko, Stordalen...
TACAGTGGTAAGTAGCCTGTATATATAGGCCTGAAGCCCCCTAATCACAAGCCCTAAGCCCTTATACAGCTGAGCTTTTCAGCTGTATCGGCCTTTCCGGTGGCTAGTTATAGGGGCTGAACCCCCTATAACTCTCAGCTCTACAGGGCTCTAGAGCCCTGTTCGGTGACCCCCTTCAGCGTGGCTTATAGTGGTCTTCGACACTATAGCTTAGGTAATCTTAGGGCCTTAGGCACCTAATCTCAACACTAAGGTAGCTGGGTTCGCTAAAGCTCCATATGAAACATCTTACAGCAAGGGCTTTGGGGGGCTGAGGCGTCGCACCAGGGGCTTACTCAGACCTCGCTGACATGATCCCCAGTTCTGAACACGACCTCATTCAGCTCCTTCCACGTCGTTCACCAAAACCATCAACCCATTGGCCCATTGTTTCACTCGCCCACCGGTAACTTTGCATTCTCTCGAGCTTCTTTGACAGCAGACATACGACGGCCAATTGCACTATGCCACCGAAGAAGAGGAAGGCAGCCAGCAACGGGCCAGAGGACAACGGGGAGAGGGTGGCGCCAAAATTTATCTGTAGATGCGATGAGGACTATCCTCATACAAGCGCTTTGGAATGCGACCGCGAGCAAAAGCTAATAATCCACAGAAATATTGTCGCCAAGTAAGTCAACCTCGTAAGCTCACCTTACCCAATTTTAACTCGGTCACAGAGCCTCTCCATGGAGCGAAAAGGTCGCTATCTCAGTGGGAGCAAATCAAAAGACCTTTCATGTTGACAAATTTCTGCTGAGTCTCCATTCCGGACTCTTTAGAAACAAATTCGCCGACCTCGAGGCACTGCAACCGGATGAGCAAAAGCAGCTCTCGTTGCCAGCTGTAGATCCAGCCATGTTCACAGAATTTGTATGCTGGATGACGCATACAAGGCTTATGCCATTCGAAGCAGAAGTAATCCACTCCAATACTCGACATTTCGGAGTGAACGCTTGGCTTCTGGGTCGATTCTTGGAGGCTCCTGGGTTTCAGAATTTTATCATCTGGGAAGACTGGCGGATTAGGTGCCTTGATGAAAATGCAACTAATCCATGGCCTTCCGTCAAGAGCGTGAAGTTTGTATATGGGCTTGGGGATCAAGAGACAAAGATAAAGAGGTTTATGGTTGATTTGGTGGCTTGTAAGAATCCGTTTGAGAAGTATGGAGAGGAAGAACCCGAGTACGGTCAGTGGAGTGACCTATTCAAAGAACTACCTGAGCTAGGACTGGACGTAGCACGCGCGAGCGCGAAGAAGAGTAATCTACTCCCTTGGAATGATGCTCGAATTGGGGACTATATGGAGAAAGAGTTGGATCTCAATCAGCTGTGGGAAGAGTTGATCTTGCAGGATCGAGAGCTTGTTGAGATTGAGGAAGACGCTGAAAATGGTTGCATTCGGAGCATAATTGAATTGGATCATATAAATCGCGATAAGAGGCTGAACGAAGAGGAGCAATAGAGGTGTTATAAAGAAAGTACAACAGTTCCGCAGAAAGCTCACAAGTGGTAATCCATCTAAGATTAAGTGATGACACCCGTCATCTGCCACATACATGATGACTTCAGTGCACAGTACCTAAGATAAAGGCGCAGAATTTTCCAATTCAGTTGCCACATTATCTTCCCAGCTCGTGACTGTAACCTCTTCGGCCCCAGCCAACATCCCTAGTTGCGCATCCATCATGTCATTTCCTATGTTCATCGGATCGTACATATCCATTCCGACATCATTCCACGAAGTGAGCTGCATCCTCTCGTTTGTAAAGTCTCCAAACATCTGCTCCAAGTCGTCGCGATTGATATCTCCGATCATGTCGAAATCAAAATCCTGCAAGCTAGAAAACACATCTCCCATGCCGCTTAGCTTGGTTCGATGTTTCCCATCCGCCATAAGTTCAAGCACGGTTCGTTTGATAGTTTCGAAAGCATCTCGGTAACGCTTTATATTAGGCCAGCGCTCTGTCATAATGTAAAGCATTATACTGCAGTCGGATAGCGCGGACATTGTCTTTATGGCTCCATGTGACGGTGAATGCCACATGCAGTACACTAAAGTTAAGCCTTGCAGACTCAGGTTAGCACTCGAAGGCAAGGGAAATAAGAAAATGAATTACCAGCGAGAAAGACTGTCTGTAATGATAGTGTCGAGAATGCTACAGGGAAGTAATCGTGAAGACGTCTGAAAGTCTCGCAAACGCCGATGCAGGCTTGAGTAGAGAGCTTTAGATAGCGCTCATTAATGTCGCTCTCGTGTAACTGAGGTTGAAGCAGTAGTCGTGTACATTTGTAATAATGTAGCATCTATCAGATTTAGTCTTGCATAGTGAAACTTTGCTACATTCGGACCTGGACTTACATATGCGTTCATGTTTTGGTCATCTTTGATATTGCTCTGTGGTAAGGCTGCATTCTTCCACGCCGTAAGAGACTCGAGAAATTTCTCTGTTTCTTCAGCTAAGTTGTTCACCATGACATCGACTCGGTAAATCTTGGATTGAATCTTTGACTCGATTCTTTTCAGTCGCACGACATGCACGAAGCATGTTAGAGTCGTAGGGGGATGGGTAGGAGCATTAGATTGCTTTGCTTGGCGTAACACCTCTGGATCTTCACACTCCTCGTCGACATCAAGTGGTAACTATCAAAATCATTAGCTGAACATTACCTGCAGAATGAGAAGTTCCTACTTCAACGTCTATATCATGATCGCTTATGCACGGCGGCCTTCCCAGAGCAATTGAAATATCCCGGTCAAAGTAATAGCATGCCCAAAACAATCGTTTCTCAAGTTCAGATGCAAGCGTGGGACATAGATTCCGCCGTTTCTTCCTATGGAGACCAAGCTCCACGCATAAACGCATCGCGATACCGATGAATGTCCATCCGCCTGGATCTCTCGGTACTCGCAAGCATTGCTGTATCAACAAAAGAAGATACGACAATGTTCGAATATCCCCAAGTTGAAGAACCTTGTCTCGCTGTGCGAGTGCCGCTTCATAGTGATATCGCCATTGGTAGTTTCCAAAGTCTCTTGTCTAATAATGTGTAAGCAAGTCCCCAGCTCTATAATAGCCAAAGGGAGATGAAGATCCAAGACTGAAACTCACCATCTCCAAGAACTGTCCGCCTAATCCATACACCAGGTTCAATACGCTCTCCTCGTATGGATCGCTTAAAGTCTCTCTTCTTAGATGGAAGTTTTTTATTTGCGCACTATGAACGAGCGGAAAGTTCACAGCCACGTGCTTGAAATAGGCTTGAAGCAGTTTGTCTGCCATTTTGCTCTGAATTCCGCGAAGTGCATTTGGGAAGGATCCGTCTTGAAAGGTACTGGTCATGGAGCTTCTCCACCCAATCTCACTGGGCTCAAATTCCCGGTTGTATTCTGGGGTGGTTCCAGCTGGTGAAGTGATGAGACCCGTTTGCTGTCCGAGGATAGATTCGAGCATTCGAGCCAGCGTGATGTTGGAAGTCCCACCAATGAAAGAACCTGATGTATTCAGGGACACATCTCGAACGGCTGCGAGGAGAGAATAATCTTCCTGTCCTTCTCCTCCTGCTTCAATTTGCAGCTGTTTTGGGGCCTGAGCCCAGTGATCAAGCCCAACTTCTGCTAGTCCACCATTCGTCAAGGCTGTTTCGAGCTCTGCAACCCGATTCTCTAGTGCTTTGATGTATAGTTTCGCTTCTTGCGGCTTTGGTGCGGAAGGGACGATGTATCTGCATTCTACTTCTAAACGAGCACAGGTCGAACACTCCGGCTGAATGCCATCACATTTTTGTTTTCGAATCTTGCATCGTTGGCATGCTAATTGTACCCTCGTCCTCTTGGGTCTTTTTGGCTGATATTCCCGCTCCGCTGTCTCATTGTCGCCTATCCTGCTGGACGTGCTTGCCATCGTAGTTGTGAATCAGGTAGTGTTGCAACAGCGACTCTAGGTAATTCTCTTCGTGAGTGCAGTGCTAAGCATTTCTTTTCGCAGTATGTTCTTTCGAATCGGAATCGACATATTCCGTATTAAATTGCAAGACAGCGTATAGCTTTGGAACGATATCGGGATAGGGTCCTTAGATTCCTTACCGGATTTGTTACGGGGGTGCAATTAGTGGGGGTTAACTGAATATTCAGGGAGGTGCGGGGTGGATGTCCCGGTGGTAGGATAATATTGCTTGCCACCCGCAAGAACGGCGAATGCAAATCTATTTCGAATCTATTGAGATTCAAAGACCTCCAGAGCCGGCTTCTCTTGGAATGTAAGTGAAAAGAGGACTTCTCCCCCTCAATTCGGATTCCACAAGATGCGGTGGCTTCGGGGGCATAGTCGCTAAAATCCTGCGGCCTCACTCGCAGACACTTCAGTCGGTTCATGCTTCAAAATTCGGCCGATGCGATGTTCCCGTCAAGGTTGTACAGTGTTCAAATCTTGTGATGTATCACTCGAAGCCGAAAAAGCATCATTTCCTAAGTCTTTCGGCATCTTGCTCAAAATCTTGCCTCACAAAGTGGGGTGAGGTGCCGCCGAACAAAATCTCCCCATTCCTGCGGGACTGCCTCCCGGAATTCGGGTACCAAGCCGTATCACCATACAAATGTGACTGCGAGGTACTCAATGAATCAAACAATTCACGAGACTTGCTGAAGGTAGATATTTCAAGATGGCTAAGAAACAGATCCAGCTTAATTTTTTCGAGAATACCTCTTGTGGTAATGCCTCGTGCATGGGACAATGGAGGTAAGTGGGCATCGAACCGAAGACTGACCACAAACGTTCGACTTACACCTTCAAACAGGAACCCACTAGACAAAGCATCCACGAAAGATCGTGCTCAGTATTATATCAATTTGGCCAAACTTGCTGAGAAAGGGAAAATCACGTCTGTTTTCTTCACGGATGGTTACGGCTCCCACGAAGTGTACGAAAGCTCAGCTTCAGCAAATCTCATTGGTGGCGGCCATGTGGGACAACTCGATCCAGTTCCTTTCGTTTCTCCTATGGCTCTAGCTACGGAAACCGTGGGGATTGTGTTTACGGGAAGCTCGAGTTATCTGAGTGAGTGTGTTAGCTTTTTCCATCCCAATCCCGATCCTCAATGACGGCAAATATGTGATAATCTAATCCACAAGCTTTTGCTGACCTTTCCCAGATCCTTATCCCATGGCACGGACATGGTCGAGTCTAGACCATGTTACAGATGGACGCATCGGATGGAATGTCGTGACGAGCTTCAATGACTCAGGAGCTCGAGCTATGGGACTTGACCAGATTATACCTCATGATGAACGTTACGAACGTGCGGATGAGTATATGGATATTCTGTACGAGTAAGTTCAAAACCGAATCCTCTATAAATTCCGTCATCTAAAATAACTTGTAGTCTCTGGGAAGGCAGCTGGGAAGAGGGTGCTCAGTTGTTCGACTTGGAAAAGGATATGGCGTATGACCCCAAGAAGATTCGCAAGATTACACACAAGGGCAAGTACTACCAAATGGATGCCTATCACGCAACCCACCCCTCACCACAACGGACTCCGGTTATATTTCAAGCCGGAGCCTCCAAAGCCGGCATGACATTTGCTGGAAAACATGCCGAGGCCCTGTTTGTGGCAGGTCCGAATCCAGCAGTTGTCAAGAAGCAGGTGCAAACAGTTCGAGCCGAAGCAGATTCTCAAGGCCGTGACGGATCGAAGATAAAGTTCTTCGTCGGAATTCTTCCCGTGCTTGGAAAGACCGTTGAGGAAGCTCAAGCGAAGTACAAGCAAGCTTTGAAAGATGCGCATGCGGTGGGTGGCATGGCTCGATTCTCCGGCTTCACCAATTTGGATCTGAGCCAGTACCCTCCAGATGAGCCATTTGCGTTCAAGGGCGAGCAAAGTGAGGCATCAATTCATGGAACCATCAATAACATCAAAGCGGTTCTCGGATTGAAGGATGACGAGCCATGGACGCCCAGACGACTAGGTGCACAAATGAGCTTCGGTGGTACGGGGTCCACTCCCGTTGGAACACCAGCAATGGTTGCGGATGTGTTCGAGATGTGGATGAATGAAGCTGATATTGACGGCTTCAACGTCATGCGTACGTGCCTCCCTTTCAAGAATTCAACTACTTGTGACTAATCTAACCCAGAATATCTGTCTCCTACAAGTTACGAGGATGTGGTTGAGCTTTTGGTACCCGAGCTGCAGCGAAGAGGCATCTACTGGAACGACTATGCCGTGCCTGGTGGAACTCTGAGAGAGAACATGTTCGCTGAGAAGGGGGCATCTTCAGTTGCATCTGATCATCCAGCTTACAGGTTTAAGTGGAATATCAGAGAAAAGAATTGGCCGAGTGCGTGGGATCTAAGAAAGAACAAGTTAGAAGCTGCGGCACAAGCTGCAAGTGAGAGCAACGGCCTCGAAAAAGATGCCGGGAAGGCGGAGATTAAGGGAACGGTTGTAGTAGTGGACGGAAGCTCATAGGTTGGGAAATTAGTAGCCTAGCATAGCCAATTAAATACGAAATCAGTATAACCTCAAATCAGGTACATGGCATAGCAATGCAGAAATGTCTGTCAACAATCCAACAGTAGTTTCCCGACCGTAGATAAGGATATTTGATCATATACAGCGTGCTTGATCGGGCAATATGACAATCCCTGTGTGAGGTGTGGCGAGACAATCAAGTGCTCTAAATTGGTCCAGCATGTTGCTCATTTGCTATTTCTTTTAGACTTGCACATACTCAAGCTGAATATCTAATGGATCCGTGGACTAACGTACAACAATTTATTATGCTCCCATCTTGTCCAAGACATCAAAGTGGTAATAAGAAATGCTTCCAACTTGATCTTTGCTAGCCTTCATGAAGTTGTCTGATCCAGTCACCTCGATTCTGGCTGTCGGTTGCTAGAAGACAACAAATTAGCTTATGGCCTTCTCCGCATAGACATGTGATCATTACCAGCTCGGAACAGTAATGGAAGCAAGGCCAGAGCACATCCTCCTTGGAACACATCGCCAAAATAGGACACTTGATCTGCTTGTAGTAGCTGAGCTTATCCTGTCTGAAGGTGCAGGCGTATGCTTGATCTCGGCCCTTCCAGGCTCGAAGGTTGTCAATAACCTCATGATTCTTGATGTGAAGGTCGGTCCAAAGTTGGCCATTCATCGTATTCCAGACTTTCATGAGATGGGAGCCGTCTTCCTTTGGCTTGTTCCATTCCGAGGCAAGGGTCTTGAACATGACTGCTTGCTCCTCTTTTGTGGCCATTGCAGGTGCCGAGAGGCAGCAAGTCAGAATCTCGTCAGGGTAGACAGCCGCAATCTCAAGTGCCATAGAAGAGCCAGCGTGGTGGCCTATCAAGTGGAGTTTTGGTAGTTTCAGATGGCGAAACAACCCCATGAAGACATCGACGTAATATCTGGTGCTTGTTGGATCTTCCACAGGATCATATGAGGCGCCGAACCTGAAATTTTTGTTAGAATTGATATCGAAGAACCATGGAATAACACTCGCCCTGGCATATCAGGGGCGTAACAATCATGTCCTCGCTCGGCGTAGTCCAACATCATAGTTTGGTAGCACCAACCACATGATGCTGACTGATGGAGAAAGACTACAGGTGCTTTCTTGTTCTTTGAAGAAGTCAGGATGTAGCGGTAATGGACTTGGCCCAATGGGGCGTCATAGAAAGCTCTCTTTACAACTCCTGTCATTGTGATATTTAGTTCCAATTTTCTGAATAAGTGTGCTATTGGGAGTGGTCTTGAGTCTGCAAAAAGTTGAGCCTTATGTCAGTGAGAAATAGCCGTGGTAAAGTATTGATAAGTCCTCATAGCAGTTGATTCGGAAGGGGGCCGGAAAGACCGGGACGAGTGGGCCCATCGGGTCTGTAGATGAGCACGGGATAGCAAAAGCCGGCGATATCGATTAACCTTTGCTTTTGCAGATTGTCATTTATGGTGCGCCATTGGTGAAACATGGTTCCGAATTACGACTTGAACACTAGCCGAGCTCAATTACGATTGCTGCGGCAGCTTCTCATGTGCAACAACATAATCAATTGAGACAGTTTCAAGTTCAAGATGTTTTACAGATTTGATCGAAAGGTTCAACTAATTTACTGTGACAGCCAGAAGTCAAACCAAGCAAGAATACCTTTCAGGCTCTCGTCCTTCGCATATTCTGCGGTGAAGTCAACATCATAGAAAGATTGAAAGCCAGGGAAGAAATGGGGTCAACTTACTTTCGTACGGTTTAGTGATATCTCCCTTAGTAGCAAACCCGTGCTCGACGCCAGTAAATAGTTGGACATGGTAATCCTTTTTCTCCGCTATCAAAACATCTGTAGCTTTTCTGCGAGATTCTGTATTGAATGCAACATCATTCTCGGCACATGAGAGAAACAGAGGTTCTTGAGAGGGAAGTGTGAGCCAAGTGGAGATATGCAGTGAATGAGACTTTACTTTTTAGACTGGAGAAATGACTTTCCTTCAAAAATGCTGGGTGTGCAAAAGCTCCAGCTGAGACAAGATCTCCAGCAAGCTCAGTCATGGCATATGGAGCACCGAAGCAATACCTGGCGTTTGGCGTTATTTCAGGAAGCTCAAATTTGGGGCCAAAGGTACTCACCCAACACAGGCATACTTGGGATTGGATTCTCCGTACTGAATCTTGACTTCATCGATCCATTTTGGGACGGTCTCGACGGCAAAAGCAACATGCTTATCCTTCCAGGACTCAAAATCAAAGCCCGGAAGGAAGCTGTGATCTGGGTTCGTATGCTGTGAGATGTCGTCCTAGAGAAATAATTAATCGACTCAGTTAACAGATTGGGTTGAAAACAGTCACATACACCACGGAAGTAGTCCAAAGCTAGAACCAAGTAACCGGCGCTAGCATAGCTATCCATGAGGAGGCGGCAGTTCTTCCCCAGGGCATGGATATCCGGGAAGTAAAGCACAATATTTCCGTTTGTTTTGCACTCTGCTGGGCGTGCAACATATGTTTGAACACCAGCAACAGTGACAATGCTGCCCTGAGGATCTCCATCGTGGATTGCACCTTTGATGCAGCACGTGCCGCACGGTTTTGCAAGGTAAGATTCCTCTGCCATCTCGAACCAACGTCTTTGAAAGTTGAAATTATTGGAAGAAAATGCCTTGCACTATTATTGGTAAACAATAATGTGCCGTTCGAGTGTACGATCCAGGGGGCTCAGGGGTGTAGAATGACTAAGCACAAAGGGTGGAGTCCAGGTGGTCCGGAACGAAAGAGTGGGGGAGCCGACAAGGCGGGAGCGCGAGCCGAAGGGACTTCCCCTGAAGAGAAACGACTTCTTGTAGAGATATCCGACGGGCATCAATTCTCCCGTAACATGAAGTCAGATTGTGCACCGGGAGTTTTTGCAAAGCGCTTGGTGCTGGGTTGGGAGCGCCTTAGCGCTTCACAGTGTAGCTTTAGCGACTAGGCCCCGAAGTTCCAGGCTTTGACAGCCTATATTATACGGCTGATGCGCTGGAAGTTCAGCGATCGCACCTGAGTGTTGGTGCGAGGAACCATTGCTGAGTACTTTGATTAAGCCAATTTTTTTCTTTCGCATGTATATGCAAGTCGTAGGTCTGAAATAGAAAGGTGCATCTTGATGCAAATAACAAGAGTGGTTACCCCTTTATTAAGCGAGGCAAGCCATGTAAACATCAGAATCACATCAGCCTCCGTTCATAAGAACAATGCTGGAACACATAATTCAAGGTTCAAATTTTATTTTGAGAGTCAATTGTGTTTTACTGGGAGTATGGTCTCTTCATATGTACAGGGTCTTTCTCCGGCGTCCCAGCAGCGGGGACATTAATGAACGCAGGCTCCAAGTAGAACGTCGGGTCTCCACCACCGGTCTGACAAACACTCCAGCCGTTACCCAACCATCTCAACTCATTATCGTCTTTACTTTCATACTCATAGTCCTCCCATCTTGGCGACCGTAGTGTCTCGAGTGCATGTGTGGTGCTTCCAGGCCATAGCCCAATCACGTGCCCTGCATCATCTTTGTACCAACTGCGACAATTATCCACATATATGGTCTTCTTGAAATATGCGTCCACAAACGCGGAGAAGTCATTGACCCGCTTCTTTTTGGGTACCATGGAAACATAGTCCTCTTTTTGCATTTTTCGTATGCATTTCACAATATAGTCTCCTTCAGCTTCCATGACAATCGTCAAAGCTCCAGCTCCGAGCATGGAGTTTGGACCTGGAAGTAGAAAGTTAGATCTGACTGCGTACCACTGGAGACAAATAACCAACCAAGCATCATAAAGTAATTGGGGAAGCCGTCCACTGCCACGGACAGATAAGACTGCATGTAAGGTGAAAATCTCTTTCTCAAAGTTAAGCTGTCTTTTCCCGTGACCTCGAAAGACGGAACCCCTGCCGTGTTGAAACCGGTTGCATAAATTATGATGTCGAGGTCGATTTGCTTTCCGTTTTTTAGCTCAATTCCATTTGCATTCACAGCCGCCAGTTCATCAGCGTGAAAGGTAACGTTGTCTTGTACCAAAGCTTCCAGATAACCAGGACCAGGAATCAATCTTCGACAACCTGCAGCGAAGCCGGGAGTGAGCTGCTCAGCGATTTCTGGCTTCTTCGATAGCTTCTCTTTCATGTATTCACGAAGTTCGGTGACGGTATCCGCTTGCATCTTGGAATCTTTAAGTGTCAATGAGTGACTGGCAGACCCAAATCCTTCGATGACCTTTCGAAACTTGAGATACGCCTCAGCGTCGGTAGCAAAGTCATTCCGCTCAGCTTCTGAGACTAGAATCTTACATCAATACCAATTCTAGCACCAATCAGGAGATTATCTCTTACACGTCAACACCTTAGGATCTAGTCCCAGTTTCTCCATGGTGGAGTCAAAAAACGCTCCCGCCAGCCACACCCGTCCACGGACAAAATTAGTTATCGTCGCGCCTTCAATTTTCTGAAGGCAAGGAAGAATCTGAACAGCGCTCGATCCACCCCCGACAAGTCCGATATTCTTGTTTTTGAAGTCATATCTATCTGATATTAGTATTCGTGGAATATGGCTTGGAATGGCTAGCTCACTTTTCATTCCAAGTAGCCGAATGCATTGTTTCCCCCTTGAAATCCTTCATGCTGGGCAATTTCGGGTATTTTGGTTCATTTAGTGTTCCTCTTGCAGTCAC
>Ga0302140_10010854_pt1 | contig 11228 bp, 9 predicted proteins | sample I_Bog_E1_1_FD_202095 | JGI IMG/M metagenome (GOLD analysis project Ga0302140, IMG submission 202095) | Peat permafrost microbial communities from Stordalen Mire near Abisko, Sweden - I_Bog_E1_1 | ecosystem: Environmental > Terrestrial > Soil > Wetlands > Peat | place: Sweden: Abisko, Stordalen...
ACCTTGACGGGCGACGGCCAGGTGTCAGAATGCAGTCTCGACGAACTGCCGCTGGATTTCGACACTTTCTGCGGGGAACAGGTTGCTGCAAGTAAGAGATTACTCGGGAAGCGTAGTTCAGAGATTCTGCGGTGGCACTTTACTCCTCCCGGCAGTCAAAAGGTCTGTCGCGTATTCATTTGCCGGAGCGGAGGTCGAATCACAGGATACGCAGTTACCCGTCAGGAACGCGACAAAGAGTTTGGCCTTGTACGCAGTGTTGTAGCCGACCTGATCGCCGCGGATGACGATCCGAAGGTTGTGCAGGCCTTGATGGCTGCTGCTCATGCCAGCGCAAAACGTTCGAGCAGCCATGTCCTCGAAGTGAGCGGTTTTCCCCGAACGATTCGACGAGCGATGGAAGAGTGGGAACCCCTCACGCGGCAATATCCCTCGAACCCATACTTTTACAAATCGCGGGATCGCTTACTACACGAACGATTGTCGAATGAAGATCTCTGGTACGCCTGTCCCTTTGATGGAGACGCCACACTCTGGCCTTAAGCCGGAAGGTCCGCAACGTCAGCGTGTGTCTCCCATGCCGAATTAGAATAGGAAGACGGTCAATCCGGATATGAAGCTCATCGAAGCTTTGCGAATCATAGGAGAGAAGCAAAACCCTGAACTGCCGACACTCCGTGTCCGCGTGGTTTGTGGCTTCACTCCTATGCATTTTCAAACGTTTCTGCAGGCGCACTTGCGTCGATCGCGCCCGGACCATCGAGTCGAGATTACATCCGGTATTTACGGAGACATTTGGGGGACGATTGGGAAACTGAACGAAGAAGACACGGATATAGCAGTCGTAATCCTGGAATGGAGCGATCTGGACGCCCGTCTCGGGCTGCGCGGACTGGGCAGTTGGTCGCCCACGGCCCTCCCCGGCATTCTGAAGAATGTGCAATTGCGTGCGAGCGAGCTGCGGGCATCGATCGGAAGAATCGCGAATTCGGTGCCCGTTGCGGTTTGCTTTCCAACCCTGCCGCTGCCGCCTTTCTCATTTGTGCCAGGATGGCAAGGCAGTTCGTTGTCACTGGAAATTCGAGCGACGATGGCATCTATGGGCCTCGATGTATCGCGGATCCGCAATGTGAAGGTTCTCGATACGCAGCGTCTGGATATGCTTTCTCCGCTCGCAGAGCGCTTTGATCCAAAAACCGAGGTGTTTTCCGGTTTTCCGTATGAAGTCGCACACGCATCAATATTGGCAGAGTTGCTAACTCGTCTTACCGCCTTGCCGACCCCGAAGAAAGGCCTGATCACCGATTTGGATGACACACTCTGGAGTGGGATTTTAGGAGAGGTTGGTTTGCACGGAGTGAACTGGGACCTCGAACACAACAGCCACATGCATGGAGCCTATCAACGGCTTCTTCATGCGTTCTCCGAATCTGGAATTTTGATTGGTGTTGCCAGCAAGAACGATCCGGAATTTGTGACGCAGGCCCTATTGCGGGACGATTTGATTCTGCCAGGACGGTCGCTATTTCCCGTAGAAGCGAGCTGGGGACCCAAGTCTGAAGCGGTTGAGCGCATTCTGAGAGCATGGAATATTTCCGCGGACGATGTTGTATTCGTTGACGATAGCCCGATGGAACTCGCCGAAGTGCAGGCGCGGCATGCGGGAATCGAAACGAAACTATTTCCTAAAAATGACTACCAAGCCCTAAATGAGCTGCTGTACAGCCTTCGGGACCTCTTCGGCAAATCCTCGATCTCAGAGGAAGATTCTCTTCGTCGCGACAGCATCCGGCGAGCTCACGAGGGGACACCGCAGAGTTCAGGCAAATCACTGGAAGTCTTTCTGGAACAAGCAGAGGCCGAATTTAGTTTTGATTTCTCGAAATATCCGGTGGACGACCGGGCTGTAGAACTGATCAACAAAACAAATCAATTCAATCTGAATGGAAGACGGATCAGTGAAGCTGGATGGCAGAATTTTCTAAAGCAGCAAGATACATTTCTCCTCGTAACGACCTATCGCGACAAGTATGGCCCATTGGGGAAGATCTCCGTTATCGCCGGTCGAGAGCGCGGGAAGACCATTGTGATTGAAAATTGGGTAATGAGTTGCCGCGCATTCAGCCGCCGGATCGAGCATCGTTCCATCGAAGAGTTAGTTCGCCGATTCGGCGCGGACGAAGTCACTCTGGACTTTGAAGCGACACCGAAGAACGGTCCCCTTCGAGAATTTCTTGCGGATCTGCTCGATTCACCGCCCAGCTCCACCTGCACCGTAAGTCGTAACAGAATTAACGAGTTCCTCTCGAACTGTCTGCCCAAAGTTACGGAGGTCGCTCATGGCTGATATCCGCGAGCGACTCATGGACTGTTTTGCAGCCGTATTTCCGGATTGTTCCAAAGAGGACATTCCGAAGGTTGACCATTACAATCTCGCTCGATGGGACTCGGTCGCGAGTGTAACGCTGTTCGCGACGATTGAGGAAGAATTTGGGTTGGAGCTTGATCTCGAAGATCTGCCTGGCTTGGTTTCCTTCGAAAAAATTCTGGCTTACCTGTCGACTAAGGTCGCAGCATGAGAATGGAACAGACAAGCGAGCCTCGATGGAAACGATCTCTCAAGTGCGGCATCAGTCTCGCCGTGTTTGGCTGCACCGAGGCGGTGACAATGCTTGGGCGAGTTGTCGGGCGAAAGCCGAAAGGCAGATGTGTGGTGCTGTACTACCACTCGGTGCCCTCTCAACAAAGGGAATTATTTGCGGAACAACTGGACGTGATTCTTCGTCATGGGAAAGTGGTTCGTACGAGCGACGGTTGCAATTCCGATCTAATCGAGCACAGCGTAGCGATTACGTTTGACGACGGTTTTGAGAACTTCTTGACTGAGGCGTTGCCTGAACTTCAGAAACGTCAACTCCCAGCGACTGTGTTCGTGATTGCGGAGGGCATGAATCGAACCTTTGGTCCCAAAGGCCATGCCGAGAAGTTACTGTCTCTGGAACAGGTGCGAAGTTTGCCGTCGGAACTGATCGCCATCGGATCTCATACGGTTAGTCATCCCATGCTGACGAGACTGGAGTTGTCCCAGGCACGCACCGAAATACGGGACTCCCGCGATAAGATAAAGGAAATGCTGAACCGCGACGTGGCCGAGTTCAGCTTTCCATTCGGCGATTACAACGAAGCGATGGTCGACCTTTGTCGCGAAGCTGGCTATCGTCGCGTTTATTCCACGCTGCCGGCATTTGCTTTCGAAAGTCCAGAAGAGTTCGTAGTAGGAAGAGTACGAGTGGATCCCACGGATTGGCTCCTCGAGTTCCGTCTTAAACTGGCTGGAGCCTATTGGTGGTTGCCAGCAATCTTTTCGATGAAACGCAAAATGCGGGCGGTCAAGAGCCGATATATCTCCGGCGGAGAACGACAGCCGTCCGCGCCACGCTCCATGGTTCGATAGAAGTCTGGTAGCCGTGTGAAACGACCCTCGCTTCAGATTCACAATACGATTGTGAGGTTTGAAACTGTAGATGGCGAAGGCTTCCTGGAGCTCGTTCTTTCTGTCCGGTGCCTTGGGAGTCGAATCATCTGGTGACACTTGATCCGCTGCAAGATGAACGATGGTCTGAGCTAGTTGAAAGGCACCCCGCGTCTTCGGTTTTTCATTCCAAAGAATGGCTGTCCGCCTTGCGCACGGCCTACGGTTACGAACCGGTCGTCTACACGCTGAATGAACCATTTACTCCTCTAACTTCCGGGATCGTGTTTTGCAAGGTGCGCAGCTGGCTCACTGGGCGTCGTCTGGTGTCTGTGCCTTTCTCGGACCACTGCGAGCCACTGGCCGATAGGTCGACCGAATCTGATGAACTCCTAACGCGGGTCGCGCAAAGTGTGTGCGATGGAACACAGGATTATTGCGAGGTCCGTCCCCTGCGCTTCGAGCCGAATGCGGCTACAGGGTTTGGAAAAAGCGATCGTTACGTTTGGCACGCGGTCGACTTACGTCCGGGTATCGACAAACTTTTTCACCAGTTTCATACGTCCGAGCAGCGGAAGATCCGGCGTTCGGAACGCGAGGGGCTGACGTATGAAGAAGGCAATTCGGATCGCTTGCTGGGATACTTCTACAAGTTGCTGGTGACGACTCGCCGACGGCAGCATTTGCCGCCGCAACCGATCAAATGGTTTCGGAGTTTGATCACAAGCTTCGGAACTAATCTCAAAATCCGAGTGGCGTTCAAGCAGGAAGTGCCGATTGCGAGTATCGTGACTTTAAGTCACAAAACAACTGTTACGTATAAGTACGGTTGTAGCGACGCGCGAATGCATGCGATGGGTGGGGTTGGGATGCTCTTTTGGAGTACGATCCGGCAAGCGAAAGCCGATGGTTATGAAACTCTCGACCTCGGGCGAAGTGAAATCAGCAATCGGGGTTTGGTGGTTTTCAAGGAGCACTGGGGCGGGGTGGGGTCTAGTCTCTCCTATTGGCGATATCCGAATCATCCTCGAGCGCACGAGCGTTCGTGGAAAAGAAAGATTGCTCAACGGTTCGTAGATGGTGCCCCGGACGGGTTACTGATTGCATCGGGTCGCGCCTTCTACAAACATATTGGCTGATTCGGTCTTGGCACGTTGGGGGGATTGACCGAAATCTCGATGGGCGAAAGTATTAGTAAAGCGTGAATTAGGGTCGAAGCCACCGCCTTATGAACCAAGCATTTTTAGAGTACTTTCGCTGTCCGGAGTGCTTCGTGCACTTGTCTGCGAAGGATAGTCTCTCCGAAGAGAGTGGTTTTTTTGGCTTCGGGGAAGGGGTGCTCGGCTATGGAAAGTATTCGGGTTGTAGGCCAGCGGAGTCTCCCCGCGGCCCGCTTCGCGATGCGTGGGAAGAGGTGGGTTATAGGTCGGATTCCGTAGTTCTGCCGTTTGACTTAGAAGAAGTCCTCCAGAATCTGCGATTAGAACGCTACACCAGGAACTGTCAGTATGGCAGTTCGGAGAACAGTCTTGTCGCATGGATGTATTACGCCGTTCGGCCATTACTTCCCGTAGCGGTGCGGAGCCATTTGCAGCGACTTTATCTGGGAGATTGGAACAAAATAACTTTCCCAAACTGGCCGGTGGACCATACGGTCGATACGATCGTACGCAGTACTATGCGATTACTGCTTCGGGCGCAGAAGGTCGACAAGATTCCGTTCATCTGGTTCTGGCCGGACGGTGCGTCTGGCGCCGTGGCAATGACCCACGACGTGGAAACCACCGAGGGACGCGACTTCTGCGAGTCTCTGATGAGCATCAATGAGCGTTTCGGTGTCAACGCTTCTTTTCAGATCGTTCCCGAAGAACGGTACGGAGTGAGCGATAAATTCTTGGATTCGATTCGCAGGCGAGGTTTCGAAGTCAATGTTCAGGACTTAAACCACGACGGCCGCTTGTACAACGATCGGGACGAGTTTACCCGGCGGGTGGCGAAAATCAATGAGTACGGGCGACGATTTCAGGCGACGGGCTTTCGCTCCGCTATCTTATACCGCAGGCAGGAATGGTATTCCGAGCTCGATTTCTCCTACGACATGTCCGTTCCCAACGCCGCACACTTGGAGCCCCAGCGCGGAGGGTGTTGTACAGTCATGCCATACTTTGTGGGGAAACTGCTGGAAATCCCGGTTACGACTACTCAGGATTACTCTCTGTTCAACTATCTACGGAGTTTCTCCATTGACCTCTGGAGGCAGGAGACGGATCTGATCCTTGAGCAAAACGGACTGATGAGTTTCATTGTGCATCCGGATTACATCATGAAAGAACGGGAAAACCGGATCTATGAGCAACTGCTCGCACATCTGGCATCGCTTCGTGATAAAAGAGGCGTCTGGATAGCGGCTCCTGGCGAGATCGATCGGTGGTGGCGGCAGAGATCGAAGATGGAACTGGTCAGGGACGGTGACGGATGGAAAATTGAAGGCCCCGGCCGCGAACGAGCATCCGTTGCCTACGCAACCGAAAAAGATGGGAACCTGGCTTTTACGGTGGAGCATTCGTCGGCGATCGAACTTTCTGCGAGTGCCACGAAGCGCTCGTAGTTTGCCGTTGGGCCGAGACCGCATTACGATTCGACCGCGTAATGATGTTGAGAAATGGCTTTTCGACTCTCCAACCAGACGATCGCCGATCCGCTGATTCTTCTTCTCAACTGTTAACGAGACTTTGTTCTGCAGAGCTGTGAGCCAAGAACACAGAAACCTAGAATCGCAGAAACTGAGATAAGGATTGTGAAAGTGAATTCAACCGATTGCCGCATCGTTGTGATTGGAGCAGGTCCGTACGGGCTTTCCGCGGCGGCCTATCTACGGGCGTCTGGCATGGAGGCGCGCGTTTTTGGCGAACCCATGTCGTTCTGGCAGAAACAAATGCCGGTCGGCATGTGTTTGCGCTCGAATTGGGGAGCGTCCCATATCGCTGATCCCAAACAGGAGTTTACGTTGGACTCCTACTGCCGTGAAAACGGCAATCACGTTTCGAAGCCTATTCCGCTTGACCGGTTCGTTGATTACGGAAACTGGTATCAACGCAAGGCGGTCCCAGACCTGGATACGCGTCTCGTTAACTCCGTGGAGTCAGGCTCGCGCGGTTTCAAACTTGTTCTTTCGGATGGAGAAGAATTCAACGCACGACGAGTCGTGGTTGCAGGAGGAATTAGTGCTTTTGCCACCCGCCCAGCGGAGTTAGCCAATCTTCCTCCTGCCTTGGCCTCCCATACCAGCGAGCATAACGATCTTCGGAAGTTTCGTGGACAGCGAGTTGTTGTGATTGGCGGTGGCCAAAGCGCCCTAGAGTCCGCCGCATTGTTTCGCGAGACCGGAATTCCGGTCGAAGTGATTGCACGCACCACTAGTCTTAATTGGGTAGGGATGCATCCGAGGTTGCATCATCTTGGTGCGATTTCGAAGATCCTCTACTCGACACGAGACGTAGGTCCGGCGGGAATTAGCCGACTGGTCGCGGCTCCACATCTGTTCCGCCGATTTCCGCGCAGCTTTCAAGAGCGCACCGCTTATAGGGCGATTCGCCCGGCGGGGGCCAGTTGGCTGCGGTCGAGAATCGAAGGAGTGCCTATCACGCTGGGATGTAAAGTAGTCGCCGCTGACGAAATGGGCAGCCAACTTCGCTTGCGGCTCGATGATGGGACCGAACGTGTCGTCGACCACGCCCTTCTCGCGACGGGTTTTAAGGTCGATGTTTCAAAGTATCCATTCTTATCTCAGCCACTGTTGCAGCAACTAGAGACCGTGCAGGGATATCCTGTACTTGGCCGTGGACTCGAGTCTTCGATACCAGGATTGCATTTTCTAGGCAAGCCCGCCGCGTGGAGCTTTGGTCCTCTGCTGGGGTTCGTTTCGGGTGCGGAATTCGCCTCGACGGAGTTACTTCGTTCCATTTCGAAGAGCAACAATAGCAATCACTAGTCTGTGAGCGCCCTGCCTCAAATCGTTCTAGCGCCTCCAATCGTTCCTCTGTCGCGCCCAACCGTCGGGGCGGTGGTAATCGGTGGCGACTATCAGGGGTTAGGCATAGTGCGTAGCCTCGGGCGGCACGGAATTCCTGTCTGCGTAGTCGACGATGAACATTCCATTTCACGCTACTCTCGGTACGCAAAGAAGTTCGTCAGTGTTTCCGAGTTACACGATGCCAGGAAGACGGTGGACAGTCTGCTCGCGATTGGCAAGAGGCTCGGGCTGCAAGGATGGGTGCTCTATCCGACCCGGGAAGAACTCGTGGCCGCTATTTCGCACCACCGAGGAGAACTGTCGGAAGTATTTCGAGTTCCTACAGCCGACTGGGAGACCGTCAAATGGGCTTGGGACAAAAGAAACACGTATCGCTTGGCGCAAGAACTTGGCATCCCGATACCGGTAACGCACTATCCTGAAAGCGTTGACGAGTTAGCGAGGTTGGACGGCCTCGAACCACCGTTTGCGATCAAGCCAGCTATCAAGGAGCATTTCTTTTATGCCACCAAAGCGAAAGCGTGGCGCGCAAATAATCATGTCGAGCTAAGAGCCCTGTTTCAAAAAGCCGCGGCCCTAGCCGGTAGTGGAGAAATCATGGTGCAGGAGTTGATCCCCGGTGGCGGGAGCCAGCAGTTCTCCTATTGCGCATTCTTTCGTGATCGGCAGGCCGTTGGCAAAATGGTCGTGCGTCGCCGGCGTCAACATCCATTGGAATTCGGTCGTGCCAGCACTTATGTCGAAACGGTGGATGTGCCGATTCTTGAAGAATTGTCAGAACGGTTCTTGCGCGCAATTAACTACTACGGCCTGGTCGAAGTCGAATACAAGCTCGATCCCAGGGATTCCCAATACAAACTCCTCGATGTCAACGCTCGAACCTGGGGTTATCACAGTCTTGGCGCCAAGGCCGGTGTTGACTTCAGTTACATGCTCTACGCCGATCAGGTCGGCCTTCCGGTCGAGGCTTGCCGAGGTCGTACAGGGTGCGCGTGGGTTCGCAACACCACTGACATCCCCGCGGCCCTGGTTTCGATTCTCAACGGTGACACGAGTGTGATGAGTTATTTGCGATCCTTGAGGGATTGTAATGTGGAGGCAGTGTTCAGCGCTTCCGATCCACTACCCGGTATCGCAGAAATTGCCCTCATTCCTTACCTTGCGCTTAAGCGGGGCTTTTGATTTGGAATCGTCTTCGTTTTTTCTCTCTCCGGCAGCGAGAATAGGTGAGTGAATGTTTCGAGCGGTCCTTCTTCAGGAAAACCCCCTTATGTTTTGGGAACGATCTGCATCCTGGTGTTAGGATGCGTTCTGGTGGCGGGACTCTGGCCCTTCCACGCTCCGAAAAATGCAGTAAGTTGGTTGAGCGGCAACGGCATCTCTCTTGGTCGACATGGAAGCCTTGTTAGTGCGGGCATGTTCGAAGCTCGAAACGTGTCGGAAGGGAACCCTTGTAGTCTCGAGATCTGGCTCGCACCGACTCGCGTGGACTCCGCCGGGACGATTCTCTCGTTCTACCAGCCCATAACAGAAACCGTCTCCTTTTCACTTCGTCAGTCTCTGGGGGACTTGGTTATACAGAGAATTAGTCCGCATCGCACTCCCAGAAAAAGCAAGTTGTACGTGGAAACATTTCGCGACTTGAAACCAGTTTTTGTGACGATCACCTCAGGTCCAGCCGGCCTGAGCGTTTATGTAAACGGCAACCGCGTTAGAAAATCTTCTGGGCCATCGTTTTCAAGTCAAAACCTGACGGGACAACTTATCATTGGCAATGCACCCACTACCACCGACAGTTGGTCAGGGCAATTGAGGGGAGTGGCGATCTACGATCACGAACTCTCGCCAGCCGATGTCTCCCTTCGCTATGAGGAATGGACGCATGGTCGGATAGTGAACTCGTCCGAGACGGATGGCGTTCGCGCACTCTATCGTTTTGATGAGGGGAAGGGAAGCGTCGCTCACAATCAATCTGGGTCGGCACCCGACCTTAGCATCCCAGAACATTTCTTCGTGTTGCGCGAGCCCTTCCTTGAACGACCCTGGAATGAATTTCATCCGGATTGGGCCTACTGCAAAGATGTGGCAATCAACGTATTCGGCCTTGTTCCGCTGGGATTTTTCTTCAATGCGTATTTGTCCATTGTCAAGAAGATAAGGCGTGCTACCGGTTTCACGATCGCTTTGGGCTTAGCCACCAGTCTCACGATTGAAGTGCTGCAGTCGTTTCTGCCCACTCGCGACTCGGGGACCACCGACCTCTTTACGAATACACTTGGGACTGCCCTCGGAGCGGTTCTCTTCGTTTGGTCGATGAAGCGCGGCTGGTTCGGGCGACTTGGAGTCCCCAGCACACTCCTCTCGAAGACGTAATTAACGATCGGGTGTCTCTACTTGTTCGACGAACGAATGAGTAGGAGTCGAATGGCCGGCTGTCTCTGCCGGGAAGAGCTTTACGGCTTCGAAGTCTGGTTCGGTCCAGGATATGGAGCGTTCTGGCCGCAACTCCAACAAGGGTTGGCCGATTTAGAGGAGTATTCCGATTCGCGGTTCGGGCAGAACTGGCGGTAGAGGCACACTCGACAGGTTGGTTTCCACAGGCGTCTGACCGCTGCCACGGTGAATACGGTCGAAATCGCCGCTACGATCAGTAGGATGGGTGAAAGCATGCCACCTCGTTCGCAAAAGACTACTAAAATCCTAAACAGTGATCAGTGATATAGATCACAAAGAGGTGGTTTTTCCCGGTTGGCCTTGAGGCTTGAGGTTCTGGAGTTGTGAAGCTGTCGAGCGCAACCAATGATAATTAGCGTGTTTGCGCGCGCTAGAGGCCAAATACCCAAAGGCCTCTTTGGTCCCAACACGGAAAAATGATTCTCGCGATGCAGAAGATTCCCCAACTGGATGCCATCCGCGGGATTGCCGTGCTGCTGGTGCTACTGCATAACACGGATATCTATCCGTCTCTGCATCTGAACTTCATATCGGCTAACGGATGGATGGGGGTCGATCTCTTCTTTGTCCTTTCGGGATTCCTGATCACGGGGATCTTGCTTGACGACAATAAATCTGAGGGCTATTTCAGGACTTTTTACGCTCGGCGCTGCCTCCGCATCTGGCCACTTTATTATTCGGTTCTGCTTTTCATGTTCGTCATCGTTCCATTTTTGCGTCCTTCCGAAGCGCATGTGATCTTCGAAGCACGGTCCGCGCCGTGGTGGGGCTATCTGATTTTTCTCCAGAATTTCCTGGTTCCTGTTCCTACCATGGCGACGGGAGCTCTCGGCGTCACTTGGTCGCTGGCGGTCGAAGAACAGTTCTACCTTGTTTGGCCTTTGGTGGTTCGGTTCTTTAGCGAATTTCGGCTCCGCCAAATTGCCCTTGCAGTGATTTGCGTCTCTCCGGCCCTTCGTTACTATCTGTTCGTTCACCAAGTCAACATTTATTCCAACACGTTTTGCCGGTTGGATGGTCTCATGGCTGGAGCGCTGCTCGCGACGGTTGTTCGATCAGCAGATTTCCGCCCTGGAATTTATCTAACTCGAGCATGGATCGCGCTTCTCGTCTCAGTCACGCTCGCACTCACGCTCGAAACCTATCACGCCAGATGGATCGTATTCTCGTTTACTGCAATGGCTTCCGTTTCGTTTATCTATCTTGCATTGTTCTCGCCGCAGAAATGGCTGCAAAAGCTGCTGGCCAGCCGATTCCTTCTATATACCG
>Ga0302140_10010862_pt1 | contig 11224 bp, 10 predicted proteins | sample I_Bog_E1_1_FD_202095 | JGI IMG/M metagenome (GOLD analysis project Ga0302140, IMG submission 202095) | Peat permafrost microbial communities from Stordalen Mire near Abisko, Sweden - I_Bog_E1_1 | ecosystem: Environmental > Terrestrial > Soil > Wetlands > Peat | place: Sweden: Abisko, Stordalen...
AGGAGAAGATGAAATTAAAGTGCTAAGCTTTGGTACCGTCCACTTTGGTCTGCCACCCCACGCTTGCCGAAGTGCACGAAGTCACCTCTCACCCCTCCTATTGACCATTAAAACAATCCAAATGTATAGCAGTATCCAGCGCTTCCGCAAGTCGGCAATTGTCCGAAGTGTGTTGGCACTTGCAAGAAGTTTTCGGCAGAAGCCCAGGCACAGGATGAACCCCACTTTCGGATAATTGTACCCTTACCATTCGACAATGCTTGGAGCATCTTTCCCAACAGTGATGATATTCCCAGATTCAAGCTTTATTCGTTTTGGTATGCTTCAGTAAAATCATCCCTTTGGTTTCCGCTTCGCTTTCGTTTATTGGTTCTTTAGATCCTTCTTCTTTACATCACGCTTCTTCAATCCTCCCCACTTTTGCAAATCACTACCAGTGCGGAGCAATGATAACAGCAACGTTACTTTCAGCTATACTCGTGCCATGAGTACAATCATGGTAAATTTCGGTCCGTGATCCGCGTATTGGGTGACCTAATGAACAGTCGCTGGCTACAAATTGCCGTGGATGAATTGATGTTTCGTTGAATCTGTCTCCAGCTAGCTCAAAGTGTCAGGTGAATATTCAATCATGAAAACATCGCTTACTGGGATAACGTTGTGTCTGTTGCTCCCGCTCGAAATATGTGAGTCTTATTCTATCGAAAGAAAGTCGGAGTCTAACAAAGAGCAGCTGCAAGATGGCTCGGGATCCCAACTGTGCCTTTCGTGAAGTTAGATACGGAAAGCACCTTCTCGCTGAAGGAGCTTGAACAAATCATTGTTGATTCGAAGTATCAGAACACCATCAATACTGAAGGCGAGACACTTATTCCTCCAACCCTAAGTAGTTTTGCCTCTACCTTCAGGGACGATTTGTCTTCGTCCCTGGGCCTGAGCATTCCGGTCAGGACCGGCGATGCTGCTCTACCCAATGCCATTTTCATGACGATTGGTAATTCAAGTCATTACTTGGATGCTGCGGGGAGAACAACTTTGGAAGGCTATTCGATTGATGTCACGATAGATGGCATTGTAATCACGGGAGCAAGTCCGCTTGGGGCATTCTGGGGAACGCGGTCGATTTTACAGCAAGGAATATTGAGTGATGGAATGAAGTTGAGCCTGGGAAGCGCAATTGATTCACCGGGATGGCCAATCAGGGGTCTATTTGTAAGTTCATGACCTCGGTGAAGATCTGGATGCTGAACACCTTTGAAGCTCGACGTGGCGAGACACTACTATCCGCCCGAATTCTTGATTGAAATGTGTTCGTACCTATCATTCTTCAAGCAAAACACTTTCCATCTTCACCTCAGTGACAGTCCGGGGCTCAACCCAGACCTCACTTACAAAGAGAAGCTGGAATTCTACTCAGCATTTCGGCTTAACTCGCCGGATCCTGCCGTCCAAGGGCTCAACAAACGAGCAAATGAATCGTACTCTCAAGACGATTTCGAGAATATCCAGCAGTCATGTGCAAGCAGAGGTGTCACAGTAATTCCAGAGATCGAAGCGCCTGGCCATGCTCTCGTCATCAATCAATGGAAACCAGAATTGGCTCTCAACACAGACTTCACTATGTTGAACATCCCACATCCTGAGACAATTCCAACTATGAAGACCATTTGGAGTACTCTACTGCCTTGGTTTCATTCAAAGACTGTCCATCTTGGAGCAGACGAATATCAGAGTACAGAAATCGCCGAGTATAATGTCTATGTCAACACAATGCACAACTACATCAGCCAGAAATTTGATAAGAAAGTCCGCATCTGGGGAACATTTCCACCTTCACAACTTACCAATGAGACGAATATCAACCTTAATGTCTCGATCCAGCACTGGGAATACTTCGAAGCCAATCCCTATCTTGACTTCATTCAAAAAGGATACCAAGTTCTCAACAGCGATGACCAATTCTACATTGTTGCCAAATGGTCTGGTAGCTATCCTCAAACTCTCAACATCACCCGAATTTTCCATGGTGCTCCAGATGGCGGCCCAACAGCGCCATATATTTTCGACAAGTTTAACGCATCAAATAATCCTCCACGTGACAGCCCATATGTTCTGGGCCAGATGCCAGCACTGTGGAATGACTTTGGTCCAAATAGCACGTCGGTGATAGAAGCATATTATGCTCTCCGTAAAGGTCTTCCAGCGCTGGGAGATAAGCAATGGGGCGGTGACCTTCTCATGGAAGAATACTTTGCCATCATTGAGACTTTGCAAGCTGCAATTCCCGGGCAGAATCTCGACCGCAGAATTGCTTCCAAAACCGGCACGATATTGTCTTACGATTTCTCGAACAGTGAAAAAGTATACGATAAGTCTGGGAATGGATATGATGGAGAAATCCTAGGAGATTGCAGTCTAAAAAGCTCGGTATTGGTTTTGAAGACTGGTTGTTCAGTAAAGACACCTCTTACTTCTAAGGGGAAGAACTACACCCTCTCGTTCTCCGTCAAGCCAACTTCTTCAACGCCCGGTACACTCTTTTCAGGGTCGGCTTCATCACTTCTGGCAGGAAACGGGACCATCAACAACGTAATGCTAGTCACAGGCGGCAATGCGTACATCCTCAATTACACAATCCCTCTCAACGTATGGACAGATGTCCATCTCATCGGAATTGGCAATGCGACATACCTTTCTGTCACACCGTCAAACAGTACTGCAGAAACAGTTCACGGGTTCACAACGACAATTGGTGATTACTCGAATAGCTTTATCTGGAATAACCCGATGGCTATCGAAGCCCCAATAGCTGTGATAGGAGGCGAGAGCTTTGAGGGACAGGTGAAAAATATTTCCTTGGTGAATGGAGCGGATGAGAAGTATGTGGCTTTTGCAAAATCATTGGTTATTGGCGTTGCACCGTATACCTGAATGCTCTAAGTACCAACTCAATCACATGCCCTCAAAGACTTACATCCTCCCACCATCTCTCAAAAAGTTTGCACATTTGAATCTTTATATCGCATGACATCTCAATCCACCCCCTTCTCACGATGCGCCTTCCCCTTCATCATCATAACCGCCAATCCCTTTCCATTCCCACCCTCTTCCTTCCTACACTCCACAACCTGCATTCCCAAAACCCTCTCATAGAACGGAACAGATCGTTTCCAATCCCCCGTAAACAGTAGGCTTCGTCTGAGATACGGCATTGATTCAATAGCTTCTTGCACAGACTCCATCAACCACGTTCCCAAGCCTTTCCCTTGGGAAGAAGGCTCGATGTAGACGTCTGTTAGGTAGAAGAAGGTGGTGAAATCTGTCACGCCGCGGGCGATACCTATGAAAGTTTCAGGTGTTGGAGTTGGCGGGGTCGTAGTGGGAGTTGCTGACTTGTTGGCCTCGAGAAGTTGGTACAACCCGAAGCAGAGAGAACTCTCCAGCATCTCGAGCATGGCATCTTCAGGTACTGGAGTAGCCCAATATATATCATCACTTGCGAAAAAGGCGTTGAGCTTGGGGATGGGAATTAGAGATGGGTCGGTAGAGATCAGGTAGTTGTCTCGTGACCATGTTCGGTGCTGGCGTTTGAGAGAATTGGAAGTCATTTGCAGGATTGTACTTTGAAGCTTTGAACTCTTTAGTAAGGAGTTGAGGCGGTTTTGATGTGTTTGATAATTGGAGCATTGACTCACTTTGGGTCTGAGTCAGTGACCCTCCGACACCGGGGTTAGTGCAACGAGAAAACTTAGACTTGGTTTTTTGATAAGAATCTATGGAGATTGCCATTGCACCTAGACTGATGATGAGCAAGATACAGCTTGATTGAGAAAGTTGACGCGTCCGTCAAGTGCCGGTTGAGAAGAAATTTGAATGTGCCGAAGCTTCTGGTACAGTCATTCTATGTTTATGCTTCGATGTACGGGAGAGAGCGGTGCAATGACCTAGATGTAGTGCTTGGATATTCCTATTTCTTTTGGAACATTAAGATCATTGCAAACGCAGATTCTCTAGCACGGCCGCCGCATAACCTTGTGATGTCTGCAAGAAAACTTGTCTGGCCTCCTGGTTATCCTACACCTCTCCTGAATGGGATCTACCTCAATTCGACACCAAGTACTCAAGTAAGCTTTTTTTGAAAGTGGGTTGCGCACTAGCAGGAAGACCTAATCATCTTCACGATCAGCGACAGAGACGTCTAGAAGTCTAACACACTTCAATATACCCCAAATGCAAGAACATCTAAACACCACCATGCACCAAAAATAGTCACCCAAACTCTATGCCAGATCCCAGATATCTCAACCAACCCAGCGTCTCGCACTCCTGAACATCCTCACCCACGGCCCAAATTCACCCCACTGCTCCGCCTTCTCCTTCGGCACATAGCTTCCAACGTCTGCCAAGATAGTACGCTCAGGATGCGGCATCATAGCCAGCACCCTGCCATCGAGACTCCTGACTGCTGCAATACCCTCAGGGCTGCCGTTCGGGTTGAACGGATACTTTTCCGTGACGTTGTCGTTGTTGTCTGTGTATCTGACGGGAATCAAGCCATGTTCGTTCATAGCCTCGAGATGTTGACCGTGTGTGAATTTTGCTCGACCTTCGCCGTGCGAGACGACTATGGGTAGCGAGGAGCCGTGCATTCCGTGCAGGAATACGGAAGGATGCTTCTTGTTATCCTCAATCTTGACCATTGATACACGCCCCTCAAACTGCTGACTCGTATTATGTTCAAACGTTGGCCAGTAGTTTGTGCCCGGGATGAGCTCAGCGATTCGAGTAAGCATCTGGCAGCCATTGCAGACGCCTAGGGCGAAGGTGTCTTTGCGGGCGAAGAAGTTCTCGAATGCTGGACGGGCATTATCTTTGTGCTCGAGGATGGACTTTGCCCAGCCTTGGCCAGCACCGAGAACATCCCCGAATGAGAAGCCACCACAAGCTGCGAGACCGACGAAGTCTTCTAGAGTGCGGCCATCAATGATGTCTGTCATGTGAATATCGATGGCGTCGAAGCCTGCTGTCTTGAAAGCGAAGGCCATTTCGGCATGCCCATTGACGCCCTGCTCTCTTAGGATTGCAACACGGGGCGCTTTGGCGAAAACAGACGTGATGGATGATGTGAATGGAAGAATTGTATCCTTCGGGTCAAAGGTCAACTTGTAGTGCAGTCCCGGGTCACGATCGTTGGTGATGCTTTCGTATTCCATATCGGCACAATCAGGATTATCTCGAGTACGCTGCATCGTATAAGATGTCGATGACCAGTACTGTTGCATCTCGGAACGACCCATACGCAAGATTTCCTTCTGCCCATAGCGAATGGACAGTTCCTGCTTCGATGCAGCAGGGATTCGGCCGATCTTCTTTATAAGGCCTTTTGGAGGCCCGCAGGTAGCAAAACATCGGTTGAAATTAATCTCGTCGGACTTTCTGACTTGGAAGATTGCACCTAGCTCCTCATTGAAGAGGGACTGGAGGATGTGATTCAGTGATGAGCTTTTTGCCACATTGTCGATCATGATCTCTGCACCGCAACGACCAGCGAACATCATTTCAGCAATGGTTGTGAGGATTCCGCCATCGGATATATCGTGATATGCTAAAACAATTCCTGCCTCATGAAGCTGAATGATTGCGTCATAATAGTCAATGATGCGATCTGCGTCTCGCACATCTGGTGCTTCGTTTCCAAGCTGACCGAAGGCTTGTGCAAGTGCAGAGCCTCCTAATGCTTGGTGTCCTTCCGCGAGATCCACGTACATCAAGATGGTCTCGCCAACATCTTCGAGTCTCCGAAGAGCGGGTGTCCAGGTATTTCGGACATTGGCGACAGGCGCAAAAGCTGAGATGACCACTGTTACGGGTGCCGATACGTTTCGAGCTTCTCCGCTTTCTTGGTCTTTCCACGAAGCTTTCATGGATGTCGAATCCTTTCCAACAGGAATGCTAATACCAAGTTGGGGGCATAACTCCATGCCTATGGCGTGAACTGCTTCGTACAAAGCTGCTCCTTCCCCTTCGTTTTTGATTGCCGCCATCCAGTTCGCTGATAATCGAACGCGGGGCAGATCGCCCAAAACATGTGCGGCGGCCAGATTCATTAAACTCTCAGCAACTGCCATCCTAGCTGACGCTGCTGGTGAGATGAGAGCAAGCGTTGGCTTCTCACCCATGCTCATGGCCTCTCCGGTTTTGACCTTTTCGTTCAAAGCCGTGACAGTGACAGCAACATCTGCGACTGGAGTCTGCCAAGGTCCGACCATTTGATCTCTAACTGTCATGCCTCCTACTGTGCGATCTCCAATGGTGATCAAAAATGATTTTGACCCAACCGCGGGTAATGCGAAAACCCGCTTTACAGCCTGCTTAAGCGACTCGTGCTCGGTTTTCTTGGGATAGCTTTCAACGAGAGTCTTCTCGGGGTCAAAGGGGCTGAGTCTCGGTTTCCTGGTTTTGACGATGTTCTTCAACTTTTTGCCCGCCGGGAACAATACAGACATTGGCATATCAATAGGTCGAGGATGCTCGGCCGATTCTCTGTCCGTCAAAACAAGTCTATCAACCCCTTTCTCGTCTTTAGGAACGATGGTACCAACATCCGAGAAACCACATCGCTCCCGATCTTGTGAAGATTAGAGACAAATGAAGCCCTTTCGAATTTGAAGTACTTACTGGCAATGCTGACAAATTTATTGAGACCATCTGAATTGACAAGCATCACGTATCTTTCCTGAGCTTCACAACACCAAATCTGAAGGGGGCTCATGCTCAGGTCCGCATTTTCAACCTGTCTGAGCTCAAATTTCCCTCCAAACCCAGCGTCCTTGACGAGTTCGGGCAGAGCGTTCGAGAGGCCGCCTGCGCCAACATCATGAATGAAAGCGATTGGGTTGCTTTCACCAAGCGCCACGCAAGCATTTATGACCATTTGTGCTCGTCTCTGCATTTCAGGATTGGCCCTCTGCACGCTGTCGAAATCAAGCTCCACAGAGCTCTCGCCGGATGCGTTACTCGACGCTGCTCCACCACCAAGTCCGATCAGCATTGCAGGCCCTCCTAGAACAATGACATGGGCTCCTTCTTTGACGTCTTTCCCGTTCTTGAGAGCGTGATCAGGGCGAACCGTACCGACACCTCCAGCAATCATAATCGGCTTGTGATATCCTCGAAACTCCTGTTCGCCACTGCCTGTATCAACCTCGGCCAGCAGAGTTCGGAAACAACCAGTTAAACATGGACGACCGAACTCATTGTTGAATCTAGCACTTCCAATGGGTGCTTCGAGCATAATATCCAGACTACTCGCATAGTGTGCTGGCTTGCCAATGTTTCTCTCCCACGGATGTGATTCAGTGTGGTTCGGCAATAAAAGATCCGAAACCCAGAACCCACAAAGGCCTGCTTTGGGGGTCGACCCTCGCCCTACGGCACCTTCGTCTCTGATTTCTCCACCAGATCCAGTAGCGGCACCTGGAAAGGGAGAAATAGCAGTTGGGTGGTTATGTGTTTCGACTTTTGCTAGCAAATGAACTTTTTCCTTCGTTTGCCTCCAGCTACCCGTGGAGTAATCTGGAGCCCAAAAACTAGCCATTTCTCCTTCTAGGACAGCGGCATTATCAGAATATGCGGAAACAGTAAACTGTGGATTTTCTCGGTGTGTATTTCGAATCATGCTGAAAAGACTCTTGCTCATATCGATGCCGTCAATGTTCCAGTCGGCGTTGAACTGTTTGTGTCTGCAATGCTCTGAATTGACTTGTGCAAACATGAAAAGCTCGATATCATTTGGGTTTCGCCCAAGGTCCTTATAAGCTTGGATGAGATATTCCATCTCGTTTTCGTCTAGAGCTAGGCCTCGTTCTATGTTGTACGCTTTCAATGTTTCTAGAGCGGTAGAGCCTTCTGCCGATAGATCTATAACCTGCAGAGGCGCGGGCTGCCCTTCCTTAAACATCCTCTCAAGATTGGGCTCATCGTGACTCCAATGTTCGGTCATTCTGTCGTACAATGTATCTCTAAACTTTGCATCGTTCTGGCTGTCGGAAGCTCCTTCGAACTCAATCGATATGGCACGGCCTCGCTCGATGCGTCGTACTTGCTTCGTTAATCCACAAATGAGAAGAATACTGGTCGCTCTCGAGCTCCAAGGTGATATGTTTCGTGGTGTGATATAAACGGTTCGGCCAGTACTTTGGAAGACGTTGGAGGTCACGCTGGGTAGAAGCTGCTCGACTTTCTGTTGTACATCCTGTCCATGGTACATTAGCAGATCGATGTTCCAGCTTCGAATGGGAAACCAACCTTTGCATTGCATTGTGCCGATACATGGACATAATGTATCCAACAGCCACGTACATCCGAGACTTCGAGTCCAGTTTGTGCTTGAATCGTGGTCTTGAGCTTTTCTATTTCTGCTTGTGTGAGACAGGAGCCTCCTTGTAAGGTGAAGTACTCCATTTTTGGGCAGAAGTTGGAGCAATGTGTATGCAAGGGCTGCACACTCAAAGGTGGTACATGTCCTGAGCTGGAATGTATGGCGGGGTCGCGAATGCAAAAATTTGGAGGGGATAAATTGAGGGGCCGGATAAACTTAATACCGGCACGGCGACCCCACGTACCTAGCCCACGTAGCCCACCCCTTCCGAAATCACGTGGGCCAGGCATGGGTGTGGATCGCCAACGCCAATCTTGAGAAAAGTTGGCCCAGTCCACGTCTCAATCACCAGCATCCCGACGCGTTGAATTCCACCTTCATTTCTCCTCTCTGTACATACAACGATAGATGGACCGATTGTAGTCTACTCTCATTCCTTTCGAACATTCGTCGCGCTCACGACACTCCTTTCAAAATGGGACTCGTGTCCTTCATCACGGGCTTCGTTGCCCCTATCTTCATCATCATTTCTCCCATAACTTCGTATGCCGACCAAACGTATTCGATACATCGGACGAAATCTAGTGCGGGTTTCTCGCTGGACATACCATTGATTATGCTGGTTGCGTCCATATTGAAGTATGCTGTGCTTCCGGATTCCCACACCAACCTTTACTGACTGGAGTTTTGCAGAATATTCTACTACCCGGGCGCGAGATTCGATACTGCTTTGCTCATTCAAGCTTTTATAATGATTGCAATTCAATTGGTGTTATTGAAGGTAGCCCTTGACCACCGACCGTCACCGTCTTCAAAAGGGGGCGATGCAGCAGTTCCGTTCTCAGGCGCGAGAGACCGAGAATTCGACATTCCAAGACCGTATAAATTCTGGCAATGGCGGTCTCATAAACCGTGAGTCTCTCAAGTCTGCACAGACTCTGCGAGCGTTACTGACTGAGTTCTACATAGATACTGGCAATTTCTCCTCTACCTGTTCATCTCCCTCATTGCGCTCGAGCTGCTGATGTCCCCCATACCATCCCTATACTCCCTCTATTCGGCGAGCCTCGGCGCCATCGGTCTCTCCATCGAAGCCACACTTCCTCTTCCCCAAATACTGTCGAATTACAAGTCTCGCTCTTGCAAGGGCTTCCGCGTTTCCGTCATCGCGAATTGGATCGCTGGTGATATCATGAAGATGTTCTGGTTTTTTACGGCGACCAGTGAGATACCCTGGACGTTCAAGCTGTGTGGCATTTTTCAGATGTGCTGTGATTTGTTTCTGGGAGGCCAATATTTCGTGTATGGAGACGGAGAAGCGGGCAAGGTCGTGAAGGAGCATGCTCAAGGTTTTGGGATGGAGATGAGGTCAAACGGGCATGCAAACGGAACACGGGCAAGGACACCGGCGGGAGAGAAAGATGCCTATCTTGGGGATTGAAAAGATTAGAAATGCACTTTTTTGATAAGATGCATTGCGTCTGCTGTGTGAAGCGGAAGCTGTTGCTGGGAGTTCCTTGCCACAGACGCTGCTAGCGCTTCTGCTCTACAGCTTGCTGACGTCTGGAGCAACCACAATCCTCTCATGCTGCTCAATTGATCGGATTGCATTGTTTGCTTCTAGTCCTACCGGCACATCCATGAAGGAGCAACCCCCCTCCTGCACACAATCGTAAGAATGCTCAACTCTTTCTTTCGGTGTTGACCCCGCCACCGACATTTTCAAGAACCAGGTTTTAAATGCCATATAATGTTTGCTTCATCCCACAATCAGCATCTGCGAGAGCCTTGCCAAGATGTGGAGCGCTCTTCCCTATTGGCTAGGGTCTCTCAATCCCGCAATGGCGGTCACATATCACAATTTGTAGAGCAACTCGTATGATGAGGAGATCCGTGCGAAGCCCGAGATTCCCACAGGTATGATCGCCTGAAATGATAGGATGGCCGAGGCGGGCAAGGAAAGGGACAAGGTTGGGAGGAGGGAAGCTGTGGCAGGTTCTGGCTGGGGGGCGATCTCGCTTCGGCGAGACGCAGTCGTTCGTGAGCCGTCGTGAACGACGAGGAAACATCAGCCATGCGCCTCGAGGCAAAGGATGGCAACCACCACATCAACGGATCTTATTTCTGGGGCAATCGACGTTTTAATAATGAGATACGAACATAGAAACTTCAATGGCATTGTAAGAGTAAGAATTCATGATTTTCTAGAGCGACTGTGCCTTGTAAAGACCCTTGAGGCTCTACCGCCTTTCACAGCTTTTCACATCAAGTTCACAAAGCCTCGAAAGCCAGAGCCCTCGCACTTTCCCTGCCACGGTGAATCTCGAGTTGCCCCTCGAACTTTGCGTCGCTTGCCTCGCACCACGAAAAAGTACTTAAGCCCCCCGTCCTCGTCTCCCAACCTTCCTCCTCTTCTTCCCATCTACAACTTCAACCACAGCTTTCGACCGCAACCAACGCAACAACGAACACCTCGTAATTCGCATCTCAACTCGGTATGCCTCTTCTTTTCTTCTTCCTCAAACCTTAAACATTCTTCCAGCCACAATCTTCCATCAAACTTCGCTAACAATCTTCCTCACAGCACTCGATCCCAACTCCGATCTGACGAGCAGTCGCACATAACCTCAAGACAATACATAAAGCTTCATCAAGGTACGTGATCTGATCTTCGATCTTCCTTCAAACATACTCTTCTGCTTCCATGTATCTTTTCTCGACACTGCGGGTTCCTCATTTTCCAAACCTCCCTGCAATTCTGACCTCACTCAACTTCAACTTCCCCAATACCTTCCCGCTCTCAACTTTCCACCACAACTTCCTCCTTCTTTCTTGAATTACCCC
>Ga0302140_10010865_pt1 | contig 11222 bp, 12 predicted proteins | sample I_Bog_E1_1_FD_202095 | JGI IMG/M metagenome (GOLD analysis project Ga0302140, IMG submission 202095) | Peat permafrost microbial communities from Stordalen Mire near Abisko, Sweden - I_Bog_E1_1 | ecosystem: Environmental > Terrestrial > Soil > Wetlands > Peat | place: Sweden: Abisko, Stordalen...
TTTTAGTTAAAGGCTGAGAGTGATGAGTTTTGTTTTTATCAGGAAACAATGGAAAAATAGAAGTTGTGAAGAGACTAGAGAACAACAAATTTTACATAAAAAAAGTTTTTCCTCTTCATTTTTTTACAAATAATTGAAACCATCTAAGTTTTTTAAAGATTGTGAATGTCCGATCCTTCACAGAGGAAAAACTCCTTGAATCTCTCACAGAAATTTACATTCTTAAAAATATTAGATCCCCCTTCCTGATAAAATTCAAAGACTTCTCAATCGAAAAAGAGTAATTTTTCATTTTATTAAGATTTATATGTTTTTTTTAGTTCCTTATGCATGTTGATGCAGTTTGCCTGTGGTGGGGATTTAAACCAAAAGGCAGAACTTCAAAAAAAGTTGAAAAAAGGCTTAATTCCAGAAAATCAAGTTTTGGATTGGATCACACAAATTGCCTTGGGATTATATTATCTCCATGAGAAAAACATTATTCATTGCGATATCAAGTTGGAGAATATTTTCCTGACATATTTCAACGATGTGAAGATTGGTGATTTTGGAATTGGTTTTTTTATAAATCCATTCACAAAATGTTAATTTGTTTGAAATTTTCAAAGCAAAAATTTTGGAAAAATCTGAAGAATCTGTCAAAACTTGCTTCGGAACGCCGTATTACATGTCACCAGAATTATGTGAGGTTAGTTTTTCTAACACTTTAGAAGAAATATTTTCTTTTTTCATAGAAACAAATGTTCTCAAAAGAATCAGATGTTTGGAGTTTGGGATGCGTGTTCTATTATTTATTAACATTAACTCCTCCATTTGATGGTGAAAGTACCCAAATAGATTTTTATAAAAAAATATATAAAAAGCAATTTTTAATTTAAAGATCTGGAAGAACTTGTTTATAACATTAGATTCAATAAATTTAATGAATCTTTGCTGAAAGTTTACCCGTCAAAAATACAATTTTTGGTCAATTCTATGCTGCAAAAACGTAAAGAGGAAAGAATAACAGTAGTAGATATTCTAAAAACCGACATAATTTATGTATTTTCTGTTAAAATTATATATAATTAATTTTATCTTGAAAAAGGAAAGAATTGAACCCCTCATCAAAAAAACAAAAGAAAATGAGTTAAAATTTAAAATAAACCAATTCGAGATTGTGAATAAAGTGGTTAATGAAAAATTCGCAGAAAGTATGAAAAAATTCAGCGACACGGAAAAAGAATATTAATGAATATTTGTGAAAAATAAAGAAATTTATATTTTTAAGGCTTATTTTTTGTTGAGGCATTTTTTTTCCTCACTTGCTTATTAGGGGCCACTTTAATATTTGGGGTTGTGGATGGGTTCACTTGAATAGTAGTTGTTGTTTTTTCCAAATTTTGGCTTCCTTGTTGCATCATTTTTTTCATTTCATAAAATTTATCGTCCTTTTGGCTCTTCAATTAATTTATTTTGATAGTTAAAAATTATGAATGCAAAATTCAAAATTTTACCAGTTCATCGATGGATTTTTGAAAAGTTTCTTTGAGTTTTTTGAAATCTTGGCTTAAAAATTATTATATAATTGCGTTTTTTTTAAAAAAATAATCACCCTTTGAAATACTTTTCTATATCAACCTTCATTTGACCTCCTTTTCCATTTTTTTCAACATGGAATGCCTCATTAAGATCCATTCCTTCAAAGGAGTTAATTAATGAGCTTATCAAGATAATAAGGACCTTCTTTTTCTTTTTTCGCGATAAAATCATCAAATTGTTTGGTGAACTCAGCACTTTCCTTTCTTTTTAACTAAAATATAGAGGAATCATTAAGGATTTAAAGAGATAAAAATTACAAAATCGTCGAAAATGTTGTTGTTCGGTAATGTTTCATTAAGTGAAGGTTGTTTTTTCCTTGCGAAACATCCCATCTTCTTCCAAGTCAAATTAAATCCTTTTAAGATTCCGATACTTTTTCGCATTTTTAATAAAAAACAATTATTTCACAAACTGCCAAAAACTTGAAATTTTAGCTCTAAAACAGGTGAAAATTTCTCCTTATGTCCAACTTTTTAAGTCCCTCTTCATATATAAAAATCTTTCCATTATCAAAATTCCAAATAAAAAAAACCCTCTCAAATGAACTCTTGTGACCTCCCAACTGACCCATCCTTCTACACCCCTGATGTCTTTATATACTCCCCTTTCAACCCCCCTGACCAACCCGCAGCCCTTACACGTCAGATCCCCAAAAAGCTCATCCCTGATGAATACATCGACCTGTCATTCCTCCAAGCAATCAATCCAATCCCATTAACGGAAGATGACGGGGTCGTTAAATATCTGATACAAGAAGGCGAGCCTTTGCTTCCACATCAAGAATTACCAAAAATCGGGGCTGTGATTCATGTGAAATATGAAAGCAGAAGGCTGGATGGCCAATTAATCGACAAATTTAGAGATAGAAATGAAGTGCGGAAGGTGAAATTGGGCAAGAACTCGTATATTGACGGGATTAATGTTGCATTGGCCACAATGAAGAAAAAGGAATTGGCTTGGTTCAAATTCGATTCGAAATATCATTATTATGGAGGTGACATGAATGAACTGAGAACGACATGTGATGGTGAAACAATGGTGAAGAAAGATGAGGCCATTTATTATAAACTAGAGGTGATAGAGTATAAAAATATGGAGAAATTGGAGAATGATGATTTCGAAGGAAGAATTAAAAAATTAGAAGAAATTCGACTCAAAGGGAAAGAAATCTTCCAAACAGGCGATTTTCTCACAGCAATCAAGATATATAATAAGGGATTGGGGATCGTGAAGAGTTTCCCTAGGACTTTAATGGAGAATTTAGAGGAAGAGAAGGTCAAAACTTTTCAATTTTTCCATGCGATCATGCATTCCAATGCAATTCTATGCAAGATAAAACATAAGAAATGGTATGAAGCTTTGAGATTATGTGAGGACGGCCTTGAAGTAAATAGTCAAAGCACAAAACTATTGTTTCTTAAAGGACAATGTAATTTGCATATCAGTCATTATGAGCTGGCCTATGAATGTTTCAATGCGGTGCTGAGTCTTGAACCTGAGAATAAAGAGACTTTGGAAATGTTAGAGCAGGCCAAGAAACAGGAGAAAAATGAGAAAATCAATGAAAAACAAAGATTTAGAAAGGTTTTTGAGAATTGGAATGAGGAAGAGAAAGCAGAAATTGATGAAATGAAGGTGAAAATGAAGAAGAAAAAAATTGAGGAACGGTCGAACAATGTGAAGATTGAAAATATGATAGAAATTGAAAGAGAAGAAGAAGAAGAGGAGGAAGGAGATTATGAAGAGATGATTCCATTGAACTCTTTGATCAAAGGAATGGTCATTGATACTAATGATCCAAATAACATGTTCAATCAGATAAAATGTATGGAATTGGAAGAAAAACAATAGTTTGTTGATTTAAGAGTTTTAGTTGTGTTTTCTTCTAAGTTACTTATAAAATCAAAGGAATATTTCAAAAATCAAAAATTTTTAAATGTTTTTTTGTGGATTATTTTTAAGAAATATATATTGTTTTGCATAATTCCCCAATATAATCAAAGGAATGATTATTGAAATGTCAATGGACAGACCGATTATTGTGGAATTTTTGTCCCCTAATGTTAAGACATTATCATCTCCCAGATTTCTTATCAAAATTGAAGTTAAAATCAACTCAACTAGCTTAAGACACCAGAGCGCTACCATTGTTATAAGATGAAGATTTGCAGCGAGTAATGAAAGCTTAAAATAGGCTGAAATCATGAAAATAGTCGCTGTGAGCCAAAGACCATTTGAAATGAAATCAATTATGAAAACTATGATCGGGCCTTGACCTGTCAATTTTGGGATTTTTGCAAAATTTAATGCCAAAATTATAACCATAATGAGAAATAGCAAGACGTTCAGCCAAAAAGCAAGTTTGAACGATCGGGTCAAAAATATGCAGATCTGCATTCAAAAATTGCAAATACAAATTTGTTTTGTGTTTTTTTTAATGTTTTTTAAACAAAACATTTTTTAAGAAATAACAAAAAAATGAATTTTTTTTTTTATGTTTTAAATCGTCCATTCTCGTTCGAAAATATTACGGTAATTTTATAATAATATATACTTTGAACTCTAATTTATAAGAAATTTTTATAAAAATTTTAAATTTCCAAACCAGTTATATTTTCTATTTTCTTTACTAAAATTTAAATAATTTATTTATTCACAATCGCAGTTAAAATAATTTTCCAATTAAATTTCAAAAACCAAAATAATATCTTCCCACTAATCCTTTGCAACTGATTTAAAAACCAAGCCTTCTCCCAACGTTTTCCTTACTAAAAAACCAAAAAAATTTAAAGGCCTCCTTACAAATAACTATTTTTTCTATAAATTTCTGATTCTGATTAATTTCCTCATATTCCCAACTTTTTAATTTCTTTTTTAATTATAACAAACCAAACTCCGAAAAAAATTTCCTAACATCCATTAATCCGCCCCCCTATCTGAAAAATGTCCGAGGAAATTGAGCCTCACATCCTTCGAAAATTCGAAATCATCCAGAAGCTCGGCAAAGGTGCCTATGGTATCGTCTGGAAGGCCATCGACCGTAAAATGAAGCAAGTCGTGGCCCTTAAAAAAGTTTTTGATGCCTTTCATAACGCCACTGATGCCCAGCGCACCTTCCGTGAAGTCATGTTCCTACAAGAGTTGAATGGACATGAAAACATCATTCGACTGTTGAACATCATCAAGGCTGAAAACAACAAAGATTTATACTTGGTGTTTGATTTTATGGAGACTGACCTACATGCAGTTATCAGAGCCAATATTCTAGAAGAAATACACAAAAAATACATCGTTCATCAAACTCTCAAGGCAATGAAGTACATCCATTCAGGAGAGCTGATCCATCGGGACCTCAAACCTTCAAATATTTTGCTCAACTCGGAATGTTTGGTCAAAGTGGCAGATTTCGGTTTGGCCCGATCGGTGGCCATGAATGAAGAAGATGGCACTGACCCGATTTTGACGGAATATGTGGCCACGAGGTGGTATCGGGCACCTGAAATATTGCTGGGGTCGCACAAATACACCAAAGCAGTTGACATGTGGTCTGTTGGGTGCATTTTGGGCGAATTGATAATCGGCAAGGCATGCTTTCCAGGGACCAGTACACTGAATCAGATCGAAAGAGTCTTGGAACTGACAGGCAAGCCGAAAATGGAGGACATCCTGAGCATTGAGTCTGCCTTAGCTGAAAACATCATCAACAGTATCAATATTAGCAAGAAGAGAAGCTTCCAAAGTTTTTTTCCAAATGCCAATGAGGAATCTTTGGATTTGTTACAAAAATTATTGGCTTTCAACCCGAAAAACAGATTAACAGTGGAAGAAGCATTGAAGCATCGATATGTGAAGGATTTTTCTTGCCCTGAGGAAGAGATTTTATGCCCGTCATCGATCAAGATTCCTATAAATGATAATAAGAAGTTGTCGATAAGAGAGTATCGGGAGGCATTGTACAATGATATTGCTAAAAGGAAGAAGGTTGAAAGGAAGAAATGGCAGGAGAAATATTTGAAGCAGTTGGGAGTTAACAATGATCTTATGGAAAAGCCAGCAGCAGTGCCCAATAATAATTCAATGATCCAATCCAACAACAATGTTAACAACAACAAGTCTATAAATCAGTCTCAAATGGAAGAAAATTCGTCCAAAATGATCGTCAATAACAATACTAGTATGGGTGGATACAATAACCCTAGTTCTAATGTCTTGAACCAAAGTAACAATGTTATTAATAAGAAAGAAGGATCATTAAACCCAGCAAATCGGGAAGCCAACAAAGCATCCTATAACAAATCACATACTCAAGGAAGCAACCAAATAACGAACAACTATGCATCGAACCAAAACTACGATCGATCATCTATCGAGAAACAACAAGAAAAGTTTTCTTCCCAAAATATGGAAAAAACCTCACAAAACATCAACCCATCTCAGAAGCAACCTGCCCAAAACAACAACTTCCAATACCATCAGTTCCAACAACACCCGCAACATGTGGTGGAGAAGAAGGAAGCCCAACAACAGCCTCAATACCAAAATGTAATGAAAGAATCTGTCGAAAAAAAACCTATCTCCAATTCGGCTACCATGAAACCATCAAGTCAAAACACCAACAATGTGCCGATGAATGCTAATATGAATAATAACCCTGCAAGTTTCCTCAGCCAACAACAACAGAAATTCGCTGGACTCCATCAAAAAGCCGCAAGTTACTCTAAAGGTGGGGTGCCAAGTAATGCTCCTGCAGAGAAAAATGAAAAGTCATCGATGGGACAAAACTCAATTCTTAATAATGGAAATGGAGAGGAAAAAGCTGCGATGTCTAATACTCAATATAAGAACAATGGACCCAGTGGACCAACGAATAACTCATCACCTTTTGGAAATGCGGGGTTGTTCTATCAGAGTTATTATCAGGGAAAGATCCCAAGCTCAAAGCAACAACCTGTGACATTTATGGGAAAGAAAAAATAAAGATATATGTTTTTTTTTCTAAATATTAAAAAGATCATTTAAAGTTTTAAAAACTTAAAAAATGTGATTTGTAATCTAATAAAATAAAATAATCTAATTTCGAGAAAATTTGATTGAGTAAAAAATTGTGATAGAACATAAAATAATAAAATAAATAAATACCAAAACGAAATGGGAGTTTTTATTTCTTTCTAAATATTAAAATGATTTGTTTAAAAACTTGAAAAATGGAACAGAAAGAAAAAATTTAATTCTGAAAAAATTTTATTCCTAAAGGCACAGTAAAACAAATTATGGAACATAAAATTAAAAAATAAATAAAAAACAAAATCCGAATGGGAGTTTATCTCAGCGAACCGAACAAGGACAAAAAAATGCAGGAGGGTAAAGGACCTGGCGTGAAATTTGTGGCAGCTGGCATGCAAGGTACTTTTTTGGACCTCTCCTCTTATATTATATATATTGTTTTCTAACAGGTTGGAGAGCCAATATGGAGGACGCGCATATTTCAGAGCCTAATCTTGCGAGTGACATATCTCTTTTTGCTATATTTGATGGCCATGGAGGTAAAATAAAAAATCAACATTTTTAATAATTTGAAGAATATTAAGGCAAAGAAGTAGCCATATTTGTACAGAGACATTTTTGTGATGAGCTGAAGAAAAATGTGAGTTTTAACCAACGCGAGATTGAAAAGGCTTTAAAGGAGAATTTCCTGAGAATGGATGAGATGTTATGTACGGAAGAAGGACAAAAGGAGATCAGGCAAATCAAAAACGATTTCAAAGATGATGGTTTCGGTTATCAGGCCAATTCCTTCGCTGGTTGCACTGCTAATGTCGCAGTAATTTACAATAAAAGCGTTCTCTATGTGGCGAATGCAGGCGATTCCAGATCCATCCTATCATCCAAAGGATATCTCATCGAAATGTCATATGATCATAAGCCTGATAATGAATTGGAAAAGAAAAGAATTTTAGAAGCTGGGGGCTTTGTCACTGAAGGGAGAGTCAATGCCAATCTCAATCTTTCAAGAGCTTTGGGTGATCTGGAATATAAGCAAAATATGAAAAAACCTCCCGAGGAACAATTGATCATTGCATTGCCAGATGTTAAAAAGAGGGAACTTATTATGGATGATGAATTTTTGTTGATGGGATGTGATGGGATCTGGGAGATGATGCCAGGACAAGAGTTGCTGGATTTTATTAACTCGAAATTGAAGGAGAAGGCACCTTTGAAACAAATTATGGAACAAATGCTTGAAAAAATTATCGCTCCTGATACTATGCGTAATTTTTTTGATTTTTCTTTAAAAATTTTTTTTTTTGAAATGGGTGTAGATGGGGTTGGTTGCGACAATATGTCAGCTATATTGGTGCAGTTCGTAGATTGAGAGGAGATTACACAATAATTTAAAAAAGACTTTTTCAAAATAGAAAAATATAAAAAACAAAATTTTTTTTTAAATTTTCTGCATTTTGCTAACTCTGGAAATTGATGACTATAGCGTTTTCTTAAATTAAAAATTTTTTTACTTTCAAAACAAGACTTTTTTTTTCTAGAAAATGATGATTTGCGAAATAAAAAAGCAAAAATAGCCAATATTTAAAAAAACAAATATTAATAAAAAAAATCTTTTTTTTTAGAACTAAAATTAAAAATTCATGGAAACTCAAGAAACTCTACATGACCTCGAGTTGCCACATATTGATTTCAATTGGGTGGAAAAACAATCCAAGCCAAGCTTTCTAAAAAAAGCCTTAAAACTTTTGGATTTGGACGGGAATTATTACCCTGAGCTTTCCAATGCCATCCATGAAAAATTGAAGAAACTTGATCCTAAATATAAGTCCATCATATCTAAATATCTCCTTTAAAATAAATGAATAATAACTAATAAAGAAACCTAGTTGAAAGCCAAAACATCGACCCTGTGACCCGACAAAAGGCTCTTGATGAAATTTTAGCTTTCGAAGAAGAAATTGCAGAAAAATCAAAAAAACAAGTTTTTGGTTTGGATGAATTGGCTCAACGCAAGGCCAATGCTGAAAACGAAAAGATCAAAGGCAATGAGGCGTTGAGAAGCAACGATTTAAAAGAAGCCTTGAACTATTATACGAAGAGTTTGGAATATGATGATAAATTATCCGCATCGTACTGCAATAGAGCTCTAGTTTATTTGAAAATGAAAAGTATGTCTTTTTCTTTAAATATTTTGCCATTTTAGTAAAAAAATCATAGAATTCAAAGAAACCGTCGATGATAGCACCAAAGCTCTCGAGATTGATCCCGCTTATATTAAGGCTTTGCATAGAAGAGGCAAGGCCAATATGGAATTAAAGAATTATTTAGAGGCAGTGAAGGATTTCCAAATAATCATGAGCAAAGAGCCAGAAAATACTGAAGTCAATGCTGATTTGAAGGAGGCTCGCAAAAATCTGACCAAAAAAGAAGTAGAAATTTTGGAAAATGGTGAAATAAAAGAAGTGTCAACCTCCACAGGCTTTAAAAAAATTGAAATTCAAGAAGAAGATGAAGGAGAAGATGCCTCAACTAAAAATCTGTTAAAAGAGTTCGAAGAAAGAAAAGCTAAAGCAAATGAAATGACAAAAAAGGGGAATTTTTTAGAAGCCATAAAGTTCTATGAGAGCGATTTGAAATTAATTGAGAAAATGGAAAATGGCCCTAAAGAACTTATCAATCATAAGGCGAACCTTTTGAATAATATTTCATTTTGCCATTCTCAAACGGGAGAAGCAAACAAAGCCATAAATTATGCAACAGAAGTCATAGATTTAAAAGATGTTGAGAATGATCAAAAAATCAAAGCATTGTTAAGAAGAGGCAAATTTTTTAATTTTGTTAATATTTCTCAATAAAAGTTTTTGAATAGCATTGCAATATGAAAAAATTGACAAGGGAAAAAACTCGAAGGAAGATTATTTGGAAGTGAAAAAAATAGACCCAAATAATATGAAAGCCTCTGAAGGCTTATATCGGCTCAGAGAAGTAAAGCTAGAAGAGAAATTTGTCAAGACTGAAGAAGCAACACCCCCTAAAGTTGATTTGAATGAGAAATTGAAAGAATTAGAAGTCAAAAAGGAAAAAGCCAATGATTATTTTCGCAAAAGTTTAATTTATTAATTCTGACATTTTCTTTAACATTTTATTAAAAAAAGAGGATTTTCCTGAAGCGAAGCAAATTTTCTCTGAAATCATCACTACTTTAGAGGAATCGTTTAAAACTGATATCCAAACACTTAATTCAAAAGCCGGAACCCTTTATTTGCAAATTCTGAATAATCGGGCATTCACCTTTTTCAACATCAACCATTTCGAAGAGGCGATCAAAGATTGCGATTTGACCTTGAGTTTAGACCCCATAAATTTGAAGGGATTATACAGAAGAGGCTTATCTTTTTATGAAAAAAGCAAGCTGATGAGATCAATCATGAATTCAGACTCAACACAAGAACGTTTTCTGGATCTTGCCAGGTCCGATTTGGAGAAACTGATGAAATTGAACAAGGATAATCAACCAGCTCGAGAAAAATTGGAAGAAGTGGTCAAAGAATCAGTGAAAATAAAGATCAAAATCCGAGATGCTAAAAAAAATGAAAAAACAGAAAACCTGCCAAAAATAGAAAAAACAGAAAAAAATGAAAACAAAGATAAAAATGACGTCCCTAAAAAAAAACCAGCTCCTAAAGGGGAAAATAGCAAATTTGATGATGAATTTATTAGCAATGTGACTTTCGATGTGTCAAGGAAAGTGATGCAAGATTTAATTGATTCGAAGGAATTGCCTGCTAGTTCAACTGTTTTTGAAAAAGATTGCCAAGCGTTCAAAAACCACATTGATAAACTGTTTTATTATGTGAAGAAAATCCCATTGGAACATTTTACGAAAATTTTCAGCACGAAAGAAATACCCACTGATATATTATTGTTGATCATCCAGTCTATAAAAAGTATTGGAGTAAAGTAAATAAAAATTAAGGATTTCATATGATTAATTTGTTATAATTTACGAAGAGAAGATGCTAAATTTTCAGCTAATTTTTTGGAAAATTTATTAACTACGAATAAATTTGATTTGGTGCTAATGCTTTTGATCAAGAAAGAGAAAAAAGGTTCTTTAATTTAATTTTTTATGATGCATTGCTAAATTAAAAATATTCAGAAATGCAAGATCTGGTTTTGGATTTGGAAAAGGCAGATCCAGAACTTGAAAAAGTAATGGGAAAAATCAAAAAGGCTTTGAAATGATAAAAAATGAGAAAAAAAATCTTTTAGCCACTAAAATTTTAATGATTTTTTGCAAAATCAAATGAAAAAAAAAAGCAGTCGCTTTTTTATTTATGTTATTTATGTTTTTTAAAAAAATTCTTTTTTCCTAATTTCTTTGCGTTAAAATTAAAATAATTATTTTTTCAATTGCTTAAAAAATATTAATAAAATTTTTAGAACAAATCACATAATAGCAAAACAAACAAAAAAAATATTTAATTTAAAAAATTAAAAAAAAAAAAATTTTTTTAATAAAATTTTTTTGTCCGTCCCTGCAAAAAATCCTTATGTCAATGACACAAGGCTTTAAAATTCTGATATAATTTTTTTTTTAATTTAAAATTTATCTTTTTAAAAAAAAATTGTCTTTT
>Ga0302140_10010869_pt1 | contig 11221 bp, 10 predicted proteins | sample I_Bog_E1_1_FD_202095 | JGI IMG/M metagenome (GOLD analysis project Ga0302140, IMG submission 202095) | Peat permafrost microbial communities from Stordalen Mire near Abisko, Sweden - I_Bog_E1_1 | ecosystem: Environmental > Terrestrial > Soil > Wetlands > Peat | place: Sweden: Abisko, Stordalen...
GCCGTCCGTCCGCCACAAACGTGCCGTCGCCGACAGCATGGATCAGTCTCTTCTCTCTGCGGGCGCCGTCGAGATAGGCGACGAGACCGTCGAGTACCACGATGTCGTGGCGCTTGACGATGTCAGCAATGCGGCATTCGATGTTGGCGAGACACTCCGCGATGAGCGGCGCCAGAACATGCTTCGCCTTCACGCGGGTGAGCCCGAACTTCTCGAACTTGTCCGTGTCCTTCCCGGAGCATGTTCCCACCCCGACGACGGTGTCGAGCAGGTCCACCGTGGGAATGGCGATCACGCACTCCTTCGTCTTCATCAGTGCAAGATAGGAATGGTTCCAAGCTCCCGTGGTGATGGCAAATCTTGCCGTGAAGTCCAGCACCATCGTCCAGGAGATGGTCATCACGTTGTCCTTGTGGCCGTCATTCGTCGTCACCAGAACGACTGGCCCCGGCTCTATCAGCGTGAACGCCTTGCTGATTGCCAGATCCTCCATTTCTGTTTTCCTCCAGCACGCGCCACATTCTAGCAGAAGTTGCAAGGTGGGGAGAAGCAGCCGGCTCCGGCGTTGAGGCTGATGTATGCGGAGCCGACGCGGGTCTGGGACCTGCCAAGAGCAGCCCGTTTCTACCCACAGTGGCCACGCGGCAAATGGGCAATGTCTCGGTGGCATTCCCGGCCGGCAGCTCCATATCGCAAGTCCGGGCTGCGTCCGCGCAAGCCAGCCCGGCCCTGATCACATTTGCCGGAGGCAGAAACATGAAGATCGGCATCATCGGCGCTGGCAATATTGGTGCGACGCTAACCCGGCGCCTGGCCACGCTCGGCCACGACGTGCGCATTGCCAACTCCCGCGGGCCCGAGACGCTGGCCGGCCTTGCGGCCGAGACCGGCGCCCACGCCGTTGCGGTGCCAGAGGCGGTGCGCAACGTGGACCTGATCGTGGTCACGATTCCCCTGAAAAATATCCCGGATCTGCCATCCAGCCTGTTCGCCGATGTTCCGGACCAGGTGGTCGTGGTGGACACCTGCAACTACTATCCGCGCCAGCGCGACGGCCGCATCGAGGCAATCGAGGCAGGACTGCCGGAAAGCCGGTGGGTGGAGCAGCAGATCGGCCACCCCGTGATCAAGGCGTTCAACAACATCTATGCAAAGCACCTCTTGGAGAACGGCAAGCCGGCAGGCACGGCGGGGCGTATCGCCCTGCCGGTCGCCGGCGACCATGCCGAGGCGAAGTCCGTGGTGCTGAGGCTCGTCGATGAACTCGGTTTCGATGCGATCGACGCCGGCGGACTGGACGAGTCGTGGCGCCAGCAGCCGGGTTCGCCGGTCTACACGAAGGATTTTGATGCGGATGGCGTTCGGCGCGGCCTGTCCGAAGCGAGCCCCAGCCGGACGCCGGATTGGCGTGGGAGCGCGAACAGCCCGGGGACGTTCACCGCTCCGGCATGATGCCACCAGACAGCGCTGCCGGAGCGTGTCATCGCCGCTTGGCGTCGATCCGATGGCTTTCCGTCAAGTCGAAACGCAACCTGCATGAGGTAAGCGGCACGGCTCGACGGTGCGGAATCTGTCGGTTCATAATGACGATTGAACCAGCTTACATAAGCTGGCTCGACGGTTCTTGGAACAGGCGACAGGTTACGTCCCCGGCCTCATAGTATGACTGACTCTCACTCATGAAAAAGCGGGCTTGCGGGAACGGAAAGCCGCAGCATGTTCGCTGCCGCCAGTTTCTCCGCCTCCTTGCGCACGCCCGCGGTGGCCGGGTCCGACGCCAGGTCACCAGACGGGGTTGTGATGCGGACCACGGCGCGGAATTCCGGCGCATGCGCCGGGCCGGACTGGACCACCTCATAGAACGGCAACGGCCACCCCAGCGCGACGCACCGCTCCTGGAGCAAACCCTTTGGGTTGCTCGTCGCTGTAGCCGCCCCGTCCTCCCGCTCCGCTGTCATGGGCTTGCCATCGCCGAGCCGTGCGAGGAGGGCAGCGGCAGCCAGGCGCTCGGCCTCCTTCCTGGTCTTCGCCTCCCGCGGCTCCGTGGCGGCGCGACCCTCGGCCAGAATTACCGACGCGACCGCGCTGAAGACGGGAGCGTGCGGCGGACCTTTCTGAACCACGGCAAATGCGGGAAGCGGCAGACCCATACGCTGGCAGGCGGCAATGACGGCACCCTTCGGATCGTCGATCGGTGCGGCGACCCCGGTAGTTTTCTCTGGCAACGCCGAGGGCTGCCAGTGCTGTGGCGGAGCCCACTCAGCGCCGGCAAACCGAGCGAGCAATGCGACCACGGCTCGTTGCCGCGCTTCCTTCCGGGTAGCTCCGGCAAGCCTTCCTGAGGCGGCTGCCGTTCCATCCAGCGATGCACAGATGGCAACCGTGAAGCCAGCAGCACCGTCGACGGCCTCCGAGGCCTGCCCATCCGGCCGGGACAACCGCCCGGTTTGTTCGAGGTGGTTGAGAATGGCTACGGCATCGGCGGTGTTGGACTCCAGATGCCGCAACAATGCCGTTCTGGCTGCCGCGTGCGGCGGACCGGCCCCGAATACCAACCTGGACATGGCCTTGGCCGTCAGGCTCCTGGCGCCGAGGCGCTGCTCGATCTCCGCGACCAGTTCGTCGGGGAACGCGCCTTCGGCAGACGCAGCCTTGATGACCGCCTCCATGTCGTTCGCGTCCAGGCTGGCGAAGCGCGCCCGGTCGAGGTGGCGGACGGCGCGCCGGGTCGAGGCCATCTTGAACGACGCCGAGCGCTCTTCTGCCTCGCGGGTGGCGAGGTCGTTGATCCCGGCCGCGACGGCGTTGATGTCGTCAAACCCAAACGGGAACGGTTCTCCGGTCAGTGCGGCAAGAATTTGATGCTGGTTGACGAAGTCGGCGTAGCGACGGATCGGCGAGGTGACCCAGGCGTAGATCGGCAGGTTGAGCCCCCAATGGCCGAGCGCCTTGGCGCCCAGCGATGCGCGCCCCAGCATCATCTCCAGGCGACGCCCCGCCGCCTCGGCATGTGCCCCACCACCAGCCACCACATCCAGGTCCTGCCGAAGCGCGTCGCGGTCGGCGACCGGGTTGCCACGGTGGTTGCGGAAAAGCAAAGGGGCGCCCGCCGCGGCGAAGCGCTCGGCCACGAGCCGGTTGACGAGCACCATCAGCTCCTGGACCACGATGTAGGCCCTGGACACCGGCCCCGAAGCGTCCAGGCGCACCAGGTGCCCGTCTTCGTCCGTCGCCAGGCCGGCGTCCGGCGAGAAGAAGGCGATGGCCCCGGAACGCCGGCGGTCCTCCAGAAGCGCGGCCGCGAGCCGCCAGGCATCCGCCATCATGCCGTGCAGCCGAGGATCGCCGCCGTCGATGAGGTTGCCTGCCTCGGCGTGCGACAGGCGGCCAGCATGGTCGAGGAGGCCGGTGGCGATACGAAAATCAAGGACGTCGAGCGTGTCCGTCAGGTCAACGTCGAAGGCGATGACCGGCCTGGACTCGCCGGGCAGGAGGCTCAGCGCCATCTCGGAGAGGTGTCGCGGCAGCATGGGACGGATGGTGGCCGCGGCGGAATAGCGGGAGAAGCCGATGGCGCGGGCTGCCATATCCTCCGCCGATCCCACGGAGATGGCGGCGGCGACGTTGGCGATGGCGACCGTGACGCGCCAGACGGAACCGGCCCGCTCCACCCAGATCGCGTCATCGAGATCTCTGGCGGCCGCACCGTCGATGGTGACGCCAGAAAAACGAGGCTGCGCCATCAAGTCTCCCGGCATGCAGGGTGCCTTCGCTACCGAATTACCCCGCGGAGGTTTTGCGAGCAACCCAAAGCGCCGCTTCCCGGCTTGGCGATGGTGTGCTGGGGGACCCCAGCCAACTGGGTTCATAGCTTCCATTGGACTGGGCCTGGCTTCGCGCGCGCCTGCCGGCGTGGGTCGAGCCTGGCCACGACGGATGGTGATCGAAGCGCCAGGGAAGGGGGGAAGCCGCTCGCGTCCGACGCGAGTTGTTTGTTGCAAACACGACCTATTGAGGTGTCGTTGGCAAACTGATTGCGCAAGATCGTTAACGAACACCGCGGGGCTGTCGGATTTTCAACATCGTCGAAGCTGTCTGGATCGCCGCGCGGAATCGTTGCCGGTATCGGCGAAGGGGTGGCAGGGGAATCCCGGCGGCGTTAGAATTGGCCGCGCCGAGTCGACCGGTCGATTCGGCTGGATGAAAGCATGCCATGCGCGAGATCCAAGCCTCGGAGGCGAAGACCCATCTACCGCAGCTTCTCGACGCCGTCGAGCGGGGCGAGACCGTCGTGATCACCCGCCATGGTCGCGCGATCGCCCGCATCGTGCCCGAAGCGGAGCACCGTCAGGCCGAAATCCGCACGGCGATTGAAGGCATCAAGGCGCTTCGCCGCGGCGGCGCGACTGTCTCGCCGGCAGAAATCGGCGCGTCGATCAATCCAGGGCGAACCGACTGATGCCGGTCGCGCTCGACGCTTCGGTGGTGGTGGCCTGGTGGTCCGCCGACACGCAGTATCCGGTCGCCGATGCGGCCCTGGAGCGCCTGGCCGGGGATCATGCCGTGGTCCCCGCGTTCTGGTGGTTCGACGTGCGGCAGGCCATGCTCGCCAGCGAGCGCCGGCAGCAGCGTGACGCGACCGGCACGGCCGCTTTCCTGCAACGGCTCGGCCGGCTGCCGGTGGTTGTGGATGGCGAGCCGGACGAGGCCGCCCTGTTCGACCTTGCCCGGTGCCACCGGCTCACGATCCACGACGCCGCCTATCTTGAGCTAGCGCTCCGGCTCGGCGTGGCGCTGGCAACCACGAGCGACGACCTGACCCGTACGGCGCCGCTGGCCGGCGTGGCGTTGCTGACCGCGCCATGAACGTCCGTTGCCCACAGCCTGTGCGGAGGACCGTCCCGTGAAGAAGCCCCAGCGGCGCGGCCCGGCACCGTCCGCGCCGATCGGCACCCTGGAGGCACGGGCCGCCGAGGCGCTGGCGCAGGAACGCTTCAAGGAGGCGATCGAACTCTACAAGCTGGTGATCCGGCAGGACCCGCGACCGGAGTGGAAGCAGTCGCTCGCCGACGCCTATCTCGGCCGCGGCCGTGCCCTGGCTGCCAAGAAGATGTTCAAGGAGGCCGCGATGGTCCTCGAGAACACCCTTGGCGCCGACGGCACGGTCAGGGACCCCCTTCTGTACCTGACCTGCCTGATCCTGGATGGACAGCAGCAGAAAGCAGCGGCGCATGCACTCCAGTACGTCGGCCGGGAAAACGCGCTGCCGGCAGCCGGGCAAACCGCCCTGGATGAGCTGACGGCGGCCCTGCTGGTGGCGGTGCCGCAGCGCCCTGTTCCCGTCGCCACTGGCCCGGCCGACTCCGCTGCCTCTGAACGCACCCGGTGGCTCGAACTGGCCGCTGCATCCCGCGATGCGCTGGCCGCCTGGGTCAATGGGGCATCGCCGGATGAGTTGGACCGGCAGCTGAACCGGATCTCGCTGCGCTCCGCCTTCAAGCCGGTCCGCCTGCTGCTCAAGAGCATCACCAACTCGCCGCAGGATGCCGAGCGCAGCCGCCGGTTGCTGGAGGCTGTCTCGCCCGGCTCCCCGTTCTTTCCGTTCCGTCAGGCGGTGGAAGCGGCGCTGCCTTGCGAGCGCGGGCTGGATGCCGACGGGTGGAACCGGCTGTCGCAGGCGCAGCAGGCGTTCGTTGCGCAGACCCGCGGTCTGTCGCCGGCGACGGCACAGTTCCTGGCCCGTTCCGCCGAGGCCGAGCGAAGCGGCCCGGCCGCCATGTTTGCCTTGCTGCTAAAACAGCCTGATCTGCCGCCGGCCGAGGTCAGGAGCGCCTGCCTGAACCTGTTGCCGCAACTGCCGGATCGCGTGGCGCAGTTCGAGAAGAGCTTCGGTCCGCTCTCGGCCCTGGAGCGTCACCGCATCCAGGCGCTCGCCGCGGAGGCACGCGGGGACTGGGAGAAGGTTGAACGGTCCTGGCGGGCAGCCGCCGCAGCCATCGCCGACGCCGACCCGCAGGCCGGCCTGTCACGCGGCGTTATTTTCCGCCATCTCGCGCAGTTGGCCGCCGAACACCGGGAGATCGAGGGGGACGATAGCGACGATCCTTTCACCAACCCGGTTGTCAGCTATTTGGAGCGCAGCTATCGGGCCGATCCCGATTACGTTCCCGCGGTGCTGGAACTGATCGGGCATTATCGAAAGGACGCCCAGCTCAAGGACTGGCACCGGCTGGCGGACGAGGCGGTCCAGCGTTTTCCCGAAAACAGTGCCGTGCTGCTGGCCGCGAGCGAATCGGCGATGGCACGGAAAGCCTTCAAGAAAGCCGCCGGCTTTGCTCACAGACTGCTGAAGATCGATCCGATCAATCCCACGGTGCGCCGGCAGATGATCGAGTTGCAGGTGGCGCATGCCCGCAAGCAGGTACGGTCCAAACGCCCCGACCTGGCCGCCAAGGAGTTGTCGGCTGCGGCCGAATGGGAGCGGGCGGATGCCCCGAGCGCCCTGCTGCGCATCGCCCACGGTCTGGTCGATTTGCAGACCAGCCAGGGCGAGGAGGTACAGACCCGGCTGCGCGAAGGGGTCCAGCTTGCCGGCGGCGGGGTGGGCGGATGGTTCCGTGCCTGCCTGGAAGGTGAACTGATGAAGCTCGCCGGCGCCAATGCCACTCTGCTGCGCCGCGAGTTGGCGAAGGCGCGCGAGATGCCGCCGACCCGGGAGGCGGTGATGGCGATCGTCTCGGCGCTTGGCCAGGCGGAAGTGGTCGAGAACAAACGAGTGGTCTCCGGGCTGCTGCTGGGCATGCGGGCATGGCTGACGCAGGCGACCGCCATCGACTGGCCGCCGGCCGAATTCCAGGCCCTGGCCGACACGCTCATCCGGTTCGGTGCGTTCGAGCTGCTGGGCGAGTTCGCCCGGGCCGCGCGGCGGCGCGAGCCGACGAACCCGGTCTGGCGGTTCCACGAAATCGTCGCCCGCGCTGACGGCAATGCGGACCGCCTGTATATAACGGAGACGAACGAACTGGTGGCCATGGCCGCGGCGGCGGCCGACCGGGAGGATTTTCACACGGCGACCCGGATCGAGCGATTCCTGGACGGATCCCACGAGGCGCCGTTCGGTCGCCGTCGCCGTCGCCGTCGCCGGGTCATGGACGATGACCTGCCGGAAAGCCTGGATGCCGACATCATCCACGCAATGATGGGGTCGATGATATCCGGCATGCCCAAGGCGGAGGCGAAGAGGGTGCGTGATCTGGTCGGGGAGTTTGGCCGGGAGGGGACGGTGGTGCAGCTGGTCAGGGATTATAAAGGCGCGTTTGGCGGAAACGATCTGCCGGAGCCGATGCTGCGGATGCTGTGCGAGGCGATCGTGGCGCAGGTGATGGATGGCAGCCGCCCAGGGCAGGCCCGGGCCGGACGCAGGATTCCGTTCTGATGCACGATCCGTTCACCGTTCTGGGCGTCAACGAGAATGCCGGTGACGCCGAGATCAGGCGCCGGTACCTTGCCCTGGTGCGGGACTTCCCGCCGGATCGTGCGCCGGACCGGTTCCGCGAATACCGCGCGGCCTATGAGGCGCTCAGCGACGAGCGGAAACGCCTGGAGATGACGCTGCTGCGTACCAACGCCGCTGCTTTGTCGCGGCTGAGCATGGCGGCCCTCAACTCGGCCCCGCCCGGACAGGCGCGGGCAACCAGACAGACGGTGGCGGCACTGCTCGCCGAGGGGATCATGCGCATGGCAACGGATGAGCGCCGGGCCGGAGAGGAAGCAGGTGGAAGATAGCATCAAGCAGGCGCTGCTCAGCCGGTTCAGCGCCTATCTCGATACGGTGGAAGATGAGCCGGAACCGCCGGAGGACCCAGGGGAAACGACCGACCTGTACACTCTGTTCGTCGAAATGGCGGGGCTGCGCAGCGAGGTGCGCACCGAATCACGTCTGGTCAAGGAGGCGCTGGACCAGTTCCGTGGCGTCTTCGACACGTTGCAGGCGAGCCATGCCACGGTGCAGCGCGAACTCGACCGCGCGCGGAACGAGACGCGGGAACAGGCACAGGCAGCACTGCGGCCGCTGCTGCTCGATGTCATCGACCTGCGCGACCGGCTGTTGGCGGCGCTGACGTTTGCCGGTGCGGTTCGCCCGCGCTGGTACGACCGCCTGTTACGCCGTCCCCCGCCAGCCGGAGCCGAGTGGCAGGAGGGGCTGCGGATGACCCTGCGACGGCTCGACCAGGTCCTGCTGGACCGGCGCGTCGTGCCAACGAAACTGGTCGGCCGGCCGTTCGATCCGCGGCTGGCGCGGGTCATCGGCACGACGCTCGACCGGTCGGTGGCGGCGGGAGCCGTGACCGAGGAAGTCCGTACCGGCTTCCTCTGGGACGACCAGGTGCTGCGCACGGCGGAAGTGATTGTCAGCAAAGGCGAGGCCGGCAAAGGAGATTCTCCATGACGGACGAGATCGTCGGCATCGACCTCGGAACCACCAATTCGGAAATCGCCATCTACCGGGATGGCCGTCCGGAGGTGCTGGCCGACGGGCTGGGGCGCGTCATCCTGCCATCGGTGGTCGGGCTGTCCGAGGCCGGGGAACTGCTTGTCGGCGACGAGGCACGCAACCAGTTCCTGCTGTATCCCGAGCGAACCGTCCGCTCGATCAAGCGGAAGATGGGCAGTGACGCGCGGGTTCGCCTCGGCGAGTGCGACTACACGCCGCAGGAGATCTCGGCGATCATTCTGTCGCGGCTGAAGGACATCGCCCAGCAGCGGCTGGGACGGCCGGTGCGCCAGGCGGTGATCACCGTGCCTGCGTATTTCTCCGACGCGCAGCGGCAGGCAACGCGCGAGGCCGGCGAGATCGCCGGGCTGGAAGTGGCGCGCATCATCAACGAACCCACCGCGGCGGCGCTGGTCTATGAGGCGTCGCAGCATCAGGGCAAGCGGATCCTGGTCTACGATCTCGGCGGCGGCACGTTCGACGTGTCCGTTGTGCGGATCGAGGAGGGGGTCGTGGAGGTGATCTCCAGCCACGGCAACAATCATCTCGGCGGCGATGATTTCGACCACAAGATCGTCGAGCATGTGCTCGACCATCTCAGGATCAAGCACGGCGTGGATGTGTCCGACCAGCCGCGGGCGATGGCGCGCATCCTGCGCAGCGCCGAGGACGCCAAGAAACATCTATCGGACCACCCGTACGCCCGCATCGAGGAGGAATACCTCGCCGAACACGACGGCAAGCCGGTCAACCTGGACCTGGAGCTGAGCCGTGATGAATACGAGGAGATGATCGCGCCGTTCATCGAGGAGACGCTTGGGGCGATCCACATCGCCCTTGAAGCGGCGAAACTCGCCTCCTCGCAGGTGGAGGAGATTCTGCTGGTCGGCGGCGCCACGCGCACGCCGCTGGTGCGTCGCCGCCTGGAGGAGGCGTTCGGCAAGACGCCGCGCGGCGAGGTCGATCCCGATCTGTGCGTTGCCCTCGGGGCGGCCATCCAGGGCGCGGCAATCACCGGCGTCGAGGTGTCGGCGGTGCTGGTCGATGTCACGCCTTATACTTTCGGCACCAGCGCGATCGGCGAGCTGAACGGCGACTTTTACCCGTACACGTACGTTCCGATCATTCCGAAAAACACGCCGATCCCGGTGCGCCGGAGCGAAGTGTTCTTCACCGCCGTGGACAACCAGACCGAAGTGGAGGTCCGTATCTACCAGGGCGAGAACCCCGATGCCCTGGAGAACATCAAGATCGGCGAGTTCCATGTCTCCGGCCTCAGTCGCGTTCCGGCCGGCAACCCGGTGATCCTCGACCTGGCCTTGGACCGTGACGGCATTCTCCAGGTCTCGGCCCGCGAAAAGAAGACCGGGCTGGAGCGCCGGATCACCATCGACAATGCCACCTCCCGCTACGACCAAGGCCAGTTGACGGAAGCGCGGCAGCGGATCGGCGCCTTGTTCGACGAGGTTGAGCAGAATGCCGAAGAACAGGATGGCGGGGAGCCGACCGGGGCGACCCAGAACGGCAACGCCGGGGATGCCGCTACCGATGCGCTGCTGGCGAAGGCAAGCGGCAAACTCGATGCGGCCGGCGAGGAGGATCGCACCGAGATCATCGATCTGATTGAGACGATCCGCGACGCCAGAAGCAGCGGCGACGGCGATGCGCTGGAGACCGCGCGCAGCCAGTTGCAGGACCTGCTGTTTTATCTCGAGACGTGACCGGTGGATCGCTGTCCGCTGTGCCGCGCCACGCTCAACGGCGCGGTAACCTGCCGCCGGTGCCGGGCCGAACTCGGCACGGCACAACAAGTCGAACGCACCAGCCAGGCACTGGTCGGTGCGGCCGTCCACTGCATGGCCCTCGACGATGCCGAGGCCGCCAAGCCGTTGCTGAGGCGTGCGTTGGTGCTGCACGCAACGCCGGAGGCCGGCGCCTTGTGGAAGCTGGTGACAACGCCATCACGGCGGCTCGGGGCCCGCGACGACGGCGATCGGCAGGACGCTTGAAGATCTTTGGTTTGCCCGTCGCTGCGTACCTGTTGGCAGCGCAACGTTGCCGACCGCACGGCCGAGCGCAGAGCAAGCGAAACGGCGCGACATCGCGCGTGAGCGGGTCGGCTGCTGCCGTGCAGCGCCATTGGCGGGCCCAGGCTGATAAGGCGGTCCCAGAGCACGCACCCAGAGCACGCACCCAGATTTTAGACGGTCTCCGCGCGAATCGGTACCCGTTCCTTCGAAGCACCCCGATCATGCGTTTCCGCCCGGTCCTGCAGAGCGATGAACTCCGACGGCAGCGGCAGGACGTGCTGGTGGCTTGGCGCGACGACACTGGCCCCCAGGAAGGCGTGGAAGTATTCCTTGCCGCCGTCGGAGCGCTGCCGCGTCGAGCACTGCTGGCAGTTCAAACTGCGTGAGCAAAAGTGTTCGGTTCCATCCAGCGCGATCAGCACCCGACCGTCCAGGCGCTGGAACTGCGTCAGCGGCCCGGCGGCGGCGACCGCGCTCATGACGGCCCGTCGAACGCCGCCGACGCGGTACCATCCAGCATCAGGCGGATGTAGGCGTCGCTCGGGATGGCCGACATGCCGAACGCCGTCTCGCAGTTCGAGCAGCCTTGCCCGTCCCGCAATACCCGCTGATGCCAAAGTAACTACTGAATTTCCATAAAAATTATCGAGAATACTGACAAGATGATATCCGCCATCTCCTTGTCACCGTCACGGCG
>Ga0302140_10010871_pt1 | contig 11221 bp, 9 predicted proteins | sample I_Bog_E1_1_FD_202095 | JGI IMG/M metagenome (GOLD analysis project Ga0302140, IMG submission 202095) | Peat permafrost microbial communities from Stordalen Mire near Abisko, Sweden - I_Bog_E1_1 | ecosystem: Environmental > Terrestrial > Soil > Wetlands > Peat | place: Sweden: Abisko, Stordalen...
TTGTTTGAATCCGGGCTTTGTCCTCATTACCTCATCGTGGTGGAAGAGAGAGGAACAGAGCTCTAGAGTTGCGCTGTGGTATTGTGCCAATGGCTTGATCGGAGCTCCTAGCGGGTATGTTCACTCAATTATCCTCCTTAGCCTCACTGATGTCGTCCATAGCGCCATATTCTTCGGCATCGCACATATCCACGTTGCCAAGATGTTCCCATATCAGTGGATGTTCATCATCGTGAGTCTCCTGCTTCCATGGCCCGAAACCTCCTGACAATAATGCAGCTCGGAGTCATCACAGTCTGCTTCGGCAGCACCCTCTGGTGGATCCTCCCAGACTCTCCTCACACAGCAAAATTTCTCACAGAGCGTGAACGTATCATTGCTGTTGAGCGCCTCAAGTCGAACAAGACTGGTGTGAAGAACGTTCATCATAAGCAATACCAGGTCTTTGAGGCTCTCAAGGATTTGAAGGTGTGGATGCTGGTTGCTGCGATCTTCTTCCACAATATGACGAATTCTCTTCAGACGAATGTGAGTCGTGTCCTGCATACTTCGCGGACGGCTAGCTGACAATTTGAGCAGTTCGCTGGCTTAGTTATTCGAGGACTAGGATACAGCGTGGATGAATCCATCCTCCTCAACATCCCTCCAGGCATCGGTTTGTTCCCCTTCCCCATCTCTCATAACCTTCACTAACCCACAGCCCCAGTCCAAGCAGTCTCCATGATCCTCGCCGGATTCTTCCTCTCCTCACGCTGGGGTGAAGGCAAGCGAATTATCCTCATAATCATCTGCTACCTCCCCGGCATCGCCTCTTGCCTAATCCTCTACCTAAGCCCCATCAAGCCCTCAACCCGCCACGCACACCTCTTCGCAATAACCATCATTCCCGTTGTCGCCACATCAGCAGGCATTCTCTACTCGCTCCTTGCTTCCAACATAGCCGGATACACAAAGAAATCCGTCACGGGCACATTATTCTTCTCTGCGAACGCGGTGGCGAATATCGTTAGCCCGCAGACATTCTTGAGTTCCCAAGCCCCGAGATATGGAACGGGTGTTGCGGTCACGTTGACGGCGTTTTGTGTTAATATTGTTCTGTTTATGGCGTTGTATTTTGTGTATAGGACAGAGAATAAGAGGAGGGACAGTGATCCGGCCGGTGTGGAGAGTAGCGATGCGACGGCGGAGTTGATTGATGCGTTCTCTGATAAGACGGATCGGGAGAATAAGAAGTTGAGGTATAAGATGTAGAGGTGGTCTGTCGGGGAGGCTGAGAAAACATGCGCTTGAATATAGGGTAAATATCAAAACAACAGAGATCATTAAAGCTCATTGTTGGTGCATGTGATATTCGTGTTGCTAATACTATCCCCCCCCCCCCCCTCAATAATTACAGTGGGTCACTAAGTAACATCACACTGAAACCTCGTCTATATCCCTAAAGTAGGTAATACTAGGTGCTTCTTCTAACTATATTAGGTGCTTTCGAGAGTCTCTATTGGCTGCAAACTCTTAAGTGGCCAGCTCAAGTGTGGTGTTACTTGGGGGCCCACTGTAATTAGTCAGGGGGTAGGGAGGGATAGTATGTATGGGATCATGTCAAGAGATCTGCCTCGACTGGCGAGAGTCGACAAGGGTAGATTAAGCAAGGGGCTCAGGGGTGGAAAAGGGGGTACAAATACGGTGGCTAAAACAGGCCAGGACTAGTTTCAACATCCTTGATTGATCTTGCACATTCACTTATGAATAAGGGGCCAGGAGTCAGCTTCCTAGATAGAGGTCTTGTAGACTCGAGTAATCTATACTGGGAATGTACGATAAGTCAGAGATTGCCTTTTACTCATCTGATTGTTCGAAATGTCCTGCAACACGCGATTGTTTATATGCGAGGACGCCACGTTCAACGTCGATCAATGGTTCAAAGTCTTACTTCTGCCTTTACAAAGAGAGGTTTCAGGTATTAGTATCGATACACTTCTACATACTAGAAAATTATTAAGGTAAGAAAAGCCTTTCTTTAAGGTCAATATAACTGAAGAAGATGAAGCCTGTATTTAACGTTCACTTATCTAAGTGTGATCTCTTATAAGTCATCCAGCCATATTAATATCCATTCTGCACAAACCTTTGGCAAGACCGGGGTGGACGCTCTCTTCTACAAAGCTCATCTGCCCCATGGGCATTTACGGCACTTGCTCCGTAGGCAATTCTGTTGGGTATCCCGACACCGCTGTGTTCGTATAGCCAGAAACAGTATTTTTCTGCATTGAGCCTTGACCCGAAGATAAATTCTCAGCCAGTCTGCGTCTGCGGCCCAAGGAATATACAAACGCGAATGCGCCGGCGAGCAAAAGAGCCAGGGCTGCAGATCCGACGCCAATTCCTGCCGCTGCACCAGAGCTGATCCCGTGGCCGTTGCCACTGCCACCTACGCTGGTCGATGATATCGAGGTAGTAGTCGTCGTTGAGGTTGGGGTAGGTGTCGTAGTCTTGTTACGAACAGGTCAGTGACTACAAATTGCAAGAAATGTGGGGAGGTATATCACTTACAGGTTTGGACTGAAAATCGGTAGATTGGTATCGTATCTGGACGCTGAGTGCATTGACCGCACCTCCAATTGTGGTGGTTGTTACTGTAGACACAGGGATTGTTCCCGAGACAACGACAAGGGACGGAAAGACTTCTTAGGTGTTGATGGCTGATTGGCAACCATAAGTAGCTTGCCAAGGCCACGCTGCCGGATTTGGTGCAGTGTTACATGCATACGACCTATGCCACCGTCAGCCTATGTCGCAGAACACAGCCTCGACAATACAGACGTCGGGCAGCAGGTCACGACTGTTTCGGAAACCGTCCCTACTGCGTTTAAGCTAGAGCATGCAGTCATGTACCCTACGGGACAGATTCCCGGAGAGTAGTAGTTGGTGCTGGAGGACTGGTAGTTCGGAGGCATGCAGCCTGATGCTGTCAAAGGGCCTGCGAAGAAGAAGCCGGTTAAACTCCATCCCGTGGTGGAGAAGGATGCCAGACAACTGGCAGGCGCAGTGAATGTCGTTGTAAGAGAACCGACAGACATGTTGACACTTCTGCAACGCAGCAAGGGCTTAACCGATAAACTTCGTCAGCCGTTGCGGAATGGAGCGAGCAGACGCTTTCTAATATTTGCGACGGAGAAGCTATGCTGGAAACTGCAACTGTACTGGAAAATGCAACGGAACTTTCCTGAGGCGTCGTATAGAAGGCTGAAGTTTGGCGCTCTGTTCTTCAATAATTGGCGTTGAAATACGCCACTTGACGCCAAGCGGTGTTGCGATAATCACACGAACTTCTATAGAAAGAGGGTTAAAGCTTTACAGATTTAAATACGACGGCAGTAAAGAGAGGAAGGGGACTATATAAGTATGGAATATGACAGAGGAGGTGAGAACGGATACTATCTGTGAGGTACCACCATCTGTGAAGCAGTAGTGAACGAAAGTAGGCTGCAAAATTGACTAGCACATAGCATCACGCCTTGGACTTAGGCAAGAACTCAAACCGTTGCGCCACGTATAGTACCATGCTTAATTCATTCTACTGCCATCCGCAGAATGGCCCAAAACTCTTGGTACAATCACAGCCTGAAATATACTGCTATAGGAAGTATATTGTCTCAGAACCTTCGGGACACTGCAAATAATGGCAGTTCTCAATAGAAGACGCAGTATTGTTCATCGAAGCCTTACGAGGTCTCAACATCTCCACACGCTGAATCCTATAAGATTTTCCTATTTGCTAAACGTCGCACGAGAAGGACGCTCTAAAGAGCAGGAATTTTGGTGCTCGGGGTAGCCTATATATAGGGGCTAGGTGCGCGTGCGACACTAAGTAAATTGATCATACCCTATGATCCTCAAATAAACTTGATAAAGAAAGTATTAAAGAAAAGAAGCCATTGCAAAATATATTGTGCTTTGTTGTTCCCCTAGGAGGCGATCTCTCAACCTCTCGAGCTCTTCACGAAACTAGTCGAAGCCCATACAATAACCACCTTGTCCATAATTTGCGCAAGCATAACAGTCATCGTTGAGAGAACTGAAATAACAATTGTCGTTGGTGATGCAAATCAAGCAACTGCAAGGAACAGATCGCGGTGCAAGAGATCTCGTCGCAGTGTTGGGGCAAGCAGCCACGTCTCTCGGAAACAAAGAGTTGATATTCTCCTCTGTCCAAGGTTGACGCAATTGGTCAACGTCAGTGGCTAGTCGTCCATCACTGTATGTCTCCGGAGACCTCTTCAGAACGTTGAGGTCGAATGATGGGTGCGAATAACCGGACCACTCCGATATCTGGGTTGGATCAAGCTGGCGCCAGTCGATGACAGTCCCGTCGCCTGAGTAGGAACGTAAGACCCCATCCAAACTAAAGGCAATAAAGCCGTCACCAGTAAGATTCAGTGAGCCTTTCGTGGCAGACTGCGAACCTTCTACATATCTCATGGTTGACTCTGACTCGGATCGATTGGAAACGACCTGTCAGGTTGATGTTAGATACAGTAGAGATAGGAGAGTAAGTACACATGCTAGCTGAGCATTTACAGCAAGCAAAGCAATCATACCGATACGAGAGAATGACTTCATAGTGAGATATTGCAAAGCAGATTCCAGCAGAATATTTTATAAAGTTGTTTTTTGAGATTGTCCTGTTTTTTAGTTTGATCCTATGATTGTTGACGAGCTAGCCAGAGAAAGAACTCTTGAGAATTTATAGCTGTTCAAATGGGATCCGCTTCCTCCGGTTGTCCTAGGTTTCCCAGTTTCGTTAGTAGACCTCTTGTAGCCTAAGTGGAGCGCCGTGCTCCATACTAGAGGACCAACTGGGCTCTCATGACTTGAATGCAAGATCTCACATCAGCTGTGAGCAGGTATCACCTAGATTAAGTTACCAAACTTTGACGTCTGATTCTGTCTTTCTGCGGCCTTCTTATCTACTACATATTTGGTTCTGTTAATTAGTCATTATTCTCAGGGGTGTTTGGACTCGATTTCCGTTGATGTTATTTGCCAGTTCGGTTAACAGCGCTAAGCTAAGACGCATTTGAGAAGGGTATCTTTCGAAGCCGCACGATATTTGTCCTCGAGACCAAGTATTGCACGTAGTACAATTCTAAGTCCTCTCTAATCCGGAACCACGCCGCATGCTAGCTGGGGTAACAAAACATAGTGGGGAATCTGACATATCGTAAGCCCATCTTAATACGCCCAGGAACTCTGAGAAGCCATGTTGCCCAAATCTATCATTCACAATCAGAAAGTTCAAGTTCCGAGATTCTACTTATGGAGGGGAAAGCCTTGTTCTATTTCCTTCTAACCTCGCAAATCCGTTTGAGTTATCCCAACTTTGCATTTAGCCTATGTTCTCCATACTTCAAGTACGGTATACAACGCTTTCGTCGGGCATATGGAGGTGAGCATATTCAAAGCTGAGTAATAACCGAGTGCACCAATCGCCTCCTCGCTTAGATTCCCCCTTTTCTGATTCACACTCCTCCTCTCTTTGCTTGGCCTTACCAAGTTCAAGAGCGGCCGCTCTTAAGCTTGGTTAGGTGGCTTGTTAAGTAAAGAAAAGAAGCCTGCGTTCTTGGGAACTCAGGAAATACAAATTTGGAACTTTTGGAGCACCCATCTCCTTAGCCAAATCACACGCAAAGGACTTGTACGTATCTCCTGCGGTATCCATAAGCTTGATCGAATTAGGAGGCGGCCATCTTCAGTGCCCCTATCGAAAAACTCCCTGAAGTTGGAAATTCCCTGAAAGGCATCTCCTACTTTGGAGGCCTAGGCCATCCTCACTCCTGCAATTGCCGTGATTTCATGTTTCTATTATGATTTCCTAGGCCGCCCAGTCAGCTCTTGACCAAAGATACAGCAGATTAAGAATGCTCAAGTTCGGCTTGGCTTACCCGGAAATTCTCTTAATCCGTGGTTTCCAATTTGCCAGGGTTCGCTTGAGCGCCGAACTATGATTTTCTGCAGTGACAAGAGATTGAAGAATTTCCGTTGCAGTGGAAAGGTATTCTGCATTCTCTTCTCTCATGCCACTACTTCCTACCATCCGAATCGTATCGTCACGAAGGAGAGTAAGGGTATTTCTAGCATCATCCAATGAAGTGTATCTCGAAATAAACCTCAGTAAGTCAAGTCTCTCTGAATCCGCGCGCCGTGGACCCCCCAAATCTCGATATATGTGACTGCTGCCAAACCCACCAAAAACTGCATTCACTAGAATTGGAACTATTGGCGGGTTCGTCTTCGCCAAATTTGGTTCCTTAGAAATTCTAGATTCAACATAGAGAGGAATTGGGATTTGTGCCATAAGTCCAATGAAATTGACTGGGTTCTTCGCTACGGTTTGGTTAAGTGCCGGATCGTTCAGTGTAGCGTTACACCAATGGAGAACTTCATTATTGCCATTTGATGCAATCATCTCACCAGGGGTATGAATTTCGTTAGGTAGAGGTGATATCCTAGGTCGTCTGTCTTCTGAAAAATTGGTGACCTGTCTGTCGAGCTTGTCAAGAAGTTGAACGAGGGCTGTGGGGTCTGGTGGGGAACCATTCACGGCTCTGGCGACTTGCAGCAGCTTCCCAAGCTCATCCCAGAACAACCGCAGTTGAGTTGTAGCTACGTGATGGTTGTCAATTGATAGCCTCAGCGTTTCCCCTTTCAAAAGCCACAAATTTGGGTCAAACCCAGGACTGGAACTCGAGCAAAGCGTGTCCCAGTTCTTTTGGACCCAGTCCCTTGCCGTCCGATGCATGTATTCCACTCGGCCAGTATGAAGAGGAGCTTCTGGCATCTCCTTTATCTCCAATATACCTTTGGTCGCATTGAATAACTTCCGGTGTAGCTGGTCCTGTTTAATGGACAGGTAATTTTTGTCCACCAGGCCAATGTCCAAGTTGAGAGGGGTTTCTGGATCTCCCATTGAGAAACTAATGCCGTAGGCTGTCAAATCGTACTTCTCAAATAATCCGAGAACTGAAAAATACTGCGAAGCCTCGGTATGGTATCTTAAGTTGCGCTCCCACATGACTTGAAACAGGTTGATTAGATCTTCTGGCAAGTCTTCCACGATCGTTTGCCACTTCATGGGCCCTGCCCCGGCTTGCAGGTTCTCCAAGAGTTCTCTCATTACAACCCGTACCCAAAGGAACACCCCTTTCGCCCTGTTTGTGATACTATCAACCAACGCGCTGGCCGCTACAGGATCTATGGCTTTCCATTCTTCTTGGAATGCCACACTGCTCTCAAGCTCGCCATAGACGTAACGTTCGATATCAGGCTGAGTAAGTTTTTCGAGTTGCAGCTTTGGGTTTTTGGTGAATTCGTCCCGGAAAACATTTTCCGGACGGCTGCTAACACATATCTTAACACTCGCTTGGAGATTGGCTTTTTTCAGGAGATTAACCAATCGTTTAAAAGTGTCAGGACCTTCGTCAAACTCATCCAGTCCATCAATGATTAAAAATAGTTTGAAATCCTGGTGCCCTTCGAAAAGCCGATGTCCTGTGAGAGAGGCGAGTTTGTCAAATCCGTCAGCGAGCTCCTCTGGCTTCCAAGATGGGAAAGAAGAACCCCCCAGAAATACCTTCATCAAGGCCCAACGACTGGGGAAGACCACCGGAACCAGCTCCTCTGGATTTTTCGCAAGACATTGGTAGAGGAGTGTGTGCAAGAGACCTTCATGAGACTTTTGGAGGTCGTTACCGGCATTCCAGGAGAAGTAACTGGCTACAATCAGATCGGAGTCCCCCGCCCATTTATTCAGATGGGCTTTCAGCCTTTCGTCCTTGAAAAGGAATTTAGTAAGTGTAGACTTCCCAGCTCCCGGTTTGCCAGTGATCCAGTAAATCTTTTCCGCAGAAGACTCTAGCCATTTCGCGAAATCTGACCACGAGGGATTGCCATCGTCACTCCGACGCGGGGTCGCGAAAATCCACTCAAAAGTATCATCGTAGGCTTTTTCGATATCATCCTCCCTGTCCTCAAGCCTCTCAAAACGTAGGCTTTCTCTGATGACTTCGGCGAAACTGTCATTCGTATCAAAGTTGCCAGATTCTTCAGCCATCAGCCGTGCCAATTCCTCGGGAACCCAGTTGGAGCTCAGCGCGTACGTGATAATACCCTGAGCCTGCTGTTGACTTTTCACTGTTCGGCCTCTGACAAGCTCAAGGAAGTCGTCACAGAATTTGCGAGTAGTCTCATCGATTGTCTGCAACGTCCTCATCGCTTCAGTCTGCTGCTCTGCAATCTGAAATATGTTAACTCTGCGCTCGTTGGCTTCGCCCCTAGAAAGCATTTTGAGTTTACTGAGAGCGCGAAACGCGGAGATTGGACCATACCATAACTATACCAGTAGAGATGTCATGATCCCTTGCTTGGTCTGATTGAGCCTTTCCTTCAGCTCTTTGATCTTCTCAGCAGACAAGACGCCCCTCCATGCAACAAGAAAACTTTCTGCTGCCTTCCTGAACCATTTGTGGTTGTCGCGGTTGTGTGCTTCAAGTGTAGATAGCGCTACTTCAAGCTGTGCACATATTTCTTTACAGCTGCCACACAGGCTAATAAAGATCCGTTCAGATGGATCTTGACTATTAGCGGCAACATCAGTGTTTTGCTGCTGCGTCTTGGCAGTATTCAATTTCGTTTCGATATCGTTTGTGAGCTCTATCAATTGCTTTGTCACATCTTTGAGGTCGGTAGTCTTTAGTGTGCGGCCGGAGGAGGATTTATGAATCTCCCTGGCATCGCTGAAAAGATGAGACCCAAAGTCCACGAACTGCACGACTGCAGCGGCGACAGACAAGGCATCAAGGGGAGCAAGCATTACGGGTGATGGAAACTTGGCGCTTCACCCTGATCATAGGTTGGATCCAAGTAAGATGATGTTAAGAATTGTGCTATGCCAGAAAAACAGCATACTTGATGGTTTCTAAAATCGTGGAATCGAGGAGAATTTCACGGAACTATGCGAGATCATTAGTCAGTGCTTATTTTGCATGAGTCTCGTGCTAAGTTGTGGTACTCATGACTAGTTGATTGGTCTAATTCCCTGGGAAGCCTGCCTGTGGTGTGTTGTGCGTTGGCAGGAGCAACTGGGGCGAGGGTTTTCTGTACGACTTCAGCTGCCCAATCATACTTGCCAATTGATCCGAAGAGCAGAATTTAGCGGGAAGGCCTCCATATTCCGAGCTTTACTAGTGAAAATTCCTCGATAGACAAGCTGCAGTGTCCAAGTAACTTCCTTTATTCTCTTATTTCCTTATTTCACTAAAGTAGGAAAGTAGGAATAAAATACTTATACTTATTAAGAGGTATATTACTATTCATTTATTTAATAACCTTCTATTCTCTTATTATTCTTTATAAAAAACCGTAAAAAGACTTGCTTAATCGCTGAACTAGAACATTTCTCATAATCGAGCAAATTAATAGTATATTGTGCAGTTGATAAATATTACCAGCAGACGATAGCACGAGAAATTTTTAAGGAATAAATATCCACGCAACCTTAAGCTAACTTTAGACGAGCTAGCATGCCACCTCAGAAGATGTGAGTTAGCTCATTGATTCTATGAACTACCTCCTTCCTCTATCTCTTCTTCCCCCATCCAAGGTCTTCAATCTCTTCTGGAAACCCTTCCCAGCCTCCTCAATTCCACCACTGCCTCTGGGTCCATCCTCAGTCGGTCTCTTACGACTCTTCTCCAAAGCACCTCTAGGTTCACCACCCTTCCTCTTAGTCAACCTCTCAATGCGATCAATACCCTCACCCAAGCCTCTCCATTCCTCGCCACCATACCCAGCATCTTTTCTGCCCCCCTTCTTCGCCCGATCCTTCTTGCTTTCCTTCGGCAAACGAACATAGTTCCTCTCTTCATACTCTCTCCTCTCCTTCTCCTCCTGCTTTGTCTTCTCGCTCTTCACAGTCCTACCACGATCCACAATTGTAGATCCAATACTCGGTTCTGCTAATGGCGCAGTCGATAGCTCTGTATTCACAAACTCATCCAGCGTAGCAGACTTATTGGGCTTCCTAGCTTCCTTTTCTCTGGGACCTGTTGTAGGCATAGCCGTAGCTTGAATCCGAGGCGGCTTGTAAATTTCATCTTCTGATCTTCCCTTGGAATCCGCTTCGACTGCAGCAGCAGGACGAACGAAGGCTGAAGGATTGGGTCGGTATTGCAGATCGTCTATCTCGGATGCCTTCAGCGACACTCCATTCGCAGAATCCCCGTCACTATCGCTGTTGTCCTTCGAATCCTCATCGTCTTCATCTTGAACAATTCGCCGATTCGATTTGGGTTTGGAAGTATCCTCCGCTCTTTTCGCATCGTCTGCAGCGCGAAGGACTTTGTCGATTTGATATTTCAGACGTCCCTCGAATGGTCGCACGCCCTTTTCCAAATAGACCTGTAATTCGACGAGCTTCTTGACTACTGAGCTATCCAAATCTTCTTCGTTGCCATCCCTGCCCGATTTGAGATTTCGTATTTTGAGGATTATGAGGAAGACGAGATTTTGGAGGTAGGAAAGGAAAAGTTCGTTCTTGACGTCGAGGAGAGAAATGCCGTCCTTCGGAGGAATTGGCGATTTGATCTTCTCTGCAGATTCCGAGGCAGATGTCAATGCCTGCGTGAGAGTGTCCAGGAGTGCTGGGAAAGAAGCTTTGGTTGCCATGTTGATGTTTCTCATATGGTGGGGTGAAGACTCGAGCTTCCATTTTTTTGGGGAAGGAAAATCTCGGTGAAACGTTTCTCCGACCCGAGAGCCAGATAACTCAGCCCCGTACAGAATTATTGGGAGCTCCCCTATCCCTCCCAACCTGTTGATGTTGGTCCTATCTCACGACGACAACTTTCCTAATCAAGAGACATTCGCACTTTTCCAGCATAAATCGACATATGCGCGAACAGTAGTCTTTGCGCCTGCATTCTGTGGCTTTGAATGCCATCCTAAGCTGTTCTTTCAAGACTCGTAAGCTCTAGGCCCCCGGATACGTCAAAGAGAGGCGTGACCGCTTCCTCACCTTAACATCACACTGACTCGAGCTTCGCACATCAGAAATCCTTCAAGATGCGTTTACGAGACCTGTCGCCGTCGGCGGCGATCCTCACTGCCTTCCTCGCAATTCCTGAGCTGACAGCAGCTTTCTACCTACCTGGAGTTGCGCCAACAT
>Ga0302140_10010875_pt1 | contig 11219 bp, 10 predicted proteins | sample I_Bog_E1_1_FD_202095 | JGI IMG/M metagenome (GOLD analysis project Ga0302140, IMG submission 202095) | Peat permafrost microbial communities from Stordalen Mire near Abisko, Sweden - I_Bog_E1_1 | ecosystem: Environmental > Terrestrial > Soil > Wetlands > Peat | place: Sweden: Abisko, Stordalen...
TCCTACGTCATTGACACACCAATTCATCGCGGTGTTTGGGGTGTGTCCATCCCCGTGAAGTATCCGGGAGCATATTTCAATGTTGAGCCAAAGGTGAGCTTTGAATGCTGGATTGAAGGCAATACCGTTAAGATAAGGACCAAAGACACGAACCGAATAGACATAGACCTCGGCCCGCAAGGTCTGAAGCTGGCTGGAGAAGTGAAAATTATCGTGAACGGGAAGCAAGTGTTTCAGCGCCCAATCCCAGCAAAGCCAATAACTTTCACTTGGTGACTTGATTCGACCAAATACCAAAGTTAGCCTAACTCTTCAACGCCATCGTATCTCCTTTTAGTACCCTATTGAGGTACAGCTGCATCCAATACTCCCCGGCCGACCGCCATCGGAGGCCAGGGGAGGCAGCTCAAGGAGCCCGTTGTGCCCTCTGTAGACAGCACCATCCAGCTGATTCAAATTAACGAACAGCAAGGAGCCCCGAACCAATTCACCACCTGCAGCTCGGCCCTCGCCGACGCGCCATGGACCTTCGACGCTGAACCTACCTATGGCCCCGGCGCCTCCATGGCCGACCATCTTCCCTCGACCGCTCCGCGCCAGCCCGGGCTTCCCGCCGAATATCGCAACTCCTCGCCCGCCGAGCTCGACCTCCGCATCCGAGCCGCCAAACACTCCCTCGGCGATAAGCTCGTCATCCTCGGCCACTTCTATCAACGCGATGAGATCGTCCAGTACGCCGACTTCCTCGGCGACTCCTTCCAGCTCGCCAACGCTGCCCTCACCCGTCCCAACGCCGAAGCCATCGTCTTCTGCGGCGTCCACTTCATGGCCGAAACCGCCGACATGCTCTCCCGTCCCGGCCAGGCTGTCATCCTCCCCAACCTCGCCGCCGGCTGCTCCATGGCCGACATGGCCGACCTCGACTCCGTCACCGACTGCTGGGAGCAGCTGACCGACGTCCTCGGCGACCAACTCACCCCCGACGGCCGCCAGCAGGTCATCCCAGTCACCTACATGAACTCCTCCGCCGCCCTCAAAGGCTTCTGCGGCGAGCGCGGCGGAGTCGTCTGCACCTCCTCCAACGCCGCCCGCGTCCTCGAGTGGGCCTTCGAACGAGGCCAACGCGTCCTCTTCTTCCCCGACCAGCACCTCGGCCGCAACACCGCCAAGGCCATGGGCATCCCCCTCTCGCAGATGCCCGTCTGGGATCCTAACCTGCCCCTCGGCGGCAACACCGCCGGATCCCTTCTCAACTCCCGCGTCCTCCTCTGGCACGGCTTCTGCTCGGTCCACAAGCGCTTCACCGTCGAACAGATCGCGCTCGCCCGCCAGCGTCACCCCGGTGTTCACGTCATCGTCCACCCTGAGTGCCCCATGCCCGTCGTCGACGCAGCCGACTCCTCAGGCTCCACCGACTTTATCGTCAAGGCCATCGAAGCCGCCCCCGCCGGCAGCATCTTCGCCATTGGCACCGAGATCAACCTCGTCCAGCGCCTCGCCTCTCAGCATCCAGAGCACACCATCTTCTGCCTCGACTCCATCGTCTGCCCCTGCTCCACCATGTACCGCATCCACCCCGGCTATCTCGCCTGGGTTCTTGAAGCGCTTGAGCGCGGCGAAATTCTCAACCGCATCACCGTCCCCGAGTCCATCGCCGCCCCTGCGCGCATCGCGCTCAACCGCATGCTCGCTCTCAAGCCCGGCGCCACCGTGAGCGCGGCATGAAGCACTACCTCGTCGTAGGCTCCGGCATCGCCGGCCTCATCGCCGCCATCGAGCTCAGCGCGGCCCACGCAGTCACCCTCGTCACCAAGGCCGCCCTCGCCGAATCCAACACTCGCTGGGCTCAGGGTGGTATCGCCGCCGCCATGTTCTCCGACGACTCCACAGCCGCTCACATTGCCGACACCCTCATCGCCGGCGCCGGCCTCTGTAACCCCGTCGCCGTCGAAGTCCTCTGTACCGAAGGCCCCGAACGCATCCGCGATCTTATCCGCCTCGGTGTAGCCTTCGACCAGCACAACGGCCAGCTCGCCAAAGGCCTTGAAGCCGCCCATTCCTACCCCCGCGTCCTCCACGCCGGAGGTGACGCCACCGGCCTTACCATTGAAACCGCTCTCGTCCGAGCCGTCCGCGCTAACCCCGGCATCACCGTCCTCGAACACACCTTCGCCCAGGACCTGGTCCTCAACGAAGCTGGCGCGGTCACGGGCCTCCGCATCCTCGACGAGCGGGGATTGCCCTCCACCCTTACCGCCGATGGGGTCATCCTCGCCTCAGGCGGTGCAGGCCAGCTATTCCTGCATACCACCAACCCTTCCGTAGCCACGGGCGACGGCGTCGCCATGGCCCTCCGCGCCGGTGCCCAGCTCGCCGACCTCGAGTTCTACCAGTTCCACCCCACTGCCCTCGCCACCCCCAACCTCGAATCCTCCGCCTCCAGCACCTTTCTCATCTCCGAAGCCGTCCGAGGCGAAGGTGCCGTCCTCCGTGACGCCCACGGCCACCGTTTCATGCCCGCCGTCCACCCCTCCGCCGAGCTCGCCCCCCGCGACGTCGTCGCCCGCGGCATCGTCCGCCAAATGGCCGCACAGGACAACCAGCCCGTCCTTCTCGACATTACGGCCAAGTCCCCCGCATACCTCGCTCAGCGCTTCCCCTCTATCGACGCCGAGACCCGCGCCCGTAACCTCGACTGGTCTACCCACCCCATCCCCGTCACTCCCGCCGCCCACTACTGGATGGGCGGGGTGCGAACCGACACGTTCGGCCGCACCTCCATCCCCGGCCTCTACGCGGTAGGAGAAGTGGCCTGCACCGGCGTTCACGGCGCCAACCGCCTAGCCTCCAACTCTCTCCTCGAAAGCCTCACGTTTGCCTGGCGCTGCGCCCACCTCCTACTCGATACAGACGCTTCGGATACGGGGATAACTCCTTTCGAGGGAACACCCGAAGTTCTCCAAGCAGCAACAGGCATTGGGCGAAGCACCAGTCCCATCACCCGGCTGGAGCTTCAGACGCTCATGTGGACCCAGGCTGGCATCGAGCGCAGCGCCCCTAGCCTCGCTGCCGCCCTGGACATCCTCGGCCACTCCCACGTGGAAGGCGCCGCCATCCGCGACCTGGAGACGGCCAATCTTCTCGCCCTGGCCCGCGTACTCGTACGCGCTGCTCTCGACCGCGAAGAGTCTCGCGGCGCCCACTTCCGCACTGACTTTCCCGATCCTCTCCCCGCTTTCCAGCACTCTCTCGCCTACGCCCAGAAGGTCGGCATCAATGAATCCAGAACCAGCCAGGTTGCTGCAGCATGTCGATGAAACCCAGCCGTGAAGCCGTCGAAGCGATCGTGCGCATGGCGCTGCTGGAGGACGCCCCCTGGGGCGATCTGACCTCGCAGACTCTCATTCCGGCCGACGCGAGCGTCACGGCACACCTCGTAGCACGCGAGCAGGGCTTCTTCTGCGGTCAGGACATCGTCACCGCCGCCTTCTCTCTCACCGACGCCTCCATCGCTTCGGAGTTCCACGTCACCGACGGCCAGAGCTTCACGAGTGGCACGGTCATCGCCACCATCCATGGCCCTGCCCGCGGCATCCTCCAAGCCGAGCGGATCGCTCTCAACTTCGCGCAGCGACTCTCCGGTATCGCCACCCTGACCGCCCGCTTTGTCGACGAGACGAAAGGCACCCACACCCGCATCGTCGACACGCGCAAGACGACCCCTGGCCTTCGCCTCTTCGAGCGCTACGCCGTGCGTTGCGGGGGTGGTCATAACCACCGCTTCTCACTCTCCGACGCCGTCATGGCCAAGGACAATCACCTTGCCATCCTGACAGCCTCCGGACACCTCACCCTGACCGAAGCCTTACTCGCAGCGCGCTCTGCCCTTCCGCACACTGCACACTTCGAAGTCGAAGTCGACCGCCTCGACCAGATCGACGCAGTTCTCGCAGCGAACGTCGACACCATCCTCCTCGATAACTTCGCCGTCAACGATCTTCGAATTGCAGTGCAGCAAATCAATGGCCGGGCCCTGACCGAAGCGAGTGGAGGCGTCACGCTCGACCTCGTCCGCGACATCGCTGCGACCGGCGTGGACATGATCTCCGTAGGCGCTCTAACGCACAGTGTGCGGGCCCTTGACCTCGGCCTGGATATCGATCCCGCGATACACCAAGCCATCCCTCTCGCCTAATCTTCGACTGAAAATATTTCAATCAATTGGTTGATGTGCTCGCCGCGCACGTTCGCTAGAGTGATCTGCGTCACGACAGATGCTCATACCTGCAACCGGAAGCTACGGCGCCGCTGTCTCTCCGCTGCTGGATCTGTGTCTCTGCGAGACCATTTTCATTGCACGAAGAAGAACGGAATGCTCCCGATCCTGCCCAGCAACCTATCTATCCTCGAAATGCTATCGTGCAAGAAACTTCGCATCGCATTTCCTTTCGCCCTCTTATTCCTCGGGATCCTTTCTCTGCATGGACAGGGCTGCATCCTCGCTCGCAGCCCCGAGCAGACGGGCCTTCCCACCGACCAGGGTGGTGTCCTCCAGCCCGGCCACTTTCAGTTCACCATCGGAGAGCGTCACCAGTTCTCGTATCAGCATTATGTCGGCGACGTCTATCAGGAGATACGCGCCCAGGCCCACACAGAGGTGCAAAATCGTATCAATCTGGTCACGCTGAACCTTACTTACCAGGTGACTCCGCGCATCAGTGTTGAGATCGACGCCCCCTGGCTGTTCGCCTCACGAAAATCGCAGAGTTCTCCTATCGAATACCAGTCCTCCGGTTTTGGCGACACCATCATCGGCGTCAATTCCTGGCTCTTCAATCCCGAGCACGTCAGCAAAGGAAATGCGTCCATCGGCCTGGGTCTTTACATCCCCAGCGGCAACGACGACGTGCAAAATACTACCAACACCAATACCACCGGTACAGGTCCCGCCACCAACGTCACCGCTCCGGTGGATTATTCCGTTCAGCCCGGCACAGGCGGGTGGGGCGCAGTCATGCAGTGGATGGGCTATCGCCGCATCTCCCACGATCTCACTCTCTACACGGATGGCGACTACATCGCCATGCAGGGCGGCACCAACGGCGTCCAGCGCAGCGCCACTCTCAGCACCACCCAGCCTCTCAATAACTACGACGCCATCGCCGACCAGTATCTCCTCGAAGCTGGCCTCGAATTCCCCATCCCACAAGTCAGAGGTCTTGTCGTCACGGTCGGTCCACGCTGGGAAGGTGTTCCCGCATACAACTTATTTCCGGTCAGCAACGACGGCTTTCGCCGTCCCGGATACGCCGTCTCCGCCGGACCTGGGCTCGAGTATGTTCGCAATAACAACATCCTCAACATCGGCATCGACAAAGCCCTTCATCGCGACCGCACGGGCAGCTATCCCGACAGTGTGTACAACACCCATGGCGACGCCGCCTTTGCGCAGTACATCTGGCTGGCTAGCATCACCCACCGCTTCTAAACAGTTTGCGGCACCCTTTTACCTCCTCGGGGTGCCGCCTTTTATCTCGCATCTTGACAGGGAAATACTATGCTCCGCTCGCTCTCCGCCATAGCGCTATGGCTCATCGTCGGTTTCGCCCCTTCCGTTCTGGCGAAACCCGTCCCTGATCTCAAGTTCCACGATCTCGCAGGTCGCGAGCAGCACTTGAAAGACTTGCGCGGCTCCATCACGGTGATCAGCTTCTGGGCGACCTGGTGTGCGCCGTGCCGCGAAGAACTTCCCCGACTCTCGCTCCTCAACCAGCAGTACGCCACTCGCGGAGTTCGCATGATCGCGATCTCCGTAGATAACCCCAAGGACTTCGCTAAGATCCAGACTTTCCTCCAGCAGCAAAACATCGCGCTCGACGTCTGGACGGGTGCCGGCATCGATACCCTTGATCGCTTAGGCCTCGGCGATATCGTTCCCTCCACCATCGTCATGGACCGCAACGGCGAGGTAGTAGGTCGCATCAGCGGCGAAGCCCAGAATCCCGACGTGGCTGGTTATCTGGACTGGCTCCTTCACAACCGACAGGGCGCGGCGCCTGCTCCAATTCTGAAACGGTTCTAACGCTCCGGCCAGAACTCGTTGTTTGCAGAATCGACCTCATTCCCGGCGCATCCAACAAGAACAGGAGCCTGACCCCGCCACGCTGGCCCATTGGCCTCCATCCTGCGATACTTAACTTAGATTCTCTTGCCTATGGCGACCGTCCGCGATACCTTCGAAAGCACTCTCCGCAGCGCTCGCTCCACCGTCGCCTTCCGCGAGACGCTGAACCTCGCCTATGACAGCTTCTGTGCCAGCAAGACGCGCTTTCTGCTTACAATGCTCGGCATGGTGATCGGCTCCGCTTCCATCGTTCTGGTCGCCACCGTCGGTCTCACCGGCAAGCAGTACGCGATCGACACCATCTCCTCACTGGGTCCCAACAAAGTCGAGATGCAGTACACCGGTGGCGTCGTCATGGGCCCCAACAATGTCAGTACCCCGGACTACCTGACCATCGGGGACATGGATGCCGTCGATCAGCAGATTCCGGGTATCCGTTACAGCTCGCCCATGCTCGAGTTTCACGACAGCATCGCCGTCGGGAATGGCCAAGGCAAGGACGCGATGCTGCTCGGTGTCAGCCCTGAGTACAAAGACATTCGTGGCCTCAAACTCAAGGCAGGCCGCTTCTTCGATGACCAGGATGCCCTCAATCACGCCTATGTCGCAGACATCGTGGGCCCCATGGCCATCGAGCTTTACGGCAGCTACGGTGCGGCGATTGGTCAGACCCTCTCCATCCGCGGCATTCCCTTCACGGTTATCGGGGTATTTGTCGAGAGCATTGACACCTTTGGCTCCTCCGAAATCAGCAACCACACGCTCCTCGTACCCTATGAGGTCGCTCGCTACTTCACCGGTAGCAACGAGCTCAAAGAGATATTCTTCAGCATGGACAATCGAAAGCAGGTCGAGCCTGCCGCCAAACGCATCACGACCCTCATTTCCAGCCGCCACCGTGCTACCAGTGAATACAACGCCGCCACGCTCACGGACATCCTCAGTTCCATGGACAATATCGCGAATATGCTCACTATTGTCCTGGTGCTTGCCTCTGCGATCACTCTCGTTGTGTCGGGCGTCGGCATCATGAATTCCATGCTCGCCAATGTGCAATCCCGCATCAAGGAGATCGGCATCCGCAAAGCGCTTGGGGCCACCAGCCGCGAGATCCGCCTACAGTTCCTCACCGAAGCAGTTTTCCTCTCGCTCTCTGGTGGACTAGTGGGCACTCTGATCGGGCTAGCCATACCTTTCGGCGTCGGGCTCTTCACCCCGTTTGCCATTCCACTTTCCTACTGGGCCGCCGTGATCTCGCTGGGAACATCGATTGCCGTTGGTGTCATCTTCGGCACCCTCCCTGCCAACCGTGCAGCGGTCCTTGACCCCGTAGCCACCCTCAAATACGAGTAGGCATTAGACTGCCCGCATCTCTACCGACTCAAAGATTCCATTCAGCAGTGCTTCGCGCTCATAGGCGCAAAACTCTCCCACCAACTCTTCGGATCCCGTCTCGAACAGATCCCGCGCGCGGCATGCACCGCCGCATAAGTAGCGGACCGCGCAGGTCGAGCACTTCACAAGCGCATCCACGCTGATCTCCCGCATCCGCCCAAATACCGGCGAATCTGTGTAAATATCCGCCAGCGACTGCTCTCGCACATTTCCCGCTCGGAACCGCTCGAACTGGAGTAGTTGGCAGGGATAAACATTCCCCGTTTCGGCGATGCTAATCTCTCGCTCCGCCATCGCGCACCGTCGCACGCCGCGACCGCGCAGCGCCAGCAGTTTGGCGCCCGCAGCTCCCATCGGCGCAACACCCCCTATTGCTGCCAACGCTCGATAATATTCTGCACCCGCCAGGGCAAGATCGTCCGCCCCCCTGCCGCGTCCTGCCTTGAACAGCGGCTGCAATGCCAGACGCGAGCCATACCGCGCCACCATCGTTGCGATGTCGCCGCAGTTCTGCCGCGTGACGGTCATCGCCACAATCACGTTTGCACCGCAGGCGAGAAGTAGCTCAATCGCCCGCGATACTCGCGCAAAGTTTCCCCGCCCTCGCGTCGCTGCGTGCACCTCGTCGCTGCTACCGTCGAGACTGATCTTCACCACGTCGGCGCAAGCCGCGATGCGCTCAACGTTCGCCTTATCGATCAGCGTGCCATTGGTGAGCAGATGTACCTTGTTCCCTTCTGCCTTCACCTTCTCTGCAAAATCCAGCGCGCTGGGGTGGAGCAAGGGCTCACCGCCCGAGAGGGCGTATGCAACAGAGGCCGACAATATCGCAACGTCCCTGGCAATCGCCTCCAGCTCTCCCCACGACAAGAAGCTCGACCGCTGCCCACTTTCCGCGTAGCAGTAGCTGCAGCCAAGGTTGCATTGGTTGGTCAGCTTCAAGTGCACGGTGCTCAATTTTTGCGGAACTGCGCGTTGCCCGCACCGCACGCTTTGCGATACTTCCACCTTCGGCGTCGCGCAAACATCTACAAGCAAACCTCGCGCCAGCGCCTCGGCAAACAGCACGCTCGCCTGTTCCCGAACTAACTCGCCGCCTGACCCTACGACTTCGTCCACCGTGGAGCCATCACACCGTGACAGCAGAATCGCCCCATTCTGATTCACCACCATCCAGTCAGGAGCCGCTGGTTGCAGGAACAGGTGCTTCCCGTCCCGTTCCGCATACACCACGCCGTCAGCCAGCTTGAGTCGAAACATGCGCTTCCACAATTCTTGATTACTGTGCCGCGCAATCTCCGCCGATACCGCAGCATCCAGATCCGCCAGCACAATCTGCGCCGATACCACACTCGCCGCTGCCGCTCGCACAGTCCACCGCGCCCACATTGCCCGAAGCCTGCGCCACTCTCGCGTTTGTAATCGTCTTGCCCAACTGAACATCCTCCATCATGGATAGAGGCAATCCCCCCAGCCACCCCGTCACGGCGCAAGCCAATTGCAGCCCTTGACCCTCGGCCACCGTAAACACTTGAGTATTCGACATAACTCCCCTTGCTTCCCATTCATGGGAATGCGGCAATCCTCTTCAGATAGCGGATGCCATCCACATTTGTATCCCGTAGGTCCTGTCGAATCGGTGACGCTTATCACGCTCGCGTGCGTCCTTTGCACAATCGAAGGCGGCCTCTTCCGATCGCCGACAGCAAGTTCCTAGGCGCTATTCAACATCTCCGGCCCGTTATTCCGCACGTTGCCCACTGCGGTATTGCAGGGTTCCATCTTCATCGCATCGGAGTCATACGGCCGCAGCAAGTGCAGTGGCGCTGGCTTGGAGTCATCCCTGTCCAGCCACTCTTCCCAATCCCGCTCACTTAGGATCACCGGCATACGCGTGTGAATGGTCGCCATCAACTCATTTGCTTCGGTCGTCACGATCGCAAAGCTCTGCAGCCAGCGATCAACCTCCTGTGGAGATTTCTTTGGCTCCTTCCAGGTGTCCCATAATCCCGCGAACGCCATTATCCCTCCACCATCACCGCCCATTGTGATCGCGTACGGCTGCTTTCCGCTCTTGGATTGCGTCTTTGGTCGCGCTCCTACGCGCGTCTCCCCTGTCTTCTCCGCCCACTCATAGAATCCGTCCGCCGGAATTAAACACCGCCGCCGCCGGAACGGCTCTCTCCATGTGGCCGATGTAGCCACCGACTCAGCCAGCGCATTGAACGTTGTCATCCCTTTGAACTCTTTCAAGCTCGTCGCAAAAAACGGCACCAGCCCCCACCGCAGCAGAGCCATCTCGCGCTCATTGGAGTCCCGATTCAAGCGAATAATCGGCTGAAACGTTGTTGGCGCAATGTTGTAATCCGCCACTAGCGGATCTTCGAAGACCTTGCCTGCTTGAAACCGCTCAGCGATCTGCTGTTTATCTGACTTACGGAAGTACCGACCACACATAGCGTTTAGCCTAGCATCCTATTCAAATCTGGGTCCTGTTTTTGGTCCTTTACCGAACACAGCTCTCGCAGATTGCCCGGTTCCTTGAACGTTGACACACGTGCAACCTGGCACACGAGCCCAGAAAAGGACTGGCCTCTGACGAACGAACGCCCGCGTCTCCATCCGAAGACGCGGGCGTTGTTTCGAGACGCAACTAGTCCCGGTTGTCGTCGAGCTCGCCGGTGTAGGTTGACTTGAATACCGAGTCATCCGCAACCGAAGCCTCTTCTGCCGAACGCTCTGGAGCATCGCTTTTGATGTTCACCTGCAGGTGCGCCGAAACTTCGCGGTGCAGCCTGATCGGCACATGGAACTCGCCAACCGACTTCAGCGGCTCTTCCAGGTGAATCTTGCGACGATCGATCTTGTAGCCCTGCTTTTCCAGCTCATGCGCGATATCCTGCGACGTGACCGATCCGAACAGGTGGTCGTTCTCGCCCGTCTTGCGCTCGAACGTCAGCACCAGCTCGTTGAGCTTGGTCGCCAGATCCTCAGCTCCGCCCTTCTCAGCAGCGGACTTGCGGATTGCAGACGACTTCATCTGCTCGATGACAGCCTTATTCGCCGGCGTCGCTTCCATCGCCAGCTTGCCCGGCAACAGGTAGTTGCGGCCATAGCCGTCAGCGACCTTCACCACGTCGCCGCTGTGGCCGAGCTTGTTTACATCCTCTTTCAAAATGACTTCCATGACACGTCTCCAACGTACTTGGTTCGCGCCGCATTGGCCGCGGTTGAACTAGAACTTCGCTGCGAACGGCAGCAGAGCAATCGCACGGGCCTGTTTGATAGCGCGCGTCAGCTTGCGCTGGAACGGTGCGCTGGTGCCCGTCAAACGGCGCGGGATGATCTTGCCGCGGTCTGACACGAACTGCTGCAGAAGGCGCACATCGCGGTAGCTGATCGTGTCGATCTTCTCCACCGTAAACTTGCAAACCTTCTTGCGACGGAAGAACTTGCGTCCGCCCGCTCCGCCCGCTCCGCCTGCGCCGCCGCCGGCTCCCGCTGGACGCGGTGGGCGCGATCCGCCCGTACGTGGGCCGCCCTGTCCTTGATAACCGCCCGTGCGTGGCGCTGGGGCCGCGCTTCCCTCCGTCGATCCCGCAGCCGGTGCCGCGGGTGCTGCCTGGTTCACTGTCTCGTCAGCCATGGTACTTATCCTTTGTCTGCTGATAGCTATTGCGCCATCAACCGGTTCTGCTGC
>Ga0302140_10010877_pt1 | contig 11218 bp, 5 predicted proteins | sample I_Bog_E1_1_FD_202095 | JGI IMG/M metagenome (GOLD analysis project Ga0302140, IMG submission 202095) | Peat permafrost microbial communities from Stordalen Mire near Abisko, Sweden - I_Bog_E1_1 | ecosystem: Environmental > Terrestrial > Soil > Wetlands > Peat | place: Sweden: Abisko, Stordalen...
GCCCCACCATAGACAGGCTCTCTGCAGAGGGCAAGTGCAGAACGAACGCCCGCAAGGGCGACTCCTGGAGGAATGATGAAGAAGTTCTCAATTGCTTTACTCGCCTTGGCAGCAGCCCTTGCGATTACACCCGCGGCATCCGCGAGTGGGTTTAGTTTCACCTATACTGCCAGTAACGGTCTAAGCGGTACGGGTTGGCTCACCGGTACAGAGATTGGCAATTCGGGCGTTTTTGACATCACCGGCGGAGGCATAACCATAACAGGCGCAGGTGTTTGCAATGCTTGCGGCTCCTTTACCGGAGTACCCCTTGATGGGTCTTATGCATTTGTGTCGACTCCTGGCAATTTCGACACTGGGGGCGGCACAATAGTCTCCGATCTGGATGACCTTCTCTATCTTGGTCAGGACCCGCAGCTAAACGGAGGCCTTGGCTTCTTAGCGAGTTCAGGACCGGGGCTTGCCATATGGGGCAACGGGCCAGGCAACTATGGTTCTATCATCGGCGACTGGGATGGTGGTGACGTTTACGGTGGCGATAACTTCATAGCCACCGCGACCCCCGAACCATCATCACTGCTTCTGCTCGGCACAGGCCTGCTCGGCCTTGCATTCGTGGCATTCCGCAAGTCCAAGCCGTCCAGCCGTCTGATCCTCAACAGTTAGTTCTTACGGTTCGATTGTTCATCGGCAAAAAGAGAGGGCGCAGAAACGCGCCCTCTCTCTTTGCATCGTCCGACTGCCGTGAAGGGAATTTCTCTGGCAATGAGCATGCAAGAGGTTGCACAATCCCTTCCTTGATCAACTGTAAGTCATTGAATCAACGATGGAACGGTTTGGCCCTCAACCTGCATAACATAGGTCGGCCCACATGTGTAGGTGTGCGCAGAGATCTGGTCGGCCCAGGACGGTTCATCTAAATTCGCGCTCTTTCTGACCCAGTTCTCGCACATGGCCCACGAATGGTCTCGACAGTTTTAAGGAGAGTCTGAATGAATATCGCCAGGACCAAAGCACTTTCGGTTTCCCTGCTTGTGATCTCTGCGTTGGGCAGCAGCGCGGTTGCCTTTGCCGGTTCGTATGCAACAAACGGCAATTTCAACACCCCCACCTCTTCGTCCGTCACGTGGGGAACCCTTTCCCCTGGCGGCGGCAGCGTCGGCGGTCCTGGAACTGTGACCTGGGGCCCCAGCCAATATGGATACGATCCTACGGGCATCAACGGATGGCAATTCTCAGGCGGAGCAGGCGTCCAGGAAAATGGCTCGGCATGGGGCTTTTCGAATGCGCCTGCTGGCGCAAGTCAGACCGCATTCCTACAAAGCGGCCTCACTGGCAGCGGCTCCATCTCTCAGGAAATGACCGGACTGACAATTGGGCAAACATACACCGTGACGTTTGATTTGGAACAGCGGCCGGGGTATGGAGCAGACCCTGTGACCGTCACAATTGACGGCGTTTCTTTGACTGTGACTCCGCCAAACGATGACCAGTGGACTCAATTCACTGAGTCATTCACCGCAAATGGAACATACGAAGACCTTGTCTTCTCTGTGGCCGGGGCTGGGACCAACGATAACGACACTGGACTTGCGGATGTTTCGATGACTGCACCGACTCCCGAGCCCGGAACCTTGCTACTCCTAGGCACAGGCCTGTTCGGCTTGGCATTCGTAGTCTTCCGAAAAGGCAACCCTTCTGGCCAGATTTTGTAATCGTCACTGGTTCGCTCCCCAAGTTTAACGGCGTCTTGACGGCGCAGAGAAAGGGCATGGAAACATGCCCTTTCTCTTGCAAGTTAGATTTAGAAATTCAGCGCACTCAATCGCTACAGTCCGCTCCCACCACTTCCTGCCTTATTCCATTGCCCCGACAGTAAGCGGCTGAACACGTACCGTCTGGACAGCCGAAGGCCCATACTGAAAGCGCACCGGGAGTTTGGGTGCGTCTGCCGGCATGCTGGTGCCAGCCTCGACCAATGCTGGATTCGGTTCGAAGGTGGTGATATCGAAGGATTCTTCCAAGACTCCGGTCAAGTTGGAAACGCCACTTGTATCCGCACTGTTGCTCGCCCCTTGGAAGGCATACGTCGAGGTATGGGTTGTCCAACCCGTACCGTCTCCGCCCGCCATGTTGTCTGTGCCCCAGTTCGAGTTGATGACATTCTTGCCGAATGTCGTGAATTGCGTGGAGAAGATGTTCCAGTAAAAGTAAGGCTTCTTGGGCGAGTCCATCCAGATCGCGTTGTTCATCACCTGGATCTGTGGCCATTCGATGGCGGGGAAGCTGTCGCCGCCCCCGCCGGTGGTGTCGAAGAGATACCAACTCCAGTGCGGGGCCGTCGGCTCGTAGAAGCTGTTGCTGTAGAACCAAAGCGTGCCAAGACGATTTCCGCCAGGGGTATCTAGATCGCTGAAGTAGTGAATGGGCACTTCGGCTGTCGTGTTGACAAATGTATTTCCATAGACGTAGTCCCCGTGGTGCGCCTCGACGGCCGAAGCCAGCAGATCGGCGCTATAAGCGTCTGCGGGATAATAGAAGCGATAGGAGGGAGTTCCCACACCCAGGTACCCTTCAAACGTGGTGTACGAAAATGCGTCCGTATTATCGATGAGGTCGATCTGCCGTTCCGCGCCATCGCCGAAGTGGTTGTAGCGCAGGATCTCGGGGAAGCCTCTGCCCTTGAAGTTCGAGCCCGAAGCGCCGCTCTGGTACTGGTCGATCACGTTGAACTCAACGACTTCATTCCATCCCTGAATGTAGAACTGATGCTGGTGGTCTGACCCGGCAACGCCGTTGCCGTGCAGGTGATTGCCTTCATACAGCGTGTTCTCCACCAGGGCAAAGCCGTTGTTGTCGTTGAAGTCGGAGAAGAATCCATTGCCGCAGTTATAGGCGTCGATCCCGCGCACCACCGTATCCATGCTGCGAAATAGGCGCACACACGCCGCGCCCCGAATCCATGCCGTTCCCGCAGCGCCCGCCGGCGTGGTATAGGTGAACGGCGGCTTCACATTTTGCACCTTGAGGCCTTCCACAATCAGATACTGCGGCCCCGTCCAGGTTCCCGTGTAGAGTCCACCCCAGCCGCTGGCGCCAAGCGTGACTGCGGCGTAGCCGGCCGCATTCCCGCTCATGGTGGGGCTGGCCGTCGAGTTACTGCCATCGATCACCGGAAGGTTGCCCCTCGAATCGGGCACGCCGCAGACGCGAACCGGCTGAGTGCGCGTGGCCTGCGTGGTGAGCTGGAAGTATTCGTGATACGTTGTGGGACTGCCTCCACTTGTGTCCTCATTGTGTATCCGAACCGTCGAACCGGCTGCCAGAGTATTCCAGGGAACAGATTGGATCGTCTTGTACGCCTGTGATGGGCCAACATCGTAGGTCTTTCCGGTTAAAGCTGGATCAACCGTGCAGTCCACAGGCATGGTCTCTGACGGCGTCACTGGATAGGGCATCTCGTGTCCGGTCACATAGATGGTCGCCGTGTTCGTTTTACTTCCATCCGCCACACTAGTGGCCGTCAAGGTATAGCGCCCGGAAACCGTGGCCGAGAAGGCCGTATCCTGATTCGTGGAATCGGCCAGAACACCGTCGCCACCGTTCGGCTCCGAAGTGATTTCCCAACTCAGGTTGCGATTGGCCGATCCCCATACAAATGCCTGTATGTCCGCACTCTGCCCGGAATACAAAGTTGTGTAAAAGGGCACTACATGCACCTGCACGGCGGGATTGCATACGTTGACGATAATGGAAGCAGTTTGTTGCGGACTTTCCTGCGACTGCGCCGTCAGCGTGAACTGCGAAGCTGAAGAGACAGTGTAATTCTCCGTACCGCCGATCGAGCAACTGCTGCCTTTGGCAGGAGCCGTCACATCAACCCAGTTGCCCGTTGCGGACGACAGCGTCGCGCCCCCGTTTGCTGACCAGTTCACCTCGTTCGTGACCCCGTTGGTAACCGTGGCATAGATCCGGCGAACACTGCCTGGCAAAACATTGAAACCATAAGTCGGTTGCGTGATCGAGATGGAGATCGGACCAGGTATGTTCACCTGAAAGTTAATTGTGCTTGTGGCTGACCCGGACGTGCCTGTCACAGTTACTGGAAAGCTTCCGGGAACTGCCGCGGCGCTGGCGTGAATGGTCAGTAGAGTGGCCGTGCTGGTGTTGGCGTCGCTAAATGTCCCAGTTACAGACGTCGGCAGACCCGCGACCGTGAGAGCAACTCCGCTGCTGAAGCCGCTTACACCAAGGACGTTGATATTGATACTCTGGCTGGATCCGCCAGCCTCGACCGACAAAGTGCGTGCCGAGGAAGACAGGCTGAAACTCGGCACCGGAATGTTGAGCGAGATAGCTACAGCACTCGCGACCGTTGCCGAGGTTCCAGTAACAGTCACCGTATAGGTCCCTGGCACAACTGAACTGATCGAAGTGAAGGTGAGCGTACTGCTGACGCTGGTGATGGCTGGACTGAAAGTCGCAGTCACGCCTGCGGGCAGCCCGGTTGTGGTCATGGAAACGCTGCTACCTGAACTGCTTTTCTGTTTGACCGAAATGGTGCTGGCCGTGTTTGATCCGGCGTCAAGGGTGAGGGAACTGGCCGATGACGAAATAGTGAAGCTGGGCTCGGGGATCGTCAAAATAATTGTAGCGGCGCCAGTGAGAGTTCCCGAGGTTCCTGTCACTGTGACGGGATAGGATCCTGAAACTGCCGCGGAACTCGCCTGGAGCGTCAGGCTGCTCTTCCATTCGCTGCTTGTGGTATTGAAAGTCGCTGTCACCCCGGTCGGAACTCCGGACACAGCGAAGTTCACAATGCCGCTGAAGCCATTTTGGGCCATGACAGTGAACGCACTGCTCCCACTGTTGCCGCCGGCGACGAGATTGAGGCTACCGAGCGAGGCCGAAAGCGTGAAGCCCTGCTGCGGAACCGTCAACGTGAGGATTGTCGAGCTATGGGCCGTTCCAGATGTCCCAGTGACCGTTACCAGATACTTGCCCGCTGCGGTTGTGCTGCTCATGATGAAAGTCAACGAATCGGTCGAGGGATTGACAGTAGCAAAGTTTGCCGTAATGCCCGCGGGCACCCCGGATGCAGCGAAGCTCACCCGGTCCGCCAGACCAATCGCATTGGTGACGGCGACGCTAATCGGATCGTTGTACCCGGCAAGGAGGGTCAAGCCACTGGCCGACGACGTAAGGCTGAAGCTCGGCGCAGGAATGGTCACCACGATTGTTGTGGTACTCGCAGTTGTCCCAGAAGTTCCCCTGATCGTTATCGGGTATGTTCCAGCAACAGCCGAGGCGCTCGCCGTCACGGTCAGCGTAATCGGGCTGGTTGCACTGGCAACGGGCCAATTGAGTTGAGTTGTCACACCCGCCGGCCCGCCCGAAACAGCCAGGTTCACGTTCCCGTTGCTCAACCCAACCGGGTTCACAACGCTGATTACACTGCTGCCGCTGCTCCCACCAACCAGAATCGTCAGAGCTTTTGCCGAAGCCGAAAGGGTGAAGCTTGGCACCGGAATGTTCACGCTTATCGCCGCGGTGCTGGTCAGATTTCCTGACGTGCCGGTCACGGTTACGGTGTAGTTTCCCGGAACGGCCGCGCCGGTCGGCGTGAATGTCAATGTACTCTTCCACGGGCTGCTCGGGCTGTTGAAGCTCGCGTTTACGCCCCCAGGAACTCCCGAAACCGAGAAATTCACGCTTCCGCTAAAGCCATTCTGATCCACCACATTGATCGTGCTGCTCGCACTGCTTCCCCCATCCAGCAGGGTGAAGCTTGTCACAGAAGGCGATAGACTGAAACCTGCGGTGGCCGGAGCCGTGGCGTGGGTCGTCGCTACGGAAAGCAGGCAGCTCGCGATCAAGAATATCAGCAAAAAAGGAAGCTTGAAAATAGGTGCCTTCTTGCGAGAAGTGAAAGACATAAATGCCATATTGGTTCTCCGTTTAGCCGAAACAGGAGCAAAGATTGAACTGTGCTCTACCCGGTCCATCGGCGCTCGGTTGCCGACAATTAGTAATTCCTTATTGATAGTAACTTTCTTGAGTACACCAAAGTTACCACTTTAAGGTGCGATATGTGGCCCATTAGTGTTGGTTACCTATCATTTCAGGCTTGATTGATTCTTGGATATAAAATCGCTAAACAATATTAAATAAATATGTTATCGGTGCATTGCGGGTCGAAATCGCGCCTTCCCGGTCAAATTGGATGTGTGCGAGTCGAGGTTACCTCACCCAACTCAATGTTACCTATGTGCGTAGTCCAGCCTTGATTGCAAAATGGACCGGGCGCCTCGCTCCGAAGCTGGGGAAGGGAAGCGTTACGGCATCCCTGATGAATCTGCCCATCGAATATGCCTCCGCCAAACGTCGCCGCAAGTCCGGAACCCCCACCCAAAATCCAGAATTCCTCTAGCGGTGCTCTGCGGCAAAGGGTACCGGACGCTGTAGATCTCAAACCTCGTTCGAATCCACATCTCTCGCGGTGTCAAACCTCAACGTCCGCAACAGCAGAACCAGACCAAATGAACACGGCCATTACCCCGCGCCGAGTCCTCCGCCGAGCGGTCCTTTGATGGAACTTTCCTTCCATTTTCCCCTTCGAATATGCAATTCATTGCGCATTCTCGTTTTCCACAGGCTCGTAACCAATACATTTCAAGCGAAAACATATGAAGAACTTTAGAAAATTGCTGGTAATGTCACTGACGGTTGTGGCTTTCCTGGTTGCTGGTACTGCTGCCAAGGCCGACGCCTACTCAATCGCCATCAACATGGATGCACCGCTTCAGAGCGGAGCCTACGGAGATGTACTTTCGTTCAAAGCGGACCTGGTCAACACCGGCGACAATGCCGTCACCCTGTTGGGCGACGACCTTACACTGACCGGCCTGAGCGCGACGGATGACTTCTACACCAACGCGCCCTGGACGATCGACGTCTCCGGCACCTCCGGGGATATCCTCCTGTTCACCGTAGACATCCCGAATGGAACGCCGTTTGGCGCCTATTCCGGCGTGCTCGATATCTTCTTCGGCGACTCGGAATACAACCCGATGGGCTACGCAGCCGAAGACTTCGAGATCGATATCACCCCCGAGCCGGGCACCTGGGTTCTGCTCGCCACAGGCCTCCTGCTGTTGGCAGGCCTGATCCGCTACCGCATGCCGAAACCACAACCACTCACAATCGCCTAAAGAGTCATTCAAGGCTCGACCAACTAACTTGGAAGGCACCAAGAGAGGCTCCCGCGCAATGCGGGAGCCTCTCTTTTGATTCGAGGAAAATCAAAATCATTTCTGAATCGCTTTCGTATTGTATGTACAAAGAAGCCAAGGCTATTAGCGGGTCGTTGACCAATCTAGATATCCCAGACGATCTGCCGCAACAAGTTTTGAATTGTACGTTGGGCTTGCTCAAGAACATCATCAACCCGCCAGGTTTAAATTTGTTCTGAGTGCGCGTGGCCTGAAGGCCGTAAACGAGGGCTTCAGCCGATTTCGTGACCCGGCAAAAAGACCGGAAGACGCGCTTCGTCAGAGCCGATTCAGCCCTTCCAGTCTGACGGGAGCACAGAGGCGCTCGAATGAGGGAGAATGGTAAAGCTTAGAGTTTTTATTTCTTGGTGCTTCTGCGATCTTTCCGTGATACTCGTCGCGGCCGCTGTTTCGACGGCTCGGAGTGAGATTCACAGCCAAGCGCACTTTGAAGTCTTTCGAACCACGATCGTTCCGCTGTTGTTCCTGGTCGTTGCTTGCGTTTACGGAACAGCCTGGTGGACCATATGGAAGAGAACGCGCTCCGGGAGAGAACGGGGAATCGCCGCGAGCCTTATTAGTATGCTCGTGTGGGTTTCTATATCGCGCTTCGCGTGGCACATGGTTGAAAGATGGTTTATTTCTGTGTTGTGGGTTCCAACGTTACTGGGAGTCCTGGGAATAATCGCATTCTCGACGCCAAGCCGGACGGATGTCGTAGGCGCGACTGAACGATGACCTGAACGCCGCATATCTGAGTTTCGAGAAGTGAGGGGACTTCGAATACCTCAACCGCCGCAGACGCCAAAGTTAACTATTCGTATGATTCGCTCGATAGGCTTACGACAAAAGCCACGCCCGAAGGAACTCTCAGATACACCTATCGCGCAACTGCAGGTCCCGGCTCGTGTTTCGAGTCGGCAATTTCCATCGGTTTTGAAGTGCCAGAGGCATGCAGAAAGGTATCGACCTCGATGGGGATGATGCCGTAGCCCAACTGCTCGGCGCCGTTCTTGACTCGATCAAGTTCAGGCATGGCGGATTTCCCTTCCTCGCATACATCCAACTCTGCCAGGGCCAGCCGCGATTCCACCTGCGGGTAAACCTGCTCGTGTTCGATGCTCAACTTCAAGGAGCGTCGGAAATCGGTATTCGCCTTGGAATACTGACGGCTGAACAGGCTCACATAGCCGCGCTGCAGGATCATCTTTTGAAGAAAACCTCTGGTCAAGGAGGCATCTCCCCGAGCGAACGCTTGCTGAATGGCCTGATTCGCTTCCTTTAGTCTGCCCTGCCGAGCTTCGGCTTCCGCCAGATCGGCGTAGGCATCCGGATCACCGGAGGTCCCGACGCGTGCCACGGTCTTGCTCAAGTCAATGTTCTGCCGAGCCAAAACCTCAGCCTTCGCCGGGTTTCGCACCATCTCGAGGCGAATCATATCCCAGCGCACCTCGTAGACCTGCATTCTTCTGCCAATTGCGTTCATGGTGGCCAGAGATTGATCGAGCATGAGAGCAGCCTGGTCGATCTTTCCCTCCCGGAAGAGAGTCCCGGCAAGGCAATCCCGAACGATGGCAACCCGGTCCGTTTGCCCAAGGGCTTCATAGGCCTGAATCGATTGCATGAAGCTTCGCTCCGCATCCTGGATATTGCCCCGCCACGCTGCCACGATGCCGAGATCCTGCAAGCGGTTGGCGATTCTGCTCCGATCGTGGGCGGCCTTGCTCAAAGCCATCGCCTTGAGATAGTAGGCCTCGGCCTCATCGTAATGCATGGTGCCCATGGCCGCATCTCCAAAGAGGCTGAGGACATTGCCCTCTTCCGCCACGTTTTGCGTATCGTGGTAAATGGCCTGAGCCTGACTGAAGAGCTTCAAGGCCGGGGCAAAATCTCCTCCATTTTCCGGACCTACATACATGCGGACAGTGCCCAGCAGGGTGAGAGAATAGGCGATGCCTGCCTGGTCGCCGATCGACTTGTTCAAGCTCATCGCCTGCTGAAGAAGTTGCGCTGCGGTGGGCGCATCGTCTTTGTTGAAGGCCAGCAGCGCCTGGTGATTCAGAGCATCGGCCATGCCGCGCCGATCGCCGATCGCTTCATATTTCTTCCCGGCCAAACGCCACAAGCGCAGCGCTTCGTCCCAGTTGTCCAACTTGTCGTCCGCGTTGGCTTGACCCATGAGCGCATCGGCCACCATCAGGTCTGAACCTTGCGCCGCGGCGCGGCCTTCGGCGCGGATGCAGGCCGCAAGCTCTGCTCGAAAGTCAGAGATTGCCGAGTCGGCCGAAGCCTCAGCCAAGTCGACTTGAGGACTTGTCTGTGCGGCCTCCTTCCTGCCCCGCAATGTGCGCAAGGTTGCGAGCGCAAGCTGGCTGTTGCTCGCATGGATCTGAGCCTTGGCCAGTTTGAGGCCGTAGTCCACGTTTTCCGGATCGAGATGAAACAGCCTTGTGTACGCATTGACCGCTGCCGGCCATTCGTTCCTGGCCTCGGCATCCAAGCCTTCATACTCAATCTGTTGCTCGGGAGAGAGGTTTCTTGCCAAATTCCTGGCGAGCAAAGCCTCATCCTGACTTCGCTTCTCGTATCCAAGCTCGGCCCACGCGTCGGAAAGAGCAGCGTGCGTGGGGGCGTGCTGGGGCTCAATCTGGGCGGCTTCGGTGAGCAGCGCGCTTGCTTCCTGCGGCTCAAAATGCCGCAAGGCCGAAGTACCCTCGGCATAGAAACGAGCAGCCGTAAGACTCACCGGAAGCGTAGCCCGGAGATAGGTCATGGATTGGCTTGAAAGCTGCCTCAAGCCGAGTCTTTCGCGCAGCGAGTCGCCGGCATTGACAACGAGTTGAGAGATATCGCCTTTGGGTCCGATCACCGTCAGGGAATCACCGCTCTTCTGGTCCCGCATGTTCTTCAGGCAGACATCCAGTCGCCATCGCTCTGCTGAATCGCCATTCTTCATTGCCGAGAAGTCCCCATAGACAACCATGTCTGCGTCGAATGCCTGGCGCGCCGTTTCAAGCACGTGCGGGGGCAGAGCACCACAGCCATTCCCCGCTGTTCTCTCCAGCAGAGTGGGGCTCTCACCCCCCTGAACGATCTCGAGTTCGCCTCCCGCGCCAAGGTCGTTCGAGAGCCACTCCACCACGGAGTGCGATATCCATGCATCCTCGGTGGTCGCCGCAACATCTCGGATGCCGAGGATCAGCACCACTGGGCGGCTGCGAGCTACAGCGCCGGCCGTGCGGTGGGGCCACCAGGCAAGCAGGGAGACTGCCAGGATCAGGCCGGCGGCCGCCACGAACGCGGAAATTGTCAAGAGGGGCTTGAAACGCGCACTCTTTGTTGGGGATGCCGGCAGCAGATCTGGGTGAAGTGTGGGGATTTCCGCTATGAGGATTCGGGCCGATAGTGGAAGTTGATTCTCGGGCAGTTGATTCCCGGGGGCATCCGGCGCGCCCGAACACTCCATTGTGACTTTACCCAGGAATCGGTAGCCGCGGCCCTTGAGGGTCTCGATGTGGCGTGGCTTGCCCGCATCCTCATTGAGGCTGGCGCGGAGCTTGGCAACTGCCTTGTCGAGCCGCCTATCGAAGTTCCCTTCCACCTCTCCCGGCCAAAGCGTGGCGATGACATCTTCCCGCGAGACCAAATCCCCCTTGGCCCGGATCAGCATTTCGAGCACCCTGGCCGGCTGGGTCTCCAGGCGCAGACGTATTCCGTCTCGGGAGAGTTCGCCTGTCCTGAGGTCGAACTGGTATGCGGAAAACCTGGCGCGCTCGCTGCCTTTTAACATTGCAGCCATCCTGAACTGAGACTTTCGAGTGGGGGAGGAGGGACACCAGTATTTCAAACAGGTTATTGCTTGTCAATCATTTGCACGGGAAGGTTGTGGGAAGGTTTTATGGGGTTGCGTGACGCGCCATGATTTGCGCAAGATTGGTTCGTTGTCT
>Ga0302140_10010881_pt1 | contig 11214 bp, 8 predicted proteins | sample I_Bog_E1_1_FD_202095 | JGI IMG/M metagenome (GOLD analysis project Ga0302140, IMG submission 202095) | Peat permafrost microbial communities from Stordalen Mire near Abisko, Sweden - I_Bog_E1_1 | ecosystem: Environmental > Terrestrial > Soil > Wetlands > Peat | place: Sweden: Abisko, Stordalen...
CTCGCCGAGGGCGGGAGGTTCCATGGAATCACAGAAGCTTTGCGCTTACAACCAAACTCGCGAATGCTTTCTCGGCTTGGAGGTCGCCGCCGCCGATCTCTCGTTCTCGAACGCCAAGACTCAGTTGTCGACCCTCGAATTGAAATCCGGCGAGGGCCTCTGGCTGACGCCTTTCAGAGGCATACCCGAGTCGGGGCTCCATGTACCGATCGATCTGATTTATCTGGACGAGGAATGCCGCGTCATTGATCTGGTTGAATCTTTTCCCACATTCCGCGCCACGCTGTCGAGCCCGATGGCCGCAAGCGTCCTGGCGCTGCCGACTCACTCGGTGTATTCGTCGCAGACTCAATCCGGAGATCAGTTGGTGATCTGCGTGGCCGAGGAGATGGAGCGCCGCCTGGAGCGGTTTTCCGGTGCGGGCGGCGTCGTTGGCACGGTGAGAAGCGCCGCTATGCTCAGGCAAGCTCCGTTATGGAGCGGTGGCCCCGGCGTGATCCAAATGGAAGATCGTTCCAAGAGTGAGGAACGCCCCAAGCCACAGGAAACACATGAGATGGACCTCATCGAACCGGGCATGAAGGCGGTCAGGCCGCCGAGAACCTGGTTGGAGCGCTGGTGGTCTCCGGATCCGAGGAAAGCGCCGCGTGGGCAGGCGGACGGATTGGCCGCCTATTATTGGACCGGCTCTGTTCCCGAACCGCACAACATCAAGGATATCAGCTCGACGGGTCTCTATCTCATCACCGAGGAGCGCTGGTACCCCGGCACCCTGGTCCTGATGACGCTGACGATCACCGAGCAGGGGGAAGAGTGCGCAGAGCGGTCCATCGCCGTCCACTCCAGGGCAGTCCGGTGGGGCAACGATGGCGTCGGGCTCCAGTTCATCCTGACAAACCCCGAAGACAAACGCCGGGGGCGGCAGCCGCAAGTGGTTGACGGGCTTGACAAGAAAGCTCTCGATCGCTTCCTGCGCCAGCTTCAAAACGGCAAAAGCTAGTCGTCTTCGCTGGCCCGGCAATTCCCAAGCCAAACCGCGTGCGACTTTTGTTGTATATAAAATTACTATTTTACCCCTTGACAGTCGTCTACCTCAGGAGGAAGGATGATAAAGATTGGAAGAATTCTCAAGGACCGGATGATACGCTTATGAGCAAAGTAAACGGTTTCGCAAAGTCGAAGAGATTGAGCAGCGCCGCGCGGTCCGCCGGCAAACGGGTTCGTGCCTGTCTGCGTAAAGGCGACGAGGGGAACACGATCGTCGAGATGGCCTTGATGCTGCCTATCCTGTTGACTGTTATGCTGGGCATTTTCGTGCTCGGCACGATCATGATGAACTATAGGGCGCTCTATCAGGCAGTCGGCGATGGCTCTGACAATCTTCAGGCGCTCGCCAAGGATGCCGCCGGTACAGACGTTTGCGCCAAAACCTGGGCCTTGATGACCGCCGTGGCGCCAACACTCAATCCGTCGCAACTGACTGTGACAGTCACCTTGGGCGGGTCGGCAACACCCGGCAGCGGCACCCCACATACCATGACCGGAGCCAGCGGTAGTTGCACCAGTGATTCGGTGAATATGTCGTCGGGAACCTATGTCTCAGTGTCAGCCAAATATCCCTGCAATTTTGTCATCTACGGAAAGGACTATTCGGGTGGCAGTTGCCAGATTTCAACTACGCCATCGACGCAGATTCTCCCTTAACCATTTAACCCAGCAACTCAGCGAGGAAAAGCCAATGATCACGAACTGTTTGGCGTTTGTCAGAAGGGCGCTCAACGACCAGCGTGGACAAGTTATACCGTGGGTAACAGGCGGAATGTTCGCGTTCATGGGGATGGCAGGGCTAACGATAGACATAGGCCATGCCTATGCTGTTCGCGCCCAGTTCCAGAACTCAACCAATGCGGCGGCACTGGCCGCGGCCAATGCGGCGAATGTCAGCCAGACGCCACTTTACGAAGCGACTCTTGTCTCCGCCGCAAGCGGGCCGAACGCCAGCCCCTACTATACGGCCGGATCGCTTTCGGTGACGCAACTGTGCCTGAACATGCTTCAGCCTAATGGGTTGACTTGCACCTCCAACCCCATCAACAACGCGGTCAAGGTTTCGCAATCGGCCTCTGTGCCGACCTACTTCCTCGGCGCAGTAGGAATCACTACAATTCCGCTCAAAACAACCGCTCTCGCGTCCGATTTGATCCCGAACAATTGGAACATCGCCATCATCGAAGATGCAACGGGATCGATGGCCACTGTCGACTCGAACTGTCCCGGCGGAAGCGTCTCGGAGTTCCAGTGCGCATTGAACAGCATTCAGACCATCCTCGCGAAGGTGAATCCCTGCCCTGGCACCATGACCTCCTGCACCCCGGACCAGGCAAATATTCGTGTGGCCCTGTTCACGTTTCCAAACATGGTCACGAAATACCTTCCCACTTTCTACAAGAGCGGATGCTCGAGCAACCTCTCCTCCATTACCCCACCGGCGCCGTTCCAGGTGATGACCCTGCCCAAGGAAAATGCATCCTCCTACACGCCATTGACTTACTCGCAGGCTACCACTCCTACGGCCACGACGTGGACGGCCAGCTACGAGCTCACCTGGGGAGCCCAGAATGCCGATGCCGCTTCTGGATATCCGGGGGATCCGAATGGCGTGGATGCCAATGGTTTTGTCAGCGACTATTACAGCCCGGGCAATACCGTTACGGGTAATTTGAATCCGAATTCGCCTCTCGTCCGGCTGGTCGGGTATGGCGGCAACGGCGGTGGCACCGGCACAGGCAGCGGCTCTATCTCTAACGCGTCCGGCGGCGCAGCCTCGGGCAGCGCGGCTCCTTGCATGCCCATCTCCGAGAGCGGCATCGACCTGAACGGCGCTACCAACCCCGGCTCCACCATACCGTCCATCACATCGACCGCCAACGGTGGTACCCAGGCAACCTCCTCAACAACTGTCAACACCCTGGGCGTCGGCGAAGGCATTACCTACTATGCGGCAGCAATCTATGCGGCGCAGGCGGCCTTGACTGCGGAACAGGCAGCGTATCCGCTTAAGCAATCGAAGAACGCGATCATCCTGCTCAGTGACGGCCAGGCCAATACCCAGTGGATCTATTTCCCGGCAGGCTCACAGAAGCCGGGAGCAGTGAACACTTCGTTAAAGTCCACGATTGTGGGAAGTGGGGGGTATGACACTACGAAGAGTGCGCCGCTATTGACTGCTAAGGTTGCATCTGGTTTACCGAGCCCCAATAGCGAGGTGAATGGGGCCATCTCAGGTGTTTATCCAGACTTTATGGATGAGTGCCAGCAGGCGATCGTTGCGGCGCAGTACGCCGCGAGTTCGACGAACGCCGCGAGCTTAGCATCCAGGGTGATCGCGATTGCCTATGGCTCGGAGCAAAAGGGTTGTGGAACTGGAAGTGGGGCCGCAACCGACGCTCACAACGATGTAACCACGGTCGCTACAGGCAACGTCACAGCATTCACTGCCGCGACGCTCACGCCGTGCATTACGATGGAAAACATCGCATCCGATAAGGCGTATTTCTACTCGGACTGGACTCAGAGCGGATCGGGGGTCGATACCAGTTGCCAGGGTCTCGTCGGTTTGTCTACAGACATTTCAAACCTGACCCAAATCGCCTTTCAAATCGCGGCTGGATTCGAGAGCGGAGTCCTGCTCCCCGTCGACGCAAGCTAGGCGCATTAGGAAAACTGAAACCAGCGTCCCTGCCGTGGTCCTTCTCATCGGACCCCGGCAGGGACGCTTTTTTGTTAGGCCGGGAAAACCCCTTGGCTTTGCAGGGGCGAGAGTAGAGGTGTGACAGTTCCGGGAGTCGCTCCCGGTTTGTCTTTTTCATTCTTCTCGCAAAATCGTTTGAAGGGCACGGAGCATGAGCGGCGTCCCGCCGGGACTCCGCATGGGCTTTGGCTCGCCTTACCCAGCGCTGAAGCGCTGGGCTAACAGCCACTGCGCCTACGGCGCGTTTTTTTGGCCGCCACAAGTTTCGTAGGGCAAAGAAGCGCTGGGCTATAGCAATTTCGGAAGATGAATATCAACGTAGCACCGGCACTCCTGCAAAATGCTGACAGAAGAGCTCTGTAACAGGGCATGACTTTACAGGCTGCGAAAAAAGGCCTGATTCTGTGCCGAACGACTGAAAAATGTACCTCAGGGGCTAAAGCCCGCGTTGATTCTGCTGCATTTACACCGGGACTAAAGTCCCGGCCTACCGCCCGAACGAGTTTTTTCCGCAGCCTGTTCAGTCGTGCCGAAGATGCGAGTGAAAATGGGCTGGGCTTTAGCCTCTGCCTCATTTGTTTTAAGCCAATTGCGGTTTAGCAGCGGCTAAAGCCGAAATTCGATAGGGGCGGCAATCGGCACGACTGAAGTCGTGCCCTGATACAAGACCACAACTTCGCCAATCGAGAGAATGCCGGAACTACGTTGATATTCATCTATTCCGTATCCACCGGAGCAATCAGCAGTACTTCGACGGTTGCAACCTGGCCATTCTGGGTTCCCGGCCTGAATTGCCACTGCTTGAGGGCATCCACCACAAACTTCGCCTGCGCAAAGCTCGGCGGGAAGGCGACGGTCAGCCCCTCGAAGCGGCCCTCCTTATTGACGAAGCCGTGAATCATCAGAACCTCGGCATCGACTGCCTCAGCCGGGATGTTGGGCCGCACGATGTTATAAGGCCAGGGTGCCTGGAGGCTGGTTGTGTTGCCTGCGGCCGCTGTCGCGGCGGCAGGCGGCAGCGAATATTGCAGAATCCAACTCTTGGACGTGCCCAGATGGAGATAAACGGTGTACACCAGCCTGCCGGTCATGATCGCCGAGGCCTCAGGATACTTTTCTCCCAGCGAGTTCCCTACCACCACCGCTCCAAATTGGCCTTCTTTCGACAATGAAATATGGGTGGTTGTAAACTGATCGCCCGAGCCTGAACCAGATGCATTCCCCTCGCCTGGTCCGCTCTTCCCACCGCCGGCGTAGCCTGCGCCCTGCGCAGTCCCTGCACCGCCTGAACCTTTGCCGGCTGGATCACCCTGTGAGGTTCCGGGGGAAACGGTGAACCCCGATGTGTTCACGGGGGGCAGATAGACTGTTCCAGTGGTCATGCGGGTGCCGGAGAGAGACAAAACGGCGGTGGGAGTCGGCTCTCCGGAGGAATTGGAGGTGGTGGTCGGAGCCTTTTGCGGCAAGTCTGGCCCGTGAACAGTCAGAGGCGAAGTCGTGCTGGGCAGAATAGGCAGCTTCTGTGTGGGCATATCGGCGGATGAGATGCGAACGTCCGCAAGGAGGACTTCCTTGTTGGGTGCATCCAACGAGAGCTTAACTTCCGCAGCTGTCGGCTTACTCGGTGGGGGCGGAACGATCGTCTTGACCAGGACTTTGGGCGGCGACCAAAGCACAACATTCGGAACTGGAACTGGCTGTGTGAGCTCAGGATGGGGAGGCAGATTCGGCTGCACAAGCGTCTGACGCGCAAGAGTTGCTTTTATGATTTGCTGCAAGAGCGGTGTCTGCCCAGCAAGTTTTTCATCCGGTCTAGGCGAAGGCGGGGCGGGCAGTGGACTCGGAGTGCGAATCGCATTCGGGGGGGGCTGAAGCCTCCGCATATCTGGATCTTCGAGTGTAAGATGCCGAACCATATATAGTTCAGCGAGGGATCGCTCTTTCACGGGCGGTGCATGCATAACCCCGTAGGTGAGCAAGGCAATAGCGCTTACATGCACCAGAATTGAAACCACAAACGTAGATGGCCGCTGATTTTGTTCCGGCCGATCGGAAAACAGCGATATCGTGTGAGAAGACCTCATGAGGCGATGAACTCCCTCCCTGGCGCCGTTTGGCTATTCTTTACACAATGGATGATATTTTCGGCAATCAAAGAAAGCAGGGTTCAACACGCACAACAGGTTCTTGATCGACCTTCAGGATTCAATTGTAGCCTTTTTTAAATTGCCTGGACACAGCGCATGCTAGAGTTGCCACGCGATTGTAGATGAGCGGGGATGGCGAGAATTGGGGACGGCCCGCCTCATATCTTTGTTGATACCCATCTTTGAAGCAAATTCCCCTTTTAAGACGACCTATGAGCCGCGGGGGTAGTATACTGGATTCGCATTTGGACTTGTTCGGCGCTCTGGTAAATCGTTCCTAGTTTGGCGTAAAATCGCAACTCGTTGCCCTTGAGAAAAAGCACTCAACTCAAGGGACAGAAAGGCGGAGCTGGCCGGGTAGCCAGTTCACAAAGGCTTCCAGATGAACCGAAGACTGCTAACGATCCTTCTCCTCGCATTTGTCATTGCAGGCGGCTGCGCATTCGTGGTTGCGAAACTTGTCGGCAGCCGCATCCAAGGGAACAAGCCCGCGATGACTACGCGCGTGGTTGGAGCCGCCACCGACATCAAACTTGGAACCATTCTTACCAAAGACAACCTAACGACCGTCGAGATTGCGGGGGCAGTTCCCAAAGGCTTCCTCGTCAAGCCCGAGGATGCAATTGGGCGCGGAGTCATCTCTGACCTCTATGCGGGTGAGCCGATTCTTGATAGCCGGCTGGCCTCGATTGGCTCAGGCGGTGGGCTGGCAGCCGCCATTCCCCCAGGCATGAGGGCGTGCGCGGTCCGGGTCGACGATGTGGTGGGTGTTTCCGGCTTCGTTACACCAGGCATGCGCGTCGATGTTCTCATTTCCGGCGTTCCGCCTGGCCAGGTGGACCCGAATCAAGGCCCTCAGTCGAGAACTTTGCTCCAGAACATCCAGGTACTCTCTGCCGGCGCTGAGATTCAAAATGACAAGGACAATCAAAATAAAGCCAAGCCCGTGCAGGTCGTCAACCTGCTGGTCAGTCCAGATCAGGCTGAGACCCTTACTCTAGCCAGCAACCAGGGCGGATTAAGGATTCAGCTTGTGCTGCGCAATCCGCTGGATACAAAGACCGATCCAGTTGAGGGAACGGCTGAGGGCAATATCTTTGGCAAGATTGCCGGCCCTGAAAAACCCAAGTCAGTTGCGGCGCCGAAGAAGGTTGCAAAGCCCGCAGGTGAGGCTCCTATCGAAGTCATCAATGGTACGACACGGAGCGAAGAAAAATTTGTATCTCCCGAGGCAAAGCCGTGAGAACAAAAATTCACATCATGATCGCATGCTGCAGCGCACTGTCTCTTTTCCTCTGCGCTGAGTCTCCCCTGAAGGCTCAAACAGCGCCACCCCCGGATCAGTCGGGGGCGGTTTCTGTGCAAGACTCCACGAATGAACTGTATGTCTCTGTCGGAAAGACAGTATTAGTCGACCTCGCCAAGCCTATTTCGCGGGTCTCGATCGGTTTAGGCGACATTGCCGAAGTGCATGCCGTTACCCGAACCGAAGTGATGGTGAATGGCAAGGCTCCTGGCGAAACCAGTCTGATTATCTGGGATACCAAGGGCGGTCGCCAGTTCTTCAACGTGACGGTGCGTGCCAACACCACTGCGGCCAACGACAACCTGGAGGCAGTCCGCCGCGAAATGAGAGCGGAGCTTCCCGGACAAGCCATCAAAGTGACATCCGACAATGGCTCAATCTTCCTGCGCGGCAACGCCAAGGATCTTACCAGCTCTCATCGCGCTGTCGAGATTGCCACATCAGGCTTGTCCACAGGCGCCGCTGCTGGCAAGGTGATTAACCTTCTCAACATCGACGTGCCTCCGCCCGATCCGCAGATCCTGCTCAAGGTGCGTTTTATGAGCGTCGACCGCAGCAAGGCCACACAACTCGGCATCAACTTGACTGCGTCTGGGCTTGGAAACACGGTGGACTCGATTGGAACGGGACAGTTTGGCGCCAACGCAAACTTGTCGGCCAAGTACACCACAGGGCTGAGCAGTTTTGGCGCAACGATCGAGGCACTTGAGACCAAGGGCGTCATCGAGACACTTGCAGAGCCAAACGTGATGGCGGTTAATGGCAAAGAGGCCAGCTTTCTTGCCGGCGGGGAATACCCCTATCCAATCGTGCAGCCGAGTACGGGCGGCACAGCCACAGTCACAATCGAATTCAAACAATATGGAATTCGGCTCAACTTCATTCCCACATTGACTCCCCGCGGGACTATTCGTCTCCAGGTTGCCCCCGAAGTCAGCGCCTTGGACTTTACCAATGCTGTCTCGGTCGATGGATTTGAGGTGCCTGCCATTACCTCCCGGAAGATGAAGACAGAGGTCGAACTCGGGGACGGGCAAGCGTATGTCATTGCCGGACTCCTCGACAACGAAGAGACAGATTCCTTCCAGAAGGTTCCCTTTTTGGGAGATATTCCAATCCTCGGAAAGCTCTTCCAGTCGGTATCCAAGAAGAAAAATAATACCGAGTTGATCGTCGTTGTGACGCCTGAGATTGTGGCTCCCATTGAGGTTGGCGCACCCGTGCCTGAGCTGAAGTATCCGGTGAAGTTCCTGCCGCCCAACTCCGGCATCCCCATGAATACTCCAGACGCCAAGACGCCTGCGAATACTCCACCACCCGCACCTGCTACCATACCGTACGAGAAACTGATTGATAGCATGAAGCCGGAAGCGCCGCTTGTGATTGACAACGGTACTGGCTTTACTTCTGGAGGCGGCGGCGGGATTAGCTCGGCCGCACCTTCTGCTGTTCCCTCTCAATAGGCAGGCTTCGGCGGCCGTCTCTCCTGAGACGGCCGCCGGGCTTGCGAAAGGTGTGTGTTTCTGCTTGCGAAAGTATGAAGCAGTTGGGCTTATAGAGCAGCATCGATTCACGATCCGTAAGCAAGGCTTGGAGCGGGAGATTTTTTGACAGCGCCAACAGACGGCCGTAGGAACCCGAGGCTATTTTGATGAAGCCGTTAGGCCGGATTCTATCTACGCTGCGCAATCTCTTTTCTCCTGGCCACAGCGAAGCGCATGACATCTTTTTGCAGGTCACGAATCTCTCGCGAGGGACGGTGCTTGCTACCCATCTGGAAGTCGCCGACACCAGTCCTAAGCGGAATAAAGGGCTTCTCGGGCGTCGCCATCTCCCTCCGGGAGAGGGTCTGTGGATCGTCCCATGCGACGCCATTCACACCATTGGCATGAGATTCTCCATCGACCTGATCTACCTGGACAGCAAGAACGGAATCAAGAAGCTCCTCAGCGATGTGCCGCCCTGGCGCATGTCGGCCTGTCTTCCAGCGCACTCCGTAATCGAGCTTCCCGCCGGCACTATACGTGAAACCAAGACTCGTTTCGGAGATATTCTCGAATTCTCTTCCGCGACATTGACGGAGGATATTGTCAGTGACATTTCCTCCGACGCTTAGAAAAACACGTCACTGGAAAATGGGCCGTTCGCGTTTGGCATTTGCGCCGGAATCAAGACACTGCCAGTTGTTCCCGAGTTACTCGGAGCTTAATCTGCTTTGGCTTAGCGGCTTATCCTTTTGCTGGCTTGGATCACTGTCGCTCCCGGCGATAGGCACCGTGCGGACCAAGAGTATGGCTGTTGGATCCTGATATTGCACACGCCATGCGGGAGCATTGCGCAATAGATAGACAAGAGACGCTTCTGGCTTGAGGAAGACACAGCCGATACGGTAGCGATCCAGTATGGCCAGCGAGTCGTTAATTCGCAATGCTTGAAGAGAGTCGGCCATGACGCCGTGGAAATCAAAGATATCGATTCGGCTGTCCATGAAGACTGGGATATCTCGCGCATTCCATATCAAGTAGCCGCCCCAGTTGGAATCGTTGAACACGTGCTGATCGGCGCAGGAAGTTTCCAATGCAGGCAAAGCGTGAACAGGATAATATTGCTCCTCTGCGGCGCGTAGGGCAGTCGACCTGGGGATATGGAACCACACAAAAACCAGACAGATTGTTATGATTACGGCGTTACAGCCAGCAATAATCGAGGAGTTTCGAGAGGATTCGCTTTCGCTTCTTGGATCATGGATAGCGAATACCAAGCCAGTCAGTTCGACCGCGAGGAGAGGGCTGAGTATGATGCCGGCGAGGAACAGGAACCGCATGTGCGTGAGCGCGTCGTAGAGGGCCAGCAAGGCAAAGAGTATTTCGTGGAATCGCCAGGTACGTGGCCTGGTCAGCATCAGAATGACCATTCCAGCGACCAGAATAAAGAATATCTTGCCAATTGCAGAATGGAAATCGAGGCTTGCCCACTCCTGTACGAATCCCACCATGTGTTGCTGCCGGAAAATCAACTCGAAGGGGTAGGCCAACAGGCGCCAGCCATATGGGTTGATGAAGAGTGCGGCCAGAGAGACGATGCCCACGGTGAAGAGCTTGAGGCGTTGCTGCGGTGTCCAGCGTACAGCTTCAATGCTGCCCCAGGAGCCTCCAATCAGTCCCGAGGCAAAGAAAAGTACATAAAAGACTATGCCGAAAATCCATGAACCATGAAGGTTGATCCAGAGGGCAAAGAGTGGTACCAGCATCCACAGATGGCCATGGCCCCTGCGGAAGGCTTCCAGCAGTAGCATCTCAGCGATAAAGCAAAGCCAGCCCAAGAGGATGGTTCGGAAGCCAACGTTGACACTTGCCATGAATACAAAAAGCAACGTGGCGAGGAAAGCGGCGTTAACGTCTTGGGAGCGGCGGTAGCAGAGCAGGAACACCCCCATGATGATCAGTTCCAGAGCCGCGAACATGACCAGGAAAAGGCCGCGTTCGCCGCACAAGCGAAAACCTGCATAGTACAAAAGTTCTGAGAGCCACTCTGGGTCGAGCCACTGCTGGCCATAGGTGGTAAACGAGTAGACATCGCGCCAGATGAAGTGGTGCGTGGTAAGAAGCATTTCCGAGTTGCGCAGGTGCCACCAGAAATCTGGGTCTGCCGTCAGCCGGCCGCTGTTGAGCAAATCGGGCAAGGCAAAGAAAGGCCAAGCGAAGAGGAATGAAATGAGCAGGGCCGGGTAGGCGAAGAAGCGCCTGAATGCATTGAGCAGCATTAGATGCACCCGCGGCAGGATTGACAATATAGGTGGCTGCGCGTGTTTTGGAAGTTGAACACTGCCGCAGATTATACACAAGCCAAGAGAACAGCTTCAAATACTCAATTGGCGGTGTGTCCTAGGCTGTATCGACATATACACTTTGCAACCCTGTTTGTAGGTGTTGAAGTGGGAGTATGTCGCCTAGCCGTTATGAATTGAGTGATTTGCAGTGGGAGACGATCAAGAATTTTCTTCCTGGACG
>Ga0302140_10010886_pt1 | contig 11212 bp, 8 predicted proteins | sample I_Bog_E1_1_FD_202095 | JGI IMG/M metagenome (GOLD analysis project Ga0302140, IMG submission 202095) | Peat permafrost microbial communities from Stordalen Mire near Abisko, Sweden - I_Bog_E1_1 | ecosystem: Environmental > Terrestrial > Soil > Wetlands > Peat | place: Sweden: Abisko, Stordalen...
TTATTCTGCTGGGCTCGGGAACGGTGCAGGTTTGCACGGCGGTGATGCACTTTGGATTCCGCATTGTCGAGGACATGGCTGAAGGGCTTGAGAACTGGATGCGCGAGAAAGGCTTTGAGACTATCGAGGATTTTCGCGGGCTCTCGCTGAATCGCGTGACAGAGTGGAAACACCTGAATCTGAATTACAAGATTGTGGCGCGCATCGACGAGCAGACGTGCATTGGCTGCGACCTGTGCCACATCGCATGCTGGGATGGGGCGCACCAGTGCATTCATCTCGATCGCGTGAGTGGGCCGGTCGACGGGCATCATGTAGAGCTGCATGCGACCCCGGCTCAGAAAGAGGCTGCGAGTCGAGATTCGATTGTGGTGACGCCTGTGACGCGCGGAGAACGTGCGGCGATGGCGGAGACGGGGCCTTATCCTACGCCGCTGGAGCGGATTCCGCGCGTGGATGAGACTGAGTGCGTGGGATGCAATCTTTGCTCGTGCGTGTGTCCGGTGGAGGGATGCATCACTATGGTGCGCGTGGATGAGGGGCTAAAGCCGGAGACTTGGGAGGAGCGGACGAGACAGGGAGTAAGGAATAGGGGCGAGCGATAAAGAAAGGTTCGATTGGTCATGTGGTCAAAAATTGGGATCGTAATTTTCTTCGTTTTCTCACAAAAGGCGATTATTACCGCTCAAATTTCACCGAGGTTTCCGTCGAAGATAAATGCCGTAACTGCGAGGCTCTATTTCAGCAATTCCGGCACCTTCTCAGGGAACATTCTTGATAAACCCGACATTGCTCTTTGGAACACCATCATTGGCGAGGGGCAGTCGGGTGGTCCGTCGGAGGCTACGCTGATCGAGGTAGAGGTCGATGGAGACGGCGGAGGAAACATCATCCACCATGAGCGATTGACAATCACGGTGCTGGAAAAAGGGAAGCCGCCTATAGTACGTCATCCCAGTTCGCTCTACTTCGATCAAAATGGCAAGCATTTTGAGGCAGTGTGGCTCAATGATTCGGGCTGCCTTCCAGTGACGATTACTGCGCAGCTAGATCAACAGCCACCAATCAAAAAGAAGATTGACTTTGAGTGTGGCGAGTAGGATTTGTAAGCTTGCACTATAAGCGGCATCACGCAAAAGGCAAACAAAGCTATGAGTGCGCTGATTCAAAACGGGACGATCGTGAACGCGGACGGCAACGTCAAGGCTGATCTACTGATTGACGGGGCGACGATCAAGGAGATTCGCGCGGGGATTGAGCCGGGTGCGGCAGAGACTGTTGTGGATGCGACGGGTCTGCTGCTACTGCCCGGCGGTATTGATGCGCACACGCATTTGGACATGCCCTTTGGCGGATCGAATTCTGCCGACGATTTTTTGACGGGAACGCGGGCTGCGGCGATTGGCGGGACGACGACGATTGTGGACTTCGCGATCCAGGCGCGTGGAACGAAGATGCGTACGGCGCTTGACACTTGGTGGAAGAAGGCCGAGGGCAAGGCTTGCATCGATTACGGGCTGCACATGATTGTGACCGACCTGCCGGATGCGGGTCTTGAGGACATGGATGATTTGGTGCGCGAAGGCGTGGCCAGCTTCAAGCTGTTCATGGCTTATCCCAACGTGCTGATGGTTGACGATGCAACTATCTTCAAGGCGCTGCGGCAGACTGCGAAGAATGGGGCGCTGATTTGCATGCACGCCGAGAACGGGTCGGTGATTGACGTGATTGTGCAGCAGGCGCTGGCCGAGGGAAAGACGGCGCCGATCTACCATGCGCTGACGCGGCCAACGCGAGCCGAGGCTGAGGCAGTACATCGCGCGATTGCGATGGCTGAGATGGCCGGCGTGCCTGTGTATATCGTGCATCTTTCCAGCGAAGATGCGCTGAACCAGGTGCGCGAGGCGCGCGACCGGGGATTGCCGGCGTTTGCCGAGACTTGCCCGCAGTATCTGCTGCTCTCGATTGAAGACAACATGGAAGGCAAGGGCTGGGAGGGCGCGAAGTACGTATTTACGCCGCCGCTGCGTGAGAAGAAGAACCAGCCGAAGCTGTGGGATGGTTTGAAGAAAGACAATTTACAAGTGGTATCGACTGACCATTGTCCGTTTTGTTTTGAGGACCAGAAAGCGCTGGGCAAGGACGACTTCACGAAGATTCCCAATGGTGGGCCGGGGATTGAGAACAGGCTGCAGTTGCTTCACCATCACGGGGTTGGGCTGGGGAATTTCTCAATTAACAGATTCGTCGAACTTGTGTCGACGGCGCCGGCTCGCATCTTCGGCATGTATCCGAGGAAAGGCGCGCTCAAGGTCGGAAGCGACGCCGATATTGTGTTGTGGGATCCGGGCGAGGAGCACATAATCAGTGCAAAGACGCACCACATGCGGGTCGACTACTCAATGTTCGAGGGCTTCAAGGTGCGTGGGAATGCGCGCGACGTATACTCGCGCGGGGAATTGATTGTGCGAAGGGGTGAGTTTATCGGCAAGCCGGGGCGGGGAAGTTATTTGAAGCGAGAGGCAAGAGGCGGGGCGTGGAGATGAAGCAGGGAATAGGAAATCGAGAATAGCTTTTTCGTGCGTGGGTAAGACTCGTGTTTTCCGGGGTCCCAGAATCGGGACCCGGGGCACCCAAATTTCGTACTGCGCCAAAATCGCAAAAAGCAAATGCAGGTCCCCATTCGACTCAGATTGCTGCGCAATCTCTGCTCAGGGCAGGCATTCGACTGCGTCCGCCGCGCTCTTCGCTCAGGATGACACGCACTTAGTTTCAATGTAGCTTTTAAATTGAATTCAACGTCACGGAGGAGGCCCCGTGAGCACTGTCGATCCATCTTTATCGAACAGCGACCTGAGGCCGACTACGCCGGAACAGCGTACGTGGGGTTTTTATAACTACACGGCGCTGTGGTTTTCGATGTGCATGGAGATCACGACTTACCAGCTTGCGTCGTCGCTGATTGCCAAGGGCATGGACTGGAAGCAGGCAGTGGGGACCGTGCTTCTGGGCAATTTGATTGTGCTGGTGCCGATGCTGCTGAATGCGCATGCCGGAGCCAAGTATGGGATTCCGTTTCCGGTGTTCATACGCGCGCCGTTTGGGGTGCGCGGCGCCAATATCGCTGCGATATTGCGTGCGGTGGTGGCGTGCGGATGGTTTGGGATTCAATCGTGGATTGGCGGTACCGCGATTGACGCGATGCTGGTGGTAATTTGGCCGGGCGCGGCGGGAAACAGCGCGATTCTGTGGGCATGTTTCCTGGGGTTCTGGCTGCTTAACATGGCGGTGGTGTGGCGAGGGGTTGAGTCGATTCGCCATTTGCAAGCTTTCGGAGCGCCATTCATGTTCATCATGGCAGCGGCGCTTCTGATCTGGGTGCGAATGAAGGCAGGCAGCTTTGGCACGATGCTTTCAACGCCGAGCTCGTTTCACACGACGAGTGCATTTCTTGCGGTTTTCTTTCCGTCGTTGACGGCAATGGTGGGCTACTGGGCCACGCTGGCCTTGAACATTCCTGACTTTACGCGTTACTCAAAATCGCAGAGCGCACAGTCGTGGGGACAGGCATTTGGACTGCCCGTGGCGATGGTGCTGTACACATTCGTAGGCATCGCGGTTACGTCGGCATCGACGGTGCTGTTTGGTCACGCAATCTGGAATCCTATCGCGCTGATTGGTGCGTTTCATCAGCCAGTTGTTGCATTCATCGCGCTCATTGCCATTCTGGTGGCAACGCTTAACGTGAATATCGGCGCGAATGTAGTGTCGCCGTCGAACGATTTTTCAAACCTGTATCCGCGATTGATCAGCTTTAGAACGGGTGGGCTGATCACGGGCTTCCTGGGCTTGGCGATGTGCCCCTGGAAGCTGCTGGCTACACCCGATGCATATATCTTCGGGTGGCTGATTGGCTACTCGGGACTGCTTGGACCGGTGGCGGGAATCATGGTTGCGGATTACTTTTTGATTCGCGGGACCGTGCTTGACGTGAACTCGCTTTACCATCGCGACGGCGCGTACCACTACACCAAGGGCGTGAATCTGAGCGCCATGGCGGCGCTGGTGCTGGGGGTGACGATTGCACTGATCGGGCTGTTTGTGCCGGCGCTGCACTTTCTTTATGACTACGCGTGGTTTGTGGGATTCTTTTTGGCGGGTTTGAGTTATCTGGTGATGATGCGGATGGCAGCGCCGGCGAGTGTGCCGAAGAGCGCGGAAGAAGTTGCGTGATCATGCAGCTTCCAGCTCCAACGCGGCAAGTATGAGAATATGCTATTCCACCCTGGCCGCAAAAAATCTGCCGCGGCGGACGGCGCAGGTGCACCCCACGAACGACGACCTGTTCGTGGGGAACCCATAGGGTTGGCACCCGGCGTAGGTTAGTACGGCTTACTTCTTTTCCCCGTCTGTGTGACCGCGTCCATCGCGCGATTCATTGCCTTTGAACTGGGCGGGGTCTCTGCGTTGGGCCGCGGCCTTCTCGCCAACCTTGGGCGCCTGGCCGTTATAGCCGTGGTGGGGGTCGAACGAGTTGTCTACCTGGCCCCGGAAGTTTTCAGGACCATGGAACCACGGGCCGACGCCGACGAACACGCCGCCACTGAACCACTCCGGCCCATAGTACCCGTCGGGAACACAGGAATAGGGAGCGTAGTCGTAGTAGCCATACGGGCAATCCGGGGCCACGCCCACATCGACCGTAACCTGAGCATTTGCTTTGATTGGGGCTACCGCAAGCATGGCTCCAGCAACAGCTGTAAACACAAGAGTCTTAAATCCGTTCATTAATTCTCCTCACTTGGGCCGGGCCATACTATCTCTACCCCGCCACGATTCAAGCTAGCGAGTTGGCTCAACTGAGTCTGAGCAATTGAGCACTGTCGATTTTGCTGTCGCGATTATTTAAATACTTCGTCTTCGGAAAAGACTCCGAAGTGAGGTGCATTCGGAACGCAGTCATCGACTGACTTGAGGACCAGGTTGTCTCCGTCTCCGACCTCGACACCGGAGATCACATAGGGGCGGTACTGTTCCTTCGGCGTGTGGTTGTCTATATACCCCTTAATCCATCGGGTGCAGTGCGGGTAAAATGCCTTGGGGTCATCGGACCACCAGATGATACGGACGCGGAAGGAGCGGCCGCTCATGGCGACGCCGGAGATGACAGAGTAAGATCCATCGCTACTGGTGGTGATGGATTTGAATTCGTCGATCTTGAATACTTGTGTGCGGCCCTTCCTGGTGCTGTCGAAGAACCGACAGGCCTCGGCTTCGCAGGTTCGCTGGATGCGGTAGACGTCAATGGTGACCGGCTGCTGCGATATGTTTTTGTACTCCACGGCAATTTTTCCGGAAACGGGCGGATACTCCTTTGAACCGCCGAGAGCTGTGGCAAATCCGAAGTGAGTGTCTCGAGTTAGCTCGGTTGCCTGGATGCAGTTTGTAGTACAAGGTTTGGCTTGATTTACTGTCCAGGCTATTTCTACAGGTGCGGATGCATCTATCTGGGCGGTGTAGGTCTCGCCGGGATTCAAGACCACACCCGACTTGATGGGGATGTGCCTGACCGCCGCTGGAGCGGCGGCTACCAGGACTAACAGCAAGAAGGGGATCGATCGTATCTTGCTCATGAGGCTCCTCGCGGGTTGATGATAGCGCGAGCTGCGTACTTTCGCCGCGAAAATCCGCCGCGGCGGACGGCGAGGGTGAGGCACCAGGCGCCTTGGAGTGGGCCTGTGTGCGGGCCCGGAGGCCCACACGACAACCGGTCTACCACCCCAGCGAATACGAATCATTCGCCGGGGACCCCGGGCTGGAGCCCGGCGCTACTCTACCAACGCGTCCGCGATTGAGAGGTGTTCATCGAGCGCTGCGATGCCCAGGTCAAGTTCCTCTTTGGTCACGATTAACGGCGGCGCGATGACGAAGTGGCTTACCCATGATTGGATTGAGACGCCCTGGGCCATCATCTTTGCGGCAATCTGATCGACGACGAGAGGTTTGCCTTCTACCTTCTCGCGCATGGTGTTGAAACCCTGCTTTGTCGTACGGTTCTTGACCAGTTCGACGGCGAAGAAGAGGCCGAGGCCCCGAACGTCGCCGATTGATACGTGTTTTGCTTTGAGGTCCTCAAGTTTCTCGCGAACGTAGGGCTCGAGCGAAGCTGCGCGCTCAACGAGGTCAAGTCGCTGCATCTCTTCAATGGTGGCAACGGCGGGGCCGAGGGTGAGCGGGTGCGCCTCATAGGTGTGGCCGTGCGAAAAGTAGTGCTCCTCAAAAAAGTTGGCGATGGCTGTGGTGGTGGCGCACAGACCGAGCGGGATGTAAGCCGAGGTGATGCCTTTTGCGGTGACGAGGATGTCGGGTTTCACGCCCCAATGATCCATAGCGAACCATTTGCCAGTGCGGCCCCAGCCGGCCATTACTTCATCGGCGATGATGAGCACGCCGTGGCGATCGCAGATTTCGCGCAGGCGCGGGAAGTACTCGGGCGGCGGAATGAGCACGCCATTAGTGCCCACAACTGGTTCGACAATGATGGCGGCAACGTCGCTCTCGTTGCGAATCATGTGCTCGATGTAGTCAGCGCAGGCGATGTTGCAGCCGGGATAGGTGTGCTTGATGGGGCAGTCGTAGCAATTGGTCTCAGGCGCGAAAACTACGCCGCCGCCTTTGCCACCCGGCTCCATTGCCCAGCGGCGCGGGTCGCCGGTTGCGGCAATGGAGCCCATTGTCGATCCGTGATAGGAGCGGTAGCGCGAGATGATTTTGGTTTTGCCGGTGTACATGCGCGCGATTTTGAAGGCGGCTTCATTGGCCTCGGTGCCGCTGGTGGCGAAGAAATATTTGTTGAGGCCTTGAGGGAGAACTTCAAGCAGCTTGGCGCTGAGGCGGGCGCGTGCCGAGGTGGCGTAGCCCGGCGCCGCATAGCAAAGTTCGCGGGCTTGCTCGGCGATGGCTTCAATAACGCGAGGGTTTTTGTGGCCGAGATTGACGCACATTAGCTGCGAGCTGAAGTCGAGGTAGCGTTTGCCGGCGCCGTCAGTGAACCAGCAGCCTTCGGCATCGGCGATATGGAGGGGCTTCCATGTTTTCTGAAAGCGCCAGGTGCCGTAGTTGTTCTCGCGCGTGATAGCGGAGATCTGTTCTGAAGTCAGTGTGTCGGTGGGGGAAGGGTTGCTCATCGCGGCCTCCGTAGATTTTCATCGTAGCAGCCAAGTTGCTGGCAGTATTTTATGGGCGTCCGAAGCGGCCTGAGGGGTATCCCCCCTCCCCCACAAAGTGAAGTTAAGTGGTTTATTTTCAGTCGTGTGTACCTTTAATCACTCGCTGTAACCCCATGAAAACAAAAGAGTTGATTCGTAAAATACTCATAAATAAGGGCTTGCGGATCCGAAGGGCAGCGGTTTTGGTGCGACGTGGCAATGATTTCTTTTTCCCCGTTTTGAATGTACCGCAGAAGGAGGAAATTACCTGCAATTCCGGCGGAATAATTCGGATCGATTCGCCGGTGGGGTGAGAGTTTTGCATTCCTCACAGTACACGGGAGACGCCAGAACGGGCGGCTCTCGGAATGCTAACTGAGCGCCAGTGGCGGCAACTTCAAAGCTACGTTAGCAACGTTTGTCTGCAACCCACGAAGGAGAGAGCCATCGTTTGGTATCAGAAGTCCCTCACCGGGAATGTATGCCCCAGTGCAATTGGAGTCGAGCATTTCGATGCTCAACCGCGAAAGCAGGGCGTATTGGGTATCCTTGCTCCCTGGTCCTTTGGCATAGTTCACTCCTAACCATGCGGTGTGCTTTGCGCATGCCGTTCGTTGCGCAGGTAGTGGCAGGTCACGCACAAAGTCGGGCTGATTTTCAAAGTACGGTTTGGTGTAGAACATGAGACTCAGAACGTGCGGACCGATTTGCATGAGAGTGAAGAGGACCTTTTGAAAGACACAATAGTTCGTTGTGTTCTCGATTGCGAAAGGGACATTGAATGCTCTTTCGGCAAAAGCGCCCAACTGTTTCAAGTTCGGAAACTCGGACTTCTGGAGCAGGAGAACGATTGATAACGGTTCTATCTCGGCCTGTGAGGTACCCTCCTTGCGCTGGAGGGCGCCCATCAGAGTTGCGAATCCTGCACGAAGGTTCAATTTGATCGGCATGTGAAAATTATCGTACCCACTAGCGACAGCCGTTCCGAACGAATCGTCGTCGCCCCGGCAATTACATCGCAGTAAACGAAATTACCGCCGCCGGCTCACTCAAAATTAGCACAACCCTCAGGCATCATTCTTGGGACATTCATGGATTGCGAAACCACGTAGTCGCGGTACTAATCTACGGCAAAAGTTTCTTCTTTGAGCACTTGTTCGTAGGCGGGTACGGTGAGGAACTCGATGAAACGTGGAGCGCGGATAAGTTCGCGCATGAGGGTTGCGGCCTTCTGGTAAGCGGCGAATCGCGTGGCATCTACCGCGGACTGTTGCCGGGCTAGCTCGGCGTCGATGAGGCTTTCGACGAGTGCAACATCGATGACTCGGTCATCGCTGAGTTTTGCGCTGTGATGCACCCACTGCCAGAGCTGTGCCCGGCTGATTTCGGCGGTGGCAGCGTCTTCCATGAGGTTAAAGAGCGGTACGCAGCCGATGCCGCGGAGCCATGCTTCAACGTAGCCAAGACCGACGGCGACGTTCTGCTTGACGCCTGCTTCAGTGATCTGGCCATCAGGCACCTGGAGGAGATCGGTGGCGGTTGGGTGAAAGTCAGGCAGCTGTTTCGATATCTGGTTGGGGTCCGGCATCAAGCGGTTGAAGATTTCCAGCGCGACGGGAACGAGGCCGGGATGGGCAACCCATGTGCCGTCGTGACCGTCGCCGGCTTCGCGCTCTTTGTCGGCCTGCACCTGCGCGATGGCTTTGTCGTTGGCCACGGCATCGGACTTGATGGGAATGTAGGCTGACATGCCGCCCATGGCATGCACATTGCGGCGGTGACAGGTTTTGATGGCCAGCTTTGAATAGCTACGCATGAAATGCGTTGCCATTGTGACCTGGGCGCGATCGGGAAGGATGGCGTGCGGGTCTGTCGAGAATTTCTTGATGTAGCTGAAGATGTAATCCCAGCGGCCGCAGTTGAGGCCAGCGGAGTGCTCGCGAAGCTCGTGGAGAATCTCATCCATCTCGAATGTCGCGAGGATGGTTTCGATGAGCACGGTGGCGCGAATGGAGCCGCGCGGTAACTCACGGGATTTTTGCGCGCGGAGGAAGATGTCGTTCCAGAGGCGCGCTTCCAGGTGGCTCTCGATTTTGGGCAGGTAGAAGTAGGGTCCGCTGCCGCGGCTGAGCAACTCGCGCGCGTTGTGAAAGAAATAGAGGCCGAAGTCGAAGATGGAGCCGGAGATGGGCTCGCCATCGACCAGCATGTGACGCTCTTCAAGGTGCCAGCCGCGCGGGCGGACGAAGAGGACGGCAGGGTGGTCGATGAGCTTGTAGTGCTTGCCTGTCGATGGATCGGTATAAGTGATTTCGCGGCGAATTGCGTCACGCAGATTAATGTGGCCGTCGAGGAGGTTGTTCCATAGGGGACAGCTCGAATCTTCGAAGTCGGCCATGAAGACTTTGGCGCCAGAGTTGAGGGCGTTGATGATCATCTTGCGATCGACCGGGCCGGTGATTTCAACGCGGCGATCGAGGATGTCATCGGGAATTGGCGCGCCGGCCCACTCTGACTCGCGGACCTGGAGGGTGTCGGGCAGGAAGTCGGGCCGTTCGCCTGCGTCGAGGCGCTGCTGGCGCTCATGGCGTGCGGCGAGCAACTGCTTGCGGCGCTCGTTGAAGGTGCGATGCAGATCGGCGAGGAAACCGACAGCCGCAGGGGTGAGGATCTCGGCATAGCTCTCGGTGACAGGCGCGAGAATCTCTACTCCCGGCTGGCTGATGGTTACGGGCATTGTGCGGCCTCCCCAGGCGAAAAGAACAAGGTACAGGATAACTGCCGCAGTGGCTGGTGACTACACAATATGGAACGAATCGTTGGGTCGATGGATTGTGGCACTGGTGCGTATTAACGCAAAGAAATCCCAACCAAATGTTATAGTTTCTGTGACTCGCCGCGTCAAAACATGGAGCTGGTTGCACCGAGAACCGCATTTAATGCCGGCAAGGGACCTTGCGCACGAATGACGGGAATTCGACATGTCGATCTGACTGATACCGAGGTTGCCTCAAGCGAGACTGCGCGCCGAATTAATCGCGACATTATTCTTGAGCTGATCCGCGAGAACCAACCGACTTCGCGGATTGAGTTGTCGCGTTCATCGGGACTGCAGAAGAGCACTGTGTCGCAGATTGTGGAGCAGTTGATCAGCGAGAACTGGGTGGTGGAGCGCGCAGTTGGCGCTACACCGCGGGGCCGACGCCCAACACTGCTGGGCTTGAACGAACATATTGTTGCAATTGCTGTCGATATACATCCCAGGCAGGCAATTGTGGCAGTTGTGGATTTGAATGGGCGGCTGCTTTCGCAATGCAAAGTGCCGGTAACGTCTGATCCTGCGGCGTCGACCCGGCTGATTATCGATTGCATCCGGCGATTCAAGTCGTTTTTCACCGATCGCGCGATTGAGGGCATTGGCGTGAGTCTTCCTGGGAGGGTCGATCCGGCGACGCAACTGCTGACCTTTGCCCCAAATCTCCGTTGGCCTGAGTTCGACTTCAAAGGCGCGCTCGAAACGGAGTTTGGGCTCCATGTGAATATGGAGAACGCGGCTACGGCGTGCCTGCTTGCGGAACTGACGTTCGGCCGCATGGATGGGATTCGCGACATTGTGCTTGTCACTATCTCGGAGGGGATTGGCGCCGGAGTATTTGCCGATGGAAGAATCATCTCAGGAACCCATGGGATGGCCGGTGAATTCGGACACATTCCGCTCGATCTTGAAGGGCCGCGATGTGGGTGTGGCCGCAAAGGTTGCTGGGAGATGTACGCTTCGTGCCGCGCCGCCGTGCGCTATTACCGCAAATTACGCGCAGGCAACAAGGAAGTGAGTTTCCACGAGCTGCTGAACCTGGCCGAAGAGGGATCGAAAGATGCGCAGGTCGCGCTGGAGCGGCAGGCAATGTACATTGCGCGCGGGCTACGAATTATTATTGCCAGCCTGTCGCCGGCCATGATTTTGATTGCTGGCGAAATCACTTCTGCATGGCATCGATTCGAGC
>Ga0302140_10010887_pt1 | contig 11212 bp, 15 predicted proteins | sample I_Bog_E1_1_FD_202095 | JGI IMG/M metagenome (GOLD analysis project Ga0302140, IMG submission 202095) | Peat permafrost microbial communities from Stordalen Mire near Abisko, Sweden - I_Bog_E1_1 | ecosystem: Environmental > Terrestrial > Soil > Wetlands > Peat | place: Sweden: Abisko, Stordalen...
TCCGGCATGCGGCTGCGCTGAGACCCGGTTCTCCCAGATTGCTGTAAATCACTCCCAGATCGCTGTATGCGATGGCGAAGCGCGGATCGAGTTCGATTGCCCTCTTAAACGGCGGAACCGACTCCTGAAACTTGCCCGCCATTGCCAGCTCGTGGGCCTGCGTGTAGGCCTTCAGCGCGTCCAGCGAGCCGGTTTCCTTCTGAAGCAGCGGCTTATTGAAACGCTGCAGAGACTTTAGCGGTTCGCCCAGTCGCTTGCGCATATCGGCCGCCACAGAGTCCACAGCCCTGGGAATATTGTCGCGGCTGTCGGCCTCCGCCTTCGTTTGCACCAGGTCGAGTCCGCTCACGCAATCCGACGCTGTAAGCGTAATTAGAAATTTTTGGCCGAAGCGCGCGACGATTCCGGCTAACACCGCCTGATCGTCCATCCGCTGACACACCTCGCGCGCTACCGGAGCTGTCAGTTTCTCGCCGGCTGGCCGTTCCATCTGCTTCAGAATCGCCCTGGTCCTGGCGTCAGGCGCGATCGTCAGAAAGGGGGACTGTTTCAGGTCGATTGCAAGGGCAACGTTCAATGCTTTATCGAAACCCGTATCGCCCGTCGTGTTCTCAAAATCGGCCAGCACAATTCCGTGGTGATCGCCCGGCACCGTTCGGTTGTACCGGAACCATCCCGCAGTTGCGGCGGCCCCAAGGACAATCGCCATTGCGGCCACCCCGAACCATAGCCTTCGATGACCGACGATAGGCCGAACAGTTTCGGCTGCCCTTTCCTCGACCGGGGCAGCGACGGCCGGAACAGCGGCAACCGGAACAGCGGCAACCGGAACAGCGGCAACCGGAACAGCGGCAACCGGAAGATCGAACCGGTAACCGCGTCCCGGGACTGTGACGATGATCCTGCTCCCGGGTTGCGCCCCCGACAACCCTTTGCGCAACAGAAAAACGCTCTGCGTCAGGTTGCCCTCTTCGACGACTACATCTCCCCAAATCGCACCCATCAACTCCTCTTTAGTCAGGAGCCGCTGGGGGTTCCTGACCATGTAAAGAAGCAGATCGAAGGCGCGTGACGGTATCTGAATCGGGGTGGCAATCCCCTCTCCGCGCCAGGAAAAAACCCGGTTCGCGGGATCTACCTCGAATTCATCAAACCGGTAAAGCACTGATTTCATTGTCGCCATTCGCCCTTGATAACGAATTGAGAATCAATTGATGGGGTTGTTGAGGACCTTCGGGCCTGGTAAATCGTTTCATGAACGAGTAGCGAGCGGATTTGTAAATTATCGCACCGGCCAGCGCCATTTATACGTGCCGGTGAGAGTCCCCTCGTGTCCGGAGGATTTCCCGTATGAAAACATCGTACAGCGTATTGGGTCTGCTGGCGATCGCCACCGGCAGCCTGTGGGCGGACAGTCTATCGTTCACCGGCACCCTGGACACTCCCGAAAGTGTCTTCGAACAGGGTTTTACACTCAGCTCCGAAGACACCATTTTCTTCCAGACGTGGGGTTTCGGCGGAGGAATTAACGCTGCGGGACAGACGATCCCGGCAGGCGGCTTCGACCCGATGATCGCGCTCTTCGCCGGCACCGGCCTTAACGCCGCCATAGTGACGGACGGCGGTGGGAACCCTATTGCCGACGGGGACAGCCTCTCCAATCCGCCCTGGTCTTTTGTGGGAAACTGCCCTGCCGCCGGAACTGTCGCTATCGGAGTGAACAACGATTGCGGCGACGACGATATCCAGGTGGCCTTACCGGCGGGAACCTACACCCTGTTGCTGACCGATGCCAATTACACACCGAACGCCGTGTACGACAATGGCACCCTTTCCGAGGGATTCACGGATTTTACTGACGGGGTCTTCCAGACCTGCGATACGGACGGCAGCTGCATCACCCCCAACGGCAACTTCGCGGTGGATATTGTGTCATCCCAGCCGGGCCTGACTTCGATCAGCCCTGAGCCGTCGGCCCTGTCCCTGCTGGGCCTCGGCTTTGCGGCGCTGGCCGGTTTGAAACAGTTCGGAAAACGGCGCTCACCGCCAACCAATAAAAGCAAGCCTCGGCTTGCGTCCTTGAATAATTAAAGGAGAAGCACAATGAAATTTGCGAAATCGTTCCTAACGGGAAGCGGTGCCCTGGTTCTGGCCGGATTGATACTGACCCTGCTGGTCCCCAGGGCGGCACATGCCATCGCGGCCACGCTGGTGCAGGTTGTAAACACAAACGCCGACCCCGTACCGACCCAGGGCATTCTGCCCGGCGCGGCTTTCTCCCAGCAATGTTCCGGGATCGGCATAACTTCCTGCTACCTGAGTCCACCGGTACCTGCCGGCTACCAATTCCACTCCACATTTCAGGCGGTTAGCGGGCAACTTGGCAGCCAGAGTCCCATTGCGGTCCAATGGAACTACACAACAGCCGGAATCGTAACAACTTACTTCGATCTCCTCACAGGTTTCGCTTACCAGGGGATCAATTTCACTTCGACTCCCGGGCACGATCTTTATCTCGACGCCAACACCACCTCATTTTGCAGTGTGCCGGGGTCTGCGATTTACTTCTCATGCCAGATGAACGGGTACCTCACACACTAAACCGAGCGTCCGGCGCGACACGACGCCAGAACAACTGCCCGGCAACCAAATAACGAAGGAGATGCACTATGAAATTCACGAAATCGTTCTTAACGGGGGCCGGCGCTTTCGTCCTGGCCGGACTGACTTTGGCTCTGCTCGCACCCCAGGCGGCGCACGCCATCGCGGCCACGCTCGTATTGGTGACCAATACTGCCGCAAGTCCGGCGATCACGGAGTCCAACACAAAGATGGCCTCGCAACTGGTGGACCTGACGCTGCAGGGGGGGAATTATCAGCAGCAGCCAGGGAACTACAACGCCATGTTTCAGATATCAGCCTCGGGGACGGCCGCGTCGTTCTACGTGGTGCCCCCCGGACAGAATCTGGTGATCACGGAAATCGATGCCACCGCATACAACTCAGGCGGCGTGTTTTTCACGGTGCAGGCAGGCGGACCTAATGCGCAATACAGCGGCTCCATTGAGTTGGCCCACTTTTATATGACCAGCCAGGGGTCTCAACAGTTCCGCTTTTCTTCAGGCCTGGTGTTTCCCGCGGGGAGCACCGTCATTTTCACAAACCCAACAACGATACCAGGCACCGGCAGTGCGGATTTCGTGACGCACGGCTATCTGACGGCGAACTAACCGGCCTGAAAATCACATCTTCTCCGCCTGCTCCCCACGGGGCAAGAGCAATAAAGAGTTGGCAGGCGATCTCGTGCGCCTCGCCGTCCGTGACAAAGGGGTCCAGCCACCACGACTACGCATGCGAGCCGCTCCGGCGCTAAGCGCGTATTTGTTGTCCGATAGACTGTGTTGAATCCCATTGAACCTTCTGCTTTCGATTCTTCTGTCAGATATCGTTCCCATTTTTACCATCGCCGGAGTCGGATTCCTGCTCGCCCGCTATGCGGCCGCGGACGTGAAAACTGTCTCTCGCGTCGTCTTCTACGGGCTGTTGCCGTGCCTCGCATTCCGGATGATCCTCACTTCCACGGCGTCCGGTCCCACGGTTGGACGATTAATAATTCTGGCGGTTTCGATCATGGCCGCCATGGCGGTGGTGGGTTACCCCGCCGCCCGGGGCCTTGGGCTGGATGGGAGACACATGCGGGCGTTCCTGATGGTCGTCATGTTTTCGAACGCCGGCAATTACGGGCTTCCGGTCGTGCGTTTCGCCTTCGGTCCCGAAGCGCTCACGTACGCGACGATCTTCTTCCTCACAGGGTCGGTGACAACCTATGTGGCGAGTTCATTTTTTGCCCCCAGCCGGCATGGGAGAATCGTCGGCGCGCTGGACAAGATATGGAGGATGCCTGCACTCTACGGCCTGACTGCCGCACTCGCGATTCTGGCCTTCGGCTGGACCGTACCCGAAGCCGTCATGAGGCCCGTAACGATGCTGAGCGACTCCGCGATCCCGGTTATGATTCTCGTCCTGGGAATGCAACTGGAGCGCGCCGTGTGGCCTTCGCGCCCGGGGATCGTGATTCTGGCTGTGGGCATTTCTCTTGTCGCTACACCCTGCATCGCGCTGGGTCTCGCATCGATTCTGTCAATCTCCGGATCCGCCCGCCAGGCCGCGGTGATTCTTTCCTCGATGCCGGTCGCTGTGATCACCACGATTCTTGCGTTGGAGTTCGAACTCGCGCCGGAGTTCGTTACCAGCGCCGTCCTCATCTCAACGCTGGCAAGTCCGCTCACGCTGACACCCCTGATTGCGTATCTGAGCTGATTCAAACTCTCAGCCGGAGGAAGGGAATCGGAGCCCGCTGTGGTTGCCTCCCACGAATTCACTCCAGCCAGGTCGCGCCGTTATCTTCGTTGATCTCCTGCCAGCCTCGGCCTGGCGTCCAGCGGATTGCTCGTCCGGGTAACAACCTACTTGACTCACATGATTGAAAGGCGTATACTTCAGTCATGGGAGAGATTACCTCCAAGATTCCAAGCGGTTTGCAGGACGCAATCGAGCATTTTTCGGACCCTCAGGTTTGCTTCGAGGTAGCGAAGGAAGCCAAGTGGGGAAAGAAGGGTCCGTCGTGCCCAGCCTGCGAGTCCAAGCGGCTTTCGTTCATCACCACGCGCTATCTGTGGACCTGCTTGGACTGCCGGAAACAATTCTCGGTGAAGGTCGGTACGATCTTTGAGGACAGCCCGATACCGCTGAAGAAGTGGTTCTGTGCAATGTGGCTGATTGCCAACTGTAAAAACGGGATCAGTTCCTACGAAGTCGCGCGGGCTTTGAAGGTCACTCAGCAGACGGCGTGGTTCATGGATCACCGAATCCGGTATGCCATGCACCACGGAACCATCAACAAGATGAGCGGCACGGTCGAAGCGGATGAAACACACATCGGCGGTAAAGCCCGGTTCATGCACAAGGATCGCCGGGACAAAATGCGCGGGCGGAGCAACTTCGGAAAAGCTGTTGTCTTCGGATTGCTTGAGCGCAAGACGGGCCGCGTTCACACCAGAGTCGTGCCGGATCGCAGCGCGGAAACACTCCAGGGCGAAGTGAGATTGCGCGTCCGCAAGCACGCAAACCTTGTTACCGACGAACACCAGTCGTATGAAGGACTCGGCTCTGAATACACTCACAACGTCATCAACCATGCCGAGTCCTATGTGGAAGGCAACGTCCACACTAACCGGATGGAGAACCTCTGGAGTCTCCTGAAACGGTCGATCAAAGGTACCTATGTGAGCGTTGAGCCGTTCCATTTGTTTAGGTACCTTGATGAGCAGTCATTCCGCTACAATGAACGCCACCTGTCAGACCATGAGCGGTTTGAAAAGGTGCTCGGAGCAATCTCCGGCAAGCGCTTAACCTACGCGCGGGTGAAGGGGTGACACAGATGGAAAAACGCCCCAGCCCCGCCAATACAGAGGACAGCGAAAAGAAGGACATCACAAAGACGACCGAGTACCACCGCTTCCACAAGCTGCTTAACCAGGTATTCAAAGCGCCTCCGATGAAGAAGAAATCCGCGTAAACCAAGCCGCAAGAACCGCATCAACATCATCTAAAAATGATGGGTTTAACGTCAGGTCGTTATTGACTTCAGTTTTTACGAGTTCGCAGTGCAGGCTCATGTAATTAATGTGCGGGCTGCAATCCTCACCAAAGCCAGCCTCCCTTCCAAACCGAATAAGTTCAGAGCGGCTTACGCGCTGACACTTCGAAATCCACCGAAGGATGAATTTTTGAGGCACCAACAGCGTCTTGAATACTTCCTCCGCACGCTGCCTACGTAATCTGTCGCCTGCTGATGCACTCGCTGGCATCGCAAACGGATTGGATCTGTTTGTTATCTCGCTCTCGAAGTCCTTAATGATGGCTTCACGCTCCCTGATTCTTTGCGTCTCGTAATGCAACCCGAGTTCCCGTCCGTAAGCCCAATCACGCGGCAATATCAGCAATTCGTGTTCGGGGACATCAAGCGGGATAGTATCCGGGCCTCCAAATGAATAGATCACCTTGAGGTGTTTTGGTTGGTTTGGAGCGGGATCGGGATGGCCTGGAATGAGGTTATTATCGACGGTTATTGCCAGTGCGTCGCGCGGAATCAGTTTTTGAAGAGATTCAGCCAAGTCGATGTCATTGTGATTTCCTGCGCCGTAAAAGGCAGAATGGATTTTTAGTCTAGAAGGAGATGTGGCCTTTGCGAGTTCAGGAGCGCGGCCAATTTGAATCGATTCTCCATTCGCCCTTGAAAGCTCATGGCGAACGCCATCTACCGAATACTCAACCACAAAGCGTTTGAACTTGTTCGGGAAAGGATCACCAAATCTGCTTCCTGGAAGAAACTGCAAAAAGTTATCTTTCACCATCGCCTTGACCGCCTCCGTGTAATCTTTTTTTGGTCTCGGCCACGATCCCCATACCTGGAAGTAAGCACGATGTATGACAAGACCGCTCTCTCGACCCCGTCGAGACACAACAATCGCCGCGATCAGAATCATAGCCCCGGATATCAGTGGAACAAGCAGAATAAGCCACAGCGTGGGCGGTGTATTCACGGAGCGATCCTTGGATGGTTGGGGATCGCTGCTCGTAACTGACTGGACCGATATCTGCGTAGCCTGAGCAGGAATAGCTTTGGGAACTTCGATTCGGTATACGGCCCAGCCCTGAAGACAAACGCCAATAAGCGTTCCAACCCCGACGATCCTGAGGAACCATTTATCAAAATGCATCGCTGGCAACACCTCCTGATCGGGGACGCTTCACGGCAACAAACGCTGCCCCCGATTGTACCACCCCATGTGAGTGTACTAGGTTGTTGCCCTCGTCCGAGCCTAATGTCGACGATAGCTTCGACGTCATCCCCAGGCCAGTCCATTGTCATATCGCCGAGTCTCGGATCGCGGAAGCCCACCCGCGAGTGAAGGCCTACGTGAAGAATCACAACCTCGGTTTTGAAGTCCCTTACCGCGCGGGCTCCGAAGCGCGGCGCTACCGGCCGGATTTTATTGTGCTGGTGGACGATGGCCGCGGCTCTGACGATCTCCTCCATCTCGTCGTCGAGATTAAGGGATATCGGGGTGAAGACGCGAAGGATAAGAAGGCTACTATGGATGCCTGTTGGGTGCCAGGCGTTAACCGGGACAGGCGCTACGGACGGTGGGCATTTGCCGAATTTGTGGACGTGTGGGACATCGGGCCGGATTTCAAGGCGAAAGTGGAAGGCTTATTCAACAGGATGGTCGAGACGGTGGCGCTGCCTGCCCAACGTGAACCGGCGGGGGTGAATCCATAAATGGTGAAACAGGCTCCAGGAAATGGTGAAACAGGCTCCAGGAAATGATGAAACGAGCTCCAAGGAAATGGTGAATCAGGCTCCAGAGGTAGTATGTTCTTTACAACATATTACCTGCATGACATACTGAAAAATGAAGTGGGAAGTTGAATTCCACAGGGACTTCGATCCCGAATTCGACGCGCTGCCGGATGACGTGCAGAACGAATTACGCGCTCACGCCCTGTTGCTGGAGCAGTTTGGCCCGCAGCTCGGCAGGCCTCGCGTCGATACGCTCAAAGGTTCGCGCCACGCCAATATGAAGGAGTTGCGCTTTGACGCGGCGGACGGCGTGTGGCGCGTCGCCTTTGCGTTCGACCCGAAACGGAACGCAGTCCTTCTGATCGCGGGAGACAAGTCGGGCGGCGGCGAGAAGAGATTTTATCGCCAGCTCATAGCCAGGGCCGACGAAAGATTTGATGAGCACCTGTCACGGGCCCAGAGCAAGAAAAAGCCAAAACAAGGAACGTAAGAAGAAGGGAACATAGCCATGCCAATCACGCTGAAGGACAAGATGAAGGGACTGAGCCCCGCCCAGCGCAGGAAGGTGGAGGCTCGTGCCGCTGAGTTGATTGCCGAGGAAATGACCTTGCGCGAACTGCGGCACGCGCGAAAGCTCACGCAGGTAAAGATGGCCAGTACGCTCGGGGTCAGCCAGGACAGTATTTCGCGCCTCGAAAAGCGCAGCGATCTCTTGTTGTCGACGCTCCGAAAAACGGTGGAGGCCATGGGCGGGAATCTTTCGCTGGTCGCCGAGTTTCCCGACCGTGCGCCGGTGGTTCTGTCCGGCATAGCCGAAGACGGTCCGAGGCCAAAGCCGACAAGCCGGAGACGTGTCGCCTGAAATTTAGATGCCGGGCGTTACGGCAGCCACGGAGAATGCGATGGTCGATCGGGTGCCGGTGTCATCGGGTACGGACGCTACGGGCTCCGGGCATTTGCCGAATTTTGCCGCGGGTAGGATATCGGGGTGGACTTTGAAGAAAAAGTGGAAGGCTGCTTCGAAGCGATGGTAAAGGCTGTGGCAGGGGTACTGGCGGGAGCGAATCAATAAAATGGCGGAGAAAAAATCGGCCGAACGCACACTAAAACACGTGGAGACCCTCGTTCACGAAGAAGCCTCGCGCAGGAACATCCCGACGGCTGAGTTTCAATCCGTGATGCCGGAGGAGAAGCAGAGACCAGTCCCGGTCACATACCCTCGGGGCAGCAATGGTCTGGAGGAGGAAAAGGCCAGCCGAAACCGAGATCTTGACCCGCAACTGGTCTGGCGCGGCAAAGACGAAAAGGACTGGTCGGATCTGGTGGTCAACGCACCGCCCCTTTAAATTCAGGAGAAGGTGCACCCAAAGGTCCTGATCGACGATCTGCTGCGCCGTACCGCCGCCGGTCAGGGGGAAGCCGAGGACCAGTTCGCCCTCTTCGCGGATTTCAACGGAGTCCCTGAAGGGGACGCGAAGACTGAGTTCTACCAGCATGACGCAAACTGGACGAACCGGATGATTCTCGGCGACAGCCTGCAAGTAATGGCTTCCCTGGCGGAACGGGAAGATTTGCGGGGCCAAGTGCAGTGCATTTATATCGACCCACCTTACGGCATCAAATTCAACAGCAATTTTCAGTGGTCCACCACGAGCCGAACGGTTACAGACGGCAAGTCGGACCACATCACTCGTGAGCCCGAGCAGGTTAAGGCCTTTCGCGACACCTGGCGCGATGGCATCCACAGCTACCTAACTTACCTGCGCGACCGTTTCATGGTGGCACGCGACCTTCTGAGCGAGTCAGGATCAATTTTCGTACAGATTGGTGATGAAAACGTTCATCGCGTCAGGGGCGTGATGGACGAGGTGTTTGGCGAAGAGAATTTGATCAGCGAACTCATATTCTCAAAAACAGTGGGACAAACGGCCGATTTCATCCCGGGAATTTCGGACTACTGCCTTTGGTACGCAAGACGTCGGGAAGCATTAAAGTATCGTCCGCTCCTGAAACTCAAAGAACTCGGCGGTGAAGGCACAACAGGTTACAGATTCGCCGAAATCGGCCCCTTCGATTGGCGCCCGTTAACCGCAGAAGAAAAGAGCGGCGAGGCCGCGGTTCCTTCAGAAATGCGCCTTGTCGCAATTGGCGATCTCTCATCGCAACGCCAGGGCAGAGAGGGTGGCGAGGGCTCGGCAATGCATTTTCCGGTAGAGGTTGCAGGCAAACAATACTTCCCGTCAGGCTCGCGCGGCTGGTCTACGACCGAGGTCGGAATGGCACCGGTGAGATCCTTACCGAAGAATTCCTCGCTCCGCTCGGCATTACCAAAAACAAGCTGGCCATTGATCTCGGGATTCCCGCCAGCCGGATTGACCAGATCGCCAAAGGAAAACGGTCCATTACCGCGGATACCGCGTTTCGGCTATCCCTCTACTTCGGGAACTCCGCCGAATTCTGGATGAACCTGCAGGCGTCATACGATCTGAAGATTGAACGGGAACGATTACCAGAGATCAAACGCCAGGTCCGATTACCTACCGCATAGCCGTTTGCAGACGTCTGCCAGCCGCTCCCGACCGCCCGCGCGGGGGGCCTGGATTGAAACGCCGGCGGGATGGTTGGTTTGCCCTGCGTTAAGCGTGGCAGGTTCTCGTGCGGTGGGGCAGCGGCGCTGGTGGCTTTGCTGGGCCGTCCGAAGGCCGAAGCTAATCCACGCCCCCGCAGAAACGAGCATTCGCCGTCCTGATCCGCCAGCGTCGCAGGGGAAAGGCGGAATTCGGGGTCTTCAAAACTTCGGTCACCACACTCCAAAGATTTCTAACCAGTAGAAAACAAAGCTCGCAGTACCCAGCCGTACGCCGGAAATTTTTCGGCTCGTGCCATACTGTAGCCGCCAAACATATGTGGTCAATGGAAACACACTCGAATGCGCTTTTTTCTGCTGCCGGTCTTGCCCTTCAAAATCGAGCCTCAAAATGTGTGGGAAACCGTGGGAACCCAGCAAGTGATGCCAAACAAAAGGCCGTCTTCGAAAATGAACCCATTGAACCCAGTGCGCATCCAGACACGGGTCATCCGGAGGCAAGCGCAGCGTTTTCTATCACTAAGCCTCGGTCCGTTCCCGTATTTCGGGCGGTCGGATTTACCTCTGGTACTAGCGCAAACCCCCGCTTTTCTGCAAACATAGAAAGTTCACCGAATGTTTCGCTTTGAAACGGCGGGGGAGTCCCACGGCGAATGTCTCGTGGCGACCCTCACGGGGCTTCCCGCCGGTCTACCCATCGAGATTGATTCAATCAATCGTGAACTCTGGCGGCGGCAGCAGGGATTTGGCCGCGGCGGACGCATGAAGATTGAGACGGACCGCGTATCGGTCGTGGCGGGAGTGCGTCACGGCCACACCATCGGATCGCCGATTGCCATGATCGTCGCGAACGCCGATTGGAAAAATTGGACCGAATCGATGCCTGTCGAACCGGGCGATCCGGCGAAACATAAAGCGGTTTCCCGCCCGCGTCCGGGGCATGCCGACCTGGCGGGTGCGATTAAGTACGCCCTCCCCGACGCCCGCTATGTTCTGGAACGGGCCAGCGCGCGAGAAACCACGGTTCGGGTGGCGGTTGGGGCGGTGGCCAAGCAGTTCCTGGGGCAATTCGGCATCGAAATTCTGAGCCATGTGATCGCGGTAGGGCACAGCCGGCTCGAAAGAACCGTGGAATGGCCTGAAATCGTTGCACTTAGCCAGCGCAGAGAAGTTCTGCTCGGCTGCGTAGACGCGGATGTCGAGCAACAAATGAAAGCGGTTGTGGATGAGGTTTACCGCACGGGCGACACGGTTGGCGG
>Ga0302140_10010889_pt1 | contig 11211 bp, 6 predicted proteins | sample I_Bog_E1_1_FD_202095 | JGI IMG/M metagenome (GOLD analysis project Ga0302140, IMG submission 202095) | Peat permafrost microbial communities from Stordalen Mire near Abisko, Sweden - I_Bog_E1_1 | ecosystem: Environmental > Terrestrial > Soil > Wetlands > Peat | place: Sweden: Abisko, Stordalen...
ATTATGAAAACAAAGTAAAAAAATCTTTTTTTTTGTTAAAATTTAAAAATAAAATTGAAATTTTTTATTTTTTTTTAAGAAATTTTTTATCCGCCGTCCTAAAAATATTGGCAATTTTTTTTTTTTATATTTCTATTTTTTGTTCATTTTTAAACCAAACCTAACTAAAACTTCAAGAAGTTTTTTTGATGAAATTTTTATTAATATATTTTATAAGCATACATTTTATTATTATAATTATATATATATATTTGGATTTTTTTGGAATCTTTAAGTTTCTATAATAAAATCAAAATTTTTATCTTATGTCCTCAAACCAACCAGTTCCCGTAATAGGCAGATTATCTGGGACCGAGTTACAACAGCAGCGTAGCTTAGAGCAAAGCCAAAGAACAGTTCCTGAATTCCCAGCTGGAGGTAGTACTGTTTTGCAGTTTGACACATTCCCTTCGATTCCAAACATCCAATTAAATGATAAGTTGGGTCTCCTTTCAGATAAAATCGACAGGAACATGTTTGCCACAAATGTGAGTCGCAAAATGCCTCTGGAAGTCGTCCTCAATGAAGATAAAGAAAAATTTTGCCTCAAGGAAATGCCTTTTGAAGTGTACGATCATGACAGAAATACCATAAGAAGTTTTGTCAAAGAAGATGGGTATTTTTATTTCATGTCTAAGATGAGAGATACTCCAGAAACCAAGCATCCCAAGTTGAAATTCCTATTTTGCATCACAATATACTCAGAAAGCCTAGAAGAGCTTCGGGCTACAATTAAGTCGATTTACAAGAATCTAGATCATTTCCAAAAACACAACATTGAAGAAAAAGAAATTGCGGTGATTGTCGTTTTTGATGGTATCACGCCTATTGCTGAAGACATCAGACAGAACATCTTCCGTCATTTAGACAAAGCCTATTCCATTCCTGTTGATCTGACATTAGAGGCCAGACAGAAAATATATGAGGAAGACAGCAAAAAAGTCGCCAAAGGAGACATACCCAAAATGCCAATAATGGCCAGTTACATCTATGAATGGGAGTTCGGACCTGAAGAGTATTATGAGACGAAGGATTACCCAGTGGCTGGTAGCATACATTATCTAAAAATTTTCTTAGCAGTTAAGTTGAAAAATGCAATGAAAATTTCCTCAGTGGTTTGGTTCTTTCGGGGCTATTGTGAACTTTTCCAGCCGGAATACTGTTCGTTGATGGATTGTGGGACAATACCTTATGATGACGCCATTTGGAAGTTCTTTATGACCTTTGAAGGGGATAAAAATGTCGGAGGGGTCTGTGGGTACATTTTGCCTAATGCTCCTGTGACTATGGATAGGAAGGATTTGGCAATTATGGCTCAGATGGACTGGCTTTCACGTGGAATCTACAAGATATTTGATCTTCGAACCTCGCAAATCTTCGAATACGGGTTTGGACATATTTTTGATAAGGCCTTTGAAAGTTCGGTTGGGTTCATTTATGTGTTGCCAGGTGCTTTTTCGGCTTTAAGATGGGAGGCCATCAGGAAACAGAATGAAGAATATAACAAGAAATACAGTCAATATGAATTTGTGGATAGAATCTTCGTGCAAAGCGTTTTGGATCCCAAATATAAAGATAGAGAGGAATATACCTTGGAAAATGCAAATATGTGCCTGGCTGAAGATCAAATGTTGACCTTTGAAATCATGACGAAACAGGGAAAGAAGTTCACGTCTAAATATTTGCCTGATGCCGTTGCATTGACAGACCCGGTCAAAACCTTGCCCGTCCTAATGAAACAAAGAAAAAGATGGATCAATGGATCATGGTATGCAAATCTCAACATTATGAGTGTCTACTTCCAAAAACTCAAAGGAACCGCACATCATCCACTCAGGAAATGCTTATTTCATTTCTTCTGGTTTTATCTCTATGTAGTTAATCTGAGCAGATATTTCATTCTATCTTATTTCTTCAGCCTCATTTTCATTTTCAGCGAGGAATTGCTCACGACTTACTCAGCACCAGACTACCCCTTTGCGAGTCTTCAAGCTGGCTTCTTGTTTAGCTTTCTTGCGCTGTTATATGCTACTTTCCATTTTTCACTGTTTTGCAAGCCAGATCAAGCGGTGAGACAATTCCAAATGGTAGTCACAATAATGGGATTCTATATTCATATTTTCACAGTCCTTGTGGTCTTCAAAATACTTGATATTGTCTTCTTCCAAGGTGATGATTCCACAGAACAGCATACCGTAGATAAATACACTGTGATTGCATTGGTTTCATTCAATTTAATATTCTATGCAGTACCCACACTCATGAATATTAGAACCGTCGGGAAAGATTTGGCAAGAACCTTTGTGCCTTTTTATTTCCATTTCCCTCTTTATTTCGTCTTCTTCCAAATTTACGCCTTCTGCAACACCAATGATCTTTCTTGGGGAACCAAAGGAAAGGAAAGTGATGGTTTGAATGAAAAAATGGAGAAGTTCAAGTTGTTTAATGTCTATTTCACTGCGAAATGGCTGATGCTCAATTCAATGTTTTGCTTTGTTTCGATGGTCTTAAATAGTAATGATACAATTAGAGCCAACTACATTTTGGGATATGCTTATCTATTCAGCTTCTTCTGTCTGATTAAATTCATTGGGGCTGTGATTTTTAAGATAAAATATGATCTCTATGATCAAAGAACCTGGAAGAAAACTTGCGAGAAGAAAAAAGGGTTTTATTTGGAAGAGTCCAAACAATTTATGGCCTATTATGTTTCTGAGATGAAATATCTGTTGGCTGCAGATAGGGTTTAACAGTTAATTATTAAATTTATTCCTATGGATAAACCATCATAATGGGATTCATTTATTATTATGTATTTTTTTTTTTCATTTTAGTGATTCGAGTTTTCTGTTATAAAAATTAATATTTTTTAAAATTCATTTTTCTTTTTCCCTTTTCTTTTCAATATAAAAAAAGATGCATTTTTTTCTTTTTTAAATACGCTTTCAAGGAAAGCAAAAGTTTTATCAGAGAAATCCATAGATTCTGGAATGATGAACCTCAAATAAAATTCATATAAATAAAAAACAATTTTTAGCACATAAATAAAGTTTCAACTATTCTTTAAACTCTTCTAATAATTTTTTTTTTTATGTTCATTTTTTTTTGAAGTTTTAAAAGATTTTAATATTTTAAATCAACTATTTCTGACTCATTTTCTAAGCAAAACTCTCTTCATTGTTTTTAACCATTCTTTGTTCTGTTCCCAATCGCTTGCTGCTATTTTTGCATGTAAGGCCAAAGCTTCATTAGAGTTGCCATTTTCCCAGCCTTTTTTAATTCAAAAATGAACCCTTTTTTTTCTCAAAAAATTACATTGCAACAATGATAATGTTAGAGAATATGTGTCAGGTTTCAAACTATCGCTAGCAATCATATCTTTTAATTGATCCAGGCTTTTTTCATATTCCATTTTTCTCCTCATATTGGGCTTAAAAACATTAAATTAAAATTTTCATGATTTTTTATATTAATTACCTCAACAACTCCCAGAACATTTTTGGCCTTGTTCAAGGAATCTACCATGTTTTGTGAATTGCCTGATAAATTGTTATAATCGATTTTTTTTGGTGGAGACTCAATTTCCTTTGCTTGTTTTTGAGGCTCTTCTATTTGTCTTTGCACTTCTGTTTGTTTCTGTTCTTCATGCACATTTTGTTTCTGTGGGAAAAAACCGATGTTAGATCCAGGTCTTGGAGGTGGGTTTTTCACAGGCACATTCTTTGGTTGTGCGATTGGTTGTTGCGTTATGGGCTTTTCGAAGGTCTGATTAACTGGTTGAAAGGGACCCGGTTGCGTGAATTCAGGAGCTAAATAATGCATCATAAAAGCAAAAATTTTATAAATAAAATTATTGTAAAATTATCAACGTCTTTCAAATTCTGGCTGTTTTTTTGGTGTTGGCAATGGAACATTTGACACAGGGTTGAATTTTGCTACTTCAGGCTGAACTTTGGGGATAGGAGGGTTGACATTGGGTGGATGGAAGTCTGATCTTTGTTTTGTTTTTTCTGGAACTTGCACTTGAGGAAAATTGTCTTGTGGTTTGTTTTGAGGCACGAACACAGGGCCAGGACCAGGATGGGAAATTTTTACAGGAGGAGGTGGATTGACTGGGGGTGGGTTATGAATAACAGAGCTTTTAACTTGGTTAACAGGGTTAAACGGAGGATTGGTGCTAGATTTTGGTGGTCCGAAATCGCCTTAAATAATGAATTAAAAATTATTATTCAAGATGAAAAAACCTTTCACTGGTTGTTGGCCTTTGGATGGAACAAACATATCAGGCTTTTGACCAGACCTGTTGTGATCCTGGGGGTGGGGTTGAAATGGGGGTTGATTGCCTTGGTTGTTACTGGTGAAAATCGGTTTGACTTCGGGTTGTTTTTTCTTTTGGTCAATTTTGTTTTGATTCTTTAAGGAAACGGCTTCCATCTTAAAGGGGAAGGGTGGAGGCTTGAAAGTTCCAGAGACTTCTTCATTCGAATGATAAATTAAATCTTTCAATTCCATAATTCTGAAGTTTTTTTCTCCAGCGAACAATAAAACTTTATAGGCCAGAATATCCATTTCATATTCTAAAGCAATCAATGCGAATTCTTCAAGGATTTTATCAAAATCTTCGTTGTTTCGAATAACTACATTCAACACCTGTAGTAAAACAATGAATTTTTGTGTATAATTAATCACTGTGGATTTTCTTTGTGAAGATTGTGTGGGCAAAGCATCGATTTTCTTCTTGAAAATCTCGATCAATTTTTCTATATTTCTCGACAAAAGAAAACAAAGAATGGCCTCATCTTGATTGTTCTTTTCTTCCAAGAGTCTCATTCCCAAAATATTCATGATTTCTTGGAATTCTTCAGGCTTTTTAGAAATCGATAAGGCAGCAACTTCTTTCCAATTTTCCAAATTGTATCCCTTGGCAATTTCTTTGTTTTGTTTCTCGATGATATTCTTGAAAACGTTTTTTATGAATGTGTCTTTGGAGGCTAGGAAAAAAGCATTGGCAGTAGCTTCAAAAAGCGACGCTGAATGTGAATATGCCAAAAGCAATGCCTCTCCATTCCTTCCACATTTCAACGCGCAATCGACTGCTCCTTCATAATTCCCAATCAAAATATTCTGCTTTATGATTTTTTCAATTCCAGCATCCCAATTCACATTTTTTGAAATCATTTCCAAAGCCATGTTTTCTTGATCTTGTGATTCTTTCCTGAGTTCATTGAGTTTTGGCGTTTGTTCTTTTTTTTGATTGGAAACCTGACTCAATCCGGCAAAAAAATCCTCTGCAGCTTCATTGGTCATTGAAATAAAACCAGAACAATTGTTTTTTTGAACTTTGGTAGATGATGTGGTTTGTTTGGGAGATCCCTCTTCTTTTTTTCTATGTGTTTTTCCCGTATAATTTTCAGATTGTTTGATGATATCACTCTTATTGAACCCCAAAGCCTCAATCACAGTTCCTATGTAGTTTGGCTTATCAGTATTTATTAGAGCTTTAATGAACGTCCAATGCAATGTGCTTTGAGCTGATAAATCATTTGTAGACAATTTCAAATCACAGAATTTTGATAAATCACCAGTCCGTTCTGTCTCAAAGTATAACTTTTCGAAACTTGCCAAGTCTTGGAAGATTTTATCTTTGGGTTTCTGAATCTGATGCTCTGAGATAATTGTCTCCTTATCTTCCATGAACACAGCTAACTTGTTGTTTCGTCCGAATCTTGAAAAAACAGGAGTTTTATACCATTTGGGAGCATAAGTTGTGATCTCTTCTGAACTTAATGTGTTGATTGTAGCATTACCAGATTCACTAGTCACACTGAAAATTGAAGGAAGTCTAGGGCTCCATTTCACATTGCTCACATTCTCTCCAGTGACCATTTCGCTAACCAACTCACCAGTTTTATAGTTCCAGCACACGATTTTATCGTCACGTCCTCCCGTCAAAATCAATGAAGGGTCATTAGTGCACCAATTCACACAATTTATCCCTTTGGTATGGCCTTGACCGAATAACATCACTGGGCCTTGAGGGTTTCTGAGGTCCCAAATTTGCAGCTCACAATTTTTTTCGTCATCATAACTGACTGCAATTTGAGTGGGAATTTCAGGGTTCCATGATAATGAGATGTTTCTGTTATATGTAATGGAACTGTCTTGGAAGTTGAAGATAGGTTTGTTGGTTTTTAGGTCCCAAACGACAGTCAGGCCGTTCAAAGAAGCCGAAGCCAGTATATGTTGGACCTTTTTGTTCCAAGACACTGAGGAAATGGTGCTGCCTTGATGCAGATTTGGTGTGCCTGGACTGAAAATCTCAGGGGAACTGATGTTTCTTTCGATGTTCATGATGAGCACCTCAGAGGACCCTCCAGCTGCAATGAGATTTGACTTGAAAGGGTTAAATTCAACGGCTTGCACTGGAGTAGAAAAAAGATTTTGCTCATAACAAATGCATCCGACATTGGTTTCAATTTGATTTTGAGCGCCATGTTTTTTCCAATATGTAATAATATCATTGGGATCCCAAATGGTCAAGGAGCCTTCTTGTAAGCCTGCGACTATGATTCCATAGGGGTATTGGTTTTCCTCATCGAAGACATCCCAGGCTAAACAACTAAATGCTGATTCACATTTGGTTTTACCCATGCAATCTAAGGATTTTTTTAAAAAGCAATGAGTTAAAAGGATTTTTGAGTTTTTTAGGAACTTAAATGTTCGGTTTTATCGCCGGTGTCAAGCGAGAAAATTTGCAAATAGTTTTCTTGGTCTGTGTTTAATAAAGTATCTTGAGGGGTTCGCAAGGTTCCTGTGGCCTAATGAGAAATGAGATTGTTTTGGAAATTAAGAGAAATTGTACGAAAAGGTAATTGTTTTTTTTTGAGTTGGACCAGGCGAAATGTCCAGCCTTTGGAATTTTTTTAATCAACATGTGTTTATGAGTTGAAAGTATTCGGGATCTGATTTTTAAAAGAAGGAATATTTAAATCTTTTTTTTTTATTTTGGTTTTTTTGAATTCCAGGTTTTATAAATCCAAATTCCCTTCATTTTTTTCCCATTTGGACAAATTTTATCACATTAACAATTTTAATTTTATTAAGAACAAAAGAGGAAAATCGATGGAAAAATTGGTAATTTTTTTGAGGCCAGCACATGAAAAATGAAAAATTTTGTTCTTTTTAACGAAATATAAAATCCATAAAATATCATTTATTTAAAATAAATGCTCCATTAAGCCCCCCCCCCCCTAACCAAAAAAACATTAAATCGATAGAACTTCAGTTTTTTAGACCATTTTCGATGTATTTACTAAAAATTAAAAGACCTTCCTTAAAAGTGCCTGTTATTTATTTTATTGGGTCTGCTCATTGGTAATCGACAACTCAACCTCGACACCAGGCTCGATTTTAATAGAGGTGATTTCCTTGATGGCTGCTTGAGGGCAGGTCAAATCCAAGACTCTTTTATAAATTCTCATTTCGAATCTATCCCAGGTTTTTGACCCTAAAATTAAGAAAAAATGGGAATTTCTATCTCAATATAGATCATGTTACCTTCTCCGCAAGGAGTTTTTCTGCAAGTAATTTTCAAAGTTTTCACTGGCATTCTGACTGGGCCTCGGATTTGGACGTCGGGTCTTTGCTTAGCTCTTTCCACGATTTCGCTGCAAACTTTGAGGAATTAGCGGAAATTGGTGAAAAGAAGAATTTTGAATATAAAAGAAAAAAAAAAATAGAAACATTTCTCAATGGATTTGAGATTTTTGCATGTAACTGTCAATCTGGCTTTATTGACTTGAGTGTCTTCTTCTCCCTTGGTTTTTTCCTTGGTGTCCATTATGATTTAGATACTTTAAAATGAAATTAGACAATTAACAAATCAAAATATTTGCTTTAAAAAAAAATCTTTGTAGGGCGATATTTATAAGGAAGTTTGGAAATTTTTGATTCGGAAATTTTTTTAATTTTGAAAATCTGATTTTTTTCGAAATTTTTGATTTTTTTGAAATTTTTGATTTTAAAAAGAATTTTTGATTTTAAAAAGTTTTTTTTTCAAAAAGAAAAATCATAATGAATTTTTGAAATGGAGTTTCTTTCTTTAAATATACAACTCTTCATTTATTAAAATGCTTTAATGAATTTATTTGGTTGTTTCCCCTTGAAAATTTTTTTCCTTCCAGAAATTTTATTGCCCTTGGTTTCTTTTTTTTTCCATAAGGACAGAACTTTCCTTCGATTTTTTTCCAAAAAAAATTTCGCTGAGTTTCCTTCTTCTGTTGCAGTTGCATTGTTCTGATTTGATGTTTGATCTTCAGCGGTTTTTTCTGGATTTGCGTTATTTTCTTTATTTTCTTTATTTTCTTTATTTTCTGTATTTTCTGTATTTTCTTTATTTTCTTTATTTTCTGTATTTTCTGTGTTTTCTGTGTTTTCTGCTTTTTCTATATTTTCTTTATTTTCTGTGTTTTCTGTTTTTTCTGTGTTTTCTGTTTTTTCTGTATTTTCTTTATTTTCTGTGTTTTCTGTGTTTTCTGTGTTTTCGGTGTTTTCGGTGTTTTCTGTGTTTTCTTTGTTTTCTTTGTTTTCCGTGGTTTCTGTGTTTTCATTGCTTTCAACTTTTTCTTTATTTTCCTCAATTTTTTCTTCGCCTTCTTTTTTCTCTTCTCCTTCTCCTTCACTTTCATTTTTCTCTTCCCCTTCATTTTCATTTTTCTCTTTGTTTTCCTCGTTCTCTCCTTTTTCTTTACTTTCACCTTCTTCGTTTTCTTCATTATTTTCCTCCTTTTCTTTACCTTCTTCTTTATTTTCAACTTTTTCTTTATTTTCTTCTCCTTTTTCATTAGTTTTCTCATCTTCATTTCCTTCAGCATTTTCATTAGAGCTTTCCTCTTTAGAAACAGCAGAAACTCCTTTAGTTTCTTCGTTCTCTTCTTGCGTACCATTTTTTTCTTTATTTTTTTTCTCTTCTGCTTCCATGGATACTCGAAGTTCTTCTCGAGCTTGGGCTTCTAAATTTTCCCTCAGTTCATCATTTTTATCTTTTTCTGATTTCAGTCTTTTCTTTAATGTTTCCACTTCATCATAGAGCACTGCAATTTCATCCTCGAGATTCTTCGCTAGAATTTCCTTTTCTTTCAATTCATCACGTTTCTTATTAATTTTAAAACAATTTTGAACAATTTTTTTTCAGCCTTACCCTGATTAAATTGAGCTCATCCTTCTGCATTTTTTTCATAGTGTTCATAGCTTCTCGTTCTTCCTTTTCCTTCTTGTTTATTTTGTCATAAATGCTCGCATCTTCATTACATTGATAATTGTTCCCTGAAGAATGGAACCATCCGTCTGAAGGACATCCTTAAAAAAAAACAACACCAAATTAATTTTTGTTCAATTCGGGGAAAATAAAATTATTAAAGAATAAAAAAGTGCCTCCACTTAAAAAAAAAATACCATCAAAAGATGAGCCTTCTTCAATACATATAACTAATCCTCGTGTCTCATCTTTGCACCATCCACACTTCGGATCCGAAATGCAGCTCTTAATTAAAAAAAGTTTTGAAAAAATTCTTGGTAGTTAAAACTCACATAACAATCAGTATTTCTAGCGCAACTCAATGTACTGCAATAATGATAGGTGTAGAATGTGCATTGGTCTTCTTTGGGACCAAGATTGTCTCCTCCCACACATCTCCCCTCTAAAATACACCATCCACATTTGGGATTTGTGGTGCATTCATCACAGGCTGAATACAAGGAACACACATCTGTTAAATCTTGTTCATTATTAACTATTTCTCTCAATTCCTGAATATCGGCTTTCAAAGTTTCTAAATCCTTTTCTTTTTCCTCGATTTGCTGTGATATTATGATAATTGAAGCTTCTTCTGTTTGTTGGATATTTTCATCAACCTTTTCCTCTAATTTGCCAATTTTCTTCTCTAAAATTTCCTGACTTTTCACTATTTTATCTCCGATCCTAACTTCTGCTTCATCTAATTTGTTCTCCATCTTTTCCTCTGAGTTCTTTAAATCTTTTTCAATAGCTTGTTCATTTGTTGTAATTTCCTTCTTCAACGCTTGGTTTTCCTTATGCAACATCTTTTGAATATCCTCAGGAGTTAATTCTTTCGATTTATTATCTTGACTTGTTTCGTTATTTGTGCAATTTGATGCATTTTTAGTTTTGTCATCGTCATGAGATTGAAGCAAATTCACAATATTATGAGAAGTTTCATAATGATGGAAATTCATCATTTTGTTGGAAGAAGGACTTGCATCTTTGAAAAATTCGAAAACCTTCAAAAAAGAAAAAAAATAATTTGATTCTGAATCTGGTTTAGTTTGTTGATATGAATGAGAGGATATGAACGTAAGGAGCAGAATAAAAACAATATGTAAAACAAACTTGGTTTTTGGCATAGAGAATGAATTAAAAAATGTCTTTGTATTTTCGTTTTCTTTAAATTAAGCATTATTTTTTCACAAAAGAAAAAACGGATAAAAATATTTTGAAAAGTTTTATTTTTTCACAAATAACAGAATGATCCAGCCCTTAAATGGAAGAGAGGTTTTAGATGCAATCATTGATAATGGAAGCTGGTGATGATTGGATTTGTTAACATTGGCCTTATTATTTTATTGTTGAAAACTAACTTAGAGATAAAAAAATTATCTCTAAAATAAATGAAATCTCAAATTATTTCTGAAATTTTGTTATTTTTAATTTTCAAAGCTGGATTAATATTATCTATAATTTTTTAAAAAAACACCAATGCTGAAATTTGAATTTTTTTTTCTTTTCCTCATTCAAGCGATCTTCTCTCAATCCGTCAGCTACGACTACCTGAAAAATGGGGCTGATTGGGCAAATCTTTGTGCAAATGGCACCGAGCAATCTCCAATTGACATAAACACCGATAATGTGATTAAATGTGATCCAAATATGATGATACAAATCCAATGGAGCAATCAAAATCTTACTTCCTCAACCCAAAATTTAGGAGTTACCTATGAGTCATCTGCCAATTGGAGTATAGTTTATGCATCGGATTATGATGGTGATGTCTATGGATATGATGCTTATGAATTTGATTTCCATGCACCTTCAGAACATACTGTAAATGGCCAATATTTTGACTTGGAAATGCAAGTCTTTCATTCTTTAAAAAG
>Ga0302140_10010896_pt1 | contig 11209 bp, 6 predicted proteins | sample I_Bog_E1_1_FD_202095 | JGI IMG/M metagenome (GOLD analysis project Ga0302140, IMG submission 202095) | Peat permafrost microbial communities from Stordalen Mire near Abisko, Sweden - I_Bog_E1_1 | ecosystem: Environmental > Terrestrial > Soil > Wetlands > Peat | place: Sweden: Abisko, Stordalen...
GCCAAAGTCTTTGATTTATTTTGATTCTCCAATTGTAATTGCTTGATCATGGTCTCTAATCCGAGGTCCTGGACCAAAAAGAAGAAATGAGAGACCTCTGCTGATTTAAAGATCGGGAAGATCATCACCTCAAAGGATTTTTCCTTAAAAATCATTTTTTTTTCATCATAAAATAGGAAACTGATCTCGACGAGTGCATGATAATCTTCCTCCTGAAGTATATTATTTGGATTAGAGGAGGCAGTAAATTTATTGATGGTGTGCATTTTACTAAAGGAGCTCATCCTCGACTTTTCTTTGTTCCTGCTTTTCTTCTTAATGAAATAATTGCATAGCATTTGTAAAGAAATGGCATTCGAGTACTTCTGGAACAAATTAGCCACACTATTGATATTTTCAATTGAGGCGTTGTTGCTTTGGAACCCAACTACTTGTTTCTTAGGGGGACTGTTTGAGGTTTGCAATTTATTGAGGATCTTCAAATTCGAGTCTTGGAAGAATTTCTGCAAAAATTCTGGTCCTTCCTTTAAAGCAATTAGCTTGCTTCCCAGAAATAATTCCACAGGTTTCGGTTTTTCATTTTTTTCAGTGAAGGCTGTTTTTTCCATAACATGAGCCGTGTTTTTTAAGGTGTTTTCGCTAGTTTTCTCAATGAAGAGAGTTTGGTTTGGTGTTTTTGATTCTTGCTTGTTATAAACGATGTTGGGACATTTGTTCTGGGTGGGGGGTTTGGAGGCCAAGTTCAATTTAGTTTGAGCTGGTGAATTAAAGAATTCTGTGATTTTCTCATTATGATGATAATTTTTGAAATCTTTATCTATGAACAGGAAGCCTTCTGCGGATTTATTGAAGAATTTTTCGATGATTTTCTCATGGAGGTTTTCGAAGATGTATTTGAATTTATCAGCGCTTGCGAGAAATGAGCCTTGGGTTTCCTGCGTGATAAAAAATCGTCTTGCATCTTTTTCAAGTTTCAGAATTATTATTATCATGAAGATTGTGAACGCAAAAGTGCTAGATATTTGAAAAGTTATATGAGTTGTGATCCTGAAGGTCAAGTAAATACAAGTACTGAACATTGATAAAAGTTTAGTTGCCCATCTGAAATAATTCGACAGAAAACAGGCTTCTATCATAGCTAATTTCAACCCCATGGTCACTAAGAAAAACAAGGTATCATCATCTAATCCAGAGGATCTCAAATAGGGTAATATATAGAATTCTCCCTCTAAATATATTATGAAATAGATCAATTTGAGGAAATACATCAATACATCCAGATATAGTATTTTCTTTGATTTGAACTTCATAATGACGAATCGCTTCATGAGGTAATAAAACAACAAAGCCGAGGAAAAACCAATGATTTTGAGAAATTCCACTAATATTATCACTTCTTTATTGTCAGAGATATCAGGATCTAAAAGCCAGCTAACCAAATATACAAGGGAATCAATGCAAAGATAAGAAGTTGTTATGGAAACTATGAAAATCTGATTGCGTTGGCTCTTTTTCTTGAGAAAACGATCATAGGACCTCTTTTCCTTTTCGGATTTGAAGAAAAGAAAATCTTTCATTGCGAAATGTGGTTTTCAGGGTTTTTATATAGAGATTTTTAATTTTAGTTTAGAACAGATGAGGAAAAATGTAAATATAATTAATGTTAGTTTTAATTTATTTTCAATCTCTCTTATTTGAAAAAGTAGTCATTATATGAAGGGAAGGGTCTTATTAAGTTATCAGAATGAAAATTATGCTAAAATTATAGTTTTTAACTATAATTTCAAATAAAACTATTAAAAAATAATGAAAAATTTGAAAATTCCTCAAAAAAAATAAATAATTTTAATAAATTCTTTATAATTTTCAAAAGAAATAATCCACGGCTTTCATTTTCCCTTTGGCTTTCACATGATTTTGGTTGCTCTTGAACTTCTTTTTGAATCTTTTCTTCACAGCGTTTTTGATGAATTCCTTTTCATCTTTTTTCTCCTTAACGTTTTTCTTCGTTTCCTCCTTTTCCTCAGTTCTTTCTTCTTCATTTTCCCCTCCTTCCTCTTCATTACCCTCTTCCTCACTTTCTGATTTTAATTCCTCATAATTGTCATCAGATTCACCTTTTTTTTCCTCAATTTCTTCTTTTATATCAGTTTTTTTTTCTTCAGACTCTTCCATATTTTCTTCAGAGTCCTCTTCTTCTGATTCCTCAGGCTTTTTGCTTATATCTTTGTCTACGAATTTCTCATAATCATCCTTTTTTATTATTTTATAGAAAATTTTTTTCTTTTTAATTCAAATGCTTACTAATATGTTCAAAGCGGAAATGTCCTCCAATTCCTGATGAAGGAACCCGCTGGCCTTGACTTCACAATCGAGTCGCTTGATGATCTTTAATTTGGAAAAATCGATGTTTTCATCCTTCACCTCGTAATCGAATCTCTTCTTGAAGAATAGCTGAACACAATTGTAATCTCTTCCTATGTAAAAATCTGCGTTTTCATGTGCCACAGAAACTGTTTGGGGGAAATCGATGATTCTGATTTTATTCTCATTATCGATCATTAGGTTGTATTCATTGAAATCTGAATGAATGAGTCCATGTTCATAGAAATTCTTTAATAAGTCGATGCATTGTTTATAAATTTCCTCAACACCGGCCATTTCGCGAACTTGACAAAGGGGGTACCCGTCAATATATGACATTAAAATGCCATGGCGATTGCTATCTATGGGTTTGGGAGTGGGGAAACCATTTGAATGGAGAATCTGCATGAAAGAAAATTCCTTCAGACTGGATAGACGAGAAAGGTAAAGCCAGTTGTAATTGGTTTTGTTTTGGAGGTAATCTCGGTTTTTTTTAATTGTGCGAAAGGAAACTCTTCCAAGACTAAAATTTTTTTTTAATGTTATTTAAAATATTTTAGGAAGGTACCAAAAAATGCAAGGTATAAAAGGGCGCAACAAAATATACTACATATGATAGAAATGACATCCATAATACAAAAATTGTAAACATTATATATTAAAATACAAATATCAGAGAAATGGGATGGGGGTGACAAATTTATAAAAAACTATGAAAAATTTGAATGAAAGAAAATACCGAGCAAGTTTCAAGACGATGACTTCATTTTCATGATTGACACATCTATAGATGTCTGATTCTTTTCCGACACCCATTTTTCCAAGAACGGTTTTTAGAACTCCACGCTTCATAAATGTGTAAAGAGCCAAATAGTCATATCCGAGATATGTGAGTTTGTATCCATCATCTAAAAATGAAATTTTTTCGAAATTCTTTTAAAAAAAACCCGTACATTTCACTGAAACGTGAACCACAAGCTTATTTTTCAACAGGAGTTGAAGAATCTTATATGCGTTGGCTTTTTTAAGATGGGATATCCTCTCGACAAGATGCATTGGAACATATTCATGATTTCGCATGCCCAATTCAACAGCAGTCAGAACTCGAAGCTCCTCTTTGGTTATATATTGCAAATACTTAAAATAAATGTAAAGAAGGGAGGGTTATTTCATATTACGGTCGGATCTAATTTCATTTTTGTTTATGTCTTAAATCTATTTTTTATTAAAGTTATTGATATTATCGTATTTTTTTTTTTTTGTGTAATTTTGAAAATGAAATAATAGTTTATAAAGAAAAAAATATGAAATAACGAAAAATCTTATTTAAATTAAAAAAACCATAGGATTTTGCATATTTATTTATAATACTTATTTTTTTATAAAAACTTTGGGGAAACACTTATTTTATTTAATTTAAATGATTTTTATAAAAAAACTCATACAAAATTATTCTTCTTTTTTAACTTCTTCTTCTTTTTTTTTACCCTTTTTTTCATTTCCGCTTTTCTCCTTCTTAACTTCTTCCTTTTCCTTATAATCTTCCTCAACCGCCCATGAAATTCCTCTTTCCAAAGGAGGCGATTGATTAAACAGCTTCAAATTTATCAACCCACTTCTATCCAATTTCTTATGATAGAATTCCTTAAACGATTTATCATCAGGATTATCCAATTGCCCTTGAACCCATCCCAACAATGCAACCGACCCATTCCCAGTTGAATGAACTCCTTCATTAATTCCAAACGAGCCAGTTGGTTCAATTTGTTCCAAAAACAGTTGCTTTCTGATTTCCTCAGCTTCATCTTTTTTCTTTATTTCCAATTTATTAAATTCAATCGTTGACGTCAAAGGGGATCTTTGATCCACAACGAAAAAAGCCAAAAAATCTCTACTAGCCAATCCACCTGGTGCCTTTTGGTCTCCTTTTTCATTTTCATTGTAATGCATTCTCAACACTCTATGAATGAATTGATAATTGGAAAAAACCACCAAAGTTCCAGTTTTCACAGGAATTCTACAATGTGGTTTTTCTTGAACATATTTCTTAGCATCTTTGTTTGAAAATTCATCAGGATCGCAATCGCCATGAAGCCAAAACAATTGGCTGCGTCTATCCATGAACTCCAGGTCCCCCCCCTCAAGTTTTTCTGATATCCGGTAATAATATAATATAACTGCTATTATTTCCTCATTTTTCCCATCACAATGCCATACTCCTGAATATTCTTCTCCTGGATTTAAATAGATCCTTTGGGCTTTGATGACACTTTGTACTTTACCAGGTAAGAGCAAGGCTGGTCTACGTAATTTTGATAATAAAGGCAATGCTGCATTAAAGACTGTTTCAACGGCAGTATGCAGTTCCTTATATTCCATGGGATCAAGATTAGAGATAGGTGAGCAAATTTTTGCATGGCCCTGAAAATCTTCAGTTTTCTTCATTTTATTGTCATCTATTAGGAAATCAGTCGCTGTCCATCTCAAAACTTTCTCTTTTTGTTTTCCTCGGATTTCATCTAATTTATCAGCTTCGGGTTGTTGCATCACAGTCAGGTTCGGATCGATGATATTTTGATAGTTTTCGATAAAATAATCATTAGTGTTATTCGCCAATTTATCAAGGGAAGTCAATAATATCCTATGAGTCTCTTTATCAATCAGATCATATGAATAATATAAATCACATTCCGGATGAGGTTTAATCACCTGACAATTCTCAGGTACTTCATAACTTATTGTCTTCAAAACACATAAAGGCATGATTTCATCTTTTTGTGAATATTGAAAATATTTCCTCCAGGCAATATTAAAGGCCTGATCATTATGATATAACCAACCATCACGATGGGCCTGAGCCTGGGGAAAAGGATGCATTTTAGTAAGGAGCTCCACCCAGACACCGTTAAGACGGTCACTTCCTCTGAACTTATTAACATTTTCTTCAGGTCCTAAGATAAAAACCGTATTGTTTTCATATCGTTGATAATCCTTGAAATCGGAAATCGGTGGATTTTCAAGAATTTGTTGCAAAAGACGTTCACGATGCCAGGTTTTAGGATATTCTTGGGATTTTGAACAATTTTCTTTGAAATTTGCTTCAAAAGCAACGATTCGTTCAATTATTCGAATTTGGCTTTCGAGCTCCTTTTTCTTTTGTTCTGAAATAGTCAAAATAAGCAGTTTGTTCAAAATTTCCAATCCTTCTTGATATCGCCTTGAATAAAGGAAAGCTTTGGCTGAATAATAGAAGGCTTTGGGGTCTTTTGGATTGAGAGAAATGGCCTCTTTTGTTGATTGGAGGAGTTTTTCATATGATTTTTCTTTCAAAAGAAGATCCCAAGAGTTTTCGTTGCTTTCCATATTTCGGTGGTTTTATTGGTATTGGATTGAAATAAAAATTCATATGTTTTTTTCAGTCTTTTTTTTTTATTTGAGAATCATTATAAAAAACAGAGAGAAAAAAATCAGAAAAATATAATTTTCTATAGATAATAGAGAGATCAGAAACATATAATTTTTGAGTTAAAAATTTGAATGAAAAAATTTCTCAGCATTGTAGAAAAAAAATCAGAAAAATATATAAAATTATTTTTTTTTTTTTAATTTGCACTAAGAATTTTAAATAAGGTAATTAAGTTCCTCAATAAGAATACTTTGTATTTTATAAAACATTTTAAATCCCTTGTTTATTAAAATTCAAGAATTACTAAACATTGAAATTAAGTTGTTTTTTTTTTATACTCACTTGCTTTAATTTGAAATTATAAATAATGAATGTAAATTTAATTTTCGTATTGAATGAGGCGTAGTTTTAAATGTGCCTCTTCTAAACAACTTCCTAGTTAAAAAAAGAAAAATAAGATTTCCTCGTTAAAAATTTGAAACAAAAAATTTCTTCATTATTGTCAAAAATTCAAATAATCAATAAAAATATTAATTATTTTCGCATTTTTGCCCTTTCCGTCGATCTTAATGCTAACAACCTCCAAAACAGCATTTCCCAAGTCTCTTGAAACTGACGACATAGACCTTTGTTTTTCACCCTCATCTCATTTCCTTTCTCTTTTCCATCCCGAACCCCCCCATCAACTCTTAGATCTAAAATCGCATTTTCTCCTATCATTTTTATCTAAAAATGATTCCAATGGACCTTTGCTTCTAAAAAATCGGCTCAAATCCTATTCATTCGACAGTTTGGATTTCATTGATTTGCAAGACCCTTTAAAATTCAAATCTTTGGTTTTTCAGGAGCGCAAAAAACTCATAATAGAGTTGGTTTTTTTCTTGGAAAACGATTTCTCGAATTGTCCCCCGAAAATCCTCAATGTTCTCAGTGAAATCATTGCAAAAATCCTCATTTCCAACCCTTTCGAGTTGATTTCCAACAAAATTCGTGAAAGTTTCCTGATGATTGAATCTATGATTTCTGAGCTTTTAAAAGACTTTAAAAATCTCAACAATGACGGGTTTTTCTCTTCTAATAGTAATAATTCCTGTGAAAGCTCACAAAATTTGCCTTCTCCATTGAGTATTTTGACTGGTCCTGTTTCCCCTATAGACCCTCTTATTGATGATTTCAGTCAAAATAATAAGAAATTCATAATAATTCCAGAAACCACGAAAAAAACACAAACCCCATTAAAGAAAAAACACCTAATTTCCTCATTAAAAACACTCAAAAAACTCAAATTCCTACTTTCGAAGCTTGGCCATTTTATTCATTGGAAAGGCTTTTTGAAAGTCTCGCCTCAGAAATTAAAAACCTTTGCGATTTTCAAACCTCAGCAAAAATCGCATGATTTCTTCAATAATCGGTCTCTTTTCTATATAAAAGAACTATTCAAAGCTCAAGAACTCTCATCCTTTATATATCAAAACCCAAATTCTGTCGACCCAAAAGCACTTTTGAAGTATTTCGCATGGAAACTTTCCTCTTGGAAACAAGAAAAACCCTTTTCAGATAATAATCTGCAGAATAAAAACCTCATGACTCATGAAATGATCTGCAAAATATGTCTAAAACCCATAGAAATCCAGAAAATGACACTTCATTCTGAAGATTGCATGAAAAGAAGCGAACTTTTGAGACAATTGGAATCTTTAAAATCGTATTTCCAGGAATATTTTCTCAAATCATATCAAAACGCGAGATATAATGAGAAATTATATGGGATTGAAACCAAAAAGCAAAAAAATGGAGAAATCTCGCATAGTTTGGAAAGGAAAAACTCCATGAAATCGTCAGGTTATGTGAAGAATTTAAAAAAACCGTTAAAATTGAAGGTTTTCAAGGATGAAAAAGACCAGGAAATACCCAGTCCTGATCCTATTTCTGAAAAAATCTCAGTATTTAGGCTAGAATCGCCTTTTAACATGAATAATCAGGCTCAATCTCAGGAAAAACTAAAGAAAATATATAGAATTATCAAGCTTTTCGATCTCATCGCGAAAACCTCAAGTTTTTTTTTTCATGAAAACCTCGATAAAAGTAAATTTCTTTAAAAGTGTCGTTTTTTTCTAATAAATTCCTTTAGAAAATCTCATGAAACTCAAAGAAGTCAAGCAATTTTTCGAAAGATTGCAGGAAAAAGAAGGTTTCCTCGTCTCAGAAATCGACAATTTCAATGAATTCCGGCTTTTATTGAAACAATATTTCAATATTGGAGTGACTTTGCATCGTTTAACTAAGAAAATGAATATTGAGACCTTCATAGGGATTTCACCTTTGATCAAATCACATTATGAGAGCGATAACACAATGAATTCTAATAAAAACAAATTACATACTCCGAAACAAAAATTTGCAGTTTTGAGAAAACGAAATCTGAGAAAATATTCAAAAAAAAACTTCACTTTGATTTTGAAAAGCACTGAGAAAAATCAACATGAGGTCAATAGTGCGAATTTCGTGATGAAAACTCAAATTCAGAGAAAAAACAGAAATTTGGAAAATTTCAAACCTTTGAAAACTATAAAAAGTAAATCTCTGATTACTAATCAAAAAGAAATCATTGAAAATATTAAATGCCAGAAGAAACCGATGGATTTCTCGATAAACCATAGGAAATATGATCTTTTTTCGAAAATCAACGAGCCGTCGCAATTAAACGTCCGAAAGAAAATTACAATTAAACGAAAACCCGTGAAATTAACACAAAACAAGAAGAAAACTTCTGTGTTTTCTCCTCCAAACCAAGACGTTTTCGCTAAACAATTAGCTGATTTAGTGGAAAAAGAAGAAAATTTCCTCATAAACAATGCCCTGACATCAGATTGCGGGTATTTCAGCGATACATGTCTTCGATCATCTGAAAGACGCATTATCCAAGAAAAAAAAATCTCAATAACAGATTTTGATTATCTAAGATTGATTAATAAGGGAAGTTATGGTCGAGTATGGTTGGTTAGGAGAAAATTCACTCAGGATTTATATGCGATGAAAATTGTGGATCTTTCAGAGCATTTGAAGAATAAGAAGGATCTCAAGACTTTAAAGGCGGAAAGTGAGATATATGATGTGTTGTTTAGTGATTTTGTAGTAAAGGCTGTCTTTAAATTCACATATGAGACTTTCCTATGTTTTGTGACTGAGTATATGATAGGAGGGGATTTCGGGTTCCTGTTGCATCAATATCAAGCATTAGAAGAAGATATAGCTCGTTTTTATTTGGCTGAACTTATATTAGCTATTGATCATTTACATAGTCTTAAGATAATACATCGTGATCTGAAACCTGAAAACATCCTTTTGGATAAATATGGACATATTAAATTAACTGATTTTGGGTTATCTGAAATGGGATTCACCTCGAAATTCATCGATCGTGAACTATATTCACCTAAAAGCCCTGAACTAAATTTGAGATTGAAACCTCAAGTCACTTTCATCGAAAATAAGCAAAGTAGTTTGAAAATAATCAGGAAATTCTTATTTCAACCGAAAAGTTGTTTGAGTCTTGAAGAAGATTTTCCGATTTCCGATGAAAAAAACATCGATCCATCTATTTCATATAGCAAATTATTGATTCCCAAGAAGAATAATTTTGGAGGAAGCAGTCTACTACAGAAAAGAAATAGAATCATCGGGACCCCAGATTACATCGCCCCAGAAATTCTAATAGGGAAAGGAGCTGATACTTATGCAGTGGATTGGTGGGCTTTGGGGGTGTTGATGTTTGAATTCATTGTGGGGATACCACCTTTTAATGGGGACACAATTGATGAGATATTTGAGAATATCTCAGGTCTAAGGATACCTTGGGATTCTTTAAATATAGGTATATTGTTAATACTTCTAATATATCATTGATGATTTTAACTTAGGTTATGGAGAAAATGAAATGACCCCTGAAGCGAAAGATCTAATTGAAAATATGCTGAGACTTGATCCCAATGATAGAATCACGAAAAATGGATCTGATGCCCTTAGAAAGCATAAATTCTTTGAGGGAATTGATTGGGATAACCTTAGAACAATTCCTGGACCTATAATACCTAAAAGGAAAATTGATGAAAATGTGAGCACGAGGATCTTTAATGATCAGGAAAAAAATAACCCATTTTTCAAGGGCACTTCTGAGGAAAATTTGAATAAAGGAGAGGTGTTTAATAATTGTTTTGAATAGTAATATGAATTTGATATTTTAATATAAAAGTTCGAAAAAATCAATATCATCATTCAGAAGAACTTCTCACAAAATAAAATCAGATATGATTTGTTAAGAAAGGAGAACATTTTGGAGGTAAAAGAATATAAAATTCAAAGAGAATTATCCGATGAAGAAAATGAAAAAAACCCTTCGTATAAATCGATGGTTTTTGAAGATTATCGGTCGAGTGAGGAAGAAAAATGATAATCAAGGAAAATGAATAAATTTGTTTGTTATTTGCGAAAAAAATATTTGGACATTTAAATTATTATTGAAATTTTTGTTCATCATAAACAAAAATGAACTATTATTATTTTTTCTATAAAAAAATGCTTTCTGCCATGACAAAAATTAAAAAAATAATGTTTTTCTTTTTTTAAACATATAAATGAAAAACTTATAATTTTTGTTTAACATCTGTTAAAATTATTTGATTTCAGATATAAAATGGAAACCTCTCAAATTACACAAGATAATGCAGCTGATGCCTGCATCGTTTGCAAAACACTAATATCAGAAAAATTGATTTTAACCAATTTGAGTTTCTTGATTTGTATGAATTGTTTAGCCAGTGACAATTATTCTGAAATTGACAAAATTAATGAGAAAATTTTGTTAGGCAATGCAGAAGCTCAAAAAAGAAGAGATATTTTGAAAGCAATTGGTGTTACACATATATTGGTTGTTGGAAAGGAGTTGAAAATACACCATCCTAATGATTTTACTTATGAAAAAATTAAAATTGAGGATGATGAAGCAGAAAATATTTCGAAATATTTTGAGAAAACCTTCAATTTTATAGAAAACGCGAAAGGGCTGGTTTTTGTGCATTGTATGGCTGGAGTCTCGAGAAGTGCTACAATTGTTATTGCGTATTTGATGAGAAAGGAAGGGAAAACTTATGATGAAGCGAGAAAGTTTGTAAAGGGGAAAAGAGTTTATATAAGTCCGAATGATGGATTTGTAACCCAGTTGAAAGAGTTTGAAGAAAAATTAAGAAATGAGAAGTTGGAAAATGAAAAAGCACAAAATGATGAATAAGAAATATGAAATATCTCAATATAATGTGATTTTTTAGTAAAAAAATGCTTTTTTTAAACAAATTTTATATTTTTTTTTTCAAAGTTATTATAATTTTAAAATTATTATATTTTTTTTTTTTTTATAAAGGAAAAATTTGTTTTTTTTTTTTC
>Ga0302140_10010899_pt1 | contig 11208 bp, 9 predicted proteins | sample I_Bog_E1_1_FD_202095 | JGI IMG/M metagenome (GOLD analysis project Ga0302140, IMG submission 202095) | Peat permafrost microbial communities from Stordalen Mire near Abisko, Sweden - I_Bog_E1_1 | ecosystem: Environmental > Terrestrial > Soil > Wetlands > Peat | place: Sweden: Abisko, Stordalen...
GTTGACGTATTGATGGTTGTGGCGAAGATCGCTCCATAGAACCTCATTGCTGTCTTGCGGCAAAGGAACATCCGTCAACCCCAAAGCGTCGGCGCATCGTCGCAGACCAGTAGGCCTTCCTCATCATTCCGCACATTGCCGACACGCGAGTTCGCTTTTCACGCCCGCATCTTCTCAGCAGGAAACGGCCGCAGCAGATCGAGCGGGAGAGCTTGAGACTCCGCCGGCTGGAGCCAGCGGTCGTAGTCCTTCGGCTCGATAATCACCGGCATCCGGTCATACAGCGGTTCCATGACTTCGTTTGGGTCGGTCGTGATGATACGTTTACATCCTCGCCAGCGGCTTTAAACACCTCTACATCGGCGTGACCTCGGAGTTGGAGGAGCGCATCTGGCAGCACAAGAACGGCGCATTCCCCGGATCGTTTACGGACAGATATAACATCATGGACCTGGTCTACTTCGAGAAGTTCGGCGATATGCCGAGTGCCATCGCGCGCGAAAAGCAGCTCAAACGCTGGTCGCGCATCAAGAAGATTCGTTTGATCGTGGCGAGCAATCCGGACTGGCGTGACCTGAGCGACGACTGGGCAAGCCCACCAAACCGTTCGATGGCAAGCTCAGAGAGCCCGTGGGCTTCGGGCAGAATACAGGGGTCTCTCCACTCCGCTCGACGATACAACCGTCTCGCTTCGGTCGAGATGACGAACGTTAGTGCGGTTATGGCTTAGTGCGGCTACGGGTTGAGGAGTTTGTGCAGTTGGGTCAGGCGCTCGCGGCCGAGTTGCGTGGCCACGTCGTCGCTGGAGACGGTGGGGTTTACCACGCCTTCATAGGCGCGCCATGCCTCGCGGTACTTGCGCCAGGCGATCTGGGTCTGGTCCACTCCGGCGACGGTGATGGTGGTGCCGCGGAAGATGGTGGCGCCGTTCACGCGGAGGCTGGCGTAGTCCTTGTCCACCAGGGCGTCCACGGCAGCGAGTGTCGCCGGCTCCGAGAAGGTGGGAGTGGAGAACAGTTTGAGGTCGCTGACGAACTGCGCACGCACGCGGTCCTGCTCCTGGAGCACCCACGCGGCCCGCGCCGCGCCGGTCTGGTCGACCTCCTTGTCGGAGCGCACCGTTTCAAAGGTCGCTTCGGCGGTCTGCAGGGTCTTGAAGGCTTCCACGCCCTGCGGCGTCAGGCCGTCGACGATCTTCACCATATCGTCGTAGCGTTTGGCGTCGTTGATGCGTACCTGAAGGGTCGTACACCAGCCCCAGCTGGTGCCGGTGCTGGAGGTGGCGCAGAGGCTGAAGTGCGCCGGCGGCTGCGGACGTGGTGGCGGCGGAAACTGGCCGGGCTGTGGCGGCGGAGGGGGTTGCAGCGCGGTGGCGATCTTGTCCAGCAGTTGCAGCCGAGTCTCGATTTCCGACGGCGCGGCTTCCTTGTTCTCGCAGACGAAGCGCCGCGCCAGGTCCAGGTCGCGCGGCGTTCCCTCGCCGTTAGCGTAGATCATGCTGAGGATGCCGGGGCCGGTGAAGATGCTGCCGTCCTTGTCCACGTGGTGAAAGCGCTCAATAAAGGCGCAGGCCCGCGCCGCGGCGTAGTCCTTATCGCGGCCGATGCCGAAGTAGTAGGCGGTGGAGTCGCAGTCCGGCTGCACGCGCGGATCGAGCCCGCCATCGAACGGCTTGGCGAGGATGGCGGCGCACGCTGCCGGGGGCGGCTCCTGCTGGTCCGCCTGCGCGGCCGCAGACAAGGGGAGGGCAAGCAACAGGGCGAGCAGCAGAGAGGTTCTCATGGTGTCCGTATTCTAGCCGCGAATGTGGCTGGCTTCCACAAGTGTTTCCCGTGGCCATGGGGCGGGGTACGGAGCTCAAGGCTCGTTCGCAATCGCGTTGTTCTTCACGGCCAACGACTTCGGCGTCACTACCGGAGCCGCAAGGCCCAGCACCTCGGTGACGAAGCTCGCCGCGCCGGTGGAGTAGTAGTCCACCCCCGTCATCCAGATGTTGCCCGAGCCGTCGATGGCGATGCCGCCGGGCGACGTCAGAAGGTTGGAGGTGAGGGGCTGCAGGCCGCTACCTCCGGTGTTCGGCGCTCCACTCGTCGGTTGATAGCCGTAAGCCGGAGATACCACTGTGCCCGAGCTGTTCAACTCCACCAGCCTGCCGGGGTAGGTCGCTGCCCCACTGCCCGCCTGGTCATAGACAAATATCGACACAAACGCATTGCCCAATCCGTCGAGCGCGAGGTCCTGAAGGAGGTTGAACTGCCCGGTTGCCGAGTTCTGCCCCGCAATCGCGTAAGAGTGGAGCAGCGCGCCGGTATTGTCATAGACCTCCACGCCGTTGAAGCTGGTGCCGTCCGCCAGCCAGACATTACCCGCGTGATCGACCGCGCAGCCGGTAATGTACGACCCGCCGGAGTCCGGAGTGAATGTGCTCTGCGTCTGCGCGCTCGTGTCATACAGCGTCACGGCAGAGCCCTGGTTGTAGCCCGCCGCCACCTCCCACACGTCGCGTGACCTCGGCCCGATGCACATGGCGCCGCCGTTCGACTCGGTCGTAGTCGCCGTGACCGCATTGTTGGTGTAGGTACCGCTCTGGTCCTGCACCTCCTGAAAGGTGCTGTACATGGTCGTCCAGTTCGAACTCCAGATGTCGCCGCTGCCATCTATAGCAACACCCAGCGGAAAGGGCACAGGGAACTGGTTGAAGACCGTACCGTTGGAATTGAAGCCGATCATCGCGTCCGTCGTGGTGGGTTGCAGGGACTCGCTGTTGCTGGCGACCCAGATCACGCCGCCCGGATCAATCGCCATACCTGTGAAGGAGATCACGCCGTAGGCGGGCGTCTGATAGCCGCTGCCGGCGGCGTACTGGCCGCTGGGTGTAATCTCCATCAGCGCGCCCAGGCCGCCGGTGCCGGGTGCGTTGGCGGTGATCCAGGCATTACCCGTTGCATCGATGGCCAGCGCGTAACCGCCCTCGGACGAGAGCGTATAGCCGTTGTAGCCGATGGCCAGTGTGAAGTCCGCCGGCGGTGTGGAGGAGGCAATGGCCGGAGCGAACGGCGGATTGGTGCTCGCGAGCGTGAATAGCGCCGGCACATTCGCGCCAGGATGCAGCGCGATGTTCAGCGCCGCCTGAAAGGTATCGATCGGCGCAACGCCTGCGACGGTCGTATTGGTAATCAGCGGCGTGCAGGCGGCGGACGCGGGGCCGGTGCTGTTCACGCAGGCCGCCAGAATGTTGCCCAGCGTATTCAGCATGTTGGTCGGCAGCACCACGCCGGGCAGCGCATTGGTCGGCGTGGCCAGCACGGACGAGTACGAGACCAGATTGTTCGCCGGATAGAAGGCGTTGTTCAGCCCAGTCACATTGGTGGATGATGTCCCGATCGCTGTGCCGCCTGCCGTGACCGAGGCAAACGGCGCCAAAGCGTAGGCGGCAGCTACGGTCGTCAGTTCGTTCACCACAACATGAGTGCTGGACGACAGCGTGGAGCAGTTGCCCAGCAGCGCCGCCAGGCCCACGGCGGAGTTCGCGCCAAAACCGGGATCCCCGCCCGACACCTGCAGGTACACCAGCCGGTCGGGCGTGGGGCAGGCATAAGCCGGCAGCGTAAAACTTCCGCCGCCGTCGGTGCTGGAGGTCGTCGTCGCGAGGATGGACGGTGCTGAGCCATAGCCGGAGATGCCGGGTGCCATCAACTGCACCAGCGCGCCGCCGATAGGTTGCTGGCCTCCGCGCACCACCCCGCTTGGCCCGGCTGCCAGGGTGACGGCCGTGGGCTCTTCGATGGGCGCGGCCCCACAGCCGGCCAGTGCAAGAGAAAGCAGCCCGAGCGCGGACAAAGGCAACGCCGGCAACAGAGAGGTTCTCATGGTGTCCGTATTCTAGCCGCGAATGTGTCAGGCACTCCATACTGATTCGAGCTCCAAACTTGAGGCTCGTTGGTGCCGGCTCTGAAGGCTGGTTTTCAACTCCTAAAATGTTAGTTGACAAGTCTTGTGGCATAGCATAATGTCCTAACTTATTAGGAGTTTGCAAATGGCAAAGCGAGGGAAGAGTGGACTAACCAAGCTGGAGCTACAACTGATGCAGGTCATCTGGCGCCGAGGTAGCAGCACCGTCAGCGATGTGCAGGCCGGGCTGGCGCAGGAGTTGGCATACACGACCGTGCAGACGATGCTGAATATTTTGGAGCGCAAGGGCAAACTGAAGCGCGAGCTACAGGGTCGGGCGTTTGTTTATTGTGCGACCGAGACGGAGGCCAAGGCGTCCAGCCATGCCGTGCGCGACCTAGTGGATAGGATGTTTGGCGGATCCAGCGAGGAACTGGTCATGAGCCTGATCAAGAGCCGGCAGATTGATGCGAAGAAGATTGCAGAACTGACCCGGCGGCTGGAAGAGGGAGAGGACGCATGAGAGAGATTGAGTCATGGGTGCTGGCATATCTTGCGAACTCGGTGTGGCAGACGGCGCTCGTATTTGTGGCGGCGTGGCTGGCGGCGCGCAGTGTGCGGAGACTGGGCGCAGCAGCGGAGCATCGTGTGTGGTGCTCGGCGTTGTTCTTTGCTGCGGTACTGCCGGCGTGCATGTTCGATCTCCCGACGCTGTTGCCCTGGCTCGCGCAGCACGCGGGCGCTTCGGTGGCCGGAGTGACCGTGACGACAGGGAACGTACATGCGTACAACGAGCTTCGCCTGTCGCAGAGGTTGGTGGACATCGCCTTGCTCGCGTATGCGACCAGTGTGGCGTACTTCGCGGCCCGGCTGGTGTGGGGCTTGTGGCAGGTGCGGCGACTGCTGCGGCAGGCCACGTCGTTGCAGGCTGTTTCCCCGGCGGTTGAGAGCTGGCAGAGGTATCGGCGGCTCTTCGCTGTGGAGTCGGCGGAGATAGCGGTCTGTCGCGACGGCCGCGGCCCGGTGACGATCGGCATTTTTCGCAGGCTGCTGCTGTTGCCGGAGGGCTGGCTCGACGCCGTGCCACAGGAGGACATCGACGCAGCCATAGCGCACGAGTGCACGCATATCCAGCGGCGCGACTTCGCGAAGAATCTGCTCTACCGGGTGATCACACTCCCGGTGGCCTACCATCCGCTGCTGTGGCTGATGCGCGCCCGCATGGTGGAGACACGCGAGATGGTCTGCGATGCGCTCGCAGCCGATGCCGTCGCCGGAAAACAAAAGTATGCACGTTCTCTGCTGCGTCTCGCCGCAACGCTCACGGGCCGTCAGCGTACGACGAACCTTCACGCCATCGGGATCTTCGATGCCAACAACTTTGAGAGGAGAGTTATGAGACTGACCGAGAAACAGATGGAGGTACGGAAAGTACGCCGCATTGTGGTTCTAACAGCCTGCCTTGCGCTGGGTGCCGGAACCTTTGCCTCTGCGCTGGCATTTCGCATGAATCCTGCCGAACCGATCGCGCCGCGTGCTGCCACGCCGCAGGAAGCGGGGCCTGCACCGGGGTTGAAGGTCAAGGGTGGTGTGATGGCCGGCAACATCCTCACCGAGGTCAACCCGGAGTATCCGAAGGAAGCGAAGGACGCCGGGATACAGGGAACGGTCGTGCTGCACGCCATCATCGGCAAGAACGGCGTGGTGGAGAAGCTGCAGGCCGTCTCCGGCCCGAAGGAGCTGATCCCATCAGCGATCGACGCCGTAAGGCAGTGGACGTACAAGCCCTATCTGCTGAATGGCAATCCCACGGAGGTCGAGACGACCATCACCGTCAACTTCGCCATCTTCTAACTGTCGGGTGCCCCATCCGTACGCGGCCCGGGGTCCCCGGCGGACGTTCTGTGTCCGCTGGGGTGGAACTTCATCGCGGATGGGTGGGGTGAACCTTGGTGAACTTCTGCACAAGGATCCGTTTTGAAGGGGCGGGACTTCAGTCCCGCCGTAAGTGCGAGCATAGGTATGTGGCTTTAGCCACGGAGGGAATGCGAATAGCTCGTCAAATCTTCTCTAAAACTCAATCCGCATCTCGCACCGCTCCGCGACTGGTTCCACGATCTGCACCACGCCGTGGCCGGGGTTTACCTCTTCACGCAGGCGCAGCATCCCATAGCTCTTCAGCTTGTTCACGTCGCGCGTCACCGAGCCCCGGTTACGCCCCAGCTCCTCCGCCAGCGCGGTGATGATGGAGGTTCTACTGCTTCTCGGCTGCCGCTGCCTCGACCGCCAGAGAAACCATCTTGCCGCCCACCATCGTCATCCACGCGTGGGTCCCCGGCAGGCTCGGAGCAGGCGCGGTCGTCACATCCTGCGACAGCACCGCAATGTCGGCCAACATCCCTGGTTTAAGCACGCCCTTCTTCATCTCTTCGAACTCGGCGAAGGCCGGCCCGCTGGTCAAGATCCGCAGAGCATCTTCCTTGGAGATCGCCTGCGGGTTCCGCGCATCCGTCATCACGCCGAACATGAACCACGGTGCCATGCCCCCGTCAGAGCCATACGCCAGCGGGATGCCGGCGTCCTCCAGCGCCTTCCACGGCCTGCCCGGACGCGGCTGCGCGATCACGATACCCAGCTTCTTCGCGCGCGCCATCCGTTCCGGCGTCGTAAAGCCGTCACCGTGTTCAAACCGCACGCGCAACGGACGCCATCTCTCCGCAGGCGCCAGCTTCTCCATCTCGTCCAGCACCTCGTCGGTCATCGCATCGCCCACAATGTGCATCATCAACTGGTCCTTACCGTTCAGCGCGATCTTCAACTGCTGGTCGATAAAGTTCACGCTGTAATTGGGCCGCCCGCGCCATCCCGGTTTGTCCGCATAGTCTTTGGTCTGGTAGGCCAGCTCTTCAATCGGAGTGCCGTCCATCACATACTTCACTCCGGCCACGCGCACCGTGGGCGACAGCACCTCTTCTCCGGTCTTCAACTTCTCGCCAACGCGCTCATCTTCGCGTGGCATGGGGAAGCGCATAATGCGTATCCGCAGAGGCTCGCCGGATTGCACAAACGTCTGTTCCAGATAGCTCAGGCGCTGGTTGGTGGCCATCACCTGCACGGAGGTCACGCCCTGCGCCAGCCGCCCCTGCGCGTACCTCTGATATTCGTGAATGGCCGCGGGCACGCCGGCCGCATCGTCTACTCGCCGTCCAATTTCGTTGCCGGCTTCTTCCTCCAGAAGGCCGGTCAGGCGACCGCTCGCATCGCGGTCAAAGTGCCCGCCCGGCGGGTCGGTCACCGCATCCGTCAGCCCCAGCTTGGCGAGCGCCACCGAGTTCAGCAAGACCCCATGCCCCCACCACGACTCCACCATTACCGGATGGTCTCCGCCGTTCTCATCCACCACGGCCCTCGCCTCCTTCGGATGGCGAATCACACTCTCGCCCACCTGCCCCGTGATCCACGCACCCTTGGGCGAGGTGGCCGCCGCCTCCTTCAGCTTCGCGGCCAGCTCGTCGAGCGACGGCTCAGGCCCCGGCCCATGCGCGCTGTTGCCCGGCGGAAAGCGCAACAGCACGCCGACGGGCGCACCGCCCACATGGTCATGCGCATCGTTGATGCCGGGCATCGCCATGCGCCCTTCGAGATCAATGACCTTGGTGTGCGCGTCCGCCTTCGCCATCACGGTGGCATCGTCTCCCACGGCCACGACCTTGTCTCTCCGCACGGCAACGGCAGTTACCCATGGGCTGGAGGAATCGCCGGTAAAGATATGTCCGTGCCGAAGGATGGTGTCCGGCGATTGTGCTTGCATCGCCACCGCACCGGTTACAAGAAGAACAGCACTCCACAAAAACAGACAGACACTTCCCATGGTAGGGTCTCCGTTCGCCAAAGGGACGGCGACTCTCGGATTGTATCTGGCGTATAAATCTACCGCTTCTTCCTCTGCCGCTGCTTGGCCTTTCCGCTGAGCTTCTTCTGTTTCGCCTTGGCCTTCTTGGCCTCGCTCTTGCTGCTGCGGATGCCGGGCTGGGGCGCGCCGGTGTTGGCCTGGGGTTCGGTGCCGGGGAGGAGAGCGAATTGGAGGCGGCGCTGCTGGCGGTCGATGCGGTCGAGCAGGACATGGACCTTCTGGCCGAGCGAGAAGACGTGGCCGGTGCGCGAGCCGACGATGGTACGGTCGGTGTCGCGGAAGGTGTAGTGGTCGCCGACCAGCGAGGTGAGTGGGACGAGGCCTTCGATGAACATGTCTTCGAGCTCGACGAAGAAGCCGTACTTGGTGCAGGAGAGGATCACGGCGGGGAAGTCGTCGCCGACTTTGTCTTCCATGAAGCGCATCTTCTTCCACTCGATGAGCTCGCGCTCGGCGTCGGCGGCGCGGCGTTCTGACTGCGAGCTCTCGATCGCGATGTCGTTCAGCTCGTCGGCAGCTATTGGGCCCTCAACGTTCTTCCTTATCCCTTGGCCCTTATCCCTTGTCCCTGTCTTGCTCCACGGCTGCGGATCATCGCTGCGGATCGGGCCGCCCTGCGGGTCTGCGCCGCGTTCGAGCATGGCGCGGACGAGACGGTGCACAATCAGATCCGGATAGCGGCGGATGGGAGACGTGAAGTGCGTGTAGCTGGGCGAGGCCAGAGCGAAGTGGCCTTCGTTCTTTTCGGCATAGCGCGCCTGCTTGAGCGAGCGCAGCATCAGGTAGGCGAGGATGCGCTCCTCGGCTGTGCCACTGATGCGGCGGACCAGGCGCTGGTACATCTGCGGTGTGACCGGGATGCTCTCCGGGACCTCGTGCTGCTGCGGTGAGCGCGAGTCGCGGCCGCGGGCGCTGCGCTGGCGCGAGTCGCGGCGGTCGGCCTTCATAGTGAACTTGCGCACGGGCAGGTTGCCCAGGCCGAGCGAGTGGCCGAAGGTCGAGGCGGTCTCTTCGAACTCGACGATGCGTTTGGGGTCGGGCATCTCGTGGATGCGGTAGATGGACGGGATGTCCTGCGCTTCGAGCCAGTGGGCGACGCACTCGTTGGCGGAGAGCATGAACTCCTCAATAAGGCGGTGCGACCAGCCGCGCTCCGACCGGACGATGGCCTTCATGTTGCCGTCGGGGTCGAACTCGACGATGGGCTCAGGGAGATCGAAGTCGATGGAGCCCCGACGGACGCGCTTGGCGTTGAGGCGCAGCGCGAGTTCGAGCATTGCGTCGAAGGCCGCTGGAAGCTCCGGGTGATCGAGCGCGAGGCGCTCGCGCTCGGCGAGGTCTTCGGCGGTGGGTGGTGGGGTCACGGGCTTCGCTTCCCGCGTCTCAGAATCAAGACGCGGGGCACCCGCGTTCAGGCAGTGCTGCACACTGGTGTAGGTCATGCGGCGGGCGGAGCGGATAAGGCCCTCGGCGACGCGGTAACTGACTATCTCGCCGCGGGGATCGATCTCCATGATGCAGCTCAGGACGAGGCGGTCTTCATTCGGCAGCAGGCTGCACATGCCGCTGGAGAGCGCGTGCGGCAGCATCGGCACGGCGCGGTCCGGGAAGTAGACGCTGGTGCCGCGCAGGCGGGCTTCGGTATCGAGCGGGGAGCCGGGGCGGACGTACCAACTGACGTCGGCGATATGAACCTGCAGCACGGTGTTGCCGTTCGCGAGCGGGCGCACGAGCACGGCATCGTCGAAGTCGCGCGCGGTCTCGCCATCGATGGTGACGATGGGCAGAGCGCGGAAGTCGTCGCGGGCTTCCAGGTCTTCGGGTGCGAGAGAGGCGACGGTTTCGAGTGCGCGGTCTGCGGCTTCTGCCAGCACCGGCGCGGGGAAGGTGTGTGGGATGTGGTGCTTGCGTATGACGATCTCGACGTCCACGCCGAAGGCGTCGGGCGGGCCGAGGACTTCCAGCAGGCGTCCGAGCGCGGGGCGTCCGGGGGTGGGAAATGAGGTGATCTCAACATCGACGGCCAGGCCTTCGAGCGGAAAGCGCGGGTCGGTGGCGAGCGGCTGGGTGCGGGCCTCGTCGCCGACCATGCGGTGCGGACTCTGGGCTGTGGCGGGAATGACCTCGTCGCCGGCGGCGATGGAGATGGCGCTGGTGATGCGCTCGTCCAGCGGAGTGACGTAGTTGCCCGCGAGCGCGGCGGGGTCCGTGCGGCGTCCATGCGGGCGTGCGTAATGAAAGATGCCAACGACGGTGGGATTGCGGCGGGTGAGCACGCGCGCGATGCGTCCGGAACGGCGACCGTCTCGGGTAGGCGGCGCTTCGTCTACGAGGACGAGGTCTCCCTGCATGGCACCGTTGATCTCGTTCGGTGGGATGAAGATGTCGGAGTCTTTGAGCGAGACTCCGGTGGCGGAGTCGGGGCGGACGAAGCCGAAGCCGTCGCGGTGCAGGTCGAGCCGGCCGCTGATGAGGCGGTCGCGGCCGGAGCGCAACGGGGACTCTTCAGGGTGCGTGCTGCGGCTGGTGCTGCGGTTGTCTGCTACGGGTTCTCGAGAGGGCAGCGACCACATCTGATCGCCGGAGCGAACCAGGTCGCCGCGGGCGACCATGCGTGTGAGCTGCTCCACCAGCAGGCGTCGTTCGCGGCCTCCACCCAGTCCTAGTTCGCGGATGAGCTGCTTGTAGCCGGCTTTGCCACCGGCCGAGCGGCCGATGCGCGCCAGCAGATCGCGGTCGGTGCGTGGATAGGGAGAGCGGGGCATGGTGCTCTCACGAGCCTACGCGAAGCCCGCGATGGAGTGTGAGAAGGGAGTTATTGGGGGAGGAAGAGGCAATTCAGCGCGGGATTCCCGGAGGGTACGAAAGGCGGAGAAGAGAGCCAAAACAGGCAGTGGTTACCATGTTACGTCGGTAATGGTTACCGAAGAGTATCTTGCTATGTACCTCATAGTAATAGACTTACGACTCATTTCATCATACGTTGGACATAGCTGAGTTGTCCAGCGAAATATCCTGCACCACTGAAAACTATTCCAAGGAGATTTACCTATCATGAAGAACACACTCGTTCGCGGTTTCGTCCTCGCCCTGGCAGTTGTCGGCTTCACGGCCTCATCCATTGCAGCCTCCCACTCCGGTTCCAAGACGGTTGCCAAAGTCGGCGCAGCGCCCAGGGTTATCGGTTCCTTTCCGCAGTGCCTGCCCAGCAATCCAACCCCCTGTGGCCTCGACTAATCTGAGTAGTTTGCGATGAACCAAGTCGAGAAGGTATCTGGATAGCCTCCGGAGAGGAGAATCCAGAGATTGCCGGCAACGAGGGTTGAGCCGGGCACCCCGTCCCATATTGGGGCAAACCGAAAATTTCCTTTGCAGAGGGCTCTGCTCCATGTAACATCATGGTG
>Ga0302140_10010902_pt1 | contig 11208 bp, 15 predicted proteins | sample I_Bog_E1_1_FD_202095 | JGI IMG/M metagenome (GOLD analysis project Ga0302140, IMG submission 202095) | Peat permafrost microbial communities from Stordalen Mire near Abisko, Sweden - I_Bog_E1_1 | ecosystem: Environmental > Terrestrial > Soil > Wetlands > Peat | place: Sweden: Abisko, Stordalen...
TCGTGGGGTTTCGAGATTTGGTTGTGGCCCAGTCACAGCAGTAATAGAACATGAGTCGCAAATACAAAGGAATACCTCCCGAGCAACGCCTACAGCGATTATAGGGAAATTCAACTGGCCTTTCTGTTTGTCCTCCGAGGTATACCAGAGCCCGCACCATTACTTTGCATACAAAAGCTCTCCCTCCTGGAAGTAACCACGCTGTGCAAGATTCTGCAAGTTCTTAGTCAATGTGGATATCTCGAGGGGAGGTAGCATTTTTCGTTTGTTCTAGAGTTCGTGGAACATTTGTAGGGAGCTCTTTGTCTTTTGATGGCATAGCACTGTACGCAGAGCAATGGCGTGCGCTCTTACCTTGAAAGCCAGAGTTTCGGATTGCAACGGCCGAATATACATGGACCATGAAGGTATCTATACCAGGGTTGAAGCAAGGTGCATGTTGAGCATATCTGAAATTCAGCAGGTCTTGTAGGGGACGATATATCTTTGAGGCCAAGTCCAATCCGCAGCATTTTGAGAACAGCAACTTTGTTTCTATTTCTTAGTGCTGCCATTTTTGGTACTCTAGAAAGACCAGGGGCGCGTTTGATAAAACCCTGATCATGGGCCTCCCTCTCTAAGGAATGCTTACAGATATTGAAACCTTTCCATAAGATCAGACTCCTCAAAGTAAAGAACAGATCAGGGTGGAACTTTGGAAAGTACCGTGTATCTGGGCAGCATCACCTCGTATTCATGCAGCGCGAGAGATGTTTCGTTTGCTAGAACATTGCTTGTTTGTAAGATCAACCAAGTCCTCTGCGTCATGGACTGACTGGGTACAGCAATCACGCAAAATGTGGCATTGTTTCGTATACCAATTCGTTTTACAAAGCCTCTTAAAGCTCGTCCTGCAGGCTGAAGAGCTTCCTAGCCGTCAGAGCTGGCAATCGTGAAAAAAGGAGGACACGATTGTACCTGCCTTCCCTGGCTGAGCGCGTCCTGTTGGGGTGTGCTGCATCCGGGGTTGGGGAAGCTTTGGGGTCAAATTCGTGTGATGCCGCTCTCACAGATCCAATTCACCGAGAACAACTAGAACGTAGAATGCAGAAAAGAGTTAAACTCTTCGATCTCATTGTATAAGGTCATCGCCGCCTTCTGCACGCCGTATAGGGGCCACGAGGCTATCATATGTCTTCATCTCGTCGTACTCAGCGTCTAATATAATCTCAATTGCGCCTTCCCAATGCACCAGCCATCAAAAACCTTGCCCCTTTCCAAGAAGCACCAAATTCGCCACATTCATGATCGTAATAACGAGCCAAATAACCACAGCCAGTGCTGCCACAACCCAATGATTTCTCATTTTGACGCCCTGATGTGCTTCATCCACCATAACTTCTTGATTCCCATCGATAGCTTCCTCATCCCCTTCATCATGATCTCGGGACTCTGGATTTCGGACTGTCATGTACTTATTCCGGCATGTGAAATATATCAAAGGCGCCGATACGAATGGAAGCACGACACTGAGTGCGACTTGAGAGCCATTCAGCGCAGCAGAGAGTCCTTCCCGTCCAACAGCCCCAGCAATGATGATACTCGGGGTGATGCTGATGCTTCTTGTAACTAATCTTCGGAGCCATGGAGGGAGGCTCCAGTTCAAGGCACCTTCGGACACCATCTGGCCAGCGATGGTGCAGACTATGCCAGCGCTGACGCCAGATAGGAGAAGTGCCAGGGCAAAAACGGTCCCTGCAGCGGGTGCAATACTCGAGGAGAGCAGATCATAGATACCAAAGAGATCTGCTGACGCTGCCGAGCTCTGTGACGATAGAGAAGCGCCAGCGACGATGAGAATTGCGCTATTGACGAACAGGGCAAAGGTAAAAAGAGAGATTGCCAGTTCTGCGATTGAATATTTGAGGCAAAAGTTGATAGCTCCGAGGGATGGATGATATGGCTGCTTCTCGGCATTGGTCGACTGGACTGAAGCAGGCACATTACCAGCATTGATATCATACTCTTGCAGACGAGATTGCACAATGCCTGAACCGAGGTAGAGGCTGTGAGGCATGACTGTAGCACCTAGGATGCCGCAAGCTTGATATAGGCTACCACCGTTAGCGATGCTATAGAGTCCGGACAGAAAAGTAACGTACCCTTCAGATTGCACGATTGCCGAAGATGGAAGGTAGCCTCTAAAAACCTCAACTACTGACGTGTCTTTGATTAGACTTAGTTGGATGCAAAAGCAGATCACTACACCAAGCACAAGTGCCACAACGAACATCTCGAATGCTCGAAGCCCTTTCATTGATCCATTCGGTTTGTAGAAAAGCAAGATCAGGAGTACATCAACGATCGATAGAGCACAGCCAGCTACCAAAGGAATCTTGGGTATCAAGAGGTTGATTGCTATAGCCGTCCCGATTACTTCGGCGATATCAGTAGCAATGATCTAAACAGGGTCAGCACTACTAGCAAGTACATATATGGGGACTCACTGCTACTTCGGCCATGATATAGAGCATAATATTTAGCCATTTTGGGAGGAACTCCTTGCAGGCCTCGGCGAGATTGAGCCCACTCACACTTCCAAGTTTGATGCACAAGCTTTGCAAGAAGATGGCGAAGAGGTTTGACATCAGAACGATGAAGAGCAGCTTAAAGCGGTATGTTGCACCTGCTGCAACGTCGGTCGAGTAGTTTCCGGGATCAATGTATGCTACTGAGATCTGCATCGGAGTTAGAGCTGTACATCGTCACAAAAATCCAGGGGCAGCTTGCCATAAACCCGGGACCAACGAACTTCCCGAAGGTCAGAACCACCTTTCGCAACCTCTTGAACCACAATGTGGACACAGGTACGGGCCCCGTTCCTTCACCACTGCCTCTCCTCCCAGCATCCTCGGTCAGATCCACGGCTGCGAAGGTCGACAGGCTACGTTCCACGTGACCGGTGCTCATCAGAACTCGTTTCGCCATCATCGTAGCGTCGTGCTTCTTCACCTCGTCATCAGGGACGGGCTCAACCACATTCTCAATGTTCTCTGTCGCTATCCTCCTTAGGACTCTGGTGTTCGCAATGCCGTTCAAATCTTGTCTGGTAGTGAGGTCTGCGGCCAGGAAGCTAGGATTCTGATTGTAGCCCGTGCCTTCTGGCTCTTCAGTACGCGAGGGGCAGTTCATGGTGAGATGCAGTTGAAGAACGGCACAACAGCAGCGATGCAGAGAAGAGGACAGACCGTCGATTGTGCGGAGAAGCAAGGGAGGGAGTGAGCAGCGAAAATTGGCGAATCCTGGGGAAGTTATATTTCCCGACGTCGTGGTCCAGATGTGCGCGTTGCCGTGGCCCAGCCCTTCTTTTCCCGAGGAGTCCCTAGCAACGAATCAGGAAGGCGGAAGGCGCTGATCAGACAAGCTCGGCCACGATAACATCCGTTGCTTGCCTCGACGAGAACGAGATGAGAACGAGACGAGAACACAAGCAGTGAGGAACATACGACGGTGCTGCGTGGCAGACCTCATTCTAAATTTGTCATGTGTCATGCTCCCGCGCCGTCAGCCGTGGCTGGGTTTGCTGCTGATCTTACCTGAGATGTGATTTATGACTGTAGCAAATTCGCACGCCCCCTCTTACAGTAGAGGACCACTTCAAGCACTACGAACGATCATTGATGGTTTGGTGTGTCCGGGCAAATCATACAGACTAGGTCTTCAAGGATTCTGTACACATGTTCACTTCCAGCCGTATGTGTCATTGATGAAGGCCGAGAAACACCTCACATACAGCATTTGCTCTTGAGAACCGGGATGGGTATCAGTAGAAGACTTCCAAAGAGGCACTTCCTTCCGCATTTCCGGTCTGTTTCCTGGGGCAAGCCATAGTAGGCTTCGTGGAGGGAGCTCTGACGGCTAATAATATGCCCTGTCACTACCACTCCTCAAGTCTCTCCAGAAGAACTCGGGAGATGCCAGCTCACTCTCGGCGACGACGCTGGAAATATGATCATTTCATTTATGCGTCTTATCCACCCAAATGTTTATGTATGGCAACCACGCCTGCCTCTAGAGTCGAGGTAGAGGAGCCTCCTTCCTCGGAGACTAGAAAACGCCAAGCCCATGCAACGCCTCGCAAAATATAAGTATCAAGTACAATAGATTCTTGCTTCCCCAAGATCTTCAGGACCATGCAAGCTCACTTGGGCTCTGATTGATCGAGAAACAGGTAGGCCTTCTGCAACGCCCTTTTCTCACGTCCATCTCCCTCTAGGACGGTGATCCAATCTCGCATCTGAATGCCAGCCCCCTTTTCTTTATCTTCTCTCCACGTTCCTAGTCGCCTCACCCCCTCAACAGTCAGCTTCTCGGGAGCAGCATTGCCCACCGGTACACTAGGAGTACCTGGCAAACCTTGCGTCATAATTCGACCAGGTGTACTTGTGCCACTTGTAGAACCACCAGCGCCTCCAGTCATCCAACTATATTTCTTCTTCTTGCCAAACAATCCTCCCCCGCCTCCCAAGAACTGGGCTGTCGTGTTGTTAGCTGCGGCATGACTTGCGGCTTCATTGACTTTCGCCTCGGCTTTCTTCTTTTGCTCCTTCTTGGTAGGACCTTTCTCTGACGGCTCAGGGGCAGACGATCCAGGGGTGCTGGGTAATGTTGAGCCTTGTCGAGGTGTTGCTTCACCGGTGAGTCGCTTCTGCCGCTTTAACAGCCGTGCCTCTTCGAACTCTCTCTCCTTCGATGCCGATGCGCGCAGGGCCATGACGACTTCGTTCGTGATCTTGCCGTTGTTAGCGAAGGGAGCCTTACCACCGTCGGAAACAGGAGTTGGGAGTTTGTTCGCAGAAGAGAACGAGCCTTCGACAAATCAGTAGGAAGTATCAAAAAATATTGGGATGGGACAAACGCTTCAGCGGGTTAGAGTGGGGGCTAACGGCACTCTCCCATCCGCTCCTAGGAGCACCATCTGTGACGAGGCTAGAGTTATCAAAATTACTCGGGGCTGCAGCATCAGCCCACTCCTCAGAAATCACTCCATGTGAGCCAGTTCGTCGGCCCTTGGCAAGTTTTGCGGCGTCTTCCACCAGTTCTCGTAAACGATGCTTGGTCGCAATTGAAAGAAGAGCAAGCTGGTCAACCAACATAGAATCGGCGGGCAGGAAGTTGCCAGTTGTAGAAGTAAGAGCAATACCAGGAGCCACTGCCGTCTGAACCCTGATGTCCCTTTGCTGAAAGTTCTCCGGTAACTTCATCGTGCCCATCATCCCTTTCGAGTCGGTATTCAACATAAGCCCATTGTCACGAGCAATCTTCTGCACTCTCGAGTGTACCAGAGCGACTTGCAAGAATGGGTTGTCCAGCTCTCTTTGCCTCGACAAAGCGAGATTACGAGCAGCATCGTGCCAAGCCTTGTCCGCCGCCTTTTTGTGGTATTCGTCTTGTGAGATGATACTCGTCTTCTCGGCAGCTGCATTGGCTGGTCCTGCGCCAAAGAAGGAACGTTCGTCCGCTGGGGGGAACTGGGTGAAGCTGTTGCCAGAAGAAATCGTACCTGACTGAGAGCCAGAAAGTTGTGAGTTGAAAGATGTGTTATACATCTGAAATGTATATTGTTCTTCTTCACGCAGATCGATGCCCGTTCCCCCTAGCACATCCATCACATCCATCCCATCTTCCTTGGGTTTCTCGGCCGGTTTCGAAGGAGGGCCCATAGTGCCAGTACCTTGCGGTGCCATACTGTAATTATTGAAGTTCGGCGGCTGGCTGGGTTGATTCTGGGTGGGGTAATTGTGTGGGCTTTGTAAAGGGGGGTTTTGCTGAATAGGTTGAGACTGAGGGAGGCTTAACGTAGGAGTTGTATGACCGTTCGCGTAGGGAGTATTGTACACATTTGGAGGAAGTTGAACAGTTTGAAAGTGAGGCGATGCGCCGGCCGATGGTATTGCGGAGGCGTTGGGGTTCATACCTCCATAAGGAGATTGAACGTAGGGCGAGCCGGGTTGTGATGACGGGTTAGGGGAAAGCCGTTGCCGTTTTGTCGGTGGGAGAGTGAATTGCTGCGGTGCCCCAGGAGAGGTGGAGGTCTGCGGGGGCATCGAGTACTGCTGCTGTGGTTGCGCCATGATGTTCGTGGGGAAGGCAACTGAGATGCTTCAGGTCTTCTTCACACAAGGCAGGCGCAAAGCCCGCTGTCCAAGGTTAAAGCTTCACCCATGCGCAGAACCAGGTCTTTTAGAAGCTCCTGGATAGACGCGTCAATCTTCCTCCATGTGTCGGACTTTTGCACGTATGTAATGTCGGGCGTGGTCGATGACTTTGGGCACTGCTAATTCGTAGGATGTGGTTTTCCACGACGAAGGCGAAGGTCGAGAAAATGGAGTCCGTGCACCAGTCGCGCTTCCTTTCCTAAAGCGCGCCAAACGAGCATACCTTGTCTGCCTTCTTTCACCACGACAGATTCAGTCTTTGCACTCGACCGCGGAACCATCTTCGAGAACGCTCTCGACTACGAAGTTACATCATTTACTATGCTATTCTGATAGTCACAAACCAACCTACCTTAACAGGGTAATAAAGAGCCGGCCATCTCAGCCAGGAAGAAACACCAAAGGCCAGGCGCAATGGCCACCAAGCGCAAAGTATCTGCAATGGCGCCTGCAGTGGAGGAACCAGTGGATCCTGCCGATGAGCTGTTATTCTTGTGCTTAGGTGGAGGTAACGAGGTTGGCAGGTCGTGCCACATACTCCAATACAAGGGCAAGACTGTGATGGTTAGTCTGTGCTTTTGAAGTCATTCGAGTTCACCTGCTGACTTATAATAGCTGGATGCAGGTCAGCACGCCGGGTATGAAGGCCTTGCTTCACTTCCATTCTACGATGACTTCGACCTCAGCACTGTAGACCTCCTCTTGATCAGCCAGTAAGCTCCTCCCATATACTACTATTTCTTTCCATGGGGAACGTGGGATTGGAAACCCACTTTGCTGTCTTGTGTATCGCATTTATCATCATTATCCTGGAATTAAGGATGTTTCGCATTCTAGTTTCCTTTTCTCTTTTCTTACCACCTACCATGTATACGAGAACCAATACCAAACGCTTTTGCACAGCAGCTGCATTTCTAGATTCCGTGAAATGACCTACTCTTGAAGCACACACTACTGTACCTAGTTTATCTGCCTCCTTTCGCATACTCACAGAAGCCCGCTTTAACAAGGACACTACTAACATACTTGTAAGTTTTCACATCGACCATGCAGCTTCACTGCCCTACGTCCTAGCGAAAACGAATTTCAAAGGCCGAGTTTTCATGACACATCCCACAAAAGCGATTTATAAATGGCTTATACAGGACAGCGTTCGAGTCGGCGGCGCATCTTCCACCTCCCAACCTGTGTATACTGAAGCTGATCATTTGTCAACGTTTCCCATGATAGAGGCTATTGATTATCACACCACCCATACAATCTCCTCAATTCGAATTACCCCATATCCCGCAGGTCATGTTCTCGGCGCTGCCATGTTTCTTATTGAGATTGCCGGGCTCAAGATTTTCTTCACTGGCGACTATTCCAGAGAAGATGACCGCCATCTTGTCTCCGCCGAGGTTCCCAAGGGCGTCAAGATAGACGTCTTGATCACGGAGTCCACGTATGGCATAGCCTCACATGTCCCGAGATTAGAACGAGAGCAAGCACTAATGAAATCTATCACCGGTATCCTGAATAGAGGTGGTCGCGTTTTGATGCCAGTTTTTGCTTTGGGACGAGCCCAGGAACTCCTGTTGATCCTGGACGAGTATTGGGGCCGCCATCCCGAGTTTCAAAAGATACCAATCTACTATGCCAGCAATCTAGCTCGAAAATGTATGCTGGTTTATCAAACATATGTTGGAGCTATGAACGACAATATCAGGAAGCTTTTCAAGGAGCGGATGGCTGAAGCAGAGGCTTCATCTGATACGGCAGGGCGAGGGGGACCTTGGGACTTCAAGTATATCCGGTCCTTGAAGAACCTTGATCGATTTGATGACGTTGGTGGTTGTGTCATGCTGGCCAGCCCGGGCATGCTACAAAATGGTGTTAGCAGAGAGTTGCTAGAAAGATGGGCTCCCAGCGACAAGAATGGAGTCGTAATTACTGGCTACAGTGTGGAGGGAACCATGGCAAAACAAATTATGCAAGAGCCTGATCAGATCCCAGCCATCATGTCCCGGACGATCGGCAGCGCAAGACGAGGCCCAGGAGGCGCAGACAGTGAAAAGGTCATGATACCTCGAAGGTGTAGTATTCAGGAATTCTCATTTGCTGCCCACGTCGATGGTGTTGAGAACAGAGAATTCATTGAAGAGGTTGGCGCTCCAGTAGTGGTAAGTGCCTACACGCCTTCGCAACTCTTGGCAAAGGAGCCGAATTGCTAAATCAGAATAGATCCTAGTTCATGGAGAGCAGCACAATATGATGCGGCTAAAGTCCAAATTACTCTCTCTTAATGCCGATAAGGCAACGAAAGTAAAAGTGTACAGTCCACGAAACTGCGAGGAGCTTCGAATACCATTCAAGGCCGACAAGACGGCAAAAGTTGTTGGGAAACTTGCTTCGATTCCTCCCCCAAGTTCTGAGGGAAGCCAGTCACAACTCGTTACAGGCGTGCTCGTGCAGAACGACTTCAAGATGTCATTGATGGCGCCCGAGGACTTGAGGGAGTATGCGGGGTTGACTACTACAACCATAACCTGCAAGCAAAGAATGACGCTCAGTGCAGCTGGCATTGAACTCACCAAATGGGCTTTGGAGGGTACATTTGGTAGTATCGAAGTACTGCCAGAGAGTACAGGGGATAAAATGAATGGTGACGCCCATATGAATGGGTCATCTGAAGAGGCAGATGAAGAGATCTCGAAGCATGTCACAGCTTATTTGGTGATGGGCTGTGTTACAGTTCGCCACAGTAACAACGGAGAGGTCGAATTAGAGTGGGAGGGCAATATGCTCAATGACGGCATTGCCGATGCAGTTATGGCTGTCCTTTTCTCTGTGGAAAGCAGTCCAGCCGCGGTGAAGCGTATGTCTCCTATTTATATCCAAGTCTCCAAGGCTGATGCAGTTTAGAATCGGCGAGCAAACATTCCCACACCCATACCCACACCCACGAAATCCCTCAACACAACCCACATGCAAATATATCGCCCAATGAAAGACTGGACCGACTCTTTATGTTCTTGGAAGCACAGTTTGGGGCCGATAATGTACATCCTATTAAAGTTCCCAAAGTTGCTGCGCAGCGAGCAATTACTGGGTCGTCATCCGCCGTGAAAGATGAAGGTAACGAGGACGGGTCGTCTGAGGGCTCTGAGGACGAGCAGAGGGAGCTTGATACACTTCGAGAGAGGGAGATCGAAAGACTACTCAAGATGGGAATACCTGTTCCTGGAGTAGAAATCAGGGTTGATAATAATGTAGCAAAGGTCTGGCTAGAAGACTTGGAGATTGAGTGTTCGTATCGAATGCTTGCGGAGAGAGTGCGCGTGGTACTCGAAAGAGCAGTTGAGGTCACGGCTCCATTGTGGGCATGAAGGAACTCGTGGGACTGAAGAAGGCCGGATCACAACCGCGAAGAGAGAGAACGCAGAGTCCCTGGGACAAATCTAGAGGTCCAGACGCTGTTATCAAATTCCTAGAGTTCTTCACTTGCAAGAGGAATGCAGTCGTGCTTCAGAAGGGCCGTTGTCATCCTGCCAGCGTTACCAAAAGCAATCGATATCAGCTGTTCTGGCGGTCTGGCTTTTCGAATTGCCTCATGTCTGAACGCGCCTAGATTTTCATGATTCCAAGCGTAGATAGCAATAAAATTAGAGGTGATGTGCAGGCCAACTCTTCCGGCTCATAAGCGACTCCCATTGCTCAGATTTCCATGGTGCTGTACCTCGTAGTTACGCATAAACAAGAGAGTGTGGTTGCTCTGGCCATAGCCCCTGTCTGTACAATGGCGGGGCAGTGGGAACCGATGATGCGGGGATCCCTGCACCTGACATCGTAGTAAAACAAGACCTCATTCCTCCCTCCGTGCCACTATCAAAACCTCCAAGCGTCTCCCCAGACTCTCGAAGCATCTTTCGCAAGAACGAACAGAATTACCAGCCCCTCGCCCCTCCTTCTTACATTGTCTATCTTGTCGAATCCAAAATGCCATACCGCAACTGGCAAGAGAAGCGGGGGTCCATCATCATCCTAGCCGCAGCTTCAATAACCATCATGCTATTTACAGTCGTCCACCTTCGACATCTGCTGCCTCGGAGACACCACGTAAATGTTCAGGACTGCGTTTGGCTCCACGCCTCGGACTCGGCAGCATGTCTGGGCCTTGCAGAAGAGAGAACGGAACCTGGGATTATAGTGGGGAAGGAGTGGCTTTGACTGGCTTTGACACTTGTGGGACCTCCGGGGAACTTCAACACGTTGAAGCTGAGGGCTAAGGCGGTACCAACGTATCAAGTTCTTGCAGCAAGAATTGAGATGGAATATTGTCATTCTTGAGCAATGGCATAGCTGCTTCGAGAGTTTCTGTTGCTTCGTGGTGCAGGATCTCATCTGGCATGGCTCTGGTACAATGTATAGCAGGAGCTTTATTTGGCTTGTGCATATGAGGGTGGAATTACCATGCCGTGTCTTGTTCAAGGCGAATGCAGGCTTCTCCCTCCGCGAGTTCAATGCTGAGCACCTCTTCGAAGTACGCGGCCTCTCTCCTCAGAGTGTCCGACTAGTATTTTCTCTTTCTTGGATGGCTTGTTGAGTAAATCTAGAAATAAGCTAAGCCCTTTCAATGTTATAATTCTGAGGGGGAACATTGGGGACTTGCGATCGAGGGTGCCGGAGGCATTGTACGGTATTTGAGAAGAACAATAAGGACTTGGGATTCAGAAGACTGGCGGCAATGTATGAAAGGAAGGATGGACATTGGAGGGACATCGAGGATCAGGTTTGAGGCATTGTACGTTTTCTGAGAGGAACGTTGGGGCTTGGGATCGAGGAGGTTGGAGGCAATTATACGAGTGGCCAAGGCACAATTGGGGGACATCGAGGGGCTCAATAGAGGAATTGAACGGTATCTAAGAATCACTTGATTCTATCATCGTCCCACGTCCTATTCATGAGCTGTCTTAGCCTCATCCACGGGGCATCTATCTTCACTCTTGCTTGTCGGTAGTTCGGAATAGCA
>Ga0302140_10010905_pt1 | contig 11207 bp, 14 predicted proteins | sample I_Bog_E1_1_FD_202095 | JGI IMG/M metagenome (GOLD analysis project Ga0302140, IMG submission 202095) | Peat permafrost microbial communities from Stordalen Mire near Abisko, Sweden - I_Bog_E1_1 | ecosystem: Environmental > Terrestrial > Soil > Wetlands > Peat | place: Sweden: Abisko, Stordalen...
AAGGATGCTATTGAGACAGCGGCCATCTCTGGCAAGCCGGATGTTGTTGAGGAGTTGCTTCGATACGTAAGTTTTGGAATATGTCAGTTCTAGCCTACATACTAACCCGTCACTAGTTCGTCGATATTGGCAGCCGTGAATGCTATGTCGGCATGTTGTATGCCTGCTATGATTTGATCCCCGTTCATGTTGTTATGGAGATCTCATGGCGCCACGGCCTCACGGATTTCACTATGCCTTTCATGATCAACTACCTAGCCCAACAAAGCTCTACGATTGAGACGTTAAAGAAAGACAACGAAGAGCGCAAATTGCGGGAGAAATCGCAGGAGAAGGAGGAGAACAACACTCCGATCCTTGGAGGCAACCGATTGATGATTACAGCTGGCACAGCCGGAGGACGTCAATCGCCAGCTCCGTTCGCTCAGACCAACGGCTTCGCACCTCAACCGACTGGTTACACTGGTTTTTGAAGTCGATACGAATAAGTAGTGGCATACCTTAATGACGGCATCTGGGGTTGTATCCATTTTCTGATTTCCATAGCGGGAGGGATCCGAAAGGTCTTGTCGAAACTCATATTCGCAGACATGAATGTAGTTGTATGCATCAGGTTCTTGCTAGGAGAGGTTCCGAGGAGATCCACTCGAGGGCAAGCGTGTAACTGATAGGAGTGGTTCCAGCCTTGCTTTACTAGATTCTCTGATGTATTCTGACAAAAGCCCTTTACACCTATCTGCATCTGGCCTTGCGTAAAGTGATGTGAAGTCAGAGGTGAAGCCCGGCTTGACCGGTGCACATCAGAATTTCCTACCAGAAACACAGGTTCATCCTGGTCTGCTCTCACTTCAACTTACTTTAAACAGCTTGCTTTTGCAGCGGCTAGCAGCGGGGCATTTCGCACATGCCATCCATGCAGCTCGACAGAAAAGTGCTCAGCGTACTTTCAGCCATCTCCCCACCATCAGCCTCGCTGAAAATAATCCCTGCCATTTGCTACCGAGGTCGGCGCTGCTCGGCCACGAAACAGCGAAATGGCGAGGGGCTTTTCAGTTCACATGAGGCCCGGGAAAAAGAGCTCCATCTCAAATCTTGGACAGTGCAGCCCCTTGCATGGAGCGCCCGGTGAGAAAAGTAAATTTTCATATGACTGTGAAGAGATACAGTACAGCCCCTTCCCCACGGCCATAAAAGCGCCCATTCCACCGCTCTTGGGTAGGGATCACCCCACCACAGCACGGAGAAACAGCCTTATGTCATAGTTTGCGCTTTGCATAGCCTTATCGTGGGGGAGTCGCCCTGCAGCAGTAAACAGCGATACAATCGAATCACGTTATTCCGCAGAATCCGAAGATCTCTTGGACCGGCAGCTTCGCAGCGTTCCATATCGGGCGGCTGCCATTGGACGGCGGCAGTAACGACTTGTCTCAGGAGCTCCTGTGGTGCGGGCAGGAACGCCCCCCTTGTCCCTCGCCAAACCCCACTACGAAGCTACCCTAAACACCCCGAGCTGCCATAAAGCCGAGCTTGTTCAACACTTATTCCTGACCGTCAACAACCTCTCCACTCCGCCCTCGTCCCTCCCTTTTGCCCATCAACCGACTCAATCCTGTGCACACACTCAATCCCAGTCTTCCAGCTCGTGAAGCTCATTCACAACCCCACCATCCAAGTAAGTACGACATTCTACGTGACTTGCTCACCAAAACAACGGCATTGTCCTCCTCACCTTCGAACAATCTTGTTCCTGGGTGAAGACAATGTCCCCCGCCCGTCTAGGACAATCTTCCATAATGTCCCAGTCTTCTTGGAACATTCGTTGTCGAGCAATTGCTTACTTGCGCGTCCACTTAGCTTAGCTCGGCAGAGCTTGTCAACACCTCCTCACCGCACCTCTCCAGCTTGCTCAGCTCGACATCGAAACAATGACGGACCAGCACGATCCCAATGGCGCATACAGTGAGGTGTTTGAGGAAGGGATGGACCTCCAGCAGGCGCAGACCATCCATCGCATCCGTGCCAATTCCACGATCATGCAGTTGAAGAAGATTCTTGGTGAGTCCAAGTCGGCAGCGGCATGGGCTTGGCCGCAGGAAACTTGTGCTAATTGTGCCTTTGTACAGTTGCAAATCGAGGAGAAATCCGTACGTTCCCCATTTCCTACGATCAAAGTTGTGCCAGGTTACAATACTGACGCTGTGTAGCTATTCGTGTATGTTCATCCCTTGCGGGGTACTTGGGCTTGCTAATCCAGGATCCGATACTGTAGATTTTCCGTACTGTAAGTTGCCAAAGCCCCCACCATTCAATTGCAGAATGCATTATGCAGGTGCTGACTCGCAATCAGGCCCACGAGCTTTCACTGCAGACTGTCGCAGTTTTCAGGTAACAATTGAGGTTGTGGTTCTGGGCGGCCGAGCTAACTGCTTGCTAGCTATGAGGATCGACTCAGCATGCATCGGCAAAGTAAGCAATTACCTCAAGATCTCACGTACGAAAGAAAATTGCTAATCATACTTTCTTTTGCAGAAGCCGATGAAGCCTATGTTATCGGAAAGCGCGGACAATACACACCTGTTGGAGCTTACTTGGCAGGCGACGAGATCATCAAGATTGCCCTCCAGCATGGGGTGCAGATGATCCACCCTGGTAATAAATATATATGCCTGATGAAAAACTTCCTCTAATGCTTCTGACAGGTTATGGATTCCTTTCTGAGAACGCCGGATTCGCCCGGAATGTTGAGAAGGCCGGACTTATTGTTCGTATTTCTCTTAGCCCTTATATCATGTCAGACCAGCAATTAATTCATGGAATTTTAGTTTGTCGGCCCCTCCCCCGAAGTTATCGATGCACTTGGCGACAAAGTCTCTGCCAGAGCTATTGCCATCAAGGCTGGAGTCCCAGTTGTGCCTGGAACAGAAGGTGCGGTTGACAAATTCGAAGATGTGAAGAAATTCACGGACGAATATGGCTTCCCGATCATCATCAAGGCAGCTTACGGAGGTGGTGGACGTGGAATGCGAGTCGTGCGGGAACAAGAAAGCTTGGAGGACTCCTTCCAGCGAGCCACTTCTGAGGCGAAATCTGCCTTTGGCAACGGGACCGTCTTTGTTGAACGTTTCCTTGACAAGCCCAAGCACATTGAGGTTCAGCTTCTCGGAGACAACCACGGAAATATCGTCCACTTGTACGAGCGTGACTGCTCTGTCCAACGAAGACATCAGAAGGTGGTTGAGTTAGCTCCGGCAAAGGATCTTCCAGAAGAAGTCAGGACGAGCCTTCTAGCCGATGCAGTGAAGCTTGCAAAGTCGGTCAACTATCGCAATGCTGGAACTGCGGAGTTTTTGGTTGACCAGAAGAACCGTTATTACTTCATCGAAATCAATCCTCGTATCCAGGTCGAGCACACCATCACGGAAGAGATCACTGGCATTGATCTTATTGCTGCCCAAATTCAAATTGCAGCAGGTGCTACTCTAGCTCAACTCGGATTGACTCAAGATCGCATCTCCACAAGAGGTTTTGCCATCCAATGTCGTATCACCACTGAGGACCCAGCGAAAGGATTCCAGCCGGATACTGGAAAGATCGAGGTCTACCGTTCCGCTGGTGGTAACGGAGTCCGTCTCGATGGTGGCAATGGATTCGCAGGCGCAATCATTACTCGTAAGTAGGCCCTTTTCTTCCCTTAATTCCTTGTGTCCTCTTGGACTCATTGTTCCACCACCTCATGGTTGAATGAACTCTATACTCACTATTATACCTTTAAACAGCCCACTACGATAGCATGCTCGTGAAGTGTACTTGCCACGGCTCCACCTACGAAATTGCGCGACGAAAGATGCTCCGTGCTCTCGTTGAGTTCCGTATCCGTGGCGTCAAGACAAACATCCCTTTCCTAGCTTCGTTGCTCACTCACCCAACCTTCATTGATGGCAACTGCTGGACCACTTTCATTGATGATACCCCTCAGCTGTTCGATCTCGTTGGCAGCCAGAACCGTGCCCAGAAATTGTTGGCCTATCTGGGTGACCTGGCCGTGAATGGAAGCAGCATCAAGGGGCAGATTGGAGAGCCGAAGTTCAAGGGCGAGATCATCATGCCAGACCTCTTTGACGAGGCCGGAAAGAAGATTGATACTTCCGTCCCCTGCCAGAAGGGATGGAGAAACATTATTGTTGAGCAAGGCCCAGAAGCATTTGCCAAGGCTGTCCGCAAGAACAAAGGATGTCTTCTTATGGATACAACCTGGCGTGATGCTCATCAATCACTCTTGGCGACAAGAGTCCGCACGGTTGATCTCCTCAACATCGCCAAAGAGACTAGCCATGCTTACAGCAACCTCTACAGTCTAGAATGCTGGGGTGGAGCTACCTTTGACGTTGCCATGCGATTTCTCTACGAAGATCCTTGGGACAGACTTCGAAAGATGCGAAAGGCCGTGCCAAATATCCCATTCCAGATGTTGCTACGTGGTGCCAACGGTGTAGCCTACTCCTCGTTGCCAGACAACGCTATCTTTCACTTCTGCGAGCAAGCGAAGAAGCACGGTGTTGACATCTTCCGAATTTTCGATGCTTTGAATGATATCAATCAACTTGAAGTCGGTATTAAAGCCGTTCACAAGGCTGGTGGTGTTGTTGAAGGAACTGTGTGCTATTCAGGTGATAGTGAGTAACATCTTCCTTTGTTCTTATCTCGAGCTCCCGTTTTTACTGGCCGGCTCCGAATTTCAGCTCCCAGCTCCCGAGTCTCGGCTCTCTTTGACTTTCATGAGTTCGTGGCTAATTCAATGCAGTGCTCAACCCGCATAAGAAGTATAACTTGGAATACTACTTGAAATTAGTTGACGAGCTTGTTGCACTGAAGATCCATATCTTAGGCATCAAGGATATGGCTGGTGTGTTGAAGCCAAGAGCTGCCACACTCTTGATTGGATCCATTCGCAAGAAGTATCCGGATCTCCCTATCCATGTCCACACCCACGACTCTGCCGGTACTGGTGTTGCCTCAATGGTAGCCTGTGCTAACGCTGGTGCTGATGCTGTGGATACTGCTACGGACAGTCTGTCTGGCATGACATCTCAGCCAAGTGTTGGCGCGGTCCTTGCTTCTTTGGAAGGCACAGATCTCGATCCGGGCTTGAACGTCCACCATGTTAGGGCTATCGACACTTATTGGGCACAGTTGCGTCTGCTGTACTCGCCGTTCGAGGCTGGTCTGACTGGCCCAGATCCTGAGGTCTACGAACACGAGATCCCAGGTGGACAGCTTACCAACATGATGTTTCAAGCTTCCCAACTTGGACTTGGTACTCAGTGGGCGGAGACTAAGAAAGCTTACGAGCAAGCAAATGACTTGCTTGGAGACATCGTCAAGGTCACACCCACTTCCAAGGTCGTTGGTGATTTGGCTCAATTCATGGTCTCTAACAAGCTTAACTTTGATGATGTCCAGAAGAAAGCTGCCGAGCTTGACTTCCCTGGGTCAGTCCTCGAGTTCTTCGAGGGTCTTATGGGTCAACCATACGGTGGCTTCCCTGAGCCTCTGAGAACCAACGCTCTTCGTGGCAGGCGCAAGCTCGACAAGCGTCCTGGTTTGACGCTTGAGCCACTTGACCTTGCACAGATCAAGAAGGACATTCACAAGAAGTGGGGCAGCGTTACCGAGTGCGATGTTGCCAGCTACGCCATGTACCCCAAAGTCTTCGATGACTACAAGAAGTTCATCCAGAAGTATGGCGATCTAAGTGTCCTTCCGACTAGATATTTCTTGTCCCGGCCTGAAATTGGCGAAGAGTTCCATGTTGAGCTTGAGAGAGGCAAAGTCCTGATCTTGAAGCTTCTGGCTGTTGGCCCATTGTCCGATACCACTGGCCAAAGAGAAGTTTTCTACGAGATGAATGGTAAGGTTGCTTTCCCTCAAAACCAAACTTAAGACTAATACAGTATGTAGGCGAGGTCCGACAGGTTACCGTTGACGACGTCAAAGCTGCGGTTGAGAACACCAGTCGGCCTAAGGCTGATCCTGGGGACAGTAGCCAGGTCGGAGCACCAATGTCTGGTGTTGTTGTTGAGCTTCGTGTTAAGGATGGTGGTGAGGTCAAGAAGGGCGATCCAATAGCCGTTTTGAGTGCTATGAAGATGGTAAGTGAAACCCTATGCCGTGATATGAGTGGTTGTTAATGTTTTATAGGAAATGGTCATCTCTGCACCCCATGCTGGGAAGGTAGCCAGCATTCAGATCAAGGAGGGTGATTCAGTTGGTGGCTCTGATCTCATCTGTAAGATTGTCAAGCCTGGCGAGTAAGGAGGAAAAGGGTTACGGCTATACGAAGTACAAATGACGAATAGGAGCGCACGAATAAGCGTTAGTATGAGGATGTTGGCCAGCGATGAGTGATGCAGGACATGGTGAAGGGGACTCGGTTTTGGGACGGCAGTACGCTTCTATGAATTACCACGTCTTTTTGGCTCGAAGTAAATAAAATACAACAACCATTCAATGCCTTATCTCAACTGAACTGTAGCGCGAAGATGTGAACCTCAAAGAACTAAACAAAGTGCACGGAGTGATCAAACTGTATCTGAAAAACTAATTAGATCTCAGATCAGATCACATGTCCCGCTTCCTAAAGCTGTCAAGATCGGCGGGCCTCCCGGTGTGCTCTTCCCCGATCGCACTAGCGATCGTTACATCGTCATGACTTTCGATTTGACGAGAATCATTTGAACCCTCGTTTCACGCAAGAAGCAGCTTCCCTGACTATCGCCTCATTTGCCTGGCTGTGATTGGCAGCATGAGGGCGGACGATCCGGGTGAGTAGGTCTTGCAGGGGTGGGCATGTGAAGTGTGGAGGGGTTGTTAAGTGCGTCCATATCTGGTGGGTAAGCAGAGGCAATAGAAGGCGAGGGGCTTATTATGAAGGGTTCTGAATGGGTGGCTTTGAACATGCGGAATGTACGGAGGGACGAACAGAGCTCGGGGCTGATTGTGCTGCTGGAGGTGGTTGGTAGACATGCTGCAGATGAGGGGTTGTGGTTGGAAGGGTCAGGCCATGGCGCGGGGTAGTAGGGATGGGACAGCAGCAGCGAGGCTGAATCTATGGGTTCGCTTTGGGGTGACTAGGGAGCGTCTGCGTGGGATTGGTGCTGCCCTTGATGAGATCATTCTGTGATGCTTTTTGTGGATTGGAAGTCTCGGAGCGGAGTGCGTGGATGCACAGGGAGCTTGCGAGCACGAGGCGTGCGGCAGGAGGGGTTGGTATATAGATAGATGCCTCTGCCCTTTCTGCTGCTTTGCTTGTCACGATCTTGTTCATCTCATCCTCAAGCCCTTCTATACTCCCACACAAGAATCAACAGATTTCATTCGGATACGTCTTAATCTACCACATATCTGCAATCATGGCTTCTTCTGGGAGGACGACTGCTGTCACCGGAGGCACGGGAACAGAGAGCACACCTGCCAACAACGTTGGCGAGAATCGAAGAGTACGTGTCTCTCCCATCTCCTTCTGATCTACAACTTCGACTCGATTTGAAGCATAGCTAACGCTCCTTACTCGCAGGGCTCCAACTCAGGAGGTCTCTTTTCCGGCCTCATGAACCAGAAGAGAAATAGCACCGACGCTGCCGCCGCTGCCCGACGACAGAGTTTCCACGATCAGAAACCACAGGCTGGAATGCTTGGGAAGATGTGGCATAAGTATGTACCCTCCATATATCGAAGAGGACAGTCAAAGGGATTTTGCTAACTAAGGATAGCTTCACCACCGGATCACCACCCAAGTGATATTGAATAGAGCAAGGAGATCCACTGCAGTGGAATAAGGATGAATAGCAGGAGTTCTTGGTGCACTGGTGCTGTTAGGCATGGGATGTATTCATATCTTTGAACTGTATTTTCTATATCTTATGAGATTTATGACATAGCTACGAATTAAAACTTTGCAAAACTTTCCTCCACTGTCTCTTGGCCATTTAAACTCTCTGGAGCACTTGTAATGAATTTGAAAGGCATGTGAAAAAGCAAAAGGCCAAGACAATTTCAAATGTCAGAAAGTCTTAAGGTGTTTTGAACTTACTTGTCGTGGTCATCGGTGCCCGCTAAGTATATCGGGCTGAGCTAGTACCATGAGCCTCGACATCCGAGTCTTCATGACGTTTTGGCGGATGGTTGGACCCCGTGGAGTGGTCTTGGTGATTATGTAAAGCAGATGATGAGAACGTTGAAAGAATATTCAGAAAGTGACAAATCTTTGCCTTCAATTTGATATATAACAGCCTTGCATACAGTTTATTTCTTACAAAGAAACTTGCTTTTCCAAAGACAAACGACAGAATGTCCACAAAACCAGATATTACGACAAGTCAGAACTTGAAGGATGATAAGGAAGACAAGGGAATGCTGAGCGGTATCACTGATATGCTGCCTACCAAGACTTGGGGTGTACAGAATATCGAAAAGGCGTACAGTCGAGCCGGTGCTTCGAACCACCATACGCCGGGCTCGGCATCGAGGCTTGGATCTCAGGATCAGGCTGGTGATGTGCATGAACATCAGGGTGTCGGGAGTGATAAGTTTGCACAGGGCGTTAGTGATCAGAGGAGTGAGGTATGTGGTTCTTGAAAATGAGTGTGGGATGAGAGCTGATCATGAACGAGCCTACGGTCATAGGGAAGGTTTTCAACAATATGATCAATGGGACGGATAAGACGAAATGAAAGGGTTCTGGATAAGCTGCTCTAGAGGATGAAAGGAGGGAGGTGTATGATATCTTCGTCTCTATCTGCATAGGTAGAAGAGGTATTTGGAAAGGTCTCAACGGGAGTGGCATCTATAGACATCGGCGTTTGAGTAGAAGGGAAAAGACCATATATGAGAACAAATATTATTCAGCTCACAAAACTTCTTCAAGATCTCATTTCAAAGCAGCACTTGCAAAAAGCCGGCAAGCCGGTCGGTCTCTTGGCCGCAGCTGTCCCGAAGGAGTATGCTGAACAGTTTGTTGGACTGCTTCATTGTGAACTGATCCGTAGATCCAGTAAGTACAGCCAATGATGCCCCTTTCATGCACAAGTCATTTACTCCTTAAGCCCATGCCGAACGAACTAGTTGCAGAATTTATCGGACGATACCCTGATATTCAGTCAGTACATAGTCTATTGGTTCAACTTGATCTGCAGCTTACCTCGAATCGGTTCTTGAACCATTTGACAGTCTCCTCGCGCTTGATCTTGTGGGAAGCTCCAACGTGGGTCTTGCATCGGCGACGCTTGGCAACTCGCTCACCGGGTCGGGTCATGCAGCAGTAGAAGTCCATTCCGTAGATACCAATCGCCGGGTCGTACTTGATACCGAGATCGATGTGTTCGCTGATACCGAAGCCGAAGTTGCCAGTCTCAGAGAAGTTGCGCTTTCGGAGTTCGTATTCCTTGACCTTCAATCCACGCTCCAAGATTTCCTCAGCCTTTGGTCCACGGACAGTGACGTGCACAGCGATCTTCTCGTTACGACGGATACCGAAGGTTCGGACGGTGTAACGAGCCTTGCCTGGAAAACTGAATTAGAAGTCTGCAGAGATGTCCTAGAGCAGATTATGCGTACTGTAGACGGGAGTTTGACCGCTCAATTGTTCCAACACCTTCGCAGCACGGGTCAGTCTGTCACCAGATTCTCCGACCGAGATGTTGAGGACGAGCTTTTGGATGCGGAGCTCCTTCATGGGGTTGCCGCTCTTCTCTCCGGATTCGGCCATGGTGATTGATGGCGAGAGGTCGTCGTGGGAGAATTTGTCGGATTGGATTTGTCGTTGAACAAAAGTTCGAGGTCTGCTCGATTTTGGAAAATCATCGTGGGTGCTGCTCTAGCGAAAACGCTAAGCCTCACCAGGCCTAGCGTCTCCCGGGCAAATTTCCATGGGAGCCTCCTCAAAGCTAGGATCCAGATATCAAGTCACATCTCATACTGCTTGCGAAAGCTGACGAGTTGACTGGAGTCCCAAGACTTCAAATATCCATTCTTTGAAACCCAAGAGGAGCCGTGTCACCGCGCATCTCATTCATCATGGCGAACAAGCAGGGAAAGATGGTGAGTTCCAATCCTCTGCCTCAGCTTCAGAAGCTCCATGTTGACATTATAGGCTGACTTTTGGTATTTCTACAGGCCGGTCTCGTACGTTATGCCCATTTTACAAGCTCCTGAAGCTGGTACAATCAACTCAGAAGCTTGAGCGCATATTGATAGACTTATAGATCAACTATCGGATGAGGGTCACTATGAATGATGGACGCCAGATGGTTGGACAGATGTTGGCCTTTGACAAAGTAAGCCTAAGTCCGGATTGACGCTAAATGTGCAACTGCTTACTTCTATAGCACATGAACCTCGTTCTCGCCGATACCGAAGAGTTCAGACGCGTCAAGCGCAAGGCGACCAAAGCAGCAGCAGCCCCCGGCGCAAGCAGCAGCTCAGCACCCCTCGTCGAGACGGAGGAGAAGCGTACACTGGGTCTTACAATTGTTCGAGGCGCACATATCATCTCTCTCTCGGTCGAGTCTCCACCGCCCGCGGATCCATCTGCACGGTTGGGAGCAAGTGCGCCAGGAGGAGGGGTTACGTCTCTGGCAGCAGGTGCTGGAATTGCACGACCAGCTGGACGAGGTGCTCCTGTTGGATTGGCGGTATGTCTATGGAGTCAAATTAGATTGAATATCATGCTAACTTTCTTAGGGACCTGCTGCAGGTATTGGCGGACCACCACCGGGATTTCCTGGTGGTTTCCCTGGAGCTCCAGGCTTTGGTAGAGGAGGAGCGCCTCCAGGATTTGGTGGATTTCCTCCCGGATTCCCTGCTGGTGGCCCACCTCCACCAGGCTTTGCACCCCCGAGAAGATAGAGAATGGGTTACGGTCATGACCTAAGTTTGAGGCAAGGCGGAGAAAATTCAAGCACAGTATCGGCGTTGAAGGGAGTTGGGTCTTACATACCACCGAAAATTGTCACTTTGTAGCATAGACGGCACCGCACGCAAATCAAAGCAGCTTTGAGGGCGAAATTCATGGCTCCGAGAACATGACCGATATGCTGGGACGTACATGCGAGTGGGACATTCGGTCTGATTCAGGCTGTCCGAGTAGATGAAGAGCTCGTATTGAAGGCCAGATATGCCACTATAGGAGGAAGCCCAAGCTAAGCTCTCAA
>Ga0302140_10010911_pt1 | contig 11202 bp, 16 predicted proteins | sample I_Bog_E1_1_FD_202095 | JGI IMG/M metagenome (GOLD analysis project Ga0302140, IMG submission 202095) | Peat permafrost microbial communities from Stordalen Mire near Abisko, Sweden - I_Bog_E1_1 | ecosystem: Environmental > Terrestrial > Soil > Wetlands > Peat | place: Sweden: Abisko, Stordalen...
GTCTTCGGTCTTGCGGGAGTCTTCCACTTCCGCAAGGGTCTTGACCAGCGCCTGGTAAGACTGCGGATCGGCGACGTCTCCGGCGAGGTAGAAGAGGCCCTGCGCGAAGGATTTCCAGAGGTCTTCGTCGAAGGGCGAGTCTTCGAGGAATTTCTTGACCGAGTCGTGCATACGTTCGCGGAACTCGTCGTTCGACATAGCCGTGCGCGAGATTCCGATCACCGCAAAGCCGGGCGCCAGACGGCCTTCATACGCGAGGCGGTAGAGCGCCGGCATCAGTTTGCGCTTGGTCAGATCGCCATTCGCGCCGTAGATCACCACCGCACAGGGGGGCGATTTGCGATGGAATCGGAGAGGGTCCTGCAGTGAAGTTTCAGGCGACATCAGGCCTACCTTAACACGTCGTGGTGGAACTGCGGGCGGTTTTGCATTATGAAAGGAATGCCCGGTGCGGGATGGCGCGTAATTGGATTCGTGAGTGTAGGAATCTGGACATATCTGGCTCTTTTTCGGCGTGGTTTCTGGCGGCTGCGGGAGCGGCTTACGGCTGCCGATTCGGTACCCCGCAGTTCGGTAGCCGCCGTGATCCCGGCGCGGGATGAGGAAGGGCTGATCGGGCGTACCGTCCGGTCGCTGCGGGCGCAGGTCTTCGATGGTCGGTTTCAGATCGTGGTGGCGGACGACGAGAGCACGGATGGTACCGCGGCTGAGGCGCGCTCTGAGGGCGCCGAGGTTGTGGCGACGGGGCCGCGTCCGCCGGAATGGAAGGGCAAACTGTGGGCGGTATCGGAAGGGATCCGGCCGACGGAAGGGGCATCCGACTACCTGCTGCTGACGGACGCCGACATCCAATACGGCTCGCCCGACGTCCTCCAGGCGCTGATCGCCCAGGCCGAAACCGGCTTCGATCTGGTGAGCGTCATGGTGCGACTTCGCTGCGAATCGGTCGCCGAGAAGTTACTGATCCCCGCCTTTGTGTTTTTCTTCTTCAAGCTTTATCCGCCCGGAACTCCGGCGGCGGCCGGTGGCTGCATGCTGATCCGGCGGGAAATGCTGGAGCGTATCGGAGGCATTGCCAGTATCCGGACTGTGCTGATCGACGACTGCGCTCTCGCCCAAAAGGTGGCGGCGGCTGGCGGGAAGGTCTGGCTCGGCGTATCTGATCTGCCAGTCCGCAGCGTTCGGGAGTACGGGCAAGCCCGCGACATCCGGGCCATGATCTCGCGGTCCGCATTCGCCCAGCTTCGGCACTCCTTGCTGCTGCTGGCCGGTACCGTTCTTGCCATGTCGGTAACGTATCTTGCGCCGGTGGGGCTGTTGTTTTCCGGCGACGCGGTCGCGGCCGGCCTGGGTGCGGTGGCGTGGGCCGTCAGCGCAGCGCTGTTTCTGCCGTCGGTGCGTGAATACCGGGCACCTTTGTGGACCATCGCTTGTCTGCCGGGTATCGCGGCGTTCTATCTTTTCGCGACCATCGAATCGGCGGTCCTATACTGGAGCGGGCGTGGCGGAACGTGGAAGGGTCGCGTTCAGGACGCGGGTTAAGCGATGCGGACAGGAGCGCGGGTGCGAAGGCGCGCGGTACATTCCACTGAACCTTTCGCGTGATACGCTCGTAATAACAACAAAGAATGGCTGTTCAATCCAACACGGCTTCCGCGGCGCAACCCGCCGCAACTCCTATCGGCACCTGGCTGCTGCCTGTCGCGGCCGCCTGGGTGATTCCCGGCGCGGGCCACTTCCTGCTGAAGAAAAACGGCCGCGGAGCACTGATTTTCGGGTCCGTCGTACTCATGTTCCTTTTCGGCCTTTTCATGCGCGGGATGATGTTCACGCCCGAAAAGGGCGTCGATTACCTCACTTCGCTGATCAATTACGGCGGTTTCATCTGCAACCTGGCGGCCGGTGCCCTTTACATATTGAGCGCGATGTTCGGTTATAACCAGCCCGATATGGCCGGCGCGGTACACGACTACGGGACCAAGTTCCTGGTCACCGCCGGTCTGCTGAATATTCTGGCGATGGTGGATGCCTGGGAAATCGCCACGGGGAAGAAGGACTAATGCCGAAGATTAATCTCTCTCACTTTGAGGCGGCGTTTCTGTTTTCGGTCTTTGCGTCGGTGGTCATGGGGATCACGACCAAGAAGACTAACCCGGAGCGCGTGAACTACGGAGCTTATTGTTTTGGCTGCTTCATGCTGGCGCTGTTCGGGATCGGTTGGGTGATGCGGCTGGGACACGGATAAGCGCCGGACCGAAAACAACTGACAAAGAAAAAGGGCGCGGAGTTCGAAAACCCCGCGCCCTTTGTTTTTTGTACCCCGCTTTACGCGGGCTTCGAAACCACGGCAGGGGCCAGATCCCGGCTCGTGATCACGCGATCGATGATGCCGTAATCCACTGCCTGCTCCGGACTCATGATGTAATCGCGGTCGACGTCGCGCGCCACCCGCTCAATCGACTGATTGCTGGCATCGGCGAGGATCTTGTTCAGGATCTCGCGCATGCGCAGAATCTCCTTCGCGTAGATGTCGATGTCCGCGGCCTGTCCGGCAAGACCCTGCATGGACGGCTGGTGGATCATGATGCGCGAATTCGGCAGGCTGAACCGCTTGCCTTTCGTCCCGGCCGCGAGCAACACCGCGCCCATCGAAGCTGCCTGACCGACACAGATGGTGACGATGTCGGGCCGCACGAATGCCATCGTGTCCAGAATCGCCAGGCCCGCGGTAATCGAACCGCCGGGCGAATTGATGTAGATCGAGATATCGCGCTCCGGATCTTCCGCTTCGAGGAACAGCAACTGCGCGATGATCAGGTTCGCCACTGTGTCGTCGATCGGCGTCCCGAGGAAGATGATATTTTCTTTCAGCAGCCGGGAGTAAATATCGTAAGCCCGCTCCCCTCGCGACGTTTGTTCCACAACCATTGGAACCAGCAGAGAATTGCCCATTTTTTTCCTTTCTCTCTTTCGATGACAACTTTCCCCGCGTAGATTCCCGCGGGGGAGGACCTTCGAAATCTCATGATACGACCCCGCCGTACAATTCCCGGTTTCGGGGAGACGGCTTGGTGGCGAGGGCGGCGAGGGAAGATCGCTCATTATCAATGAGTTAGCGTTTGGGGAGGGCCCGAAAATAGTTTGAAAATAGTTGTGACCGGCGTTTTGGCGGGTTTCGGCTTATAGGGGCCGCCGCGCGGGCTCCCGCGCGGGTCGGTTCCTTATTGGCCGTGAACCCACTTGAAGAAGCGGTTGTGTGCCGCCAACAGGTGTTCGCCGAACGACATATCGTGGAATTCGAATTTCTGTACGCGGAAGACATCGGCGATCTTGCGGCCAGTGCCGGGCTGCTCCATTAGTTCGATGCGGGCGGTGTCGCCTGCGGTCTGCAGTGTGACCTTTCGGGTAGCCGCGAAAGTGGGTCCAGCGCCCGCGGGTTTCAGCAGGAACGTAAAGGTGCCGTCCGGCTCGCTTTTGGCCACCTGGAGGTCGTAGGTAAAGAGAACCTTCCCATGGCCGTCTTCGAGGCTGCGGTGTATGGGTTCTCCCGACTGATTGCGCAGGTACTGAGCGACATCAGTCGGGTTGCCGGGCTGAACCCCCTCCACGCCGATCATTAAGAGGTGGGTCTTGTCCAGCTGAACGGCTTCGCCGGTCGGGCTGTGCGGGGAGTCAGCCGTCTGACAGCCTGCAACGCCGGCGGCGAACAGTACTACGGTGGCGGCTCTGCTTTTTTTCATTGCTCCGTTCCTTTCACGATGGTGATTTTTCCGTCTGCCAGAGGCCGGAAGCCGTCGGCTTCCACTTTCGTTTCGATGTTGAGACTTTGAGATCGCGACATCCACAATGTCGCGGAGCCGATCGCAAGGATGACGCCGGCGGCGATCGGAAGCCAGCGCCGCTTTGGCGCGGTGCGGGCCTGCCGGACCGATTTCCACACACGCGCATCGAGTTGCGGGCGTGGTTCCGGCGTCTCCCATTGCCGGAGTAGTTTCCGAAGCTCGTCGTCATGTTCGGTCATCGGGCCGTCTCCTTAAGCACAGGCGCAAGGCACTGCCGCAGTTTTTCGCGGGCGCGATAGAGGCGGGATTTGACCGCGCCGACATCGGCATCCACGATTTTTGAAATTTCGTCGAGCGCCAGTTCTTCATATTCAAACAGCACGAGGACTTCGCGCTGAAGCCGGGGCAGGGTTTCGACGGCTCGCTGTACGACCGCCGCGGTTTCGCGCGAGATGAGGGCATCGAGCGCGCCGGAAGCGACGGGCAGGTCGGCATCGTTCGAGAGTTCTTCGCGTTCCGAATCGCGGTAGTGTTTCCGCGAAAGGTTGCGCAGCGCGGCGTAGAGGTAAGTCTTCACAGGTCCGCGGCGCTCATCAAAACCGCCTCGGAAGAGGCCGATAAAGCAGTCGTGGACCAGGTCTTCAGCGAGTTCGACCGAACCGGTGAGCCGGTAGCCGAAGCGGAAGAGCGGGTCGCGGTATTGTTCGTACACGGTGCGGAATGCCGTTTCCGTCATGGCTTTCAGAAGTGTATTACCGCGAGAGCGCAAAAAGATTCGCCGACTCCGCAGCTGCGCGTAATTCATGTCCGGGTTACTATGGCGGACATGGCGTTCGACGGGCTGCGCGTCCTTTCGTTTGAGAGCCGGCGTGCCGGGGAGATGGCGGCTTTGATCCGCAAACAGGGCGGGGATCCGTTCGTTGCGCCTTCCATGCGCGAGGTTCCGCTCGAAAGCCAAACGGAGGTCTTCGGATTTGCGGCGGAACTGCTGCGGGGTAATTTCGACGGTGTGGTTTTTCTGACGGGCGTGGGAACCCGGCTGCTGTGGAAGACCATGGTGACGCGCCACTCCGAGGCGGAACTGAAAGATGCGCTGAAAAGCGTCACATTGATTGTGCGCGGTCCGAAGCCTTCAGCAGCTCTGCGCGAGATCGGCCTGACGCCTGACGTTGCCGTTCCCGAACCGAACACATGGCGTGAGCTTCTGGCGACGATGGCGCCGCGCACTGAAAAGCGGCTGGCCGTGCAGGAGTATGGCAAGCCGAATTCAGAACTGATGGACGGTCTGCGCGCACAGGGCAGGGAACTGACGGCTGTCCGCGTTTACGGCTGGGATCTGCCGGAAGACACGTCGGCGCTGCGCGAAGGGGCGGCGCGGCTGGCGGCGGGACAGGCGGACGTGATTTTGCTGACGACATCAATGCAGCTGGTGAATCTGATGCGTATCGCGGAGGAGGAGGGGATTGCGGCACAGGTGCGGGAAGCTTTCGGGTCGGCATTTGTGGCGTCGATCGGCCCGACGACTTCGGAAACGCTCGAAGAATACGGCCTGAAGGTGGATTTCGAGCCGAGCCATCCGCGCATGGGCATCTTGGTGAGCGAAGCAGCGGCTGGGGCGGCTTCGGCGCTTGCTGGCAAGCGATAATAAGAAATTGTCGCCAGTGTCACCATCACCGTCGTCTTCGCCGCTCAACTTCCACCTGGAACACTATGACGGGCCGCTCGATCTTCTCCTCGATCTAATTCGCAGCCAGAAGATCGATATCCGGGACATTCCGATTGCGACGATTACGGCGCAGTACCTGGCGTGGCTGGAGAAAGCGCGAGAGATGGATCTGGATGTGGGCGCGGAATTCGTATTTATGGCGGCGACGCTGATTCACATCAAGTCGCGCATGCTGCTGCCGACTGATCCGGCGCTGAAGAAGGAAGGCGAGGCGGAAGAGGATCCGCGCGAGGAACTGGTGCAGCGGCTGCTGGAGCACCAGCGCTTCAAGCAGGCGGCGGAGATGCTGCAGCAGAAGCGGATTATCGAAGAGAACGTGTGGTCCAATCCGCAGATCAAGGAATTTGCGGCGGACGACGACGATCCCGGACTGGCCGTTTCTCTGTTCGATCTGGTAAAGGCGTTCGGCGAAGTGCTGGAGAAGATCAAGAGCCGGCCGGTTTATGAGGTGACGGAAGAGGAAGTCACGGTGAGCGACATGGTGACGCACGTGCGGTCGCTTCTGGCGCAACTGAAGAAAGACAAGCCGTTGTTTATTCTGCAGGTGCTCGAAAAGCAGCGCAGCCGTCGCGCCATGATCTGCCTGTTTCTGGCGGTGCTGGAGATGGTCAAGATGCAGACGGTACTGATCCTGCAGAAGGATTTGTTCGGCGAGATCGCGCTGGGCAGGGGCGAGCGTTTCGACGACACGGTGCTGCCGCCGACCGAAATCGAAGAGGAATACAAGTAGAGAATGATTCCCGAAGAGAATCTGCCGGAGCCGCAGGAAGCGGTTGGGCCGGAAGCGAAGCCGGATGAGGTGCAGGAAACGGCCGAACCGCAAGAGGAGGTATCGGCCGAAGACCTGCTTCCCGATGAGGAAGCCGCGCCCGCTGCGAACGTGGCGGACGCGCAACTGAAGGCCGTGCTGGAAGCGATCATCTATATTACGGACGAGCCGCTGACGCTCGATCAGATCTGCACGGCGATTGAGCAGCCCCGTGAGCGGGTGGTTGCGGCGCTCGAGCAACTGGCGTCGGACTACGAGAAAGACGACCGGGGACTTTCGATCCGCGAGATTGCCGGTGGCTTCAAAATGACCACGAAGCCTGAGCATCACGAGGCCGTGCGGCGTTTTGTAAAGAACCTGAACCCGCCGCTGAAGCTGTCGCTGCCGGCGCTTGAAACGCTGGCCGTGATCGCCTACAAGCAGCCAATCACCGCGCCGGAGATTATGGAAATCCGCGGCGTGCAGGGGGCGGGCGTGCTGAAGACGCTGATCGACCGCAAGCTGATTGCTACGGCCGGGCGCAAACAGGTAGTGGGCAAGCCGATTTTGTACAAGACGACGCGGGAGTTTCTGGTGCAGTTCGGATTGCGCGATGTGAGTGAATTGCCGACGCTGAAGGAATTTCAGGAGATCGGCCGGATGGATACGGAAACGCCGTCGGAGCCGGCTGCGCCGGTCGAGACGCCGGAGCCTCTCGTTCCAATTGAGGAACCGGAGCAGGCGGAGTTGCCGATTTCAGATCCTCCTGCCACCGATCCGGCCCCTGAAGTGCCGAATGAGACTACGCCCGCCGAAAGCTGATGCATGCCTGAAGAACGATTACAGAAGATTTTATCCACCGCCGGAGTCACGTCGCGGCGCAAGGCCGAGCAGCTGATTGTGGAAGGCCGCGTGACCGTGAACGGCACGGCGATCACGGAACTGGGTTCGAAGGCGGATATGGAGCGCGACCACATCAAGGTGGACGGGCGATTGCTGAAGCCGCCGTCGAAGCTCGTGTACATTGCGCTGAATAAGCCGGACAGCGTGGTGAGTACGGTTACCGATCCGCAGCGGCGCCGGACCGTGATCGACCTGATGCACGGCGTGAAGGCGCGCGTTTATCCGGTGGGGCGGCTCGATTATCACAGCGAAGGCCTGATCCTCATGACGAACGACGGGGAGTTTGCCAACGCGATCACGGCCAAGAGCCACATTGCGAAGACGTATCTGGTGAAGATCAAGGGCAACCTGACGATCGAGGAAGAGGAAGCATTCCGGAGCGGGATTCCGCTGAGCGGTAAGCGGACGGCACCGGCGGGGCTGCGGCTGGTGCGCCGGGGGGATAATCCCTGGTATGAAGTGAAGCTGGTGGAGGGCCGGAATCAGCAGATCCGCATCATGTTCAAGCACTTCGGACATTTGGTGGAGAAATTGCGGCGGATTCGGATCGGTTCGGTGGATCTGGGGTCCCTTAAGACCGGCGAGTTCCGTTATCTGGAGCCGGAAGAGGTCGGGAAGCTGATGAAGATGGCGGCGCGCGATGCAGGGCGAAAACCTACTAAGAACGTGTAAGACGATTGCGGTGGTGGGGCTGTCGTCAAGCCGCTGGCGCCCGAGTTATGGGGTGTCGGAGTATATGCAGGCGTCGGGATACCGCATCATTCCGGTGAATCCGAAGGAGACGGAGGTGCTGGGCGAGAAGGCTTGGGCCACGCTTGAGGAGATTCCGGAGCCTGTGGATCTGGTGAACGTCTTCCGGCAGGCGCGCTTTGTGCCGGAGATTGTGGAAGCGGCGATCCGGATTGGCGCGAAGGGTGTCTGGATGCAGGAGGGCGTGGTGCATGAGGAGGCGGCGGCGCGGGCGCGCGATGCCGGGTTGGAGGTTGTGATGGACCACTGCATTCTGAAGGAGCATCGGAAGATGCTGGATGGGCATTGAAGAGGAGTCGGATTGCATCCCGATTTTGCGCTGGAGTCGCTTCGGGAATCCAACGCTCTTTCGCCGGCGCGGCCAGCGCAGGCAAAACTGCCTGCCCCACCTTTGATTTCCTTTCGTTTTGGGACGATCCAGCCGGTGAGATCATCGGTAGTGGATGAGTTCTGAAAACAGGCTTTCGCATTACGACGCGGCGGGCGAAGTGCGCATGGTCGATGTCGGGGCAAAGACCGAAACCGCGCGCATGGCCCGCGCGCACGCGTTCGTCCGCATGAATGCGCAGGTTCTGGAATCGCTGCACCGGAACCCCAAAGGCGATCCTCTGGAAGTGGCCCGGATCGCGGGGATTCTGGCGGCGAAGAAGACGTCGGACCTGATTCCGCTGTGCCACTCCCTGCCGCTCTCGCATGCCGACGTTCAGATGACTGTGGAGGAATGTGGCATCCGGGTGATTGCCAGCGCGTCAACCAACGGTCGCACCGGTGTCGAAATGGAGGCTTTGACGGCGGCGTCGGTTGCGGCGCTGACCATCTACGATATGACGAAGGCGCTGGACAAGCGGATTGAGATTCAGGACATCTATCTGCTGGAGAAAACCGGCGGCAAGAGCGGAGATTTTCGCCGGTGAATCGCGCGGCTGTGATCACGATCAGCGACAGCGCTCATCAGGGGTTGCGGGAAGATAGGTCCGGCCCGGCCGTGGCAGACCGGCTGAAACAGGCGGGATTTGAAGTCACGGTGCAGCGCGTGGTTCCGGATGAGCGCGCCGAAATTGCCGCCGCATTACGTGAGATCGCCCAGGGTGACGAACGCCTGGCCATCTTCACAACGGGCGGCACAGGGGTCACTCCGCGCGACATCACGCCTGAGGCTACGCGCGATGTGATTGAGCGCGAGATTCCGGGATTTGGCGAACTGATGCGGGCGAAGGGGCGCGAGTCAACGCCCTATGCGGCGCTGTCACGCGCGATTGCCGGAACCCTGGGGGGAGTTTTGATCATCAATCTTCCAGGATCGCCGCGCGGTGCCGTGGAGTCGCTCGGTGTTATTTTGGAGTTGGTCCCGCACGTGCTGGACCTCGTAAATGGACGCACCACGCATTAAGGCGGAGGCCTCGATATGAAGCTCTTACGGTTAGTATTACCCGCGGCGGTTTGCGCGGTGGCGATGGCGCAGGCTCCGGCCGGATCGAAACCCGTTGCGGAAGATGGCGACGCGCGATTCATCAGTTCGACGGTCAACATTGTCGCGCCTGTTCTGGTTACGGACCGTCAGGGGAATATCGTGGACGGCCTGAAGCCCGAACAGTTCCATCTGTTCGATAACGGCAAGGAGCAGAACATCCAGGTGGACGTCACCTACGATCCGATTTCGTTGGTGGTTGCGATGGAATGCTCGGGCCGCGTCGAGTCGATCCTGCCCCAGATGAAGCACGTCGGTTCGCTGGTGCAGTCTGTGATCGGAACGCAGGGTGAAGCCGCCGTCGTGAAGTTCGACGGGCGCGATCCGTCCGTGATCCAGGATTTCACGACGGATCCGGACAAGGTGAAAGTCGCGATCAATAAGGTCAATCCGGGCAGTTCCGGATCGCGTATGATCGACGCCGTTGATATGAGCGTCGATCTGCTGAATAAGCGGCCGAAGCACAACCGGAAAATCGTTCTGCTGATCAGCGAGACGCGGGACGAAGGCAGCGTTACGCGCTTGCGGGAAGCGCTGATCAAGGCGAATCTGTCGAACGTGCAGGTTTATTGCGTGGATATCACGCAGCTGGCGGTGCGGTTGACGCAGCGGCAGGACGATCCGGGACCAGTTCCGGCGATGGATCCCACAACGATGATGCCGAGTCCGCTGGGAATCGCGAATACGCCGACGTCTATGGCGCAGAACTACGGGATGGGGAACCGGGCGCAGTTTGTGCCGCTGCTGAAAGAGATCTACATTGATGGGAAGCGGATTTTCGTGGCCGATCCGGCGAAGAAGTTCGCGGAGCAGACGGGCGGGCAGCACTTTTTCTTTCTGAAGCAGAAGGGGCTTGAAGACGCGGTGGAGCGCATCAGCCAGGAACTGCACAGCCAGTACATCATTACGTATCATCCGAATAATTCGAATGAGCCGGGGTATCACACAATCGAAGTGGGTGTGAGCCGCGAGTATATCTGTAAGACGCGTCCGGGTTATTGGTTTGGCGGGGGCGTGCAGTAGCGGCGGCCCGACGGGCCTACTGGCGGATCGGAATCCAGATCTCAAGACCGCCATTTCCGGTCACTTGGTCGAAAGCTTCGGTGTAGAGTTCGAACTGCGGCGCGGCCGACGCCGTGTACCCGGATTGCGGGAGCCATTGGAAGATCCCGTCCCATGTCGATTTGATAGTCGAAATGTGGCCTGTGTGCGCGAAGACGGCGTACCGTTGCGGGGCCAGGCGAATCCGGCTCCATTCCCCGGGCAGCGGGCTGAAGCTTTCCACTTCAACGCCGCAGATGTAGTCGAAGCTTCCCTGGCCGTCGAAATTGCAGCAGACGCCGTAGGTGTTGCTCCCCACCTGTCCGGGGATGTGTCCGATATGGGGTCCGAAGGCGTGCCATTGAGCGGCGATACCTGCGACGTCGGCGAATTGGTAGCGTGCGCGCGAACCTGCGATAAGCAGCGATTTGCCATCTTCAAACCGGGGCGTGTTCTGTTCCATAGTCTTAAGATACTAAGACCATGAGTTTGCCGCGTCTTTGCCTGATTGCTGTGCTGTTCTGTTCGCTACTGGCCGCCGCGCGCGGTCCGGTGGTGGTTGAGCGGGATGCCGCACCCGAGACTTTGTACGCGATCGGCGACGCTCATGGAGATGTGGAACGCCTGACTACGCTGCTCCGCACCGTGCATCTTTCAAATGGCGCGACGTGGACGGGGGGACGTTCCGTCCTCGTGGTCACCGGGGACATGATCGATAAGGGTCCGCACTCCGTCGACGTGCTTCGATTGCTCGCAGCGCTCCGAACGGCCGCGCCGAAATCCG
>Ga0302140_10010914_pt1 | contig 11200 bp, 9 predicted proteins | sample I_Bog_E1_1_FD_202095 | JGI IMG/M metagenome (GOLD analysis project Ga0302140, IMG submission 202095) | Peat permafrost microbial communities from Stordalen Mire near Abisko, Sweden - I_Bog_E1_1 | ecosystem: Environmental > Terrestrial > Soil > Wetlands > Peat | place: Sweden: Abisko, Stordalen...
GCCGGTATCCACCGAAACCACTTCGCGCAGAACGCCGAGAAGCTGGTCCGCCATGTCGCCGGCTGAGGTGAAGCGATCGTCAGGATTCTCGGCCGTTGCTTTGATCAGGAACCGAAACAGCGACTCCTGGCGCGCAAACACGGCGTCATCCTGCGCATGTGGCAGCGTATAGCGATTCTCTTTGGTGAAGCCGCGAAGCTCGGTGAGCAGCACCGCCAGCGTGCGGCCCACCGTGAAGAGATCGGAAGCGACGGTGGGTCCTTCGCCGGCTTCGGGTGCGCTGTAGCCTTCGGTGCCGTAAATATCGCCCTTGGGATCGTCCATCCGTCGAACTCCGCCGAGGTCGATCAGCTTCACGTCGTCGCCCTCGAGCATGACGTTTTCAGGCTTGAAATCGCAGTAGACCAGCTTCTGGTTGTGCAGGTACTCGAAGGCGCTCAGGATGCGATGAACGTAAGCGATGGCTTCGGCGGGCGGCAGCGGGCCCCGCGCGCGGCGAATATCGCGCAGCGTCTTGCCGCCGACGTATTCCATTACGATGAAGCCTTCCGTGCCCTGCTGGACGAAGTTGTAAATACCGACGATGTTGGGATGCTTAACCGCCGCAAGGAAGTGCCGCTCGGCAAGCGCAACCGCCGCGGCCGAAGCGTCTTCCGTATTGAGCAGGCCCTTCAGAACCACATATCGCGAGAGAACCTTATCGAAAGCAAGATAAATCCAGCCAAGGCCGCCATAAGCAAGAGCCCCGCGCACTTCATATTGAGCGCCCACCGTGTCGCCCGGCTGCAGCGTAGGGATGAACGAATACTTCTGGCCGCACTGCCCGCAGAAGCCCTTCTCGCGGGTCAGCGCCTTATCGCACTTCGAGCAAAAACGCTTATGTTCGGGAACTTTCGGCTCGGCGAGAATGGCCTTCTCGGGTTCGGTGGACGGCAGTTCCGGGACGGAGATTAGTCCCGCGCCCAGGTTGCGGCGCGTGCTTCGAGAAGAACTGCTGCGAGAAGACCGCCGGGAACCCTTTGCGCCGCGTGCGACAGGCGAAGATCCGGTGGCCGTGGAGATCGCGGCCGACTTTCCGCTCAAGCCTCCCGGACGACCGGAGGCGGGCCTCGCCTTAGTCGCCGCCAGGCCGCATACATTGCAATAGCCGTCTTCGACCACGCCTCCGCAGCCAGGGTGGGCACAGGGCTCGTTCATGCCCGGCCGTTCAGACGCGCTTCGTATTGCGATACCAGCCATGAGGCCTCTTCAATGGGAGTGGGCCGAGCGTGCAGCAGTTCGTCGGCCTTATGGGCAAGCGGAACCAGCTTTGCATCTTCCGAAATTCCGCGCGCCAGAGCCTTCGCCTTCAGCGCGGATAAACGCCCGCGCAGTTCGCGCCGCAGATCCAGGGGAACGCGGTTCCGGTCGAGCGCGGCCTGCTCTTCCTCGATCAGGTGCTTCAACTCTTCCATCAGATTCTCCAGATCGGCACAAACAGGGTCGGCCGGACCGGAATGCGCCGCTCCTTCCAGTTGTGTCAATCGCCTGTCCAACTCAGTCATACGTTGTGAGGGCACCGGAAGTTCGGGCGCTCCTCGACCGGAGATTTTTTCCTGCCGTTCGGCGAAAGCCTGCGCGTTCTGCTCGCGAATGAGACCGAGCGACTTAAACAGATCGCGGGCGCGCAGCAGATCCGTACCCAGGTTGCGCCGCTGCTGTTCGAGCTTCGCCATCGCGCTGCGCGACATATAAAAGGCCGGCTCGATCTGATTGTCGAAGATCGCGCAGATGCCGAGCGGGTCCGTCATCACGCGCGGCCGGATGCTTTCCATGGCGGCGCGCAGCTGAGGAATACCGGCCGCCGATTCGCCGCGATGAGCATCCAGATAAGCGACCGCGTCGCCGATCTTGCTGTCGAGCTTCTTCCACGCAGTGTCGATTTCGAGCAGGCCCGCTTTGCCCGATTCGAACATCTGAATCATCCGCGTGTAGAGCGGCTCGATATTGAGCACCGTGTGGATCTGATAAATAGCCTGCTGCACGCCGGAAAAGCGCGGCATCTGGCGGCGCAGCGCATTCGCCTGAGTGTAGGCCGTGGAGATGATTCCGTAATCTTTCCACGCGCGTTCCAGCGCCTCGAGCGCCGGGGTGGCGCGCTGCTCGCTCGAGCCCGTCAGCTGGACTTTTTGCCCGTCATGCCCGCCGGTCAGGATTTCGTAGCTGGGCAGCGATCGCAGTTCCACCAGCGCGGCGGCGGCGGAATCGATGCGGCTCTTCCAGCCGATTAAGAGGCGGTCGATGTCGTCGAGAGTCATTTGCCCCGCGTTTCGATAAAAAACATTTCCACCGGATGCGTGCTCAGTTTCGTCTCGGTTCGGTGAGCCGCAAATGGCATTCTCGCAGACAGACGAGTAAGCCGTCGTAAGCCCCATGAACTGTTACGGATTTGTCGCCCTTCAGGTTCAGGTGTAATATGCCAGATTAGATCGCATATGGCGATCAACATTGTGAGGCTCGGCACGCCGCGCCTGCCCGGCGAGGGTTTGCGGCTGGGAACGGTACGGCGGCCCCCTCGCGGCGTGGCGAAGGCCGACTTCGCGCGGCTCGCTTACTATGATGTCTGGTTCCCGAATCTCTCGCCGAGCGCCGAGTTGGTAGCCGAGGTTCTAAGGCTTCCGATGAGAAGGCCTGGGCCGCGTGTGTGAAGAAGTTCCGGCGTGAGATGAGCGAGCCGGACAAAAGCCGGGAGTTGGATGTCCTGGCCGGGCTTTCGCATCTGACGAATTTTTCGATGGTATGTTATTGCGATGATGAGGCCCGCTGCCATCGTTCGGTATTGCGGGCGTTGCTGCGGGAGCGGGGCGGGGAAATGGTTTGAGCGCGGTCTTTCCCTGCACGCGGACGCAGGCTGAAATAGCCGCCCCGGGATTTCTTTTTCGCGGCTGTTGCCCGGCGTCCTGCAATCCGCCCTGTATGCCGAACGCCACGTGCCGCCGGCAGTATTGCGGGAGCCCTCAATCTGTGACAACCTGAATCTCAAAGCAACCGGAGTAACTACAATGAATCGATTTCGTTTGGCAGCTTTTTTGACTGTTGCGCTGATCGGCGCGGTAGGTGTGAGCCTTCCGCAAACGGCTCCTCCGCAGACCGCCGCCCCGAAGAAAGCGCCTCCGAAGAGCGCTCCTGCCGCGCCTGCCGCGCTCACCAATAAAGACATCATTCGCCTGGTGCAGGCTAAGCTTCCGGACGACGTCATTCTCAGTAAAATCAAGACCTCGAAGACAAAGTTCGATACGTCAGTCGATGGTCTGATCGAACTCCATACCGCGGGCGTGAGCGACCGCATCATTGCAGTGATGGTGAATCCGGCCTCGGCCGCCGATACACCCGCGCCTCCGTCCGCTGAACCTGTAGCTACGCCGATCCGGCCCGCGCCTCAGTTTGCTCCGTCGAATGCAGGGCGCGAGGCGGCGCCCACCGTATCGAAAGCCGTCGCCCCCGCCGCGCCAAAGCGCGCCGACCCCACCGAAGCTCCGCAGAATTACGGCGTCTACATTCAGGAAAACGGCCAGTTGAAGCCCCTCGGCCGCGTGCAAAGTAAAGTGCAGCTCAGCAAGCTCCGGACGGTCGCGCGGAACTGGGTTCCCTTCATGCGCGAAAAGATCGATATCAACATTTCCGGCGCGCATTCCACCAGCCGCTTCGAAATCCTCCGGCCGAATTTTTATGCCTACTTCCCGCCCAGCCGCGATGTAAGCAAGTTCAAGCTCCTCCAGGCTAAGATCACGGGGCAGAAGTTCGATCAGCGAACGATTGCCAACGCCTCCATCCTGTTTTCGACCGAACAGAATCAGGATGAAGTCATCTGCGATATCGGGCCCACCGGCGTGAAGGATCTCTACCGGATCTCGCCGCGCGAAGATCTGCCTTCGGGCGAGTTCGGTTTCGTCGAAGGCAACACCGGAAGCAAATCGACTTCGAACATTGAGATCATCGACGTCTACGACTTCGGCGTCGATCGAAAGGAAGACAAGCTCCCTCTGGCCGATTACCTTTCGAGCCTTCCCGCCACGAATCTGCCCGATCCCGCGTTCCTCGAATGGACCCGCGACGACTGCCAGAAGATCATCGATGAGCGCGAGGGAAAGCTGGGCCTGACCGGCGCCCTGATGGGCCCGTTCAAGCGGCAGTTCGCCTCTCTCGACGTCTACTGGGCCGACGATCCCTTCGGCCAGGCCTTCGCGCGGCTCGAAATGCTGGACCGCCAACTCACTCCGGAGCAGGCCCGAAAACTGGCCGGTCTGCTGATGAACCGCGGCGGCGATAAGTTCTACGTCGTCGTGTCGGTGGGGACGAAGATCGGATCGGGGCACCTGATCGGCGCCAACGAAGGCGAGCGTGTGATGCGGCCTTTCGATGCTTCGTTGAGCGATGAGAAGGGCAAGGAAATCGTTCCCGCGACGAAGCTCGAATTTGTCGGCGGCTATGCGGGGCTCTGGAAAGTGACCTTCGATCAGAAGAGCATTCGCGGGCCATTGCAGACCGCGGGCGGCCTGGATCTGGTTTTCGAAGCCCGGCTCAATCAGAACCTCGACTTCAGGGCGAAGTTTCCGATGGATCGAATTTCAAAACCCTGAGCGTTACAGGGTCTTTGTGGCGCCCCCATCCATATCGATGAGCGACCCATGCATGTAGCGGCCTTCGGGCGAGAGGATAAAGGCTACCAGGCCAGCAATGTCCTCCGGCGCGCCGACCTTCATGATCTTCTCTTCGCGGAGAAAGATCTCGAGCGCTTCTTCCTCTCCCACCTTGCGCTCGGCTGCCAGCGCCGCAAGGCGCTTCTCCAGCCGCGCCGTGCGCACGGGACCCGGGTTGATCGCATTCACCTGCACCCCATCGCGCAGCCCGAGATCGGCGAGCGCTTTGCTAAACGAGAGCAGCGCGGCATTCACCGATCCGCCGATACTAAACTGCGGACCCGGTGTGCGGCCCCCCGATCCCGCGATATTGATCACGGCTCCCTGCCGCGCTCGCAGATGAGGCCACACAGCGCGAGTCAGTCTCACGGCGCCGAAGAATTTGAGGGCGTAACCGTCCAGCCAGTCTTCGTCGGTAAGGGTTTCGAAATCGCCGCGCTTCGTGGCGCCCGCGCAGTTCACCACAATGTCGATGCCGCCAAAAGCCTTCACCGCAGCATCGGCCAAAGTCCGGCCAGCCTCCGGGCCGCGAAGATCGAGCGCCGCCACGTGTGCCGCTGACCCGGCTTCAACAATCTTCGCAGCATTGCGCTTGAGCAGCTCTTCATCGCGCGCGCACAGCACAACGGCAGCACCTTCAGCGCCGAGGCGCAAGGCAATCGCCTGCCCGATCCCGCGGCTCGCGCCTGTAACAACCGCAACCTTTCCCGCAAGTGACTTCATGGAACGAAGAATATAACCAGCGAGGCGTTCCACTCGTCGTGCTCCCATGGGCTGTCTGTTTTTCTCTCTGATCATGTAAACTAAGTCAAGTGGACTTAGTTTATGCGGACTATCAATATTCATGAGGCCAAGACACACCTCTCGCGCCTGATCGAGCAGGCTGCGCAGGGTGAACCATTTGTTATCGCCAAAGCCGGTAAGCCAATGGTCAAGGTGATGGCGCTCGAGGCTCCTGCCGCCGGGCAAACGCGGCGGATTGGTTTCATGGAGGGACAAATTACGGTTCCCGAGGACTTCGACCGAATGGGCGAAAAAGAGATCGAAAGCCTGTTTTCAGGCGACAGGTGACGCCGACCGATGAAATTCCTTTTCGATACCCATTTGCTGCTGTGGGCTGCGGGCGATTCGGGACGCCTCCCTAAGCGGGCGAAGAATCGGCTGGAAGATCCTCGGACGGAACCTCTGTTCAGCGCAGCGAGCTTGTGGGAGATCACAATCAAACGCGGCCTGGGCAGGGAGGATTTTCAGGTGGATCCGCGCCTCTTGCGGCGCGGTCTGCTCGATAACGGCTACCGCGAACTGGCGATCACGAGCGAACACGCGATCTTTGCCTGTGCCTTGCCGCCGATCCATAAAGACCCATTCGACAGGATGTTGGTTGCACAGTGCCTGGCGGAGGGGATCGCCCTGCTCACCGCGGATCCTGTGGTTGCCCGCTATGGCTCGCCTGTGGAGCAGGTTTGAAAGCCGGCCGCACAGGAACTGGCCCGCACGCGAGCGGTAAAGCAGTGTGGCTATCCTGAAGTGATCTATGCAAACAGGGTCTCCCCGATTCGCCGGCCTGTTGATCTTTGCGTTGCGGCTCGCGGCGCAGGATCCCATCCCGGAAGCGAACCCAGCCAGGCCGACAGTCTCCACCCCCGCCACATTAACTCCGGTGGGGTACCTGCAATTCGAGACGGGCAGCCTGGGCGCCGTGACATCGCCCGAATTCGGGACCCGCATCGGCATTAACCAGGTCACGAAACTGGCCTTCACGCCCCTCCTCGAACTCTTCGTCCAGACCGAACCTTACGTTCACAGCAGCAACAGCAGCGGCGGCAACAAACAGATCCACCCCGGCGAAGTCTGGCTCGGCGCGCAGGTCGTTGTCATCCCGGCCGACGGCGCCCGCCCCACCGTGGCCGTCAGCTATGTTCGACGCCTCTACGAGAGCCCCGCTCCCGAACTCGATATCGGCACCAACCGGCAGAGCGGCACACTGCTGCTGAGCAACGATGTGGCTGGGTTCCATTACGACGCCAATTTCATCGTCACGGAGCAAACGGAAGGCGGCCTCCGCCGCGCCCAGCACGCCCAAACCCTCTCGATTTCCCATCCTCTGAAGAAGTTCACCATTTCGGGAGAAATCTGGCACTTTACCCAGCCGTATTTCAAATCGAACGCGGTAGGGAACCTTTGGGCGCTATCGTATCCCCTCCGGCCAAATCTGGTAATCGACGGCGGCTTCGATCACGGTTTCACCAACACATCTACCAATTGGGAGGAGTTCATCGGTTTCACCTACCTCTTGCCCCATCGGCTCTGGCCCAGGTGAAGCCTTAACCCCTCAACAATTCCTCCGCCCAAATTGCCCCATGCGGATCTTCCTCATGCTTGAAATACACATAAACGTCCCGCCCGCCCGCCAATAACTCCCTCGCCTGCAATGCGATACCCGCGCGCGCCGCCGCATCGTAATCGCCCTTCCTCAGCCGGAAATACCCAAAATCCGCCGTAAAAACCTTCGGAATCTCCAGCTTTTCCGACTCCGCCAGGCACAGTGCCACATTGTGCCGGGCCAGCACGCTATAAACGTCATCCGTCAGCCACGAAGCATGCCGAAACTCAAAAGCAAACCGGCAATCGCGCGGCAGCAGCGCCAGGTACGCCTCCAGCCTTGCCAAATCGCACTTGAACGCCGGACCCAGCTGGAACAGAATCGGCCCCAGCCGCCGCGCCGCCCGCAAAGGCTCCAGCGCCTTAAGGAACAGCTCCGTAAAGCCTTCCGCCTCCTTCAGCTTCATAATGTGCGTCAGCCGCATATGCGCTTTGCAGGCGAAAGCGAACCCCGCCGGCGTATCTGCCAGCCAGCCCTGCAGCGTTTTGGCAGAAGGTAGCTGGCGGAAGGTGTAATTCACCTCGACAGAATTCAGCCGGGTCGCGTAGTGCGCCAGAAACTGTTTAGCCGGGAGCTTTGCCGGGTAAAAATCCGGCTTCCACGCCGGGTAGGAGAAGCCGGAGGTTCCGGCGTAGAGTTGCGCCATAGAAGGGAGTTGGTATCATCAGTATCGCGCTGTCTGAAACGCGGACGCCAACCGCGCCGTCTACAAAAACTTAACAATTAATGCGAAGCACCAAAGTTATCATCGGTTTCCTTGCGGCCTCGGCAGCTTTCGGCCAGCAGTACATTGTTTCCACCATCGCGGGAACCAGCGGTCAGCCGGGCTGGTCGGGCGACAACGGTCCGGCGCTTTCGGCGCAGTTCAACAACCCGATCCGCATTGCGGTCGATAAGAATCTCAACCTTTACATCACCGATTACAACAACCAGTCGGTCCGGTTCGTGAATTATCAGACCGGAATCGTCAATTCGATTGCGGGCAACGGTTCGCTCGGTTACAGCGGCGATGGTGGCAATTCCGTGGGCGCGCAGCTGGCCGATCCGCATGACGTCATCGTAGACGCTGCGGGCAACGTTTACATTGCCGACACCCTGAATGCGCGAGTTCGCAAGATCGATACGAATCAGAACATCAACACCATCGCGGGCAACGGAACCTACGGTTATTCGGGCGATGGCGGAGCCGCCACCGGCGCGCAACTCACCTACCCCACCGGCCTGGCGCTCGATAAAGCCGGCAACCTCTATATTGCCGATTCCGGCAACGCCACCGTTCGCAAGGTCGATATCCACGGGAATATCTCGACCGTTGCGGGAACCGGAGTCACCACTTTCGGCGCACTCCCGGGAGACGGCGGTCCGGCCACCAAAGCCGCCCTCCAGGTTCCCTACTGCGTTCAGGTGGATGCCACAGGAGTTGTCTACATCGGCGATACCGGCTCCAGCACCATTCGCCGGGTGGGTCTCGATGGAAACATCAGTACTTATCTCACGAATTTCCCCGCCCAGAATTTCGCCCTCGATGCGAGCGGCGCCATTTATTTCGCCAACTATCGCAGCCATACGGTCGAGAAAGTCCTCGCGGGCGGCACCCGGCTGGTGATTGCGGGCGATGGCCTTCCGGGCGACACCGGTGATGGCGGACCCGGCAGCGCCGCGCAGTTCAACCAGCCTTACGGCGTGACTCTGGATTCTTCCGGCAATGTTTACGTCTCCGACGCCGTCAACGCAGTCATTCGCGAACTCACTCCGCTGCCTTTCTCAATCGGCGCGGTCGCCAACGCGGCCAGTATCCAGGCATTCGAGCCGCCGATCTCCGGCGCCGGCGATTCTTCCGTTCCCGTGGCGCCCGGCGAGATCGTGCTGCTGTTTGGCTCAGGCCTGGGACCCTCTAAACTGGCTGTCGCCTCGCCGGTCAAAGGCCTCTATGCGACGCAGTTGGCCGGAACGTCTGTTTATTTCAATGGCGCCGCCGCGCCTCTCCTGTACACGTCTGCAACCATCGTGGCCGCCATCGTTCCCTATGCGCTGAATTATCAGACTTCCGCTCAGGTTACGGTGGTGTACAACGGGCAAACATCGATGGCGACCACTGTACCGGTCGCAGAGACGGCCCCAGGGCTTTTCACTCTGGATTCGTCCGGTTCCGGGCAGGCGGCCGCGTTCAATCAGGATTTCACCCTCAATTCGGTGAGTAATCCGGCTCCGGTGGGAAGCACCGTCATCCTCTACGGCACGGGCGAAGGACAGACTTCTCCGGCCGGAGTCGATGGCAAGGTCGCCGCGGCAACGGGTCTGCCCCCGTCTCCGGTCCAGAATGTTTCCGTTACCGTGGGCGGCGTTCCGGCGGTCATCGATTACAAAGGAGGCGTTCCGACCTCGGTCGCCGGACTCCTCCAGCTGAACATCGAAATCCCGACCGGCGTGCCTGCGGGTTCCTCCGTGCCGGTAGTCCTCACGATCGGCGGCGTTCCCAGCCAAACGGTCAACATCGCCGTATCCACCCAGTAAGCGCGCAGCGCAGCATCGTAACCTGCGCTTTTCATGAGAGTGTAAGCTGGGCCACGTGTCAGCGGATCCGACTGGCGAACCGAGGCAGCCCACCTCCTTCCAGCCCGGTCTGTCACCGAGGCACGCGCCCTTTACAGGGTCCTCGAATGAGGAGCGCTTCTTACCCGGTACTACCGAGTGGTCAATTTGCTCGGCCGCGGCGGGATGGGAGAGGTCGACCGCGCCACCGACCTCACTCTCCAAAACACCGTGGCGCTGAAATTTATTCCGGAGTGCTCTTCCCGCGACGAGAACTCGCGCGAGAGATTCCTCAACGAAGTGCGCGCCGCCAGGGAGATCACCGATCCCAACGTTGCGCCGGCTTGCCGGTCTCTGGCTGAACGAATTGCGCATCGGCCTGTTCATCGGACTGCTGGCGATGCTGTTGATCATCCCGGTTCCCCTTCGGTGGAGGAACAAGGGCCGCTCCGGAGTTCTCGCGGTAATTGTTGCGGAGACTCCGATCTTCTCGCTCAGGGATCTCCCTCCCATCGCTGACCTCTCGTCGTCATCCGCCCAGGCTCCGTTGATCGGCTATGTTCTTCTGGCGGCGTTCACGGTCTGCTCGGCACGCTTAGCCACGGGCGCGGGCTCCCTGACTGCCGTGCAGAGCACTGTCGCGGACCGACTTGCAGCCCAATAAACTGCGGCGAGTCTGCGAGCGGAACGCGCCGCCCTTGAAAACTGTGCGGCCCCTCACATCGGACGCGGTATTATAGGTAGCTTCCTACTTGAGTCCCATGCGGTTTATCCCATTGCGCCTGGCGTTCTTCCTGACCTTCGCGACCCTCTCCCGCGCCGCCACCTTCGGCACCATCGTGGCGCCGCCGGGCGGAGCCGCCTGGTCCGATATCGTAATCGACGAATCGCGCACGCGCCTGTATCTGGTCGCCTCCACCGTTAATCGGGTCGATGTCTATAACTACAAAACCAGCACTTTTCTGGCCTCCATCCCCACCGGCATCCAGCCGGTGTCGGCCGCGCTTTCCCCGGATAACAGCACGCTCTACGTAAGCGCCTATACCGATGCCGCTCTGGACATCGTGAACCTGGCCAACAACAACGTGACCAGCGTTTCGCTGCCCACTAATCCCGAAGGCGTCGCCGTCGGTTCCGATGGCAGAGTCCTCATTACCGCGGTGGCAACCGGCGCCAGCACAACCAACACTCTTCTTCTGTACAACCCCTCGACGAAGGCCTTGACCGCCGTTCCCGTCGTCCCTCCCGCTGCCACGCCGCCGGTCCTGCCTACCCCGTCCGGCCGCGTGTATAACTCTTACCGAAGCCGACTCGCCACCTCGCGCAACGGAGCCTACATCATTGGCGTCAACAATCCCACCGCCACCACCCGCGTTGTGTTCGTCTATGAAACGGCGTCGGGAACCGTGCTGCGCAGCCGAACCGTCGCCAATCTTTCCACTACGCTTTCGGTCGGTCCCGACGGCGGAAAATTCATGGCCGGACCGGTTCTGTTCGATGCCACCACCCTTCAGGTCATGGCGCAGGAAAACGCCGCCAATGCACCCTTCGCCTTTCCCGCCGGAACCGCGGGCAACTTCAACACCCAGGCCAATCAGGGGGGCAG
>Ga0302140_10010915_pt1 | contig 11199 bp, 3 predicted proteins | sample I_Bog_E1_1_FD_202095 | JGI IMG/M metagenome (GOLD analysis project Ga0302140, IMG submission 202095) | Peat permafrost microbial communities from Stordalen Mire near Abisko, Sweden - I_Bog_E1_1 | ecosystem: Environmental > Terrestrial > Soil > Wetlands > Peat | place: Sweden: Abisko, Stordalen...
CGAAGATTTTATACCAACACCGGGCATTAAAATGGCTGCCGGCCGCAATTTTCAAAAGGACATGAAGACCGATACAGCAGCTGTGATCATCAACGAGGCATTTGCCAAACAGCTCGGCTACGCCAACCCGGTTGATCAGCCCTTATATCAGCCGGCCGATGCTAAAATTACCAGGTTCAACAGGCTGCGCATCATTGGCGTAATGAAAGATTTCAACTTCAAGTCCCTGCACGATAATGTCAGCCCTATGCTGTTCAGTTATAACCAGGGTTCGTCGCAGCTCAGCGTACGTGTCAATAGCGCGGATATCCCGGCGCTGATCAGCCACATCGAAAGCAAGTGGAAGGCCCTGTCGCCCAACCGCCAGTTCAGCTACGCCTTCCTTGATCAAAATTTCGACGCCTTGTACCGCGCCGAACAGCGCACCGGCGCGATATCCATCGCGTTCACCTCACTGGCCATCGTCATCGCTTGCCTGGGCCTGTTCGGCTTAGCCGCCTACGCCGCCGAACAGCGCACCAAAGAGATCGGCATTCGCAAAGTGCTCGGCGCTAACGTATCCATCATCGTGGGCATGCTGTCAAAAGATTTTATCAAGCTCGTGCTCATCGCCATCGCCATTGCCGTTCCCCTCGGCTGGTGGGCCATGCACAGCTGGCTGCAAAGCTTCGCCTACCGGCAGGAGATCCAATGGTGGGTACCTGCGGTAGCCGCCGTAGCCGCTATCGCCATCGCGTTTATTACCATCAGCTTTCAATCCATTAAAGCAGCGTTTACCAATCCGGTGAAGAGTTTGCGGAGCGAGTAGGGGTGTCTGAACCGTTGATTTTTCACCAGTGTTTATTTTTTTTAGGCGTTCAAGAGGGCTTCGCCATTTAGCTGATTTTTGTGATTTCAGTGATGTTCGTTATCAGTTTAATCTCCTAAATCAGCTAAATCAACGGTTCAGACTACTGTATCAATTCCGCACACCCCCCAGTTCACAACCGTACACTTATCTTCCACTAAACAAATCATAATAACCTGATAATCAATACGAATACCGTTTGGTACGCCTTTTACATGCTTATTGGAAACCAAACATCATGTTTAAAAACTATTTAAAAACCGCCTTCCGCAACCTGGCGAAGAATAAAGGGTTCACCTTTATTAATGTATTCGGGCTTGCGCTGGGGTTGGCAACTTGTATGCTGATCGTTTTTTATGTTTTTGACGAGCTGAGCTACGACCGCTTTAATGTAAATGCCGACCGGATTTACCGGGTAAATAACGATATCAAATTTGGCGGTAACACCAACTCATTCGCCGTATCGCCGGCGCCTTTGGCCGCCGCTTACCAGGCCGAGCTGCCACAAGTTGAGCAAACTGTAAGGTTTCGGGATAAGGGCGGTTTCACGGTAAAAAAGGGCGAAATGCGCATCAAGGAGCGCCGGGTGATCTATGCCGACCCAACCGTATTCACCATATTCACCTTCCCCATGCTGCAGGGCAACCCGGCCACCGCGCTGAAGGACCCGCACACGGTGGTGATCAATGAAAGCATGGCCAAAAAGTATTTCGGTAACGCGGATGCCGTAGGCAAAACGCTGGTAACAAACGACAGCGTGCTGTATAAAGTAACCGGCGTGATACAAGACATCCCCGTGCAGGCGCATTTTAATTACGATTTCTTTTTGTCGATGGCATCACTGCCCGAGAGCAAGGACGGGAGCTGGGTAAGCAATAATTTTGTAACCTACCTGCTGCTGAAAAAAGGCGCTTCGGCAAAAGCGGTGGAAGCCATGGGGCCCGCAATGGTGCGCGAGCATGTGGGCCCGCAATTGCTGTCCATCATCCACCTCAACATTGACCAGCTGGAAAAAAGCGGCAATTACTTCCGGCTTAACCTTACGCCACTGCTGGATATCCACCTGCACTCGGCCCGCGAAGCGGAGCTGGGGATGAACGGCAATATTCAAATTGTTTACATTTTTTCAGCGATTGCCATCTTTATATTGCTCATTGCCTGCGTAAACTTCATGAACCTGTCAACCGCCCGTTCATCAAATAGGGCCCGCGAGGTTGGGGTACGTAAGGTGCTGGGTTCGCCGCGCAAGTATTTGATAGCACAGTTTTTGTCCGAGTCGGTGATGGTCACCTTTATTGCTACGGTGATCGCCATAGTTGGCGCAAAACTTTTGCTGCCACTGTTTAACCAGATGTCCGGTAAAACGCTGGTGATCGATGCGCATACGCTGGTGTGGCTTATCCCGGTTTTGCTGGTGCTGGTGGTAGTGATCGGCTGCCTGGCGGGTTCGTACCCGGCGTTTTTCTTGTCCGCTTTCAGGCCGATCGATGTGCTGAAAGGTAAGCTGTCGGCAGGGTTTAAGGGCGGCTGGCTGAGGAGCTCGCTGGTGGTTTTCCAGTTCTTTATCTCCATTTGCCTTATTATCGGCACACTGGTGATCTATAACCAGCTCAAATACATCCAAAGCAAGGACCTGGGCTATAACCGCGAACAAATACTGGTGGTGCAAAATGCCTATAACATTGGCCGCCAGACGCCGGTATTTAAAAAAGAGGTGGAAAAAATGCCTGGGGTGCAAAGTGTTACCCTTACCGGCTTTTTACCCACCGAGGGTTACAACAACAGCACCACGCTGTTTGAAGACCATAGCATGGATTCGAAACGGGCGCTTAGTGCGCAATTTTGGTCGGTGGATGACACCTATATCCCAACGCTGAGCATGAAGATGGTAGCGGGCAGGAATTTCTCGCACCTGATGGGTTCCGATTCATCAGCTATCATTATAAACGAAGCCGCGGCGCGTAAACTCGGCCTTACCGATCCGCTAAACAAAATACTGTTCCTGCCAACCGACAACATGGCGAAAAACGTTAAGCAGGTTCACATCATCGGCGTGGTGAAGGATTTCAATTTTAAATCGCTGCACGAAACCGTAAGCTCGCTGGTATTATCCTACAACGACGACTGGGGCACGCTGGCCGTAAAAGCTAAAACCGCAGATATCCCCGCGCTGATGGACCGTATAAAAAGCAAATGGACTGAACTTGCCCCCGGCAAGGAGTTTGAATACACTTTTATGGATAAGGATTTTGACGCCATTTATGATACCGAGCAGCGTACCGGGACCATATTTGTCACTTTTACCACGCTGGCCATCATTATTGCCTGCCTGGGGCTATTTGGCCTTGCCGCCTATGCCGCCGAGCAGCGCACCAAGGAGATCGGCGTCCGCAAGGTGCTTGGCGCCAACGTGTCGACCATTGTAGCCATGCTGTCGAAAGATTTTATCCTGCTCGTGCTCATTTCCATCGCCTTTGCCGTACCGATATCCTGGTGGGCCATGCAAAAGCTGTTTTTGCAGAATTTTGCATACAAGCAAGATATACAATGGTGGGTGTTCGTATCGGCAGGAATGGGGGCTATCATCATTGCTTTTGCGACCATCAGCTTTCAATCCATCAAAGCTGCACTGAGCAACCCGGTGATGAGTTTGAGGAGTGAATAACCCCCTGGCCCCCGAAAGGAGGAACGGTTGGTGGATATTCAAATAGCTGAAATATAACAATATTAAAAAATAATTTCCTCCCCTTTAGGGGAGGCCAGGAGGGGTAAATGATAAAGAGCTACATCATCATCGCATTCCGCAACATCAGGCGCAACCTTAGTTATGCCTTTTTGAATGTTTTCGGGCTTACGCTGGGCATCGCTGCATGCCTGGTTATCTTTTTGATCGTAAGGAACGAGCTGAATTACGACAACTATGCCAAAGCCGACCGGATTTACCGTGTCACGCTCAACGCAATTGACTTTAACTCGGATGTGTCGCTGGCCGTGGCGCCAAAGATGCGGAACGACTTCCCTGAATTGGAACAAGTATCGCAGGTAATGTACGATAACAATGTGATGGTAAAGGTAGATAACAAGCGCTTCCGCGATAATGATTTTGCCATAGTCGACGGGAATTTTCCGCAGGTATTCGATTTTCAATGGATACACGGCGATCCCAAAACTGCCCTGACGGAGCCCAACTCCCTGGTCCTGAATGAGACACTTGCTAAAAAATACTTCGGCGACGCCAACCCAATAGGCAGGATCATCAATGTGGAAAACCAGATCAACGCCAAGGTTACGGGCGTAATTAAAGACTTGCCGGCCAACCGCAGCCTGCCCCTGCAAATGCTGCTTTCGCTGGAATCGATCAAAAGTCACTTAAATCTGAGCGAATTTTGGAACATCGGCGGCGGCTTTTTTACATTCATTTTACTGCCAAAAAATTACCCTGTACAGCGCATACAGGCCCGGATACCTGCCTTTCTGAAAAAGAACTGGGCCTTGGACCCTAAAGAGGTGCGTTTGCCTATCCAGCCCTTGCGTGATATCCATTTCGACCAGCGATACATCAACAATGTAGTTACGCCTGTGTCAAAAGACACTTATTATGCGCTGTTTGGCGTAGCGCTGCTCATCATCATTACCGCCTGTATTAACTTTGTGAATTTAGCTACTGCGCAGGCCATCAAACGCGCCAAAGAAGTAGGCGTAAGAAAAGTGCTGGGCGCCAACCGCGGCCAGCTGGTAAAACAGTTTTTGGGCGAAACCAGTGTGTTGGTATTTATTGCGCTGGTATTAGGCGTTTGCCTGGCCGCCTTTTTTCTGTCGGCAGCCGGCGCCTGGCTAAATATAAAGATAGATGCCTCGGAACTGGCACAGCCTATCGTAATAGAGTGGATTGCCGGTATCACTGTCGCGGTTATTTTAATTGCCGGTTTATACCCGGCCTTTGTACAATCGGCCTTTCAGCCGGTTGATTCGTTGAAAAATAAGACCGGCCGCATGGCCAAAGGCTTTACGCTGCGAAAAGGGCTGGTAGTGGCGCAGTTTGCCATCTCGCAGATATTGATCGTCGGTACGCTCATCGTGGCCCACCAGATGGATTATTTTGAGAACCAGGACCTGGGTTTTAACAAGGAATCAGTGGTCTCTTTTTATACGCCCGATAGTAAAAAGCAGGATGTATTCAAACAGGAGTTGTTAAATCTGCCAGGTGTTGAACAAGTGACATTATCCAACGGTGCGCCGTCATACAATACCAACTTTGGCCCTTTCAGCGACCCTGCCCACGGTTTCACCAAAGACGACGTGACGGAGATTAAACAGGTGGATGAAAATTATATCGACATGTTCGGCCTTAAAATGCTTGCAGGGGAAAAGATAACTAAACCTGGCCCTAACGACACTTCCCGCAATGTAATTGTAAACCAGACGCTGATTGAAAAAATAGGTATGATGAACCCCGACAAAGCCATAGGTAAACGATTTATGTTTAATGGCCGCTATGTTAATATTATGGGCGTAGTACAGGATTTTCAAAGCGAATCGAAACACAAAAAACGCCGCGCCTGTGTGCTGATGTACAATCCCCAGAATTTCTTTTACGCCAGCGTAAAGATCCGCCCCGGCGCCATCAATAAAACTATAGCTCAAATCGGCAAAGCATGGGCGGTTTTAAACCCCAATGACTTATTTGATTACCAATTCCTGGACGAACATATCGCCTCGTTTTACACCCAGGAGCAAAAGGTGTACACAGCTTTCAAGCTTTTTTCGGGTATTGCGATACTTATCGGCTGTTTAGGGTTATATGGTTTGATCATGTTCGCCGCCTCACAACGCACCAAAGAGATCGGCATCCGCAAGGTATTGGGCGCACCGATCGCCAGTATAGTTGGGCTATTTTCGAAGGAATTTGTCGTGCTCATCGCCATAGCATTCCTCATCGCCGCCCCACTGGGTTACTACATGATGAACAGTTGGCTCAACAATTATGCCTACCACATCACCATATGCCCGTGGACGTTTGTGCTGGCCATCATTGCATCCACTATCATTGCGGGGATAACGATAGCTTATCAAACGATAAAAGCAGCGCTGGTTAACCCGGTGAAGAGTTTGAGAAGTGAGTAGGATGTCTGAACGGTTGACTAAGCTGATTTTTGTGATTTAGCCGATGTTCATTATCAATTTAATCATCTAAATCAGTTCAATCAACGGTTCAGACAAATTGTATCAAAACCGTACAGTTGTTGTTACATTTACGAACATATTCATATATAAGTACATTATTCAAGTAATTTATTATCAAATAGTTAAAAAATTGGAATTAGTTTTATGCAGATAGTTGGTCGGTTGATAAAACCAGTGAACTAATGAACCATTGAACCAATGAACTAATAGCATGATTAAGAATTACCTCAAAACCGCCTTCCGGAACCTTTGGCGAACCAAAGCGTTCTCTATTATTAATATTGCCGGCCTTAGCGTAGCCCTAGGATGCTGCATGCTCATCCTGTTATATACAATGGATGAGGAGAGTTATGACCGTTTTAACGTAAATGCAACGAAGATTTATCACCTGGTGGTGGAAGATATCAATCCCCAGGGAGTATCGATGAAAATGGGAAGCACCGGGCCGGTACCCGGGCCTGTTTTCAAGCGCGAAGTTCCTGAAGTTGAGGATTTTGTACGTATGAAAAGCAACGCATTTACGGCTAAAAAGGGCAACGATGTTTTTAGCGAGGACGCGCTGGTTGTTGACAGTAATTTCTTTTCAGTGTTCACCGCACCTTTAAAAGCCGGTAGCTATAAAAACGCTCTTTCGGGTGATAACACTATCGTTATTTCAGAAGATATTGCGAAGAAGTACTTCGGCGATCGGGACCCTATAGGCAGGGTGATGCAGTTGAAAGACGATACGGCATTTAAGCCATACACGGTTACCGCAGTGACCAGGCGGTCACCGCAAAACTCCTCGATCAAAATAAATATACTGGTGCCACTAAAGGGAACCGGGACTTTAAAGGACGACCAATGGTTCAATTTCTACCTGAACACCTTTTTGATTGTAAGACCCGCGGCAGATATCAGGCGGGTAGAAGCTAAAATAGCCCAGGTATTTCATGCCCATGCGGCAGCTCAATACAAAGAAATGCAGCAGAAATACGGCATTAAGGATAAAACGGTTTTTCACCTGCAACCGCTGCTAAGTATGCACATGAGCACCCAATACCAGCCGGATAACGGATTAAGCGATGCAAGTAGCCCGATGTATTCTTATATCCTTACAGGAATTGCATTGTTTATCCTGCTCATAGCCTGTATTAATTTCGTCAACCTCACGGTAGCCCGTTCGTTAAAACGAGCCAAGGAGATCGGTATCAGAAAAGTGGTTGGCGGCGCACGAAAACAAGTGATCATTCAGTTCCTCGGCGAATCATACATCCTGTGCTTTATCGCATTTGTGCTCGCCATCGGCCTGGTCTGGCTGGTATTGCCCACCTTCAACCAACTGGCCAATAAAGCACTTGCGTTCTCGTATTTGCTGAGCATTAAGCTGGTGGCTGGGTATACAGCCATTTTCCTTTTTACCGGGCTGTTGGCGGGGTTCTATCCGGCTTTGGTGCTATCGGGCCTTAACCCCGTGCAAACGCTGTATAACCGCCAGAAATATATAGGTAAAAACTATCTTTCAAAAAGCCTGGTGGTACTGCAGTTCACATTGGCTACCTTCTTTATTATCGCTACGATCACGATCTATTCCCAATTTAATTACCTGATGCACTTCGATTTGGGCTACAATGATAAAAACGTCGTCTCGATACACTCATTCGATTTGGATAAAAAAGTGTTGCCGACTTTTAAAAATGAACTGCTTAAAAACCCCGATATTAAAATGGTGACCGCCGACCAGGGTGGCCGCTGGGGGACCATAGCCAAAATAAACAACGGGCAACAAACCCAATTCGACATCAAACATATAGACGAAGGTTACCTGACGCTTTTTGATATCGCTGTGGTCAAGGGCCGTGGTTTTTCAAAAAACATGGTCGGCGACTCCGCCAATAGTATCCTGGTAAATGAAACTTTTGCCAAACAGGCCGGCTGGAAAAAGCCCCTCGGCGAAGTAGTCGACTTCTTCTACGATCATAAAAAATACACTGTCATCGGCGTCGTAAAAGACTACCATGCGCTTGACCTGACACAAAAAGTAACCCCGATGCTATTCAGCATGAGACCTCAATATTCGTACGGTAATGTATTTGTAAAGATTAGCGGGCAAAACCAGGCCGTTACCCTTTATTACATTCAGAAAACATTTAAGGATTTGTTCCCTTTCAGGCCTTACGAATCCACTTTCAAGGATGCAGAGATAGCGCAGCAATATGACAAGGAAGCCAAATGGAAACAAATTGTCACCTTTAGTGCAGTCCTCACCATTTTTATATCCTGCATTGGCTTGTTCGGGCTGGCTACACTATCAGCCGAGCGCCGCAGAAAAGAGATTGGTATCCGCAAAGTGCTGGGCGCTTCCGTTGAAGGTATCGTCAGGAAACTTTCAACTGATTTCCTGAAGCTGGTAATCATATCGGCCCTTATTGCGTCACCGGTTGCTTTGTGGGCACTTAATAAGTGGCTGGATAATTATCCATACCGTGTTGCGATCAATTTATGGATATTTATATCAGCATCGGTGGCAGTGCTTCTGGTGGCGTTGATAACCGTAGGTTACCATTCCGTCAGGGCAGCGGTGGCTAATCCGGTGAGTAGCCTCCGAAGTGAGTAGCAGTAGCAGTAGCAGTTGGCAGTTAAAAAGCATTGTTTTTAATCACTAATTCAATAATTCACTAATTGATTTATGAAATTCACTAATTGATTTATGATACGAAATTACATCAAAATCGCATGGCGGAACCTTGTCAGAAACAAGGTGAGCAGCATTATTAACATCACAGGACTTGCCATCGGTTTGGCTTGTGTAATGCTGATCGGGCTGTATGTTAAGGACGAACTTGGCTACGACCGTATTTTTAGTGATACCAACCGAATCTACCGGGTAAACATCCACGAAAAAATAGCCAACGACGAGTTTACCGCCGGCCATACACCGCCGCCGGTCGGCCATGCGCTGCAAAGCAGTTTCCCCGAGATAGAAAGCTATACAAGGATATTTACCCCGGGTGACGAGATCATTCACTACGTAAAAAATGGCGAGCGGGCGGCGATCACCGAAAAAAGCCTTTTATCGGTCGACTCCAATTTCCTGCAATTTTTTAGCTACCCGCTGCTGGCAGGCGACCGCAGTAAATGCCTTAATGGCCCCAATTTTGTGGTGCTTACTGAAAGCGCTGCAAAAAAATACTTTGGGGAGGTATCGCCGATTGGCAAAACGCTAACTTTTGACGAATACAACGCGCCATTTACGGTTACCGCTGTTTTAAAAGATTTGCCTGAACAATCCTCGCTGCAGTTTGATATGCTGCAATCAAACCTGGGTATGCCGCCGGTTAAACGCTTTAGCTGGAGCTGGGTATGGCTGCAAATGGGCACGTATATAAAACTCCGCGAACATGTACCGAATTCACCGGCCGATATGGCGCGGCTCCAAGCACATTTCCCGCAAATGATCAAAGTGCAGGCGGCCAGCGCATTCAAACGCATCGACGAGCCGCTTGACGAGATGGCAAAAAAGGGCGATAAATATGAGGTATTACTCCAGCCGCTGGCCGACGTGCACCTTTTTTCAAAGGATATAGGTACGCGTTACTTTGTCCAGGGCGATATCAAATACGTTTACATTTTCTCGGCGATCGCCCTGTTCATCATTTTGCTTGCCTGTGTAAACTTCATGAACCTCGCTACCGCACAATCCGCCAAGCGCGCAAAAGAAGTGGGCATCCGCAAAGTACTGGGCTCCGAGCGCAGACAGTTGATCCGTCAGTTTTTGGTCGAGGCATTAATGTACACACTGTTTGCAGCGTTAGTTGCCGTTGTTATAGTTGTTGTAACGCTTCCGGGCTTTAACCAGTTGGCCTCCAAGTCACTCAGCTTGCTGGCACTTTTGCAATGGAAGGCCTGGGCGGGATTGCTGCTGTTGATTGTTTTAACCGCGCTTTTTGCGGGAAGTTACCCGGCTTTCTTCCTGACGGCATTCAAACCAGTTTCCGTTCTAAAAGGAAAAGCCGATTTCAAAACTTCCAAAACAGGCTTTTCAACACGCAACGTGCTGGTTGTTTTCCAGTTCGCGGTATCTGCCATGCTGATTATCTGCACCATTGTTGTTTACAAACAATTGCTGTTTAACCAGTCGAAAGACCTGGGGTATAACAAGGAAAATGTTTTAGTTGTTAACGATGCCGAACGCCTGGGTAAAAACGAGGAAAGCTTCAGAAACGCGGTGCTGGCGCTTCCCGAAATAACGAATGCTACTATTAGCACCAACCTGCCGGCATCCGAGAAGTATTTTGACGACGATTATACTCCGGAAACTACCGGCGACAATGTGGCCCGGCCGGATAAAAACCTTTCCATCGCTTCTTATATCGTCGACGAATCCTTTGTTCCAACGCTGAAGCTGCAGGTGATCAGCGGTCGAAATTTTTCCAAAAGCTTTAACGATTCGGCATCGGTCATCCTGAACGAAACCGCCGCAAGAAGGGCCGGCTGGAAAAACCCGATCGGCAAATACCTGATTTATCCCGGAGGTAACAACACCAAATTCCAGGTTGTTGGTATCGTGAAAGATTTTAACGCAGCGTCGCTGCATGATGATATGATGCCATGGCCTTTGTTTTATACCACTTCAAAAACGTATACCATGCCCACCTCTTTTGTAAGCGTAAGGCTTAAGCCCGGCGATTATTCAAAAGCGCTAAACAAAATACAGGCCATCTGGAAGACATTTATTCCTGATAATCCATTCGAGTACAGCTTTTTGGATCGGCAGTACGACGCTTTATACAAAACCGACCAAACGATAGGCAAGGTATTTACCGTGTTTACCTTCCTGTCAATAACCGTCGCCTGCCTCGGTTTACTTGGCCTCGCGATGTACACTGCGGAGCGGCGCACAAAGGAAATAGGCATCCGCAAGGTATTAGGCGCATCGGTACAAAACGTGGTAGGCATGCTTTCGAAGGACTTTTTAAAACTGGTATTGATCGCCTCAGTTATTGCCTTCCCGGTCGCCTGGTATGCCATGAATAACTGGCTGCAGGATTTTGCTTACAAAACCGAAATCAGCTGGTGGGTATTTGCGCTTTCGACTGGCATTGTAACTGCAATTGCATTAATTACCATTGGTTTTCAATCGGTCAAAGCAGCCATGGGTAACCCTATTGAAAGTTTGCGAAGCGAAT
>Ga0302140_10010918_pt1 | contig 11199 bp, 10 predicted proteins | sample I_Bog_E1_1_FD_202095 | JGI IMG/M metagenome (GOLD analysis project Ga0302140, IMG submission 202095) | Peat permafrost microbial communities from Stordalen Mire near Abisko, Sweden - I_Bog_E1_1 | ecosystem: Environmental > Terrestrial > Soil > Wetlands > Peat | place: Sweden: Abisko, Stordalen...
TGGATTTCTGCTCGGGTTTTGGATGGCAGTCTCAAGGCTCGGAGGAAATCGTGGATGATGGTGATATCATGCGTTGCGGACGGAGATTGTGTTATTGGTTTGAGATCGCAGTAAGGGTAAGTTGAAAACAGGGAGACTTGTGGCAGGTGAGATGGAAAGGTTTAGCTAGATGCTCACAAATTGGATTTAGGACTACGTAGGAAAGAGATTGGTCAGCGCAATCCGCCTCAAGGCACTCGAGGAATTTATACTATCATGTGATTACTGTTGCAAGTTCGAGCTTCTGAGGTCAATGGCCAAGTCGGCGCTTTGTTTCAGTCGGTCACAAAGCAGAAAAGAGATTTCAAAGCAAGAAATTCATTCATGTGCCCTCAAGTACGAATTTATTCATGACCTATCATACAGCCATTGCAATGCAAGTCATAAAGTGCCAAGTACCATCTGAAAGAAAACAAATGCAAGTCGAGACAAAGCTCATATTAGGACGCGCCCCTGTCCGCCAAACTCCTAGCTGCAATGCCACGAAGAAACACGAAAGCAATTTTGCGCCACGATATGAAGACCGTGAAATCACGCCTTAGTCAATAACCTCAGCCTTGATTGTTGGAGTGTTCCACTTGTGTCTCGCACCCCATTGAGTGTTGAAGTAGTTCTCGAACTCAAGACAGCTCTTGAAGATCTGGTCATTCTCGGTCCAATACTCGTAGCAGTTTTGGAAAATTTGACGAATGTCAGCCTCAAACTCCGCCGCCGTAGCATACTCGTTGCGAGTCATCTTGCCCTGGATGGTGCGGAGGTCCATGGGACGCTTGACGACATCGAAGTAGTTGGGAACGTTGTCACGGGCGGGATCAACCGGGTTCTTGAAAGGGCCAACGAGACGAGTCCAGAAGCCAGGGCCTTTGAACATACGGACGATGAGGTCACGACAGAACTCCATCTCCTTCTCCGGGGTTAAGGGGACGACTTCACCAGTGTTGACCTGAGTGGAAGCGCGTCGGTTATTGCTGGCACGGCGGTTAGGCTCAGACTTGCGAGCAGCCTTCTTTGGTGGCGGTGGCTTGATCTCGACAATTTCGTCACCAAATGCAGCAGCTGCTGCAGGAGTGGCGATCTCGGATTTGCGGCTGCGCTTCGCGGGAGGACGTGGTTGCTCGATAAGCATGTCTGCAGGATTGAGTTGATGCTTCTGAGCTTGGTGGACGAAGGCAGTTCCGGCTGCTGGAAGATCACTCATAACGATGACGAGCTCACAGAGGATCTCCTGAGGGAGGGACTTTGCGAAAGCATTGCGGATCTCGGGGGAGGCGCGCACTTCTCTTGTCAGCAAGGTCCCTCATTGCGCAGTGGATATACATACTGTGCTCAGCAGCCCAACCAATGAGCATTCTACGCAAGCCACTACCTTCCTCAGTCTCCTGCCAAGCTTGGATGAGAAGTGGTGTGCCAGGAATATGAGACGTGACTTGACGGCGCTCAGCCATGACATCAAGAACAGCGACACGCAATGGAGCCATTCTCAATAATGTTGCTAGCTTCCAGACGTTCATGAGAAGAGGGTAGTCTGGGATCTCCTTTCCACCCGCCTTATCGTAGACGGCACCAGTATAAATAAAGTTCTGGAAGCATCCGAACGTAGCAATATCGGCTTGCGGAAGCTTGATGATAAGTTCGATGGTGTTTTGTTGAGGGAGCTTCGCAAATTCTTCGCGGTAGTAAGGAGATTGGGCAGCGAGAAGATCCTTCTGGATGCCGAAGGGAGTCTCGTCGGGACCTACGAGGATAATGGCGAAGTAGCAGTGGGGTTCGCTGTAGATGAATTAGTAATGGATCTTCAACGCGATTTTGTGGACGTACTGCCAGGAGATTCCGGTAGAAGCCTGGCCTGCCTCAGCAGTGAGATCAACGCCTTGATAAGCCATTTTCTGCTCTTTGATGCTTGTGAGGGCGTAGGGTAGTTACGTCGAATTGATGAAAGGTTGAAAGGTTTTGTCGAGGGGGGGATCTATGCGGCTCAGCCTGAGTTCAATTGACGCAGAGAGCGGACCTGCTCACTGCCGATAAGTCGAAAGAAAATTTCTGGTACAAAGAGTGAATCTGATAGGCCGGTCTATGTAAAGTTAGCAGATCTGCAGTGCTGAGAATGATGAGCGGTCGGTTGCAGGGCTGAGAAGCACATAAGTTTGTGCCAATGTTGAGTTCTTTATGAGCCACTGGCTGCGCAAACTCATAATTTGAGAGCAGTGTTATGAGAAATCAATCACCATAGCTTGCCAGATTTGATGGAAAAAGCTCTTGGCCTCCTCTCAGGCACTGATCGTTCTCACTCGGCGGGGTAACATGGATGATGCCATTGATTGCGAAGTGAGACTCATAAGAGAGAGGTTCAGATGAGGCGCTTACCTGCTCAAGTTTCGGTCGCTCTCAATCGTTGCTTTCTAATCATCGTTGAGTATGAAGTTGCTGTCGTGGGGGATGAGATTGAAGTCATCTGAGCTCTCATCGGTAGAAGTGAAGCTCTCATTCTACGGTGACCGCGGTCGCAACTTCTTGAAATTCCCGCTAAATTCTCTCTGCCTCAGGCTGTCCTTTCCCCCCCTTTCCACATTATTTACTTTCCAATCCAAACTTCAACGTTCAGGGAATAACGGCGAATCATAAATCTCTCGCACCATCAACCCCTCAATGTCCTATCAGGATTTGCCTCTTGGTTCTTTCATCTCCGCAACGACAAATCGGAAGGCCACATAGCAGTCAGATTCTACATTACCAAACCATGCTGCTACAACACATCACTTCTCACAAGTTGTTCGCCTCAGATATGGGATTCTCCTTATGGGTATCACTTTTCAGGTGAATAAGTTGCGCTATCGTATGAAGCGAACGAACATATAAGTCGTGCAAAATCTTCAGGTAAAGGTTCTTACCTGCCTCCTCGAATCCTCCCAATACACAAAGCTTAATGTATCGCCACTGGAGGAACATACACTTGTATGGAAAATTCCGCATCGCATGCTTCTCCCTCAGGTTGTAGTATATTCAGCCTTTGTATTGCACGGCAAACCACGGAAACCCATACTACTGGCGTGCGCTGAATTATGGATCAGAGGATTTCTCAAAGTCGGGAAAGCTGTAATATATGCACCAAGTAGTGACCGATTTGCCTCCAAGTACGGAGGAAAATCTGAGTGAGTTGGAGAGTGTTCAAAGTGAGAACAGATGTGTCAGTTTCTCACGGCGTGTTATTGAGAAATTGTGGGAGAATCTTCTGGGATTATCCTTTGGCTTCTCTTACAAATTCTAACTACAAGTACAACATCCACAACGAACTAGATATTAGGTGCGGTGCGGCCGTGGCTACCAACTCTATCAGATTCACAGTAACCTTCAAGTCAGCTTAAACGTCACTTCATCTCAAGATTCATCTTCAAGATATCATTTTCATTCGCATACAGTACATAATAATTCCCGGCAATACCTAACTGAACGCAGACTAAACACCAAGGTCAAGCATAATTGCATAACTCCAAGCAACATCAGCCAGTACAAAACTTCCTCGCAAGCCAAATACTTCTAATTTCCCAAACAGACAGGAGATCAAGTCAAATAAAAACAAAGTAACGGCAAAATGAAAAGCCAATTAAACAACAGAAACAAAATCCGCACATTACCACATGGCCCCCATTTTCCGCCAAAATATTACAAATAGAACATACATTTATCCAGACGCGAAGAGATTCTTGCAATCACGGCCCTTCTGTACAAATTTTGGGTGATTCTTGAGGTTCCAAGCGCCTTGCACGATCGGAATGGTGTCTGTGGTAGCAAAAGCTAAGCCGGGAGCATTAAGCTTGGGTGTGGCTAGCTCTACCATCTTTGTGGAGGGCTTGATTCCAAATGCCTATGATGGAGTTTGGTCCTGAGTGCTGGGCAATATGTTGTCTTGGAGGAAGGCTTACCGAGAGGTGAGAATTAGTCGGATGCAGACCCAAGTATGAATACGCGTGCTGCAGGACCTCCTTGTTTTGCTGCGGCAGTTTCGTAGCTTTCAAAAGCATCTCCTCAGAATAATTCCCGTCCACTTTCTCCCGCACGATTTGCCAGTCAATGATAGTCAGTTTGGTTGCCGGGTACCATATTGGTCGACGCTCCTTGCCAACATTGATGCAGAAAGCGTCCTAATCCTTCTGCTGCCACGGATGACTTCGATACTTTGCATCTGAAAGTAGCATTAGTTAAGATGTCACACTTTTCATATGAACAGAAAAATAAACCAGTTCTCAGGTAATTGGCAACAGAAATTACTGTCCCATCGTCCTTCGTGAAGGTAGTTCCCGAGACTCGGGTGGAATTGATGCCACAGATTACCCAAGCCTCGCCCCCTGTGTGAAGATCCAGAGTGACTCGAACATCCTTGAGCTTTGGCTTGAAGTCGCGGTTTCTGATCATACTTGCTTTAAGCCAGCAAATCTCAATCCAGGTTTGAAGTTTCATCGGAGTGAAAAACGCCGATGTGACGGAATTCACGTTGAGGAGCAATGAATCATCGCCAGGTCGCATTGACGAAAAAAAGCCGTTCCGGATGAAATACAACGACTTATTACTGCTGGCTAATTCTGCTCTGGGCTCTTTTGCCGCAACTGGGTAGAACTTGTTGCCTGCACGGCCACCTTGAAAACCCGGCTTGATGATATTCTTCCATGTGATAACGTTGAGGGCTTTCAACTCGTTGACAAGCTCTTTGAGCTCCGCCCCAGCGGTTACATGAGCTAGTAGCCCTGTCGTGTTCACATTGCCGAGGTATTTTACCTGTGACTTAATAATGCGATTGTTCGGTCTCGCTCGGTGGCTGGACAGCCAATGCTCCGTATCTGTGACTTGGTTCAGGGTTTCAGCAGAGCCGTTAAACAGAGGACCGACGGAGTTAATAACAGAATCGTAGTCGGTAGAGAAGTGCTTGGAGTCAGGTGGATTTTCTTCGAGAAGTCTCTGGATCAGAGCGCGTTTCGTTTCCTTCTTCAGCTTACGCTTGTCCTCTTCGTGTGCCTGAGTGGAGGCATTGGTCGTTGAGTTCCGCAAATCTCCGATAATTATGGCGTACCAAAACAGTTTCACTGACGTGTTGAGCTGGATTTCGAAAAATTGGCCTTGATGGTTCTGGCACTTTTCGTATCTTGAACCTGACCCACCGCCTGTTTGATTTTTTTAGGTAGTATTTTTTTTCGGCTTCTTCCCACTTTTTGCGACGATCAGCGATTTGATCCTCAATACTCAACCCCTCAACTGTCTCAACGATAGATTGTGAGCCATGCGGGCTTCTTTGAGGAGATTTTTGAGGACTATTCAAAAGAGCCTGGCGTTGGGAAGAAGAAGCCGGTGAAGTTGGCGCATTGCTGGAACGGGACGCTTTCGTTGCTTGACTATCAAGATATTTTTGCCGATAACGTGGAGTGAACTGGTTCAACAGCTCCTCGCTGAGATTGTCTGGAACAACGCCTCCGGTGACGATGGAGCACTTGGGCGTTTTGTGGTCTCCATGGCCACAAGCCTTGCAGACAGATCCGATTAGACTATTGCATTCTTCAGCCTCATGGTCATAAGCCAGACACTCATCACAAGGCTGCTTATCAAAGTTCTTGTAAGGCTCTTCACAAGTGGCTTGCTTGTGATTTTTACCCGTGGGAACTCCGCACTTTGCACAGCCCCCCATCTTGTGAGCCTCAGCGGGCGAATGATCTCGTTTCAAGGTTGAATGATAAATTCTGAAGAATGAACGGCTGCGAGACGAGGATGGAGTAACAAGCTCGAAAGCCCAATGGGTTGAGCAACATCGTAATATAGGAGATTTGAAACTTTTAGTTTCTAGGATCGTCTGTTTGTTCAGTTCAGATGACCTTCAGAGGTGACTACTTTGGGGTTTGCTTTCATCAGTATTCCAGAAATGACATAGCATTTGACGCAATATCCTAAGTCATCTGACGACACTAATAATTGCTATTCTTGAGATATTAAACGAATCTACATAATCAAACATCACTCTCTTCTTGCCGACTTGCCAACCATCATAGGGCGTAGCTCGTGATCTGCACTCAATCAAAAGCTCCAAAATGACATAGGCCATGACCATGTAGTCTTAAAACATAAGCCAAGCAGGAAATGTCGTGAACCCCTTGACTACCCCTCACTCCCCAGTCGAATGACTTCACGGTTGTACCAGCTGTTGAAGCAATCCATTGCGCTCATTTAAAATTTCAAGATCTTGCAAACACTGATAACAGCATCAGTAGAGTCTGATTTTTGGACAGTCCTGTCAAACTGAATGTGATGCTACAGTAAAGAAAATGATCGGAATAGCAAATGTGGAAACTTGAAGCCTCCACTTGGGGCACGAGCATCCCGAGGATACTGATACCTCGTGAAGCCTCGCACCTTGCAAGGTCTTCGACTGTACAAGGAGAGGTAGAGCAACTGGGTGATACAAGAAGCTAATAGGTTCATTGCCATTCTTATTACGATGGACTGACAACTGCTGCTTATTTATGTCACTATCAGGATCAATTTGTCCATTTGGCGATCTTTCGAGCTCTGCGTTATAATACAGACAAAGCGCCACGCACACGAGATTTCATCAAAGTTGGAAGGAAGAAAGTTTGAAGTACTTGTTAAGGAAATAGAAGCAAGGAAGGAAACTATTATCGTCACATGACGTGGAGCACACAGGCGTCCTAACAAGGTAAGTGGGTTCTTCACTTGATTTCCCAACCTCTACTGTATCTTCAGCTTCAAGAGCGCATACCAAAACCGGCCCTGTAGGGCCGGCTCCATGGAGTATGACTGTTGCTTGGGTTTCAATTATTTGAACCTCGTCGAGAGAGGAGAAACCGTAACACGCCCGCTCCAAACCTTCTGAAGCCTCTTCGCAAGCCGTAGACTCAATAACTCCGTAAAAGAAAAAGTGAAGCGTCAGGATTGATCTCGCTTCATTTCAGGGGCTCGCCTAACCCTGTAAGTCCTGAACCACCAGAAACGCACTAAAAAACTTTAAACGAACCCCCTGTCGCAAAACCCACAAAGCGCTCCAAGACAAAGATCAAAACCCTCAAAAACGCCCCTCCACCACCACCACTTAATATAAAATTCACCCTAAACAGCATCAGCACACCAAACAAAACTTAAAGCGAGTTCCAACACACCTTTACCTCACATTTAAGCTTCTAGGCTTATAAAGCAACCCAGAAAAACCAAAAAGTAAACGTGTGTATCAATGGGCTCAACCGGGATTTGAACCCGGGGCCTGTCACAGTTCTCCTCTCTCGAGGGGGATCAAATGAATGAAAACCCGAAGCGACAATCATACCACTAGACCATTGAGCCTTTACACATTGGTAGCCCAAATTTTCCTTATTTTGCCTTATACGAGCGGTAGCAATTTAGGCTGAAAAAATGAGGAAGAAGCGCTTTGATTGGTGGGTATAAATAGTTTGAGAGGCTGAGTCCCGAGGTTTCTCCGAGACGGGTCCTTAAAGGAGGAGAATTTGGTTCTGGGGGTGGAGATCTAAGGGTTAGTGGCTTTGGAGTATGAGAGCGAGGCGCCGATTAGACTATTGGCTGGAATACGTAGTAATACCCTTGGATAGGACTGTTAATAGGGTAGTCTGTGGATATATCAATCTCACGTAGCATAGAAAGAACTGAGAACTATACAAAGGTGAAATTCTATTAACAACTTATAGAATATCTTGCTCCTCATATCCAATCCTCCAAGCCAACAAGACAGAATAAATCCACAACGTGGAAGTCATCACGTCTCTCCCCACCCTTCCAACACCCACAACCTCAAGGCAGAAAGCTCTTCTCCAAATCTCCTCAGAGCAATAGCCATAATTCCGAGTATCCAATTTTCCAGCCCAACGAGACAGTCTAAGCTCGGAACATGAACGCCTTGGATCAACATCCGTATTATCCATAGCTTCAAAGCAGAAACCCCTTCTCCAAATCTCCTTTCAATAGCATCTGTGATATTCGGCGATTAAGTCTGTATTGAACAGGCCACGCAGGGTCAGGGAAACAGTTGTCCAGAATGCAAGAACTGCATACTCAAGGGTGGGCCCTCCGTATTCCCCATATTCCCAATACCCACAACCTCGAAGCAGAAATACTTTCTCCAAATCTTTTCTAAGCAGTAGTTGTAACACCCAGTGATTCAATTCGTACTAAAAAGGCCACGCCGAACCGTTGAACTGGTCATGCTTTTGAGAAGGTAAGAAATGCCCACTCGACGTAGCTCCTCCATCCTCTCAACATTCCAATCAGCGCCTGTGAAGATATCTCAGAACACAGAATTTGAGGGATCAGCATTTCTCATCACCTCATATCATAATGACACTTGCCATCCTCAAGCTAGCATCGCAACAAAACGAACGAAGAATCACCTAAGAAGCTCACAAAAGACGTGGATTCTGGCACAGTTATTAATCATACAAGTAGCACTAGAAACGAACGCTCAAGCCAATTTTCCGCGGTGCCTCATCTACCAACCTGTTGCCTGTTATACCCATACACCAACATTCTAGCTATTCTTAGCATACGCTGCATCGACCTCCTTTTGATACTTCTTGAGGATGCCTCTTCGGTTGAGCTTCTGAGCGGATGTAACCAATTGCTAATACTGTCAGTATACACTTAGGAGCGCGGAGAGGAAACTCACGTTCTGAGGTGTCCACTCCTCATCTGCCAACACGACACCTTCAATAATCTCAATTCCGCTCAGTCCACCTGATCTCCCAGCCTGCTGCAACTCCTTCAATACTGCATCTTGAACTTGTGGGCTGTGTACCAAGTCCTCAATACCACTTCCCTCGACACCAATCCTCTCTGCCAGCTTCTTCAAGGCTGGTTCCGCTGGGACAATGATGGCAATTGGCTTTGTGCGCTGCTGATCCGCATAGACGCAGATGTTGGCCACCACTGTAGCCGATCTGTAAACCGATTCCAGCTTCTCCAGAGCAATGTACTCTCCGTTCAATGTCTTGACCAGGTTCTTCTTGCGATCGATGATCTTGAGATGCCCATTCTTGTCCCACTCTCCGATATCCCCAGTCTTGAACCAGCCATCTGGAGTGAGAGCCTCCTTCGTCTCCTGTTCATTCTGGTAGTATCCTTCCATAACCGTCACACCTCGAATCCAGACCTCACCCTGAGGATTGGGCTTGTTGGTTGCAAAGTAACCGGCATCAGGGAAGTCAACCAGCTTGATCTCCACCGAACCTGGAATATCACCATGTGCATCATCGGTCCACTCCATCGGATCCATCAGAGCGCCCATAGCGGTGGTCTCGGTCAATCCGTACCCGTTGATCATAGGCGTAATAGCCATCGAAATGAAGCGTTGGGTATCCTTCGCGATAGGCCCTCCTCCATTCATACAAATTCGCAATCGTCCACCAGTTGCTTCCTTTACCTTCTTGAAAACCACCGCATCGAGTATGCCAGATCCAGGGAGCCCCCAGTGCAATAGATTGTTCTTAGCCCACAGAGCAGCCCAGAACAGGTTCTTGACAACCGGGCTTCCTGAATTGACTTTCGCAACAATGCCCTTCTTGACAGATTCCCAGACAGCAGGTACACCAACGAGCACTGTGGGTCGGAACTCTCGAATATCCCCCTTGCAATTCTTCACCGAAGAATCGGACAGTGTCTTGGGATTTCCATAACCCATAGTTCCACCCCAGTACAAACAGGCATTTTCGAAGACGAATTCGAGAATATGTGCGAGAGGTAGGTAGGTCAAAAGACCGTCGCCAGGGCCGAGATATGGCTCCACGATAACACTAACACCAGCAACTGAACATATTAGTGGATGAATAATTAGGTGTGACTTTCCCCCTTACCTGCGCCAACAACAGCCTTGTGTCTGAGCGGCACTCCCTTTGGAGGACCAGTACTGCCAGAAGTATACATGATACAGCAGAGGTCGTCTGCGGTAGGAGGGACGGCATCTACGGGATTGTCTTCACCAAGCTTTCGGAGCTCTTCGAAGCTGAGGATGGTGAGGCGGTCGTGTGCCTTCTTGAGCTTGTCGATATTCTCCTGCTTGACTTCATTTTGGCTATTCCAGATGACATACTTGATCTCGGTAGCCTCCTGAAGTGGATTTATAAGAGTCGGCAGCAAATGCGGATCCAAGAAGATAGCCTTGGCCCTGGTTGCCACCAATGAGTGCTGGAGGCCAGACTCTCCGAGAGTATCATAAGCGGTGACAATGGGCATTGACTGAGAGCAGGCTCCGTGAGCTGTCGCAAGCCAGTGGGCACTGGTCGCAGCGAAGATGTGTACTCGATCATCCTTGTTCAGACCCAGCTTCCGGTACCCAGCACCGATCTGCAGGATCAGTTTCTCGTAGTCGTGGAAGCTCATGTAGTCGTATCCACTAAGCTCGAAATATGTCCATTTCTTGTCGACCTCCTGCTCCTGACCATCAATCATCTTCTTGACCTTCTTTGTCTCCTGGTGAGTTTTGAGCAGCTTCCGGGAGCCGACAGCCTTTGCATTGCCAAACTTCTCCGAACTTCGCTTGACGATGTCGAAGACAGTCACAATGTCCTCGGATGGACGGTCTTGGAGCTTGTTGACAGACAGCGGATGTCTTCGCGGGATGGTCTCGCCATCGACATGTTCGTAGCCAGGAGCTTCAAGACTGAAGGGTGGTTTGTGAACAATCCTGGGCTGCACCGTGGCATTTTTGAGAGACATTCTGGCGGGTTTGTTGGGAAGGTCAAGCAGGTAGAGAGGGGGTGGCTGGGAACAGCAAAGAAGAAGAAAGGAAAAAGGCCAAGAAGCAGTGTTGGTACAAAAGAAGCAGAGGGGTATTTAGATGCTTTCGGGGCAGATGTTGGAGATCAGGGCGGAGTTTTGTTGACGCTTGGGGCAATCGTCATTGCCTTGATCGTCAACAGAGGAAGAAAACCGGGGCAAATGCCGCTAGCGTACGCTAATTTCAACCTGCCAGCTGTGGCAAGCTCCATCGGAGGGCGGGCGCCCTGCAACCGGTCGGACTTATTTCTACACAGGGCCAAGTGTCCAGTGCTCCAGCAGCATGCGAGACATTGCTCCTCAGGGTCTTCAGACAGCTCATCGTGACCTTCTTCTTTGACTTCCGAAACCAGGGATACAGTTGTCGAGTCACAGTAAGTTTCAACC
>Ga0302140_10010920_pt1 | contig 11198 bp, 9 predicted proteins | sample I_Bog_E1_1_FD_202095 | JGI IMG/M metagenome (GOLD analysis project Ga0302140, IMG submission 202095) | Peat permafrost microbial communities from Stordalen Mire near Abisko, Sweden - I_Bog_E1_1 | ecosystem: Environmental > Terrestrial > Soil > Wetlands > Peat | place: Sweden: Abisko, Stordalen...
CCGTCTCTCATCCGTAACAACTGCAAACTCCTGCTTCCCATTCTCCCCATTCTCACCGCCATTGAAGAACAGCTCCAGCTCCTCTAACGGCGTTTGCATCGTGATGATCTGGTATACCTTGCCCTTTCTCCGGAACTTGACCATAGCTTTTGATACTTCGTCTGTTTCTTGGACTTTGCCGGCGTTGAGGAGTATTCGAAGGTGAGGGATTGAGAGGTAGCCAAGTAGTGCGCGGTTTGTGGAGGAAACGACGGTGAGGTGGGTGTAGTCTCGCTCGAATGCTGAAAGGAGGGCGTGGGAGATAGGATCAGTTGGATAGCAGGAGAGAGCAGAAGGCGGGTCAAGGTCTTCTACTGTTGCCTGTCCAGTTGTCAGTCTTGTAGTGATACATTGAGATGAACTACCTTACTCCTCTGTATCGAATAGCCAATTTTGAGAGTTGAGAATTCGCGGCGGAGGCAATGTCTCCCATCCTGGATGCAACGTCGTGACTACCAACTGGGATAGAGTTCGACATGGTTGTTGACATGATTTCAGGTAGGTACCACGAGGCGCAGTCGTTGTTTTTCAGAAGGACTCACAGTTGAAATTTTGAAGCCTCAGGAAGAGTCTCATGTGATTGGTACATTCACTAAGCTGACTACTCTGCCACGGCAATATTCTGACACCGTCATTGTTCTTGTTCTAGCTTTATAATTACCTCTCTTTTTTGAGTACTCACTGAAGAATAGGATTTTATTTAAACCTGAAGCTTCCAAACTTCCAATCCGAGCTTCGAAATCCTATCAGCTGTTTTTCCTACGTCACTGATTAAGGTTTTAGCGAGGTTGTCCAAGCTCAAGCTCTCCGCAACTTTGTTCGCTGCTTTATCAACACCAACCTCCTCCTCATCGAGAAGAGCTCGCGCTGGTCGTGCCAATTGATCTTGCGCTTGCCTGTGGCATTCTTTGATTATCAGTGAGAGTTAATCCAGTTGTTCTACTGCCAGCGACGACTTTCTGGCCTTCAACCTGTGCCGCTCGGGAATTCGGACTTACTGTATGATCATCCGCTTATCCACTCTTCCAACTACCAATCTTTCTCAAGATTGACCTCTCGTTCAGTCAAAGTTGAGGCTCCTCGACTGGAACTAATTGTGTCCTTTGTTTACCCTCTGTGAAAGTGCTGCAAGTTTCAAGTAACTCCTCGTCTGTGCAAACTAACCGTCTTCCTCCAGAATCCCTCAAGATGCCTTTCCTCTTCCCCACCCAAGACACCCTTCACAATGTCTTTCACCCTTCCGTCCCATTCGGACGCCGCGAGGCTCCTGTTCCTCGTTCAACCCCACAACGGACACCGCTTCAAGCTCGAGCTGAGCTCTTCCCCACGTGGTCTGTCGTTGACGATGCGAAGAAGAAGGCCGAAGCTTTGAGCGCCGAGGCTACAAAGGAGTTTGAGAAGGCCAGCGCAAAGGCTCAAGCAAAGGCTGGAAACATTGAATTATATTCTGCCAAGTACTATGCAGCTTGTACTTTTGGTGGTCTACTTGCCTGCGTAAGTGCTTCCTGAACTCTTATCGTAAACCATAACCCAAAACATGACCCCATCTACTTCCAATATCAAATTCTAATAATTCTCAGGGTCTTACACATACTGCTGTCACACCCCTCGACCTGGTCAAATGCCGTCGTCAAGTCGACTCAAAAATGTACACTGGCAACTTCCAAGCTTGGGGAAAGATTGGCCGTGCTGAGGGTTTCCGTGGTATTTACACTGGATGGGGCCCAACCTTCTTCGGATACTCAGCTCAAGGTGCCTTCAAGTATGGAGGATACGAATTCTTCAAGAAACAGTATGCCGATCTCGCAGGACCAGAAAACGCTGCCAAGTACAAAACATGGCTCTATCTTACTGCCAGTGCCTCTGCCGAATTCATCGCCGATATTGCTCTTTGCCCATTTGAAGCTGTCAAAGTCCGGATGCAAACCACGATCCCTCCTTTCGCAAAAGGCACCTTCGATGGGATCAGCACAATCACAGCTAAAGAAGGTTTTGCTGGACTCTACAAGGGGTTGTATCCTCTTTGGGGACGTCAAATCCCTTACACTATGATGAAGTTCGCCTCTTTCGAAACTATTGTTGAGATGATCTATGAGCGTCTCCCAGGTCAGAAGTCCGACTATGGAAAGGGTGCCCAAACTGCTGTCTCGTTCACTGGTGGTTATCTTGCTGGTATTCTCTGCGCTATTGTCTCTCATCCTGCCGACGTCATGGTAAGTCTGAGCTAAAGATGCATTGGAAATCAAGCTGACGTGGAGTAGGTCTCAAAACTCAACGCCAATCGTGCTCCTGGTGAGGCTTTTGGAGCTGCCATGGGACGAATCTACAAGGAAATTGGCTTTGGCGGTCTCTGGAATGGTCTTCCTGTCAGAATTGTCATGATCGGCACGTTGACTGGTCTCCAATGGATGATTTACGTGAGTACCTATTCTCCCTGCTGAAGAGTGCTTGCTAACAAAATCCCAGGATTACTTCAAGATCTTCATGGGCCTGCCCACGACTGGCGGAGCACCCCCGAAAGTAGAAAAGGCCTAGATTTCTAGATCTAAAGTGCGTTAAAGGACGGAGCTTAGTCATAGTTGCTGAACGAACCATCTCCCCTAGTCTTGATGTTTATATACGATATTACGCAGGAATGCTAATGGATTACATTACCACGTGATGCGTTAGACATTGCCCCTGAACCCCTATCTCGCTTCAGACTTTCAAGCAGCATTTCTAATCTTGAAAGAGTAACGATCTCGTCGGTCACATGTAAAAAAAGTCTTATGCCATGAGCATGCACGGCATCCCTTGCTTCGTTCCGGCAGGACTGTGGCTGGCGGCACCTCACACAGTCACGTTTTAGCAAACGGTTGATAACTCCTTAGCAAATGATTACGCGATGAAAAACGTGCTCTGCGGTTGCGAAGTGCAACAAAGGCACGCTGGCCTTCCTATCTCTATCTCTTCTACTCAGGGGTTGTGTGCACAGCAATTTAGGTAAGGAGGTCGAGTCACTGGTGCAGTGAAGTGTGTAACCCAGCCTCGTCAGAAAGGGGATGGAGCGAAATGTGGAGCAATTTGAGGAAGGAGAGACACGACGATAGCCGAGAGATAAGAGCGGTGCTTGTTATCTCGGGCAATGACATGGCTGAGGAGCATGGAGCAATCAGAGTGTACTTCTGAGCACCCGCGGGTGCATCTGCACTTGCAGCACATCTCCCGTACCTGAAGTTCTGAGGTACGGAAACCGAGAAATCTCCAGATTGCGTCATAGCCTCATTTTCTTTTCGTCTCGTCTCGATGGCCGTAACTGACGATTGCACGTCCGCCGAGAAGACGGGTCCCTGCATCTCGCCATTATCACCTGTTCAAACGACTCTTTACACTTGCTTGCTTTTTCTGCCTTTCTGCTGGCCCTCTGCATACTTTTTAGTCACCCCCATCCGTGAGCAGGTACGTGCCGAGCCTGCCCCAACCAATTGCGCTGGAGGAGCCGCCAAGAGTCACTTAGTGTTGACAGGCGCCGATTACGCTGCTCGAAAGAGGTAGCCAAGACTCCCTGCCAGCATGGCTTTCAAATCTCATGATCTGTCGAGCTTGTCCTACCTTCCTTCCTACATTATCTTGTTACATATCCTGCTATCGTACCCGAATTTCCTCACCGCGAGCTGAAAATTGGTACCAGAAAAAAAATCTCGAACAGAGGACAAACCCCGCTATCAAGCTTCAAACACCTCGATTGAGCAAGTATGAGCGCCCGAAACAGCACCGAAGTTAGCCATGGCCGTGGAGGTAGGTGTCCTCTCTCTGGGCTCGATCGAGTTGAGACTGATAAGATGTGTAGGAGCCGGAAACATTGGTGTTGACACTACTCCGTACATCGCCCCTACACCTCGCCCCTCCTTTCGAAAACAAAACTAACACCCCACAGCTATGGAGATGGCGAAATCGTCCGCGAGGGAGTCGCTGGAGATCATCACGATGGAGCATTCAGCACTGGGCGGGGAGGCGCTGCCAACATCGGCTCTCCCGGAGTGAAGGCCACCGAACGCAAGGACGAGATGGCTATTCCCGAGGTGGCGCTGCGACCCAGTATGGAGGGAGAGAACTTCCACGTTGGACGAGGCGGAGAGGGAAATGTCCATGTTGCGGAGAAGACTTCCGCGAAGCACCCGGAAGGCTTGGCGGACAAGTTGAAGAATAAGCTGTTCAAGAAGAAGATTTCGAAGGAGGATAAGGCCACTGCATAGAGGACTTGTCCATGCTCATCGGTTCTTTGGAGAATAGCCATGGATTGGCTGGTAGAATGGTTGGTAATTGGGTAATGATGGGAGTTGGGAGGTTTTCTTGATACCACTTTTTCGGACACACTCCACGCTTGAAGGCGACAAGTCCAACATACACAAAAGCTTGGAATAATAGAACACTTACCCGGCGATTCATATCTTCTTGCAAGCTGCGCCCAGAGAGTTCTCATCCAAAGTCTGCATGAAGTGAGACTAAAGACCCTAGGCCCCAAAGCTGGAGTCTTGTGTAGACTTTATCTGAATGTAAATGATATATTCCAAGCGGAAAATTTGTGAGGGAGCCAAAGGCGACATATTCCAAGACTATTAATAGGGCTGGTATAGTATCCAATATCAGTGAAAGATTTTGGAGAGAAGACGAAAAACTTTGGCTGAAATGCACCGCCGACAGGGATTACACATAGCGCCTTTCCGCGGTGTCGGTCGCGTCACAACATCTCTTTCCTTCTCGCAAACTTTGAACAATCCCCCTCCATTCGAATCTCCAGCGTGCCTTCCGTTGCTTCGCATTCACCACTTCATCCATCCGATCGCGCCCTCCTCTTCCAACGGGTTTTGTCTGACAACACGCGCTTCCGTATCCTGCGCTACGCCACCCTCTTCCACCTTTGCGACGCATCGATCAACAACTGATCAAGAGCTCCCTCGCTTCCAATCTCACTCGCGCTGCACCTTGCATCTCAAGGTCTCACTCTGAGCTGTTGGGATCCTCCCTCGCAGATAGCGCGCTGCACCGGTCCGCGTGCTCCCTTCCGCCTATGACTACATCCGCATCATCACCCAGGAGCAACCTTCTCGCGACCATGGCACCCAAACACGGGCTTGCCAGCTTCAAGAGCGAAGAAGAACAACTGGCCAAGCGCGCAAAGAGCTCCGCGACACCAGCTTCGCGCTCTGCCACCCCCGCCGACCCAGGCGCCAAGGTGCCTTTCGAGGTCAAGTACCCGAATGTAGATGATCCGGATGAGGACCACCCCAGGACTGACGCGGAGGAGGAATTGGTTGCGCATGCTGAGTGGCAGGTCAGCCCGTTCGAGGCGAAGGGCGCTTTGAGAGAGGGAGAGTTGAACCAGCATTTTACGGTTGTGCCACACCATGAGTGGGAGACAATGAAGAAGTACAATAACTTTATCAGTAGGTGCATAGTCTCGAGAACTGACCGAGTCCGGGCTAATCGGGGATTGCAGTCCAAGGAGAAGTCTATAAGAACAACCAATTTGTGTTTGTCCGGGGCGAGAATACACCAAAAGATAAAGATACCGAGGGTCAACCGAAGGACTTTTGGGTTGCGCGGATATTGCAAGTACGGGCAAAGAATGCTCAGCATGTATATGCACTGGTATGATTGCCCTTGCAAGATTTGAGACAAAGATGTTGACTATCTAGATTGCTTGGATGTACTGGCCGGAAGAGCTGCCCGCGCCTGGCATTAAGGCCAAGGACATGGAAAGTCGGGACTCAGGGAAAAGAACATACCACGGTGGACACGAATTAATTGCCTCGAATTACATGGAGGTTTTAGACGTCCTCTCGTTTGCAGGCAAGGCAGACGTATTTCACTGGCTTGAGGAGGATGACAATTTGAACCACAAGCTATACTGGCGCCAAACCTTTAATCGACAAACTCAGGCCCTATCCGTAAGTTCAACGTACCCCAGATGTGTCCCTGAGCTAAATTTGTGGAACAGAAATTACGGGAGCACTGCATCTGCGGAGGCTATTTCAACCCAGAAAAGACAATGTTCATTTGTGACAATACTGAATGCAAAGTCTGGCTTCACAAGGAATGTCTAATTGAAGATATTCTCACAAAGACTTATAGCAGGTTGGTTGAAGGAGACACTGGCACACCAGACGCCAAGACCAACGGTATTGCGAGAACGAACGGAAGGAAGACCAAGGGGAAGAACCGGTACAAGGGCCTATTCAACGCGAGAATCAAGGAGGAAGGGGACCTCGCACCGAAAGCCATCATCACGGACCTTCGACCAGGTGCCGATCCAAAATCTTGGGAGGAGGCTATCAAGTGTCCAAAATGCTCAACGGAGCTGCAATGAGGGCAATCTTCCTCGAGTCGACAACCGCCAGTCTAGCATTGGCAATATACGTTTTCCGTGGCATTAATCCGCTTCGATATTCCACCACTGTACATCGTTCGAATCGCCCACCAACTGCAATATCTCTTTCCCACGAACCAAGACTTCACAAATACGATAGCGATATCTTAATGCCTGCCCACGGGCTCTCTGTCTCCCTTTCTAATCCGCAACATTGAAACGTTTGCTTTTTATGCTTTTTCCCGCTTGCTTGCTCTCACGCAGTCGATAGTCAGGACGTCCGGTTCAGCCTTGGCGTTAGGAAGGGTCACTTGCTGCTTTGATTTCCGTATCTTCCTCTTTTGCACTCCGCCTTCGAATCATCCGCCGACTTAGTCTTCTCAGCATACAGCCTTGCTTCGCTCGTAATAATGCAACGCATTGCAATCGCTCATCTGCTTTTGTGCTAGCTTAAGTTAAGATCCAGAATTGGCTTTGCTTTGGGGGCAGGCAGAAGTGAAGTGAATGCTTGGATGGGTGGCTGGTTGGCTGGTTTGGGATACCCGGCTAGATTCTCTCTGTGTGCTTGGAGTGTGTTGTGTGTATATGTACATAGCTTTATGGAAAGAGGGATGTGAGGGCTGGGCATGAGATAGGTGATGAGGCAGAGAACTGGGAGAGTGGAGTAGGTAGTGGGCAGTTGTTAGTCGGGTTATGAGATTATGGTGAATGAAGAAAGTAGAAATATCTGCAGCCTATATCGGTGATGTGTGAAACCCGGGTCTGAAGTCTCGAGCCAAGAGACAACGTCACAGTGAGGTTGTAAGATTACAGCCAAAGTACGAAACCATATGTCCGTGTCTGAACCTCTTCATATACGCCATTTCAATGCTCTACCCCTTCTATAAAACGTCTAGCTCCTCTCTGCATCGAAGAAACAGCTCAGAGATTCTCCGCTCTCCATCATCAGCCATTAAACACCAGCAGTATCACCACACCACACCACACCACAACGAAAGCCTATCACAGCCACATCTACCTCTTCGCAACAAGAAAGTAAAGAGGCTGCTTAGACGAGCATCTCATCCCCATCCTCATCAAGCACCACCAACTCCTTCTTAACTTTCACCTCCTTCTCCTTGACCTCGGACTGGCTCCCCCCACGCGTCAACATATCGAGGATACTGCTCTTCTTGCGCTGCGGCAGCTTTCTCTCTGGGCTCATGATCTCGGACTTGACATCCACCTCATGCTTCTCCTCCTTAATGCCTTTCTTCGCTTTCTCAGTTTTCACTTCCTCTTTCATGTTATCATCCTGAGCATCGCCAGAGCTCATCCCAGTCCCCTCAAGCAGCATCTTCGCCACCGCCTTTTCACCTGCTTCCTCAGCTTTCCCTCCGTCCTCGGAATCACCGGCAACGCGGCCATCAAGCAACAGCTTGCTCTGGCCCAAAGCGAAGATCTGCTCCTCAACAGTGCCTTTCGTGACGAGTCGGACAACCTCCACATCTCGTGTTTGCCCAACACGATGAGCGCGGTTCTCGGCTTGGCGATCGTCTTGTGGGTTGAAGCTGCCGTCGAAGATGATGACTTTGTTCGCGTACATCAGATTGATGCCTGTCCCGCCTGCCTTAGTGGTGAGTAGGAAGGCAGTTATCGATTCGTCATCGCGGAAAGTATCGATCAGGGATTGGCGCTCGTCGATCTTGGTACCCCCATCGATACGCGTGAAGTGTATAAGTGAGGTGTTGAGAACCGATTCAAGGATGTCAAGCACGAGTGAAAATTGTGAGAAGATCAGGACTCTGTCACCGTTCGCTTTGTAGGTGTTTACGAGCTTCACCATCGCCTCGACCTTTCCGGATTCCATCCAGGCTAGGTCGGGGATATCGAAGGAGCGGATACAAGGATAGTCGAGACACCACCCATGAAGCCAGAAGTCGGACGCATTTCTCATCTCCTCAATCAAGTGGTGGCGTTTAGCGGTGGCAGGAAAGTTAGCGGGCTCTTTCTTGCGAAGAATGTCTGCCATCTTCTCGATCTTCTCATCGGTGAAATGTCGGCGGAAGAGAAGTGGGTGGATGGCTGCTTTTCGGAGTTGCATCAGGGGGTTGTTTTCGTCAGTCTTCAGAATCTTGCCACCCTCAACTCGAACGCGAGCTCGTTCTCTGGCTTGATCGAGATGTCCATCATATATCTCCTTCTGAGATGGGTGCAAAGAGCAGTATTGGACTCTGCAAACCTTTGGCGGCAGATGCTTCAGAACCTGTGCCTTCTTTCTACGCAGAACAAATGGCGTAAGCATTGATCGGGCTCGTTGAATTCTTTGAGCAGAAAGGAGTGCGGCGTGGTCGGCATCCTGTGTGGTAGCCTTTGCCTTGAATATAACGTTCAAGTCTCCCTCGACCTCCTTGAACACATCTGGTAGGATGAAGGCCAAAAGTGCGGCCAGCTCTTGAAGATTGTTCTGTAATGGCGTTCCGGTTAGAAGGAGTCTGAAAAGGGCTGGAATCTTGATTAAGCCCTGGTATCTTTGGGAGTTGACGTTCTTCAACATGTGGCCCTCATCATAGACACAGACATCAGGTTTCAGTCTTCTCATGAACTTATTGTCCTCTTTCTTCGCAGCCATATCATACGTGGTGACCACGACGTTGATATCCGAATCTGCGAGAATTAGTTCAGCCATTTCTCCTCGCTGATTCTGAGGACCTGTCATGAGCGATCAGTCACTGTTCAATCTCTTCATGATTCGCAGGTACATACCATGGTATGGCTCAACGTGCAACTCAGGAGAGAACTTTCGAAATTCTCGTAGCCAGTTCTCCAAGGTCGATCCAGGACACACCACCAAATGAGGACCGGGATGCCCAATTTCAACTAAGTGGGTCAGGAAGGCGATGACTTGACAAGTCTTTCCTAAACCCATCTCATCTGCCAAAATGCCGCTCAATCCATGTCTATACATCAAAGCTAACCAGTTCAGTCCAACAACTTGGTAGTCTTTCAGTACGGCGGACTCAGCCATCAATTCCGGTTTCTTCAGGAATTGAACATTCCTCTTCCTCGTACTCGTCACCTTGACCTCGTCGTCGCCGTTATGAGAGGCAGCTCTGCTGCTAGGAGAGCCAATGCCAGAATCACGCTGGGACTCAACATCATCTTCCAACGAGGTCATCTCCAACTCGCCGTCTTTCTGAGCACCAAAAACATCAAATCCCCACCTCCCCATCTCCTCAGCCAAAGGTTTGCCCAACTCTCCACATCTTTTGACAAGAGTATCGATGCCTTGATAACCCTTGAGCATTTTCTCAACAGCTTCTACAATTCTGTCCCCAACAGGAGCTCTTGCGCTTTTCTTTCCACTTTTTGTGAGCTTCGTATTCTCAACAAATCTCGCTATATCCAAGTTTCTGAAAGGCCGTGCTGCAATCATTACTTCAGCAATGGCTTTCGTAGTGTTAGTAAGCTCAACCAGATCTTCCACTTTGCAGGTGTTCAGGAACTTCAAGACGCGGCCATCAAGCTCGGGATCTTCTTCCGACTCCGAACCCATCCCAGAATCCGAGTCGTAAGAATCGTATGCTGCTGCAGGAGGCGACTGGGCAGCGGGAGATGGGGCGGCTGGAGACTGAGGCTTGAGTGGTGACGAAATAGCAGGGATTGCAGGTGATGAAGGATTTCTGCGCCCTTTGACAAGTCGTTTCCTGGGTTTTGGAGGTGGCGTTGCGACGGCCGACTTTTTCGGTGCCAGAGCCTGAGTTGAAGAGTACTTGTCTCTGATATTCTGAACAGGTCCGTCAAGGGTTCGCTTCATCTGGGGCTCGGGCTTATTTGGTTGAGGACTCTCTATTTCATCATCTGAGATAACCACGGGTTGTTCTTTATTGCAAAGAAGTGCCACCGCATCCTCCCAATTGAGGTGACACTGAATGAGAGCATTCCTAGCGGTGAGAATAGTCGTCCTAGGTAGTATCTGACGTATGCTGACAATGTTGTCACGGATTTTGGCTTCGGGAATATCTTCTAAAGAAATGTCTTCGATTGGCTTTGCTCTTTCAGGCCTCATCTGTGTTGGCTTTTTGCTGCCATTTCCATTTCCGCTTGATCCTGGTGAAGTTCGTGGTTTCGTGAAAACCTTTCCTTTCTCGGGAGCCTTATATGCAGCATTCGAAACAATATTCTGAAATCTAGCATTGCCGGTAGGCGATTGGCCGCTACCAGCGCCATTGAAGGAGATCTGGGGGCTCTTGACGAAGGAAGTGGGTTCGATGTCTCCTCTCTTCTGGACTTCCTCGTCAGACGAACTTCCTCCTATGTACTGCGGTCCATCATCTTCTGAGTCATCGAGGTTGATAACAGGAGGCTGCTTCACAATGCCATGAGGCGGTCTGAATGCTGTACCAGCGGGTGCCATAGCCAAAGCCAGAGGTCTCCTGGCTGGTGCAACGCCATTCTGCATCAGCCTTGATCCAGCATTTTGACCAAGCTTCACATAATTCGAACTGCTTCCGGCGGAAGGAAAGGGAACACTCCTGGACCCGACATTATTACCAACATTCACTTTGTCTGGTACCCTTCCTGGAGTTGGTGCAGTAAATGGCGAGGAAGCTGGAACTTGTACCATACGAGAGGGAGTCGCTGGAGCTGGCGGACTTGACGCAGGTGCCACTGATCGATCAATGATTTGCGTAGGTTGTGTCTCGAACGCACTGCCGGGTGTATCAGGAACGTAGTCCTTCAACAAGTCGTCGCCATCGTCATTGTCGGAATTGTACGCTTTGGTGTTGGTAGCAGAATTGCTTGTCGAGTTGTAGCCAGAGGCCGTCTT
>Ga0302140_10010925_pt1 | contig 11196 bp, 17 predicted proteins | sample I_Bog_E1_1_FD_202095 | JGI IMG/M metagenome (GOLD analysis project Ga0302140, IMG submission 202095) | Peat permafrost microbial communities from Stordalen Mire near Abisko, Sweden - I_Bog_E1_1 | ecosystem: Environmental > Terrestrial > Soil > Wetlands > Peat | place: Sweden: Abisko, Stordalen...
CGAGACTCCACCGCCGGCCCAGAGTATCACGCCAGGTGTGAAGCCGCGCAGAATCTCCAAAACAACAACATCGGCACGAGTACGAGTGAACGCATCGGATGGCGCGGCCCAAGCAGACCCACCTACGCCCGGGTAAGTCACATTCGGGGGGAGATGTACCTTGCATCAACTGCGGAGGAGGAAAGATTGCGGGCGGCTTCGTGTGCGAGCGCTGGGTTTACAAATGCGGAACCTGGGCGCCAACCGGACGGCACCGTTGTCAGGAAGATCGCCCCGCGGAAGGGCCAGGGTCACGGTGGGAAATGCGGCGGCTGAACCAGTTACGGGCTTCTCCGCTCGCCTGGCCAAATACATACTCTGTATGTATACTGAGAGCAGATGGCAGAACGTGCTCAGATTCGACTGGGACCAAGGGAACACACAGCATATCGCCAGCCATCGGGTGACTCCTGGAGAGGTTGAACAGGTATTCGCCAACGATGCGATGGACATCGACTACGAACGTCATCGGAGGAGAGGAACGGTGGACTGTCCCAGGCGAAACAGACCAGGTGCGGGTGCTCATCGTTGTTTTCACGATGGGGGACGAATGGGTTCGGACGGTGACGGCTTACGAGGCCAGTGCGCGAGTGCGTACAGAGTACTTGAGGGCGAAAGGACGATGACAATGCAAACCAAGGCAGATCGAATCAAGGTGCCGAAGTTCGCCACGGAAGCGGAAGAGGCAAAGTGGTGGGATGACCACAAGGAGATGGTCGAGGAGAATCTCATCCAAGCTATCAGGGACGGAACGGCGCGCCGGGGCACGGCGCAGCGCTTAGTGGGAGAAGGGCGCACATCGAGGAACGTCACCATCCGCATGGCAGAAGCGGACTTGGATCTAGCGCGCAAACAGGCGGAAGAGAAGGGATTACCGTACCAGACCTATATCAAGTCGGTGCTGCATGAAGAGCTGGTGAGACGGAGGCGGCGGCAAGCAAGTTAGGTAGGCCGTGCGCCAGGAAGTTGCGCCTTCCTGCGCGCCGACATTTGTTCCGTCGACACCGACCGCACACCGAAGGGAAGAAAAGGTTCCAGGGAAAGAAACCGCAGGTTGCGGTCTCTTGAGCTTCGGTCTGTGAATGACTAACTCGGGGAAACTGGTGCCCGGACGAGACCACACCGTCGGCCCAGAGCATGGCCGGGTAATTCGCAAATGGGGGAAGGCGGATGTGCTTACGGTCAGCCGCGGTCGGGCGATTTGCGGGCGGCTTCGTGTGCCAGTGGGGGAACTTACAAAGGCGAAACCTGAGCGCCGAACGAAACGGCTCCGTCGTCGGAAAGGATGGCCCCGCGGAAGGGCGAGTGTCACGGCGGGAAGTGCGACAGCTCACACACATCGCCGATTTTGCTTGCCGGTAGGACATTTTTGTCCGACACTGGTAAGGTGAGAGGCAATGAGTTCGTGCGTCGGATCCAGGCCCTGGGCAAAGAACGCCGTGTGGAAGTCCGCTGGACAGCTCATCGCGGCAAGGGCAGCCACGGACTTCTCTACTACGGGTTGAACATGACAACCGTTCGCAACCTGAAGGATGAAGTGGACAAGCGTGCCTATCACAAGATGCTCAGGCAGCTTTGCCTGAGCGAGAAGGACTTCGAGTGAGGGAGGCAACCGTGCGCACGTTCGTGTATCCAGCCAGGTTTGAGAGTGGGGACAGGGCGGGAGTTCTGGTGATCACGTTCCGGGATTTCCCGGAGGCAATCACGCAGGGAAACGGAGAGAAGGACGCGCTCTGGCAGGCTGCAGATTGCCTGGAAGAGGCGATTGCTGGAAGGATTGCCGACGGGCGGGAGATCCCGAAGGCGTCGCGCGGGGCGCGAGGCGAACGACTGATTCCGGTGCCGGCGCCGATGGCCGCAAAAGCCGCCCTCTATCTGGCGATGAGAGAGGTGGGGATCACCAATGTGCAGTTAGCGCGAAAACTGAGGTGCGACGAGAAGGAGGTTCGGCGGATGCTCGATCCCAGACACCCAACCAAATTGCCACGGATCGAGGAAGCGCTCGACGTGTTTGGCAAACGCCTCGTCGTGAGTGTCGAGGAAGCGGCCTGAACCCGTCTGGGAATACTCCTGCCAAGTGAGTCACGAGTAAGGAATCAGGTTGGAGCTGGGATCGGCCGCACCTGGAGCCCGAATTCACTTCCCTCTTGCAGAGCAGCAAAGGCTCGCCGGCCCAGAATCCAACGCAAATTCCCAGCGCGGCCCGAAAGGGAAGAAAAGGATTCCAAGGGAAAGAAACCGCAGGTTGCGTTCCCTTGCGCTTCAGTCTGTGAATGACTAACTCGGGGAAAACGGCGCCCGGTCGAGAACCCACCGCCGGCCCGGAGTGTTGTGTCAGGTTGTACAACTCCCGCCAAATCGACAAAGCGGTCACCTACTTTTGAACGGCATGATGCGATACAGCAGGTTCCCGTAGATCTCATGCACACTGTGGTCGGCACGAGCCAGTGCATCCGCTGAGGGTTCAAATCTATCCCATTTCCATTGCCAGCCGTCCGACTCGTAATCCACGGGGAACGGTACGAACTCGATGCCCGCTCGCCGAAACAGGAACGCGGCCCGCGTCATGTGAATGGCAGAGGTCACCAGAATCACGCGATGGCCTCCGTTTTGGTGGAGATAGTCCCGAACAGCCTCCGCTTCATCGGCTGTTGTAGTCACGGGCTTGGATAGCCTGATTGCAGACGCGGGAACGCCGTGTTCCACCGCAGCCTGGCGCACCAGTTCTCCGGTGGGGTCGTGCCGGTCATCAGTCGGCAATTGAGCATCTGTAAAGAGCAGGATCGGTGCTTTCTGCATGCGGACCAATTGCACAGCTACTTCAAAACGGTCGACGGCTTCGTTCCATTGGATCTCGCCTGGAAATCGTTTCATCTCGCCTGCGTACCCGCCGAGAGGGACCACGACGTCGGCTGTTGGGCACTGCGCGACTTGCAAGTGCGGATACTGGTTCTCAAGAAACAAACCGAGCGAGTCGGAGACCGCCGGCAGGCTGGCCAGGAACAGGAGGAGAAGGCCGGCAATTGCCAGGACACGCCGTCGAAGAAGAAGGCCAAACGCGATCAGCAGCAGAGAAAGGCCCAGGGGCATGACGAGGACTGGGAGGAACTTGCGGAGTTCGAAGAGCGCTTTTGTCATAGCGGTCGTATTGCGAGATCAAAGTGCAGGACTGGCGATCAATGTTGCGGACTCAAAGAATTTGAGGAGCGGGCTTGCACCAGCAATTAGCGCCGCCTCGACTACCAGGGAAAACTGGAATTCAGTCCGCCTTCTTCCTGCCGCGTCCGCCAGCTTTGCCGGCTTTCCGTGCGATCTCGCTGCGTTGTTCCGGCGTCAAATTCTCGTTCCGTTTCCTGGCGCCACGCTTTCCAAGCGCCACTGCCGCCGGATTCTTCCTGGCCATGACTAATAGCCTAGCGCTGAACTCACTCTCGAGCAAGGCAGCGAATTCTGGCGCTTGACAATAGCTCAGCGCTAAGCTATTATGAATCCATGAAACAGCGATTTGCTTCCGCCTCGTGCCCAAACTGCAACACGCATTTCGAGCGCCTTCCGGTCGAGTACGACGGAGACGGCGCCTTCGCATTTCTGGAAGTCCGACCCTGTGCGAATGCCACCTGCGGCAAGATGCTTTGCGCCTGCTGCGACCAGTTCCACTGCGACGGTTGCGGCCAGACCTTCTGCGCCGACCACTTGGTGTCCGTGCCGGATGGCACTGACAGACCCTTGCATTGCTGTCCGACTTGCGCCGTCGAGTGCAAGTTCTTGGCACTGCCGCCGCAGATCCCACCGGCTTCTCAGACCCGCCTGGTTCTTCCGGCGGAGGCCGCCTGACATGCCCCGCAATTGTGAATGGTGCCGCGAACCCATTGCCTTCCTCGACGCGCAAACATCGAGCGGCACCGCAGCCTGGCACACGCGCTGCTTCAACCAAGCGGCGGAGCAGCGCGACGCCTACATCGCCGCATGCGAAGACGGCGAGGGCTTTGCCTTCCGCTCTCTCCCGGATGAACTCTCGCAGAGAGAAGCCGGCGCTGTCCGGTCGGAGGTGCTTCCAATCATGGCAACGGCCGCATCCAACACCCAACATTCATGTGAAGTCGTGGAGTTCCCATCCAACGTTCCCGTCACCGTGGCCCTCAAATACAACGGCGACGACCTTGATACGGACGCCAGCTCCATCTGCCGAAACTGCGGCAAGACGGCGGATCGCCTACCACTGGTACCCGAATTCGAGTACATGGGCTGCGACAGTTGCACGGTCGAGGCCCAGGCAGTGCTGGCCCGCGAGCGCGCCGAAACGGGTTGGTCTCCTGAATCGGCACACTCGAAACGCGCATGCCAGCCCGTATGCCCACTTCCGGAGGTGGCGTGATGTCTCATGCGATCACCGATGCAAGCGAACGGGACATGCTCGCGGAGTTCGCAGTCCTGGAGCAACTGAACGAGGACATCGACCAGGCCGCTGCCGTCGCGCGAGACTGCGACAGTCTGTGCCCCGAGGCAAAGACGCTCTTGGATCTGGCCTGGTGGTTCACCGAGGACGCGATCCGCGAATCAACCGGTGCGTGCTCGGCGCACTACAAAGGCTACTGCGCCTGCTGCCATCATTACAGCGAATTGAAAGCGCAGGCGAGCCGGATCAAGGCGGTGTTGCGGTGAGGATCTTCGCGAAGTGCACGGGTCCGAAGGGCACGTGGATCGTCTTCCACAATTGCCACTACGTCAAGACGTCCTGGGCGCGCTGGCGACGGACGCTCGGGCCGGTCTTTCCGAAGCTCGATCCGGGGAGGTTGCCGGTATGAACGATCTGGTGGTAGTCGCGATCAACACGCACTCTGGAAGCAGGTCCGGACCCTGGGCCGTGGCGGTAAGCCGGTATCCGGTCGCGTACGGCTATTCCCAGATCTACTCGCCCGTGTTCCAGCAGCAACTGGCCGCCGAAGTTTTCGCCGAAGCAATGCCGCGCCTCGCCGGGCGATGCGAGGACGTCGAGGGGGAACTCGATCTGGCGCGCGAGATCGAAGCCTTCATCCGGCAGTGGGACGAGGCCCATGGAGATGACGATCCCTACCCCACGGCGAACGGACGGTATCCGACCTTCAAGGAAATGACGAACTACTTTCTGGTGGCCGCGGCGTCGTGACTGGCGATCCGCATATAACCGCCAGCCAAGCGGACGGAAGCGATCAGTGAACCCAACAACGAAGTCAACACAGGAGACAACACAATGAACGAAGTCGTGAAATTTGCAGTCAACACGCCAGTGGAAGTAACCCTGCTGTGTGAAGCAGGCAAACACGTCGAGGGTCGCTATGGCGGTCAGGTGATGTATTCACTCCTCGACAACCGGGTCATGTACGTGCCCCCCTATGTCGAGCAACGGTTCCAGGAGTTGGCCATCGGAGCCGGCGAGCCCTTGGTGCTGTGCAAGAAGCAGATGAAGGATGGCAACCGGAACAGGACCGAGTGGAGCATCCGGCGAGCCCCGCAGCAGCCTGCGGTGGATTCCGCAGTGCCGGATACCACGCCGGTTCTGCAAATGGAAGGCGGATCGATGAGCGAAGTGATCAAACAAGAAGAGCAGCCGAGCGCGAACTCGACTGCTCCGATGGTACAGGAATTAGCTCTTGAGACCAATCACCAGCACCAACGCCAGGATAGCGCAGACGGCCCCCCCACCGAAATCGTGCTCGCTGCCGCACGTCCGATCGAGTTCTCCTCGAAGGACAGCCTGTTCCTGCCGGCGATGAGCATGGAGGTCGCCCTGGCACGCCGTGCGGCCATCGTCGAATTCACCCGCCGCATCATGGTCCGCGACCAGGACTTCGGCGAGATCCCCGGTACCAACAAGCCCACCCTGCTCAAGCCGGGCGCCGAAAAGCTGTGCAACTTCTTCGGCCTGGAGCCGGAGTTCACCCCGATTGTGGAAGACATCGACTGGACCGGCGCGCAGCACGGCGGCGAAGTCTTCTGTTATGCGCGTTACCGCTGCCGGCTGCTGCGCGAGGGACAGGTGGTCGGCGTCGGCGAAGGCTCCTGCAATTCCTGGGAGTCCATGTACCGCTACCGCTGGGTGGCGGAGGAACAAGTCCCCGGCAATCTCGATCGCACGCGACTGCTGAAGCGCGGAGTACGGCGGACGGTGTGCGAGTTCGATTTTGCCATCGAGCACGCCGAAACCACTGGGCAGTATGGCAAGCCCGCCGAGCATTGGCAGAAACTGCGAGATGCGATCCGGACCGGGACCGCCCGCCAGGTGGAGAAAATCACGCGCCGCGGAATGTCGGTCGCCTGGGAAATGGACGTCGACACGGCGCTCTACCGCGTTCCCAATCCCGATGGGGCGGACGTGGTGAACACCATCCAGAAAATGGCGCAGAAGCGAGCCCTGGTGGCTGCGACGCTGATCGCGACTAGCGCGTCGGAGTTCTTCACCCAGGACGTGGAGGATGCCGATCCCGTGGGGCGGAACATCGACACCGGTGCGCATCCGCACGGGACGCGGGAGGCGCAGGAGTATGTGCGCGACCGCAAACTGGCGGCGCTTCCGTCGAAACCGGCGGTCGCAGTGGAGCCGGATGCGTCCGTGAAGCCCTGGAACAACTTCGGCGAGATGCGCCGGCTGTTCGAGCAACTGCGGGAGCAGGTAGGAGAGACGCGCTATCTGGAGGAACTGAAACTCGCCGGGGTGCAGAATCCGGGTCAGTTCCAGTCGGGGAACAAGGCGTTGGAGTGCTACTGGCGTCTCGCGCGCGTCGCCGCACAGCCGGAGGTGGCGTAATGGCTGCCCTTGCCGTAGTTCCTTCGCCTGCGGTGACCGCGGCGCCTTTGTATCTGATCGAGGATCAGCTCGCGGCCCTGGTCGAGACCGCGGAACTGGTCTCCCCGGAGCAGGAGGAGGAGTTCCGCTTGGAGTTCCAAACCGCTCTCACTGCCGCCATGGAGAAGCGTGACCGGGTCGGTCAATTCCTGGCGCATCTGGAGCAGCAGATCGACTTCGCACGATCCGAGATCGACCGGCTCCGACAACGCAAGGCAGCCTTTGAACGCGCTCTCGCACGGGTGGAGGAGTACGTGATCGACACCATCGAGAACCTGGGGACGGATAGCAAAGGGAAGTATCGCCGGCTCGAAGGGAAGACCACTACGTTCAGCTTGCGTGGGTGTCCGCCGTCGGTGGAGATCAGCGACGAGTCGTCGATCCCGGCGGAATATAAGACGCTGCTGTTGAAGCTACCGGCAGTGACGTGGGAGCAGTTGCTGGATCGGTTGGAAATCGAGAAGCGTGCTGAGGTTCTGGGACAGGTGAGGAGTCCTGAGGTCTCCGTGGAGAAGCGGCCGATCAAGGCGGCGATCGATGGCGGCGCTGCGGTTCCCGGCGCCGGCCTGGCCATCGGGAAGCACTCATTGAGGAGGAGTTGACGGTGAAACCAGTGCGTAATCCAGGGTACCTGAGATGGATCCGAACGCTTCCCTGCTCGGTATGCCGCACGAGTCGATCTGTAGAGGCTGCGCACACCGGACCACACGGAATCAGCCAGAAGTCATCGGATTTGTCAGCCATTCCTCTGTGCGCCAAGCACCACCGTACCGGAGACGACTCGTATCACAAACTGGGGCCTCGGAAGTTCGCCGAGGTGCATCAGGTGAATGTCCAGGCGATCGTCGCACGCCTGAGCGCGAAGCCGTTCATCCGGGTGGAATCGGGTGTGTTCGTGGGCCGGTTCGGAGAGGAGGAGTATGCGCTCGGACCCACGGAGGCAGGGCTGGCACGAGCAGTACGCAGGATGAGTCAAGTCCGGCGGGAGAGGGAGACGGAAGTGGCCTGAGGCAGAAAGGGCCGATAGAGCGTGGCTGGACGCTGGTCCCCCGACGTATTCCAGCCACGCCATTTCGCTTTTCGTTTCGTGCCGTGACGTACTGGCCGAGCCGGCGCGGATGAGGTCGCGTTATTCGCAACTGGTGGACCTGGCGACAAAGAACCGGCGCTGGTCAAGTGCGGTAAGGGGAAACAGCCTCGTCGGGTCCTTGCACGCTGCGGGTGGTAAAGGGGTGTACTGTTATTTTAAGGAAAGGATCGTCTCTAGGTGCTATGACTTTGCAGGAACTACAGACCACAAAGCGCGACGACATTCTCCGCGTTGCAGCCAAGCGCGGCGCGCGAAACATCCGCGTCTTTGGTTCGGTCGCACGCGGCGAAAGCGATGCCCACAGCGACATCGATTTTCTCGTGGACCTGGAACCAGACCGCAGTCTGTTCGATCTCAGTGGCCTGTTGATCGATCTGGAGGCGGTGCTTCACACGGAAGTCGATGTCGTAACCGAGAGGGGCCTACGGCCGCGCATCCGAGAGAGAGTCCTTCGAGAAGCGGTTCCTCTATGAGGGATGATCGGGAGCGACTTTCTGATGTTCTTGAAGCGATTGAGCGGGTTGAGAAGTATGCCGTACGGGGCTGTTCGGCTTTGGCAAGTGACGAGCTTCTTCAAACCTGGGTTGTGCATCACTTGATGATCATTGGCGAGGCTTGCCACGCCTTGTCTGGGGGGTTCCGGGCGAAACACACTGCCGAGGTTTGGGCTTTGGCATCTGGGCTCAGAAATGTCATCGTGCATGAGTACTTTGGAATCGACTTGGGAGTTGTCTGGAATGTCATCGAGCGCGATCTTCCCATGCTCAAAGAGAGTACAAGGCATACTGGCTTAAGAAATTTGACCCCGCAGAACCGTGCCTTTACTTGCAAACGCAGTCCTTCTTCAGAATACTCGCACTCACACGGAGCCCTGCGTATGCCGGACTCTTCAGCATCGTTGCGCAGGGATCGGCAGCCACACCGAGGGAAGAATAGGTTCAAGGGAAAGAAACCGCAGGTTGCGTTCCCTTGGGCTTCGATTTGTAACTGGTCAAGTTAACCACGCCAGCGAAATGCAAAACGCTTGCGCAGACGCCGGCAGTGACGTGGAAGCTATGCCGGTGACGATTACCAGCGGGCAGACGGAGACTACCGGCGGGGAATTTTACGGGGTGCCGAAGCGGGACCTGATTGTGGGACTACAGGTGCTGCTGCAGCGGGGAGGGTTGCAGATTGCGGCGGGGTTGCAGTTTGGACGGAAGCTGGTGGAGGAGATGATGGCGATGGAAGTGAGGGTGTCTCCGGCGGGGAACGAGCAATACGCGGCGTGGCGGGAGGGGACGCACGACGACTTGGTGTTCGCGGTGGCGCTGGCCTATTGGAGCGCGCAGAAGGCTTATCCTAAAGGGCTCGAGGGGGACCAGCGGTGGTGGACTAACGGTTGCCAGGAAGATGCGGGGAGGATGTTTCGAAGGTGGATGGCGGAGGAAGAAAGACGGAATGGCCACGGATGAACACGGATGAACACGGATGAATCCCAGGGTAAGAACAGAGGGTTTTGTTATCCGTGTTTATCCGTGTTTATCGCTGTGGAACCGGAGAAGAAAGGATGGCCACGGATGAATCCCAGGGTAAGAAACAGAGGTTTTTGTTGTCCGTGTTTTTCCGTGTTTAGCGCTGTGGAACCGGAGAAGAAAGACGGAATGGCCACGGATGAACACGGATATTTTGGAGAAAGAATAGGAGGGGCCGGCACTGTGGATGTATGGCTATTCAGGAAGATGGCGTTTTGACGGAGAAGGTGTTGGGGGCGATTTTTGAGGTCTCGAATCGGCTGGGGTGCGGGTTTTTGGAGAAGGTTTATGAGCGGGCTTTGGTGAGGGAGTTGGGATTTCGCGGGATCCGGGCGGAGGCCCAGGTTCCTTTTAGGGTGGATTATCGGGGGGAATCGGTGGGGGAGTACTTTGCGGACGTTTTGGTGGAGGGGGCTTTGGTGGTGGAGTTGAAGTGCTCAGAACGGCTCGCGGGGGAACATGTGGCTCAATGTTTGAATTACTTGCGGGCGTCGGGGCTGCGGGTCTGCTTGTTGGTCAACTTCCACAAGCCTAAAGTGGAGTGGCGGAGGATACTGAACACGAACAACACTATGGCCACGGATGAACACGGATGAACACGGATAAAACATCAGGCTAGTCTGAGGCGGCTACGGCTTGGGCTCGGGGCCGATGGTGGTGAACTGGGTGACGGAGACGTTGGCTACGAAGCACCGCTCTGGCGACTCAGCCGGTGGGATTGATACCACTCAATCGTGTTGCGGAGTCCGACATCGAACGGCGTAGTCGCCCGGAAGCCAAATTCGCTTTCGGCTCGGGTTACGTCCAGGCATCGACGGGGTTGGCCGTTGGGCTGGGTGGCGTCCCAGGTGATTCGGCCGGAGAAGCCGGTGATGCCGGCAATCTTAGTGGCCAATTCAGCTATGGAGATCTCCATACCACTACCCAGATTGATCGGATCGGGCTTATCGTATTGTTCAGTTGCCAGAATGATGCCTTCGGCGGCGTTCTCGACATAAAGAAACTCGCGAGTGGGTGAGCCATCGCCCCAGAGGACGATCTCGTCACGGGTCCGATCAACTGCCTCCACGCATTTGCGGATTAGCGCGGGTATGACGTGCGAAGATTCCAGATCGAAGTTATCGCCCGGCCCGTAGAGGTTTACGGGTAGAAGGAAGATGGCGTTCATGCCGTACTGCTCGCGGTAGGCCTGGCACTGCACGAGCAGGGCTTTCTTGGCGATGCCGTAGGGCGCATTGGTCTCTTCGGGATAGCCGTTCCAAAGGTCCTCTTCACGAAACGGCACGGGCGTGAACTTGGGATAGGCGCAGATCGTGCCCAAAACGACGGTCTTCTCCACGGCGTGGCGGCGCGCGGCTTCGATGAGCTGGATGCCCATGATGGCGTTGTCGTAGAAAAAGCGGCCGGGATTGCCGCGATTGGCACCGATGCCGCCGACGACGGCGGCCAAGTGAATTAAAACCTCCGGCCGCTGTTCCACGAACAGGCGCTCGACGGCGTCGGCGCGTGTGAGATCGAAATCGGGGTAAACCGGAACGAAGATATTCCGGCAGCCCCTCTCTTCCAACCGCCGGAGCAGATGGGTTCCGAGGAATCCAGCGCCACCCGTAACCACGATCCGCTTGTCAGGGAGGCAGATCATGAAATGCCTTGAATGGCCACGGATGAACACGGATGAACACGGATAGAACGAATCATAAGTTCATTCCTCCGGAGGAAGAGACAAGCTG
>Ga0302140_10010929_pt1 | contig 11194 bp, 12 predicted proteins | sample I_Bog_E1_1_FD_202095 | JGI IMG/M metagenome (GOLD analysis project Ga0302140, IMG submission 202095) | Peat permafrost microbial communities from Stordalen Mire near Abisko, Sweden - I_Bog_E1_1 | ecosystem: Environmental > Terrestrial > Soil > Wetlands > Peat | place: Sweden: Abisko, Stordalen...
CTAAAGGAAGTTTTTGAATTGAGTAAAGAGTTGCGGAAACTCTTCGTTGAATCTTGGTTTGTGGATGAAGTACTTGGCTCCGGAAGCTTGGCAGGTCGCACGCAGTCTCGATGAATGCTTATCGGACATCAACACCACATCCAGCGCAGGAAACCGGTGACTCAGGATAGATGCGGTGGTTATGCCGTCAAGCTCTGCAAGTCCCACATCCATCAAAATCAGATCAGGCAGGAAAAGGGCGACTGCCTCGATAGCCTCTCGTCCATCGCTGACCCTTGCGATCACTTCGATCCGATCCTCCATCTTCAAAAGCGCTACGATCACGGTTCGGAAATCTGGGGAGTCGTCTGCGACAAGAGCACGAATTCGTGTCAGGCATCGAACGGTTGCCTGCTCTTTGTCGCGTGCGCGGCCAAAAGCGGAGTCCACCCTTCCTCCTGAATAAAACGCTACCATTAAAAATCAACACACCTTGGACGCGGGTAAAGAGTTCGAAAAGAGTGTGTAAATATTTGTGGCGCCCGTAACGTACACGCCGCTTATTCACGCTTGTGTCCAGAATGGTCCCTGCTACGGTCTCTCCGGTCGAATCCTTGATGCTTGCACCTTACAAGACTTTTACTTTAGGGTCACCGAGACTTTACAGTCGCAGATTCGCTTCTGTAGTGGAATTACCATGGGCAATCCGGAGCCGGATGCGATGCTGTGGAACGGCGTCTTGAGTATCCGGGGGCCTGCTGGGGGTGAATGCGCGGGACATGCAGATAAGCGGATCATATGCGGGGCTTATGGCGAAGGGCGTGTTCCCTTTGGTATTGACCCTGGCCTCACTTGGCTGCACGATGATGCCGAAATACGAGCGCGCGCCCATACCGGTTGCGCCACGGTTCCCCGGAACCACAGAAAGTCACGCCGAACCCGCGCTCACCGAAAGTGATTGGCAAAACTTTTTTACGGATGAACGTCTGAAAACATTGATCGAAATCGCATTAGTAAACAACCGTGACCTACGTGTGGCCGTCCTCAACGTCGAGGAGAGCCGCGCCCAGTATCGCATCACGCGGTCGGCTTCATTTCCGATTCTTAACGCTGCTGCAGACTATACCCGTTCAAAAGCTTCGTTGGCTGGTTTCCCCCAGGCGAGTTTAGGTTCAGGCGGGCCGTCCACGTTCACTTCGGGGGAATGGAACGCCAACCTGGGCACCACAGCTTATGAGGTCGATCTCTGGGGCCGCGTACGCAGTTTGAACCGACAGGCATTGGAAAAATACTTCGCCACCGAGGAGGCCCGGCGCAACGAGCAAATCTCTCTCGTGTCAACCATTGCTATCGAATACTTTACGCTCCGACAAGCCGAGGAAACACTTCGGGTGTCGACTGACACGCTACAGGCGGTGCAGCAATCTTATACCGTTAACAAGGCGATGTTCGAGGGGGGATCAGGCAGCGAAGTCGATTTACGCACTGCGGAAGGCCAGATTGAGACGGCGAAAATCAATGTGCTGACACACCAGCGCGAAAAAGCCCAGGCGGAGAACTATATCGTTCTGTTGATTGGTGAACCAATTCCCGCGAACTTGCCCATGCCGCGGCTGTTCACTGACCCACACCTGCTTCCGGAGGTCCGGGCAGGATTGCCTTCGGAATTGCTGCAGCGGAGACCGGATATTTTGGAAGCCGAGCACACGTTGAAGGCTGCAAATGCAAACATAGGCGCCGCCCGGGCCGCATTCTTCCCGACTATCACCCTCACGGGTTCGATTGGCACGACCAGTTCGGAGCTCTCGAAACTGTTCGGTTCGGGGACGCAGGTTTGGAGTTTTGCTCCGCAAATCTCTCTACCGATTTTCAATGGTGGACAGGACCGGGCAAATCTCGACGCTGCGAAGATTAACGAACGCATTGAAGTCGCCAACTATGAAAAAGCTATCCAGGTTGCATTCCGTGAAGTGGCCGACGCGCTCATTGGCGTCAGCAATTATTCAAAACAGACGGATCAAGAAGCAAACTTAGTCAATACGGAACAAAGACGCTACGAGTTAGCTTCTATCCGTTATCGCTATGGGGCGGACACTTACTTGAGCGTCCTTTCCGCGCAACAAGACCTATACAACGCTCAGCAGGCGTTGATCCAGGCTCAATTCAACAAACTCTCAAGTCTGATTTCTCTGTATCAGGCGTTGGGGGGTGTATGGAATTGATTACAAGAATCCTGACGGCAGGATCATCTGTGGGGCCAGCTAAAAAAGGCCGATTGAACTGGGAGGTATGGCGTTTGCGGCGGCCGATCCCTGCAGTGGCCATCGTGGCAGCGGCCTTAACACTGCTTATGTCTATAGGCTGCGGGCAAAAAGATGGTCTCGTTCGGTATGAGACGTCCCCTGTCGCACGCGGCACGATTCAGGAAAATGTTACCGCGAGTGGTTCACTCAGTGCCGTGGTGAGCGTCGATGTTGGGAGCCAGGTTTCCGGCAAGATTTTGGGCTTGTTTGTAGATTTCAATTCCCCGGTTAGAAAAGGTCAACTGATTGCTGAAATCGATCCCACCGTCTATGAAGCTACCTTGCGCCAGTCACAAGGCGAACTTGCCAGCGCAATGGCCGACGTCACGCTCAAGCGCCAGACCCTGGAGCGAACGAAAATCCTCGCCCCCCAGCACGCCGCGACGCAGTTGGAGTTAGACCAAGCCACGGCGCAGCTGGCACAAGCTGAAGCGACCGTCGTAACCAAGCAGGCTGCTGTCCAAAGCGCGCAGGCTAATCTTGGCTATTGCAAGATCACCGCCCCTGTGGACGGCATTGTTATTTCGCGGAAAGTGGATTTTGGTCAGACGCTGATTGCCGCCATGAGCACTCCGGTGCTGTTCACCATCGCGCAAGACATTGCCGAGATGAACATAACCGCCGACGTTTCGGAGGCGGATATCGGACAGGTCCATACAGGCCAACCCGTGGAATTTACCGTTGATGCCTATCCGGACGAAGTCTTCCACGGCACAGTCAAGCAAGTTCGCAAGTCGCCGACCACTATGCAAAATGTCGTGACCTACCAGACGATCATTGGTGTCAAGAATCCCAAACAAAAACTGTTTCCCGGGATGACAGCGGATGTTACCGTCCTCGTGGCGAAGCGTGCCAATGCATTGCAAATCCCCAATACGGCACTGCGTTACTCGCCACCGCAGGCTGCGACTGTCGAGCCGGTACCTTCGCGCAAACTGCAGCATAATCAACGCCTCGTGTATACGCTGGCGAGCGGTGGCATCAAACTCACTCCCGTCATCGTAAAGACAGGTATCAGCGATGGCATAAACACCGAAGTAGTGGAGGGCGTTGCCGAAGGTACACAACTTGTTACTGCGACAATTTCGTCCGGAACTAAATCCGTAGGTTTCAGCGGCCCGCCACCTCAAGCGCAATGATCACACAAACCACCTCGTCTCCCTTCATTCAGTTCCGCAATGTTGCTAAGACGTATAGAAGTGGTCCCGTGGAAGTCGTGGCCGTCCATAACATAACTCTGAACATTGATCGTGGGGAGTTCGTAGCGGTTATGGGCGCGAGCGGTTCAGGGAAATCCACGCTTATGAATATTCTCGGATGCCTAGACCGACCGACGAGTGGGAGTTATCTTCTCGACGGTATCGCTGTCGCGAACCTTAGCCGCAAGGGATTGGCAAGACTGCGCAATAAGAAACTCGGCTTTGTTTTTCAGAGCTTCAATCTACTAGCGCGCACGTCCGCTTTGGAGAACGTGGAGCTTCCAATGTTTTACAGTTATCCACTCGTTCCCTTGCGCGTCCAGCGTCAGCGCGCTATTCGAGCGCTGGAGAGAGTGGGGCTCGGGGATCGTTATCGCCATCACCCCAGCGAGTTGTCTGGAGGGCAACAGCAACGAACTGCAATCGCTCGGGCTCTCGTGAATGAACCAGAACTAATCCTGGCTGATGAACCGACTGGAAATCTCGATACTCGCACTAGCACTGAGATCATGGGTTTCCTTCAGGAACTCAACGACTCAGGCACTACGGTCGTGATGGTAACCCATGAGTTGGATATAGCCGCCTACTGCAAGCGCAACATTGTGATGAGAGACGGGATCGTGGTAAGCGACAGTTTGAATGAGAGCCGACGCATTGCGCTTCGGGATCAAAAACCGCCTCCCCAGCAGGAAAGAAAGGCCGCGTCGCTTCCCATGACCTACTCAACCATCGGCGTGTTCGATTACATTCGAACGTTATTGCTGCGGTTATCACTGACTTCATTGCTCGCATTGCGAGCGCTGTACCGCAATAAATTGCGTTCCACTCTCACTGCTTTGGGCATCATTATCGGAGTCGCCTCTGTCGTAGCTATGGTGGCGGTAGGCGACGGAGCCCAAGTACGCATCGAGTCTCAGGTGGCTGCTCTCGGGCAGAATCTTTTGACCGTGTTTGCCGGCAGCCGCCGCTCCACTGGAGTAAATTCCGGTTCCGGTAGTGCGAGTACGATTACGCTCGCCGACACCGATGCAATCCGCCACGAAATACCTGACGTCAAGGCTGTCAGTCCGGAGGATGTTTCCACCGCGCAGGCTGTCAGCCTCGGCCGCAACTGGTCTACCACGATCGCGGGTGAATCACCGGATTACCTGACAATCCGTAATTGGGCGATTGCTTCCGGTGCGATGTTCACGGACCGTGAAGTGCATAGCGCTGCGAAGGTAGCAGTGATGGGGTCGAAGGCGGCCAACGAACTCTTCGGACCTGTGAATCCCATTGGCCAGACGGTAAGGGTGAAAAACATTCCCTTCGCCATTATTGGGGTCCTCACCAGCAAGGGGGCCGGAATGGGGGGCCAGAACCAGGACGATCGCATCGTCATCCCTTACACAACGGCCATGAAGCGTATCACTGGTGACAAATTTCTCCGCTCCGTGAACATCCAGATTATAAGCGCGGATAGAATGGCGGCCGCGCAACAAGAAATCACCAGCATGCTCCGTCAGCGTCACCGCCTGGGAGACCGGGCTGAGGATGACTTCAACATCCTTAATCAAAAGGAAATCGCCGATACGGTCAGGTCGGTTTCAAGTGTTATCACACTCCTGCTCGGCGCTATCGGTGGTATGTCCTTACTCGTGGGGGGAATCGGTATCATGAACATTATGCTCGTGAGCGTTACCGAAAGGACGCGTGAGGTCGGAATCCGCAACGCGGTCGGGGGACAAACCACCGACATCATGTTGCAGTTCCTCATCGAAGCAATAATTCTCAGTCTGATGGGAGGCTTAATTGGAGTTCTGGTTGGCTTTGGTGCGTCGAAGATGGTTGCGGTTGTGGCCGATTTCAGGGCCATCGTTTCTTCCGGTTCAATAATCCTTGCCTTCGGTGTTTGCTTTGTGGTCGGCGTTTTCTTCGGTTTTTATCCGGCTCGAAAAGCTGCCGCGCTTGATCCAATTGAAGCATTGCGTTACGAATGAAACAGGTTCAGTACGGCAGGCGCAATTGGAGCGTATCTTTAGTTCCGCGGCAATCATTTCGGTTTGCTGAAATCCTAACTAATTTCAGAGTTTCGGTAGCGTGATCTCAACGCTCGTGCGCTTTTACTGGTCGTTCGATCAGCTGCCTAGTTCAGATCATCGAGTGTGGTCAGCGTGTAACCGCCGGCATTTCCGTTTAACGTCACCATCGTGCGGATCTGTCCATTGCTGTAAGTGACAGGTCCACTATCGACGAGCGCGGTTTTCTCATCGGGCGACGTGAAATAAACCTCATAAGCTGTACCCGCAGTGAGCGATTTGTAGTCCGAAACCCCTTCAAATGCGAAATTGCTAATTGTGGGCGACACGGAACTCAGGTTTGTACCGGGCGATACAACATAGACATCCACCGTTCCTAAGCCAGGTGATGCATTGACGATCCGCAGTTCTGCAGTGTTTGACGACGGAGTAGAGTTATCGTCGGTTAGTAGCAAAGCGCTCGCGTTGGAAAGGACGTTGGCCGACATGACCGTGTAGGTGCTGCCCGAACTCAAATCTATTGTTGCGTTGATGTAGGCCGTGGTGACGCCAGACGGGTAAATCTCTAGATCCCGTGAGCCGGACGTTACGGAACTGTAGCCAGTTGCAGTCCCGTACGAAACACTTGTGGCGAAGCTCGTACTGTCAAGCGAAACATCAATCTGTGACTCATTTGGAGTCGCATTCAATACTCGCAAAGTTGCCTTACTGCTGCCACATCCCATTAATGCAAGCAAAGCACCAACCAGTAGGGAGCTCACTGCCGTTCGTACACTTTTCCTGAGAGTCACGAGATATCCTTTTTGCAACTTGGTTTTGAGTAAGAGGAATACTCGATGGGAACTATAAACGTCGTGCATGTTCGGTCGTTGTAAAGAGAGGGTTTCCAAGGTGTAAAGAATTGTCAGAGAGGTGGGGAATAAAAACTGTGCGAGCACAGTTACATACCACTGGAGACCCATGGACGTGCGAATGGTAGAAAGCAGTGTCGAGTTGCTCTTCGGTCTTTGTTTGAGTGCTCTGATTTTAATGGGCGGTGCTTGTATCCTCGGCTCGATTGTTGCGGCTCTGCGAGCGGTCAACCGTAAAAGCGACGGCGAGCGCGAAAAGGCGAAAGAGATCTTCGCTTCTGGGACTAAAGCGACTGTGTTGGATGATCGCTTGATCGAGGCCAGCGTCATCGTGATGATTAATCCTGAAACGCACTATGTTTTATGAGTTGTTGGAGAACTCGGCGTGTTTGCCCGGACCTGTGAGAAAAAAACAGATCTAAAGGCCGTTAGTCACTGGGCGGCCCAACCAAACGGTTCTCGACCTAAAGTTCCTCCACACAGTCCCGGAACCGTCGGTAGGAGTGCTTTTGGAGAGCGCTGAAACTCGATAACCTATGGCCAATACTTCCGCTATTGCGGCCGGCGTTGCCTTCGTCGCACTGGCTGCCATCAACATGGTGGTGATGCTGGAGGCTTCCCAGCCCTCGTGCAGCGCAGCGACGAGAAACCGCTTGATCGCTGTTCACCGGACGAGTGGCTACTTGTTCGCGATTCTGCTCTGCATCATGGCCTACAGCATGAGTCAGAGACTCGCTGGTGTGGGAATAACCGGTCATCTGCCTACGCACCTAGTGTGCACATTGTACTTGTGCTCGTCCTCGTGCCTCTGACGATGGCTCATAGCATGTGTGATGTAGATAAAGTGCTCCCAGAATTTGCTGGCCATACAACGCGCTGTGCATTATGGAAGACCTGGTACTAAGGTTCGGGGACGAGCCTGCACGAAAGCGCTATCGCCACATGTCCGCTGTCGCGCAGTGGAGCTTCAACCAACTCTTTTGGAACGAAAAGGTAGGCTGCTTGTGCGACGCGATAAACGGCGGTCCACCCGATCCATCCATCCGCCCTAACCAGATCTTCGCAGTGAGCCTGCCTCACAGCATGTTGCGCCAGGACCGGGCCAGAAGCGTGGTAGAGAAAGTTCAAGAGCATCTGCTGACCCCTTTCGGACTTCGCAGTCTCGCACCGAGCGACCCGCAATACTGCGGAGATTACACTGGCGGTCCCACTCAACGTGATGGAACCTACCGCCAGGGAACTGTTTGGTCGTGGCTCCTGGGGCCGTTCATTACCGCCTATATAAGGGTGAATGGAGGAAGTGAGGAAGCTAGGCGCCAAGCACAAGCCTGGTTGTCTCCTTTTGAGTCCCACCTTGCGGAAGCCGGGTTAGGCCATGTCTCGGAGATCTTCGAAGGTGACGCGCCCCATCGGCCTTGCGGATGTATTGCTCAGGCTTGGAGCGTTGCCGAGATTCTACGCGTCTATTTCGATGAGGTGAGAGGACGGCGTCCGAATGCGCGACCAACTGGCAGCCCGGTTCAAAGCAAGAACCCGCCAGTCGCCCTGGGCCTCTCGTGACTCGTGATGTCGTCTGGCGGAACGTTGGCAAGTGGACGAGAATTTATCGTGCATCACGTTGTTAGCAATTGCAATACCGAGACTTCGCAGAAACCAGTCCGCCCCGATAAGGGGAAGAAGGTCCGGGTGGAGCTTCATCTCCCGCGGATGCTTTGCATGCATAAACAAGCCAAGCTCACAGCGTCTGCGCGAATGCATCGCACTCACGATGTTGCCGGGGGATTCTAGTAAGATGTTTTCTTACCTGCGAGTTCTCGGCACGTCTAATGGAAGGGCGAAACTCCAAGATCATTGCGCGATATGTCTTTCAGAAGCTGCTAATCGGGCTGTTTTGCTTGCGTCTCTTCGCTCAGGACGGGGCAACCTTGGCTTTGTTGAAGACTCAGTACGACGCCTCCACAATTACCCTCGGCCTTAACACGGCAGAGGCCGGTCTAGTCACAATTGATCGGGCGCGAACGCGCCGAATTGGGGAGAGGCCAGTCGCGGGTGCGGAATAACGTACGGACGAGAAGTGCAGGCTAGTGTTTTTCCCATTGAACCCGGCGAATCTATGGGATACTGCAAGCACTGTGTGGAACTTGCCGGAGTCAGCGCGAGAGTTTTTCGTACAATAAACGTACAATGGATCGGGCAATGGGGCCTTTTTAGCCGTTGTGGCAGTTCCTGGAATCAATAAGTTACGCGTTATCAATACCCTGAATAGTTCGACTCCCGCCGACTCCACCAATATATCTTTTATTATCAGTAGCTTACAGACACATTTTAATTTCGTACAATAACATCTCGTAGAGGCGATTCTCCGCCGGGCTTATCTCACGGATTCCTTCTCGCCGATTACGAACCAATAGCAACGACCGATTCGACAGAACCATGCGGCTCACCCCTGGGCCCGCCTGACAGTTCAATGTGTTCTAGTCCTTTGGCTGCGGTTTGCCGCCGAACCAGCAATCGAAAGATCAGGACGTGCGTGACCAAGTAGCGCTGGCACAAATACCGTCACGATAAAGAACGCCGCGCCAAGCATTCCAGGTTGAATCCCGATTCGTCCGCCCTGATAAAAAGCGAATAGGAAGTCAGCAGCGCCCCAGATGTTGAACAGCCATACGCTCTTGGTGGCCCACGCTGTGCGGTTCACAAGCGCGATCGTGGCCACGATCGCCAGGATGCCGGCGATGAAGTCGCCGTAGGCTGCGGGGATTGCGAATCTAGCTGGCAACAACGGAGAAACCACTCCAGGTACCAGGAAGCTCAGCCCGATGAAGCGGAAGAACATGTGAGGCGCGACCAGGAAAGCTAGCGCGCGATTGGGATCGGTGTTCTGCAGTCGCGGGGCCAATAGTCGGAACACTATCCGGATAAGCAAGAACAAGAAGCAAGTGAAGCTCGCGCTTCATCCGAGCGTCGCGCCACTCCTCGATGAACTAAAGAAACCCGGCGACTACTATTTCTGGTCGGGTCTTGGCAATGCGAAATCGTGTGTTGGGGACTGGCAGCGGCCACTCCGGAAACTCGCAGAACTTTCTGGCGTCCACGTCCACGCGCATCGGTGGCGGCACACATTTGCCACGGACCTTCTCTCAAAAGGCGTTCCGGTTTCTGAGGTCGCGGCAATCCTGGGGAATTCGGTGAGGATCGTCGAGAAGCACTATGCCCAGTGGTTCGAGTCGAGGCAGACGGCGCTGGAGGGGCCGTGAAGAAAACGTGGTAGGTTACTCTCTCGTTAACCGTACGATGTTTTCTAGGTTTTTGTTTGACAGAACTTCTACGCGTAGGTTTTCGAGGCTTTTTAAACGGAAAGGCGCTGCAGCGGCCAATAGCGTGATTACACTCGCGGCGAGGTTGATCTGTTCGGGCGATGGAAGCGGAATCATAGCCAGTGGAATTAGATGCCCACCGGCCTGTGAAGTACAAGTGGGTGAGCCATCAAACCTTCCATGGAATTTCTCCGATTTTGAATTTGTGAAGGTACAAGGCGGGTAGGAGTTGGGATTTTCCCTGCTGAGAACCAGATTAAGCCGCTACGACAACCGTTCCCTCAGTCCGGCTAACACAGGGCAGCACATATCCGGTATTTTTCTGCTCAGCCGTCAGCCCGGCTTCGACGTCCATTTGGACGGCGCCGCTCAGAACTCGCGTAGCGCACGTGCCGCATAGCCCCTGGCGGCAGCCATACGGAATCTGCACTTCGTTTCGTTCTGCCAGATCGAGCAGAGTGCTCCCGGCCGAGGCCTGACAAACCTTTTGCGAGTGAATGAACACAACGGTTTCAGTCGAGCGGGTTGCAAGTGAACGAGACTCCGTGGTCGGTTTGCTCTCCCCAAAACTTTCCTGAAGGATCCGGTCCTGGTTCACGCCGAGAGCTGACAGAATCCGGCGAGCGTTGTCCATGAATCCCTTGGGACCACAAAGAAAGAAAGTGGGTGCATTCAGATCGGTCACGTTGCGGGTCACAAATTCCTCCGTCAGGCGTCCACTGCGCCCCTTCCAGTTTGGATCTGGTCTCGACAGGCACACTTCATACTTGAAGTTGGGGAGAGACCTGCTGAGCCTCACCAGTTCACTTTCGAATATGATGTCCGCGCTTGAGCGCACACAATATAGGAGTGTCACAGGAGTAGCGAGTTCGAGATCGTTGATATAACGCAGCATCGAAATCATGGGTGTGATCCCACTTCCGGCTGCAATGAGAACTATGCTCTTGTGCAGTATCCCATCAAAGTAAAACCGGCCATACGGTCCGTTTGCTTCCACAGCGAGCCCTGGCATGGCCCGCTCATTGAGAAAAACAGATACACATCCATTTTCCATTCGCTTGGGCGTGATTTCCACATAGTTCCCGTGGACCGGCGAGGAAGAAATGGTGTAAGAACGCGTTACTCGTTGGTCATCGATTGTCCAGTTGAACGTCAGAAACTGCCCTGGCTTAACCCGGAGCAGTCTTTCGTCTAGAACCTGGAAGCGCAGCGTTTTGGTGTCGTGTGTTTGCTGCTCGATCTGGGACAGCAGAAGATGCACTCGGCTCTTCGAGCTTTCGTGGTTGTTTAATGGGGTTCCCCGTGCAGGAATCTCCGGAATACCCGATGACTCTCCGGAAGCATGTGGCTGCTTCCTCTTCTTAAACACCAAGGCGCTCTGGACAAGGCACACTGCGACAACCACGCCAGTCGCGAGCCTTAGGCCCAAGCTTCCAGGGTTCGCCGAACGAAGAAGTTCTGAGAACGTAGGGAGGGCCACAAGCACGAACGCAATCACGAAAATAGTTATTCCTAATGCCTTCAGCG